>Ga0187872_10003485_pt1 | contig 12553 bp, 10 predicted proteins | sample June2016WEW_16_4_FD_132973 | JGI IMG/M metagenome (GOLD analysis project Ga0187872, IMG submission 132973) | Peatland microbial communities from SPRUCE experiment site at the Marcell Experimental Forest, Minnesota, USA - June2016WEW_16_40 | ecosystem: Environmental > Terrestrial > Soil >...
CATCGCTGGCTTTGCTCCAGGCAAGGCAAAGAGGAAAGGCATGATTCTTGAGCTGTAAGCTGTCAGCTATCCAGCTATCAGTTAAGGCGATGGGACGCGCATCGCTGGCTTTGCTCCAGGCAAACGTGCTTTTGGATCGAACGATGGGATCAGGTGGAGTTAGTTCGTATCCACTCGAAGTGGCGGGCGGGCTTTCGTTTTTTTGTCAACTCTGGTACAAAGGCGTTGTGGAATGATGGGCTTGAGGGCCTGGGATGGCTGCCGGGTTTCTTCGCTGGCAGTGTAACTTATTGAAAAGAATGCAGGATTAGTCTATGGCTAAGGCAGTGTGGAACGGGCAGACCCTCGCCGAAAGCGAGACGGTTGAGACGGTTGAGGGAGTTATTTACTTCCCGGACGAATCGGTGAACCGGGAGTATTTCCGGGCCAGTTCGACGACTTCGAGCAATACGTGGGGGCAGGCGCGGTACTACACGCTGGTGGTGGACGGGCAGGAGAACCCGGATGCGGCGTGGTACTACCCCGATCCGAAGCCCGTGGCGCGCAGCGTGAAGCACCATGTGGCGTTCTGGCGCGGGGTGGATGTTACGACATAGGTTGTTGGTTGTTGGTTGACGGCGCAGGCCCGGCTGGATGGCCGGGCTTTTCTGTGTTTAATTGCCGCTTGATCCTACGGGCTGAGGCGCAGGGGGGAGCTGCCAGAGTTCGATGCGGGTGGAGGTGGCGTAGATCGCGGGATGGCGGGACCAAGTGGCGAACCTCTGGTTGATGGTGTAGATGAGGATGGAGTCGGGGGTGGGGCGATTGCCGATCCAGTATTGCGCTCCCTGGGAGCGCGCCCAGAGCAGCAAGGCCGGGGGTGGGGCGCTGAGGTAGGGGATGACGTCGGTACGGGTGATTCCGCTGGTGTCGAGGATGGGATGCTGGGAGAAGAAGGCGATCTCTCCGATGGAGTAGTCTACGACGGGCGCGCCGGGCGGGAGGTGGTCGCGGATGAAGAGGGCGAGGTCTTTACCGGCCTGACAGTCGATTGCTTTGTTGCGGACCAAGGGGCGGACGGTGATGACGCTGACGGCGAGGGATGCGGCGAGGGCGGCGAGATAGAGGAGGCGGGCGGTGCGCGGCGCGGACTGGAGGGCGAGAACCAGGATGACAAGGGTGAGGGCGGGAGCAGTGACGAGAATGTAACGGGTCTGGACGTAGGTGTGGTTGGCGATGTAGAAGAGGGTCACGATCGAGGGCCAGAGGAGGAAGATCCAGCCGGCGAGGGGAAGGCCGCGGGAGGGCGTGGACTCGGTGGGAGTGGGGCCGGAGGCGGGCTGGAAGGCAGAGGCGACGGCGTGATGCAGGGAGCGGCGGACGGCGGCGGGACGCAGCAGGAGATAGAGGATGCCGGCGAGGAGGCCGCAGAGGATGAGGGGGAAGCCGAGCGAGTAGACGGAGAGGAGACGGTGGAGGACGGAGGCTGCAGGGCCGGCGCGCTTGGCGGCGTTGGTGTTGGGCAGGAGATGCCCGAAGGCGTGGAGCGAGTAGAGCGCCCAGAGCGAGAGTGGAGCGGCGAGCAGGAGCAGGCCGGAGGCGAAGGATGCGAGTTTGGAGGGCGAGGTTGGGTTGCCGGGAAGACGTCGCCACTGGGCGAGCAGGGGAAGAAGGAGGAGCGCGGTGAGGAATGCCATCTCCGGGCGCAGGAGGGGGGCGAGGCCGGCGAGCAGGCATGCGGCGAGGAGGGTTTTTGTTGAGGGCTGCGCGCGGGTGGCTGCGAGGACGGCAAAGAAGGCGAGGCCGAAGGCGGCCAGCGGCTCCATTCCGGAGAAGGCCCAGTAGCAGAAATAGGGATTGGCGACGATGAGGAGCAGGATGGCGGCGGGGAAGAGCGTGGCGTCGGGGCTCGAGGGAAGCATGGAGGCGGCGAGGCGTCGGGCGAAGGCGTAGCAGCCGGCGAGCGAGAGGGCCGCGCAGAGGAGGGTGAGGAGCTTGCCGGCGACGAGCCAGTCGGGGATGAGGGCGTGGGTTGCGGCGAGCAGGAAGACCCAGAGGGGCGCGGTGTCTCCGGCGACGACGCGGCCGTTGAAGGCGAAGCCACGGCCTGCGGCGAGGCTGCGTGCGAACTCGAGATGGATGAATGCGTCGTCCTCCCAGTAGTGCCAGGAGTGGACGAACCAGTAGAGGCACCAGAGGAGGGTGAGAGCGAGGAGAAGCGCGGAGGCGATGCGAGCTTGCGCGGTCGAATTGTCCTGCGAGGGCATGGGTTGGGGACGATTATAGAGCGGCGGGATGGGTTCGATCATGCGTGGTAGCACTTCGTGCGGGTTTGTTAGGAGAAAGGGACGGGCGGTTGGGGCTGGTGTGGAGTTCGTCGGGGTTCCTTCGGCAAGCTCAGGACAGGCTCTTCGCGCTCGAAAGACGCGCTCAGGATGACAGCAGGAACAGACAACGGCAAATACAGGGGTCCTTCACTGCGTTCAGGATGACGGCGTAAAACAGACAACCGCAGGTCCTTCGACTGCGTTTGGCGCGAGTGCGCGCCAAACTCCGCTCAGGATGACGAGCAAGAACAGACAACGGCAAATACAGGGGTCCTTCGCTGCGCTCAGGATGACGGCGGTGGTGAGCGCGGGTTAGCGGGGGATGTCGATGGGGCCGTTTTTGTCGTTGGGGGATTTGTTGGGGGGGTGGGCCTTGAACCAGGCGGCCTGATCGGCGGCGAGCTGGGTGGTGTCTTCGCGGAGGTCGCGGAGGGACTCGAGGGCGAGGCGGCGGGCGACGTTGTAGGCGTCGTCGTCGGGGAGGGCGTTGAGGGCGGCGGACCAGCGGGGGATGGCGGTGAGGATTTTGGGGAGGGCGCGGCGGAGGTCAACGTGGCGGGGGCCGTAGTCGTCGAGGTTGTCGGAGAGTTCGTCGGCGATGGAGGTGAACTGCGCGATGAGGTCGTGAGTGTCCTGCTCGCGGCCGGGGCGGCGGGGATGGGCGTAGAGGTCGTGCATCTGCTGGGTGCGGAGGTCGAGGAACTTGACGAAGAGCAGGACGCAGTCGGCGGGATAGTAGCGGTACTCGCGGACCTGATCGATCTCGGCCTGGGTGAGGGCGGAGTCGGGCGGCTGTGCGCGGAGGGGGGCGGCGAGGGCGAGGAGCGCGAGGGTGAGGATGAGGCGGCGGGGCATGGGGCGGACCTGAGAGGGTAGTTTAGCGCGGGAATGGACTAAAACAGACAACGGAAAAAGCGGGAGTTTGTTGGGAGAAAGGGACGGGCGGTTGTGGGTGGTGTGGAGTTCGTCGGGGTCCTTCGCTGCGCTCAGGATGACAAACAAAAACAGACAACGGCAAATACAGGGGTCCTTCGCTGCGCTCAGGATGACGGCGTAAAACAACCGCAGGTCCTTCGACTCCGTTTGGCGCAAGTACGCGCCAAACTCCGCTCAGGATGACGACGTTGCTGGGTTAGTGGACGGCGGGGGGCGGGTGGCCGGGGGTGACTTTTTTGAAGAGCCAGGCGATGGCGAGGCATAGGAAGCTGAGCAGGCAGAGCCAGCGGAAGACGTCGACGAAGGCCCAGAGCGCGGCCTGGCGGTGGAGCTCTCCGTAGAGGAGGGACTGGGCCGGGTGGAGGGTGTTGGCGGGGCCGAAGGAGTTGGCGAGGGCGCGTTGGACGCCGGAGAGGGAGTTCTGGAAGGGGCGGCTGGTGAGGGGGACGGAGTTGAGGATCTCGTTCTGGTGGGCGGCGGTGTGGCGGGTGAGCATCGTTGTGGCCAGGGAGATTCCGATGGAGCCTCCGATGTTGCGCATGAGATTGAAGATGCCGCTGGCGCTGCCCATCTGTTCGTTGCGCAGGGTTCCGGTGGCGGCCATCGAGATGGGGACGAAGATACAACTGAGGCCCAGGCCGGTGATCATGATGGGGATGAGCAGGGTGGTGGGGGAGATGGCGAGGGTGACGTTGCCGAAGTAGAGGGTGGTGAGGCCGAAGACGAGGAAGCCGACGGTGAGGAGATAGCGGGGATCGACCCGGTTGGAGAGGTAGCCGATGGCGGGCAGTCCGCAGATGGTTCCGAGGCCTCTGGGCGCGACGACCAGGCCGGCGGTGAATGCGGTGTAGCCGAGCAGCTCCTGGTAGAAGAGGGGAAGGACGACGACGGTGGAGTAGATGGCGATTCCGAAGAAGAAGATGAGCAGGCAGCCGACGCCGAAGTTGCGGTTTTTTAAGAGCTTGAGATCGACCATGGGCTCGTGCTTGCGCCAGGAGTGCCAGACGAAGAGAGCAAAGCTGGTGATGAGGAAGAAGAAGGCCCAGCGGAGCCAGAGGGCGCCGAACCAGTCGTCCTCCTGTCCCTTGTCGAGGATGATCTGGAGGAGGCCGGTCCAGACGACGAGGGCGCCGAAGCCGAGGTTGTCGAATGCGGGGACGCGGGCGTGCTTGATGTAGGAGGGGTCGTGGACGAAGCGGTTGATCATGAAGAGGGCGAGCAGGCCGACGGGGATGTTAATGTAGAAGGCGTATCGCCAGGAGTAGGTGTCTGTGAGCCAGCCGCCGAGGGTGGGGCCGAGGACAGGGGCGACGACGACTCCGAAGCCGAAGAGGGCCATGGCGCCGCCACGCTTGCGCGGGGAGAAGGACTCGAGCAGGATGGCCTGGGAGAGCGGCTGGAGCGCGCCGCCGCCGGCGCCCTGGACGACGCGGGCGGCGAGAATGAAGGCGAGGGTGGGAGCCGCTCCGCAGGCGAAGCTGGCCAGGGTGAAGATGGCGACGCAGGACATGAGGAAACGCTTGCGGCCGAACTTGAGGGAGCACCAGTTGCTGGCCGGCAGGACGATGGCGTTGGCGACCAGGTAGCTGGTGAGCACCCATGTGGCCTCGTCGGTGGTGGCGGAGAGAGAGCCGGCGATGTAGGGGAGGGCGACCGAGGCGATGGCGGTGTCGAGCACCTCCATGAAGGTGGCGAGCATGACGGCCGAGGCGATGAGCCAGGGATTGACGCCGGCGGTGACCTCGGCGGAGAGGTCGGGGAGGTCGGGCGGAGCTGCGGCGGTGACGGCCATGCGCGGCGGGAGACTCCTTGATCCAGGGGATGCGATGCTTCAGATTGGATGCTTCCCTCTTAGGATATAGAGTTTGGGGCGCAGACGCGGAGGAGCATTTTGCCGCCGAGGGGCGCGGCGGAGGGGGGTGGGGTTCGAGTTCGCTGGGATTTGCGGGAGGAGTCTACTGGTCTCCCACCCATCGCAAAGTGCGCGATGGATGGGGCACCCGGCGTGCGCAGCGCGGCTTGGCAGGCGGAACAATACGCCGGACGGAGTGGAGGAGCGGGGAGACTGTTCGGTGGATGAGGATGCGCGGGCTACTGCAGGGTGATGGTGCCGGAGTAGGTGCCAGCCGGGCAGGTTACCGAAGCCGAACTTGGGACGAGAAAGTTGAAGGTGATGGGCGACGTGGTTTCGCTGGCGGAGACGACGACCGGGTTCTGCGGCGCGGAGACAGTTTGATTCAGTTGAAGAGTGTAGCCGCCGACCTGGCCGGAGAGGGCGATCGGCGAGGTAAAACTACAGGTGGAAGCGGCGAAGGCGAGGGAGCCGGTGGCGGGGATGAGGCCGGCCGCGCTGGTGGAGGTCGAGAGCGTCTGCGGGACGGTCTCCGCTACGATGAGCGTCACTGAGCCCGAGACCGGGCCGGAGACGGTACCCGTCCATGAGCCGGTGAAGGGCTGGAGGTACTGGGCGGTGAGAGGTGAGGAGGCAAGCGCACAGTTGGTTCCACCGGTGCCGGCGGCGATCTGGGCCGTTCCGGAGGTGTTGTATGTGTTGTTGCTGTATGCGACCAGAGGGAGCTGAAGGGTGAGCGAGACGGTGTTTCCGGAGAGGCTGCCGGCAAATGCGCTGGAGCTGAGACTCATGAGAGTGCCGGCGCTGTTGATGGTCCCGGTGACGGGGAAGCTCTGGGCGTTACAGGCCGAGTTGCCGTTGCCGTAAACGAAGGAGCCGCTGACGCTGGTCCCGGAGATGTAGAGATTGCCGGAGAAGCTGGTTGAGGCGCCGCCCCCCACCGGAGTGACGTTGAGGACGTAATCTCCGCTGGCGGGGGCAATTCCGCCCACGGCCGGGGCGGAGGACCCGCAGGCGATGAGCGCGGCGAGAGGAAGCAGAAGGAGGGAACGAAGCGCGGTCTTCATGAGTGGAATGGTACGCCGGGGGGAGTGCGGGGGCAAAGGGAATCGATGCGGCGGCGCGGGTGGGTTACTGGCGGGTGAGGATGCCGTTGTAGAGCTGGGAGCCGCAGGCGGGGTCAGGCATGAAGTCGGCGATGAGAGTAGTGCCGGTGGGTATGATGCCGCCGTTTAGCACTCCGAGCGGACCTGTGAAGGAGGCTGGCATGAAAATTCCGCCTGACACAACTTCATTGGTGATGGGAAAGCTTCCAGCGCATGCCCCGGTCGCGGTGATGGTGCCGGAGAGCGGGAACTCGCCGTCGGCGTTGGGTGTGGTTGACTGGTCGAGACTGATGGTTACGTTGGTTGCAGTGCCAGTGACAGGAAGGCCAGTGGTGGTATCAATGACGTTGAGGACGCCGGTATATGTACCAGTGGCAGGGGCGAACTGGGCGATCTCGATTGCAGTGGCAGGCATGGCGCAGGTTCCGCCGGTGATCTGCCAGGTGCCATTGGTGTAGGACTCAGGGGTCGTGATGGTCGCGCTAATGGTGGCCGTTCCGCCGGCGATGGGGACGGTGAGCGTCAGGTCACCATTGAGGTCGATTGTGCCCGTGGCCGGTAGGTCCTGAGTTAATAAGACGCACGAGGAGAGCGAGATGGCATGTAAGGTTCCAGTGACGGTGCCGCCGGAGGACTGGAGCGCGCCCATGAAATCCTGGATCGGAGTGGGGAGGACGCCGGGTGTGGAAGGATTTGGAGTTGCGAGGGCGACCCAGTCGCCGGAGAGGTTGAGATACGGAGAAGAGGGCGTGGACGGGGTGGGATTTGATCCGCAGGCGAGGAGGGCGGCGAGTGGGAAGAGGAGGAGGAGACGGGGCCCGGGGCGCATGGTGGGAATGATACGACGGGCGGAGTTGTGGGGCAACGGGAATCGAGGGGTGGTCTCCCACCCATGTCGCGATGAAGCTGCGCCATGGATGGGGCACCCAGCTACTGGCGGGTGAGAGTGCCGGAGTTGTTTGGATTGCCGTCTTGTGCGCCGCAGCCGGAGTCGGGATAGCCCCAATCGATGTCGCTGATGGTCTGCGAGGGCGGGTCTTCAAAGCCAGAGACGAGGACATTGTTTGCCGGGTTACCATTGACGTCATGAGTTGTGCTGCTGGTGTAGCCGCCGAGGACATCGAGGTAGCCAACGAGGTAGGCACCATTTAGTTGGACGGTGGTGGTGCAACCCGCGGTGGTGAAGAGGATGTTGCCGTCGACCGGGATGTATCCGTAGCCCCAGTAGTAGGAGGCCTGGGTGAGGGTTGCCGTGACCTGCGGGTTGGCGCCTGAGAGGGAGTTCAGTTGGCCTTTGTAGGTTCCGGTGAGTGGGGCGTTCCAATGCCCATCGAGGTTGGGCGCGGTGGTGGCACAGGGGCCGGTTACGGTGTAGGAGCCGGAGGTGAGGCCCTGGCGGTCGGGCGAGAGCTGAGCTGTCAGGTGGAGATGGTTGTTGTCGAAGTCGGAGTCCAGGGTGAGTACGTTGTTGACGACTGTGCCGGTGGCGTTGAGGCCGACGGTCAGGTATGACATCGGGCCGAGGCAGGCGGCGGTTATGCCTGAACCGGGGACGTCCGTGCTGGCGATGGTGAAGGAGCCCAGAACCTCGTCTCCGTCTCCATTGACCGTGAGTGCGCCCAAAAAGCCGCCAATGGGGTAGACGCTCGGGGAGCCGGCGGCGGTGTCGCCTTCGATGGTCCAGGCACCGGTGGCGATCAGCGGGGAAGGGAGGATGGGGACATTGCCGTTTGGATCGAAGAGAATCTGGGAGCCGCAGCCTGTGAGGAGCAGGAGGGTTGCGAGGAGGGCGGCGAGTGGGAAGAGGAGGAGGAGACGGGGCCCGGCTTGCATGGGTGGAATGATACGCCGGGGGGGATGCGGGGGGAAAGGGAATCGAGGGGTGGTCTCCCACCCATGTCGCGATGAAGCTGCGCCATGGATGGGGTACGCGGCTACTGGCGGGTGAGGGTACCGGTCAAGGTGACGTTGATGCCGGTTCCACCACCAGCGTAGGAGAGGTTGGAAACAGTGATCTGCGTGGCGGTGGGGTTGGTCGAGCCGGTGAGGCTGATACCTGGGCCGATCACTGCGGTGGAGTAGAAGCTGAGTGCGATGCCTTCGCCGCTGATGGTGCCGCCAAGCTGGTCCAGTGCGGTGTCAAGTCCGGTGCTGCTGGGGAAGGTGACGGTTGCGGTGAGGGGGAACTGGCCGGAGGAGTTGGGAGTTGCTGACTGGGTGAGCGTCAGGCTGGCCGTGCCGCTGACGGCTATGGGGGCGACGTTCGACTCGGCAACGAACAGAGTTCCGCTGAGGGTCCCGGTGTAGGTGCCGTTGAGGGGGGCGATCTCGGTGCCGACCGAGGGGACCGAGGCGATGGCCAGGCACTCAGGCCCGGTATAGGTTGGAGGGTACACGCATCCGCCGATGACGCTGACCGGCACGAGGGTGTAGGGCGTGGCCGGCTGGGTGTAGCCGAATCCGTAGCCGAAGGTGGCCAGAGTGACGTCCTGTGTGGAGGGGTTGAACGAGCCGGAATAGTCCAGCGGCTGTCCGGTTGTTCCGGCGGCCACGACGGTGGTGAAGAGACCCTCCGCCTGCGATCCCTGCACCTCGATCGCACCCAGAAATGAGGGGTAGGTATTGGGTGGGGAGGTGATGGCGGTACCAGCTTGGATCTGCCAGTTGGTCCAGTTGCCGGAGAGGGGCGAGGCCGGCGAGTTCGTCGAGGCGGGAGGTGTGGCGGGCAGAGTGCAGCCGAGGAGGCAGGCGAGGGGAAGGAGGAGGAGGAGACGCAACTGCGAATGGAAGCGAGGAGCGATGGGTTGAACGAAATTGGTGGTCATAAGGACCGTCCAGTCTGCGGGGTTATTGCCGGGTGAGGACTCCCTGGTAGGTGGTGGAGGAGGAGTTGACGGCGGAGCAGGGGCTGGGGGTGTAGACGATGCCGCCAGCCGTGATTTGCGATGCGTCGGGATTGGTGGCGGCGACGATGCTGACAGCAGGAGTTGAGCCGGTTACGGGCGCGGAGGCGAGGGTGATCCAGAAGCCGTTCAACGTGCCGGTGACCGGGATTGTGCTGGTGCAGCCGGTGCTGGTGAAGGTGAGCGAGCCGGTGAGGGGGGACTGGATGCCTGGATTGAGAGTGGGGGACTGAGTGAGAGCCAGGCTTACTGTGCCGATTCCGGTGGTCAAGGTAATGTTGGAGGCGCTCTCGGCGACGGAGCCGGCGAAGGTGCCTGTGAGCGAGACGGTGGGGACGGTGGCGATCTGTGTGCCGGTGATGGAGGAGGCTTCCAACAAGACCTGACAGAGATCTCCGCCGCCGCCGGCGGAGCCTGTCGCAGAGGTGAAGTCTGGGGAGACCTGAAGCTGGGCTCCTGCGAAGGGCGCGGTGAGGTAGAGCGCGCCGGAGGGTTCTAGCGTACCGGTGAAGTTGTGGACCAGGGGGCTGCATGGAATGCCGCCAGTGAAGATTCCGGAGACCTGGGAGCCCTGACTCTGGAATGCGCCGGTGAGAAAAATGGCACCGGGGGGAAATGAGACGTTGTCAGTAAACACCCAGTAGCCGGTGAGGGAGGTGGTCGGCGAGTTCGTCGAGGCGGGGGGAGTGTAGGGCAGGGAGCAGCCGAGGAGACAGGCAAGGGGGAACAGCAGCGCAATGGAAGCCCTGATGCGCATGGAGTGAATATACACCTGATGTCACCCGGCAAAACAGCGTTTCTGGAAGGGTGGAACCCTCTTTGGCCGGGATAGTTTCTGTAAAGTGAGCATCCGTGGCGATATGGATTGCATCATATAACTTGACAATAAGTCACTCATATGTGAACCTGAGTGTGTTGGTCGGATTTGAAGCATCTGAACAAATGGATGTTGCAGGCAACGGCAAGGGCAGAGATTTGTGGGAGAAAGGTTCGGGCGGTTTGGTTGTTCGAGCTTCATCGGGGTCCTTCGACTGCGTTTGGCGCAAAGAACGCGCCAAACTTCGCTCAGGATGACAGAGCAAAACAAACAACCGCAGGTCCTTCGACTGCGTGACTCACGATGAAGCCGTGAGTCACTCCGCTCAGGATGACAGTTTTTAGCGGAGTGGATGACAAGTTTTAGCGGAGTGGATGACAAGTTATAGTGGAGTGGATTTTCAAGGGTTTAGAAGTTAATTTGCGGTACAGGAGCGGAAGATTATGGGAAAGACGATTGGAATCGATCTGGGAACGACGAACAGCTGCGTAGCGGTGATGGAGGGCGGCGAGCCGAAGGTGATCCCCAACGAAGAGGGCGGGCGGACGACGCCGTCGATTGTGGCGTTCACCAAGAGCGGCGAGCGGCTGGTGGGGGCGGTGGCCAAGCGGCAGGCGATCACCAACCCGGAGAACACGGTTTATTCGATCAAGCGGTTCATGGGGCGGCGGCTGAGCGAGGTGGGCGATGAGATGAAGATGGTGCCGTACAAGGTGGTGGCCAAGGGCGACAGCGTGGCCGTGGTGGCGCAGGGCAAGGAGTATTCGGCGCCGGAGATCTCGGCGATGATTTTGCAGAAGCTGAAGAAGGCTGCGGAGGACTATCTGGGCGGAGCAGTGACGGACGCGGTGATTACGGTGCCGGCGTACTTCAACGACGCGCAGCGGCAGGCGACGAAAGACGCGGGCAAGATTGCGGGGCTGGACGTGAAGCGGATTGTGAACGAGCCAACCGCGGCTGCGCTGGCCTATGGGCTGGACAAGAAGAAGGACGAGACGATTGCGGTGTACGACTTCGGCGGCGGAACGTTCGATATCTCGATTCTGGAAGTTGGCGAGGGCGTGATTGAGGTGAAGTCGACCAACGGGGACACCCACCTGGGCGGCGACAATTTAGACCAGAGGATTGTGGACTGGCTGATTGCGGAGTTCAAGGCGGACACTGGGCTCGACCTGCACGCCAAGGGCAACGAGATGGCGCTACAGCGGCTGCGCGACGCAGCGGAGAAGGCGAAGATCGAGCTGTCGACGGCGCAGGAGAGCGAGATCAACCTGCCGTTTATTACGGCGGACGCGAGCGGGCCGAAGCACCTGGTGCGCACGCTGAAGCGGCCACAGTTGGAGCAGATGGTGGATGATCTGCTGCAGAAGTCGGTTGGGCCGTGCAGGCAGGCGCTGAAGGACGCGGGGATCGATGCGTCGAAGATCGATGAGGTGGTGCTGGTGGGCGGGCAGACGAGAATGCCTGCGATCCAAGAGCTGGTGAAGAAGCTGTTCGGCAAGGAGCCGCACAAGGGCGTGAACCCGGACGAGGTCGTTGCCATTGGCGCGGCGGTGCAGGCGGGCGTGCTGGCGGGCGATGTGAAGGACCTGCTGCTGCTGGACGTGACTCCGCTGACTTTGTCGATTGAGACGATGGGCGGCGTGGCGACGAGCATGATTGCGCGCAACACGACGATTCCGACCAAGAAGACGGAGATATTCTCAACGGCGGCGGACAGCCAGACCGAGGTCGAGGTGCACGTGATGCAGGGCGAGCGGCCGATGGCGGCGCAGAACCGGACGCTGGGCAAGTTCAAGCTGGGCGGGATTCCGTTGGCCCCGCGGGGTGTGCCGCAGATCGAGGTGACGTTCGACATCGATGCGAACGGAATTCTGAACGTGACGGCGAAGGACAAGGCCACGGGCAAGGACGCGAAGATCGCAATTACCAGTTCTTCGGGGCTGAGCAAGGACGAGGTGGAGCGGATGGCCAAGGACGCCGAGGCCCACGCCACGGAGGACAAGGAGCAGCGGGAGAAGGTGGAGGCGCGCAACGGGCTGGACTCGCTGGTGTACAACGTGGAGAAGATGATCAAGGACGGCGACGAAAAGGTGGCGGCGGCGGACAAGGCGGACGTGGAGGCGGCGCTAGCAGAGGCAAAAAAGACTCTGGAGGGCGATGCGGGCGTGGCGGAGCTGAATGCGGCGAAGGAGAAGCTGACGGCGGCGAGCCACAAACTGGCCGAGGTGCTGTACAAGGCGGCTGCGGCGGCTGCTCCGGCAGAGGGCGCGGCAGGCACGGAGGGCGCGGCGAGTACAACGGAAGAGAAGAAAAAGGACGAAGGTGTTATAGACGCGGAGTACGTGGACGTGGATAAGTAAGACAGCCACGGAGCAGATGGGGATGGATGTGGATCGTTTGCATCGAGTCCGCATCCAATCGTTCAAGGGAAGGGCGCTCTGGTTGAGTTCGGCGAATGGGCCGGACCGGTTGGGGCGCACTTCTTTTAGAGGTGCGAGGTTCAAGGTTCAAGGTTCGAGGTGCGGGGATTGGGAGGTGGGTGCGATGACGGAGCTGACGGTTTGGAAGTGCGAGCAGTGGGTTGGGGGAAGCATCAAGGAGCAGAACCTCTTTCGCAGCGAGGAGGCTGC
>Ga0187872_10003487_pt1 | contig 12546 bp, 2 predicted proteins | sample June2016WEW_16_4_FD_132973 | JGI IMG/M metagenome (GOLD analysis project Ga0187872, IMG submission 132973) | Peatland microbial communities from SPRUCE experiment site at the Marcell Experimental Forest, Minnesota, USA - June2016WEW_16_40 | ecosystem: Environmental > Terrestrial > Soil >...
ACGATCAAGAACATCATCAGTGAGATGATGGGTGTGCTTGCCGCTGGGCTACCGCATCCCGAGGTCAAGATCGTAAACCAGACTAATCGTATGCTGGGATACGATGTATGGCAACGTGGTATATCCGCTGACGGCAAAACTTGGGGTGGGGATAACACCACAATTGGTATTCAGAAGTCCATCGTGGATCACGAAGAGTCTCTTCGCCGCATCATCGCCCACGAACTGTGCCATCATGAAGTGGCTTTGCTCATCGCTAAGCCTAAACTCATGGAGATGGGGTTCGAGTCTTACAATAGATACAAAAAGTTTCTCGCACCCGAGGGACACGGCAAGGAATGGCAGGCAGTCGCCGCTCGCTTTAATGCGAAGTACGGGGCGGACTTCGTGACCGAGTTCTCCGATCAAAGTATCGTCAGCGATGCGCCGACCAAAGAATATTTTGTTCTACTCAACAACTACGTGTACGGTCGGGGCAAGCAGCGTTTGGGCTGGCAGTGGGCATTGAGCCTTAGCCGCCAAGCCATGGAGTACCTCGATAGTCTCGATTGGGCTTCGGGTGAATTCAAGCTGGTTAAAACAAATGACCACATATTCACCAAGGGGCGAGGTCGGATTAAGAAGTGGGGTGGGTGGAATCTGCCACGTACACCGGAGCAAGAACAGAAACTTCAAGACCTCTGGGCGAATGCTCCAATGGCGAAATTCGGAACCGAGGATAAAACCGCCAAATCAGGCCCTCACAAAAACGCAACGACTCAAATCAACCTACCGCCCGATGCTGCCGCTGGAATGATGGAGGCCGCGAAGCAGATTCCTGATGCGGAACTTGGTACGGACGGTCGTGAAGATGATCCACACATCACCATCAAGTACGGAGTAAAGCCCGACCCCGCCCTGTTGAGTCAAGTTGTGGGCGAACAGCAGCCGTTCACGGTCACACTGGGCAAGACGCACGTGTTTGAAGTGAGTGCAAGCTCCGATAACCAAGCCCCCATCGTGGTTCAGTGTCACGCTCCCGAGCTTGCTGAGCTTCACAACAAGGTCATGGAAGCAATGGGCACCCGTCCAGACGATTTCCCCTATGTGCCGCACGTGACCCTCGCCTATGTCAAGCCCGATGTAGCCGCCAAGTACGAGGGAATGGATTGGGCTGAGGGCATCTCTTTCCAAGTGGACAACATCACGTTGTCAACGAAGGGCGGCGGACAAGTGCGCGTACCTTTCAGCAAGCCTCGGAAGTCCGCATCTCATAAGACCCCACCGCTGAGCGATACGCAGTATGAGAATCCCGAAATGGGTGAGGAGACGAATGCCTACGCCGACATCCCCGAGCGTGTGAAGGGCGTCGAAGACCTGCCCGCACTTGAAGACTTGTCACCTGCCCTGTTCAAGACGGGGGCTCAGAATTTCAAGCCCATGCCATTCGACAACTGGTGCGATGCGAACCCGATGTACCAGCCCGACGACTTCAACGAGGCTGAGTATCGCTACGATGAGAACGTCGCCCACTTCTCCACAGTGAAATTCCCCATCACGATCTACCGTGCGGTTCAAGTTGAGAAGGGTACGATGCCGAACTTGGAGAAGGCGGGCATCTATTGGACGTGGGTTGAAAACAGTGCGGATGCGTACTTTGGCTCAGGATCAATCTGGGATCAAGGCGGCCCGCACCCGAAGAACCCTGAAACTGTAATCATAAAGGCTAAGGTACTGCGTTCAACCGATGTGGATTGGGATGCAACTCTTCTTGCAAATATGCTCAACGAGGAAGAGAACGAGATCACGATCAAATCGGGTGCCGACCTTCAGTTGGTGGGTGTCATGCATGGGGATGCGTATAAAAAGCCCGTGTATAAGAGGCTCCCCCAGAAAACGGTTACAGCGTTCGGTGACGACTCCAAGAACTTGCCTATGCGTGGACAGAAAGGCATTGGCGGACAAGATTTCCCTTTACTTGAGGAGCAGCCATTGTTCTCGGATGAGAAAGAAGCCGCAGGGATGCCGAAGTTCTACCACGGTACGCCAGCGGAAAATCTCGATGATATTTTGAAGAACGGCCTCAAGGCTGGGCTTGACGAGAGCAGCATCGAATGGGGACGGTCGGTCTACCTCGCCTGCGATGCGTACACGGCAAAGAACTATGAGGGGCACCATGGCAAGGGTAGGGGCAATTGGGTCGTACTGGAGATCGACGGCAACAAACTCCATGAGGACTTGCTCCGTCCAGATGACTATGACTTCCGCGACATCTTCGAGGGCTTGCCTGAAGAAGAAAAGACAAAATGTGAGGGTAATTGGGCGTGGTGTGACTGGCGGATTAGCCTTGAACACAGTTGCCAAGTGGCGTACATGGGCGACATCCCGCCCGACGCCATCAAGGTGATTCAGACGCCGAAGTTCGGTTCCAAGACCGCCGACATTCATTCGTATTACGAGGGAATGGAGCAAGCGGCTGACTCAATCCTTCGCGAACTCGAACAACACGTCAACGACGACAAGTATCGCCAGAAATGGCAAGTGGTTCCCGCTGCTCGTTTGAAGAAAATCTGGAATGACTATGCCAAGACAAGCATGGTACGTGATGAGAAGGGTATGGATGACATCGCATGGACTGTACTCTACAACATCTTCAAGATTCATGCTAACACGATCTTGTGCGGGCATACTGACCAGAGTCCAAACGACTTTGCTGAAAGTATCACGGGTGAGAATTTCGAAGAGAAATACGGAGTGGATAAGTTTGGCTATAGCATTTGGGATAGAGACAATGCTTTCTTCGAAGATGACAACGGTCAATGGCGTCTCAGCGACTTTGCCCTCGATAAGCTGATCGATGCTGCTGGGAAGTTGGAGCAGGCACAGACGGCAGAACAGAAGCTTCAAGCTGTGGACCGCGTTCTGAACATCGTCCATGCCCGCAGCGATCTTGCAAGCTGGTTTGTACAGGGCGGCACCGCAACCCTGAACTCGCTCGCTGGGTACAAAAAGGCGAGCGGGTCAACTCAGCTATTGCCTGATGAAGTTGAAATGGTTGCGGACGTTGCCCATGGCAGCGGTGGAAAGTCGTTCCCGAAGTTGGAGAAAGAGCCCCTGTTCCCCGAGGATAAAGAGGAAGAGAAGACCGCTAAGGTTGCCAAGCAGTACGGCCCCGTCTATCACGGCACCTATCGTGAGTGGTCTGACAAAATCCAGATCGACCAGTACAAGATAGGAAAATTTTTCAGTTCAGACCCGCTCGTGGCACAGGCATACGGCACTTTCGTACATGAGTGCTACCTGACAATGAACAAGCCGTTCATTGTGGATGCTAAGGGATCGGGGTATTCCTCTATTCCTACCCCCAAGAAGTTGAAGGGCTGGGTCGCTGAGGGCATGGATGAGGTTGATACCGACATCATCGCCAAGTACGCCTACGAGAATGGCTACGATGGAGCGATCATCAAGAACGTTTATGAACTCCACCACCAAAGTCTGGCTGATGATTATATCGTGTTCAAGCCCACTCAGATCAAGCGGAAGGGCATCATTGAGCCAGAGATCGACCCCTACACCGCTAATAAATACCACAAGCAGGAACTACTGCGGCGGCAGAAGCGGGATTGGGAAGCGAAGTATCCCGAGGAAGCGACGACAGCCTCGGTCAAGACGGCTGCGGGTTTCATGCCGTTCAATGCATGGCTGAAAAAGAGCGGCGGTATTAGCAAGCTGCTTAGCGAGTACGACGTTGACACAGCGGAGACTTACGGCTATGGACTGGAAGAACCTGAGAATCCTGCCGATGTCAAACGCTACGAGAAGGAATTGCTTAAACGCGCCACACGGGATTTTCAGGAGCGGTACGAGGAGCTAATCGCATCGTATGAAAGCTGGCAGTTCCCGATGGACGTGTTCCGCTGCATCTCCTTGCCCAAGGCTGAAGAGGCACAACAGGGGCATTTGTTCCCGGGCACTCCGCAGGCTAGGTTCCAGCAGGGGTTGCAGGCGATTAAGTATCAAGGCGTGGGCATCTATTGGTCGTGGGACGAGAATGCCGCCGAGTGTCATTGGGGCTCCGGTGGGCCGAGCGTGACGCTGCACGGCGTGATCCAGAAAAACAACGTCGATTGGGAAGGCACCATCTATGCCAATATGTTCCCCACTTTGGGTCAGGAAGAAAAGGAAGTGCGCCTGCTCGAAGGCACGCAATTCGAGCTTGAAGAAATTCAGTACGACGAGAAGTCGGGATGGTCGCAGCCTCCAGTACAGACCGTCACCGCTAGTGTGATGGGTCAGGTTTATCTCCTGCACTTCGACATCAAGCCGGGTGAGGAAGTTGCCCCGACTCGCGAGGACGCCAGCAAGCCGTTCCACGCCCGCCACTACATGGGTTGGGCTGAGAATGCACAGGAACGTATTGACCAGCATTACAAAGCAACCTCAGGCGTCAAGCTGATCGAAGCCATCCATGCGAAGGGTATTTCGTTCACCGTCGCCCGTATCTGGGATGACGTGGATCGAGACTTCGAACGTCGGCTGAAGAATCAGGGTGGGCTGAACCGTCATTGCCCGATCTGTAAGAAACTGGGGCTCATCCCCGCGTCCCGCTATCGCGGCAAGGCATTGGAGAAGCAAGTCGCACCAGCATCCCCCGAAGCTGGGCCAGATTTCGTGGAGATAGAAAAGAATGCAGCGGCAGCCGATCTCGCCAACCTGCGGAGCTACCTCACACTGAACAAGCGTGAAATGGGCGAAGAACTGGCTCGGACGTTCAGCAGCTATTGGCAAGAATTTGTAGAGAATGAGCATCCCGAATTTGCCGAGCTTATCGACGAGGACGGCTACACCGATAACTTTGATACTGTCCCCGAAAACGTATTCGGCGATTTCCTCGATGAGTATAGCAGTCGAGCGATGCAGGATGACCCCGCCATGGCTCCGACCTTCTTGACCGTGGACTATAGACGGGATGTCAAGAACGCTTGGCTTGTACACTTCACCGATTACCCCGAGGCAATTGCCAAAGACGGCTTTAAGTACGGTATGGATCGGGTGGAGCAGCTTGCCCTGACAACCTACTTTAAGGATGAAGCTAAGAAATTCGGTGGGTATAATTTTGCTCTCGATGCCCATCACCGCAACCTCGAAGGGCTCGGGAAGAACTACGGCAAGCACTGTGTTCTGTTCCAAGCAAACGGGATCGAGACGTACCACAGCGGAGATGACTTTGAGCAAATCATTTTCTGGGGCAAGGACGCCAAGAACATCATCCCAATCATGCATTGGAACGACGAGATGTGGCACGTTGGAGAGGATGCGGACGGCAACTCGTTGTTCAGTGATTACAATCTGTCGGAGGTTGTGGAGTGGGCGATTGCAAATGCCGCCACACTGAAACCCAAGAAGGTTCGGAAGCAGCGTGCAACAGCCAGCGAGACGATGACACTATACCACCGCACTCGTCCGGGTCGTGAGGAGCAGATCAACGCGCAGGGATTAAGCCATGTCGAGGGCGGCGGTGAGCTTTGGTTCACCGATGATCCGTCCGTTTATTACGGAGACTCGCCAAACGCGGTGTACAGCATTGAGGTTCCAAAGGCTGAGGCCGAAGCCGCGCATGTAGGCGGGCATGATTACCGTTTCATGGGTCGGTCGTTCGGGCCTGAGCAGATCAAGAAGGTCGCTGCGGAGCCGTGGGAGATGCGGCAGGACGAATACGCGGGTCGTTGGAATGAGCAGGAGACGGAGGAGCAGAGTCAAGTACGTCACCAGAAGAATCAAGACTGGGAACAGAACGCCCTCGCCGCCCTGTCACTCGGTAAGATCACACCCGAAGTAGCGAAGGAACGCGGTGTGTACGAGGCGAAGTCGTTCAAACCACTGCCCTCAACTCCGCTGTACCACGTCACAACCGCTAAGAGCCAAGTTCAAGCGAATGGGTTGAAGACCCGCCGCGAGCTTGGTCAAGATTACGGTAAGGGTCTCGGCGGCGGCACTAGCATGAGTATCAGCTTCACCGACGATTATAAGATCGCCGAGGGCATCTACGAAAACCTGCTGATTGCCCGTAAGGTCGCCGCAGGTGAGATGACGCTGGACGATATGATCGACACCGCGACTAGGGGCGAAGGTGCGAACCGTCCGTGGATCAACGACATTCTCAAATCGCTGGGCGGTTCCAACAAGAACGACACGATTAACGTGGAATTGGATGCTCTGAAACGCGGCGTGGCATTCGAGCACGGGTTGGGCCGTCCGCCAGATGACGAAAAAATTCTGCCGCAATACCGCAAGCCCGGGCCGTGGCGTCCTACTCCTTGGAGCCAACACTGGAAGGGTGGGGATGGGGAAGAGAAGTACACTTATTGGGAACGTGACCTCACGGCAAAGGAAAAACAAGAGCGAGTTTTCGAGTTCTTCAAGAAGTGGAGTTTCTGGCGTGAGCAAGCTGGCGGCGGGCTCGACCCGCTCTACTTCATGAGCGATCCTGCGGGTTTGGCACAAGTGCCCGAGAGTGAAATCGCCATCCTGACATTCAAGGCTGTGCCCGGAGCAATGGGCACCCGCGAGTCGGCGTTGGGTGAATGGCGTGTGTACACAGGTGCGGCTGTGCAGCTTGTTAACGCTGCGGCAGCGAAGATGGGAATGTTTAACCCTAACCGAGCCAACGTTCAGTACAAATCCGAAAAGGGTACGGGCGAGTGGGAAGGCTGGCACATTGATTTCAGTGCTGATCCAGTCAAGGAGCACATGCTGCCCGCGTCGTTCGTTCGGAAGCTGAAGGGGATCGAGCAGAAGTTTATCCCCATCGCCGATGTGGTGGAGACGCAGGGCGAGCAATGGACTAAATCGGAACGTGTGGATGAGATTCACACGCAGATGGAAGCAGAGAAGTGGTTTGAAGCCATTCTCGTAGACGAGTATGAAGATCAGCCGGGTAAATACTACTTGGAAGAGGGGCACCACCGTACTCGTGCCGCGAGCCGCATGGGGAAGAAGACTATTCCAGCCGTGATTATGAGGCTGGAACCTCGCAAACCTCATTGGTCATTATCGTCAGGTATCGTCAAGAAAACGGCAGATATCGCCAAATTCGCTTTCTTCATCGAGGTGCCGAAAGAGGCACGCGGCCATTTCTGGGAAGAGCCGCCCGCTCACAATCTGGAGTTCTGGGCGTTCAGGGATCGCCCGCCCGTGTTGATAAATGAGAAGGTCTACTTCACCTTCGACAAGATGCCAGTCGCGGAAACCACCGTCCTCAAGGTTGAGAAGCCCGGGGAGTCGATCTGCGAATTGACAGGGAAGTATGAGAAACACTGGAAGCTCTATTGGGAGCCTGCGAAGTTTGTCAAGTACGCGGGGCATACTGCACCCACGCTCTACCACGGCACCTGCCCTGAGAACGCTCAGGCGATCCTGAAGAACGGCTGGCAGCCAAATCAAGTTTCGTCAGGCGGTAACGCGGGACAGCCGCAATATCTCTACCTCACGAACTTCCCTGAGAATGCTCAGTGGTTTGCTAACGAGAAGGGGTGCAACACCATTCTTGAGGTCCACAACGTTCCGATGAGCAGCCTCGCGGTTGATCCAGAGGATGGCACTGAGGACACGGTGGAAAACGAGCTTAACTTTAGTGAGAAAGCGTTCCCCGGCACTGTGGTGCTGACAAAATCGCTCGATAAGAGCCACTTCAAAGTGCACGGGGGTAAGATTGCGTCTTTCATTACCCACGAATCCTTGCTGGCTGAGCACAATGACATTCTGTACAAGCCGAGCCGTCAGCGGACGAACGAGCCTGCGGTCGCGGAGTCTGTGTGCGAATGGCAGAATAAGGCCCTGACCGCCGAGGACAAAATCACTATCAGCGAGAACCCAGACGGGCGAATTGTCGCCAAACACCCGCAGGGCGTGGCTATGGGCACGATGGAAGACCGTGCTGGGTTGGCTAACTGGTTTGATTGGAACGCTTTACCTAAGGGAGACACGGGAAAGTACGATAAAGGCTTCGTTTTGGGTCACATCTCGGTGCGGGTTGATGCACGCCGTACAGGGCTCGGCAGGGCGCTTGTAGGGGCGCTGCTGGACGCGGCGAAGGCTCAGGGTGCCGAGGTGTGCTTCCTTACGGCATTCAGCCTCGTAGGGCTCTCAGCGAAGGAATTAGACGCCTTCTACACCAACGTCGGGTTCCAGTCCTATTTCAAGGACGTATACGTGCGGAAACTGGCTCATCATTCGTTGGTGGATGAAATTAACGCCTTCTACCGTGCCATGGCTTCGCTAGAGAAATAAAGTCCGATACCGTATTTATAGGTATGGGCAATTTCTATACCTACGTGCTGTGCGACGCGCGAAGGTCAGGGACTTTCAGCTACGAGGACTTCACGTTTCCCTCCGAGCCGTTCTACGTGGGCAAGGGAACCAAACGACGAGCATGGTTGCACACTAGAGCCGCTAAAGGAAGCTGGACAGGTTGGGTATCGGCTAACCCACACCGTAATAGGGTCGTACAAAAAATATTCGAAGTCGGGCTGGAGCCTGAGGTGGTTATGATTGAATCAGGCTTATCGGAATTAGACGCTTTTCAATTAGAACTAACCCTTATCAACACCATTGGGCGTTCCAACCTGCACACAGGACCGTTGACAAATCTGAGTGATGGGGGTGGGGGTAATGCGGGATACCGTTGGACTGAGGAGCAGAGGAAAGCCATTACTGGTGGTGTACGATCCGGCGCTGCTAATTCATTCTTCGGGAAGAAACACACGGAAGAAACTAAAAAGTTAATGTCCTCATCTCATCCCGATTGCACTGGTGTAAATAATACATTTTATGGAAAACATCATGCAGAAAAATCAAAGCAGTTGATTTCTCAAAAGAATTTTGGCAGGGTGCGGGGGTCTTTTTCCAAAGAGCACCGAGATAAGATTGCGGCGGCGAACTTGGGAAAGCATAAAGCTCTTAGCCCGGAGGTGAAAGAAAGTGCAAACCGCAAACGTGCTGAGAACTTGGCAAAATATGGTCATCCCAGCAAACGCATCTACTTGGTTTCAACGCCTAACGGAATCATTATTGAGGTCAAAGGTTTGAAACGGTGGTGTTCAGATAACGGTGTGAATTACCACATGCTCCTCCTCACTGCTCGCGAAAAACGGAAGGATTGGAATGGATACTCCTGCACAATCAAAGCTAATTAGACTCGCTGCTATGAACAGGATTAGCCAGCAAGAGGCTATAGACCGAAAAATGTTCGGCCCCGTGTATCACGGTACTACCGAGGAACGTCAAGAAAACATCGGAAACGAAGGGTTTGAGATTTACATTGGGGAAGCCAACACTGGTGAAGTCGCTCATGGCTATTTGAATCAGCCCTACCATGAAGGTATTCCAGCACCGATTCATACGCTTGGGTTCGGCATCTATTTCACGACCGCTAAGGCTATCGCCAAGCAGTTCGCTGGCGGCACGGCACGGGGCATGAAGACCTACTACCTCGACGTACCGAATTTGGAAACCATCAACTTCGGCGTCCCCAAGACGATGATGAAGTGGTGGGTCGGTCAGGGCTACGATCCGCAGCTTGCCAAGACGAATCGTGTAGAGGCTACCAAGAAGCTCACGGAGAATCTCAAGTCGAAGTACGATGCGGTGTGGTTCAAAGGCAAAGGACTCCACAAGCTACTCGACGGCGACCAGATTTGTGTGTTCGACCCGAGCCGAGTCTATCAGGTTGATCCGAATCTCGCCAAGCCGGGAGATGTGGGCTCCAAGGTTAAACGGTTGGCTGACGGAATGAAGGGCACCATCATGAGCGCCCGCAGCATTCCCGAGGATATCGCTCAGCAATACTGGGGCGGCGAGACTCGCGTCTACAGCGTGAAATGGACGAAGGGCGGCACCGACAATAACGTGAAGGGTAGCCAGATCGAATTCCTCGGGGCTCCGAAAGCTCAGGGTGCAACCGCCTCCAAGGTCGCAGCGTTCTATTGCGTGGCTTGTGACGGTGGAGATTGTATCGAACATGAGAGCTTAACCGCCGCCGTTAAGAGCAACATCAACAAGCTCACCTTTGAATCTGAAGAGAACAACGATGAATACGACGGCTGGACGATCACTGCATGGGCACCTGACAGAATGCCGCGTCCTTATGCTCAGTACGAAGGTCCTGTAGGTTTCATCAACATTGGAATCGAGGGAGCAAGCATCGAGGGTCCGTATGTCTACGACATCAACGTTGAAGACGATTGGCGCGGTACGGGTTTGGGGCAGCAACTCTATGATCTGGCTGTCGCGGAAGCAAAGAAGCGTGGGTACACTGAATTTAACTCAAGCACAGACCAGACCCCTGAAGCAAAGGCAGCGTGGAAGCGTTTGTCGCAGCGGTATCAAGTCACCCGCAAGCGGGATAAAACCGAGAACCTACCTTACTTCAGCTTGAAGTTAGCGGCAGTTGCGGACGATGTTGAAATCAAGGTTACGCCGAAGCAGAAAGGGTTGGAAGCCGAGGTATGGCTGGGCGATCAGAAGGTTGGTTTCGTCTACTTCCATTTGATGGAGGACGCCCCCGGTAACCCCACATGTCCGCCGAACAGTCTGATGGTGGACGCCGCAGCCGTGAGTGGTTCCGTTCAGCGTCAAGGTGTTGGTTTGAAGATGTACCGCACGCTCATCGAAGCGTCGGGGAAGGCGGGTTACGACCGCTTGTACGAGGGTATCGACCACAGCGAGGAAGCTATCGGGCTGTGGGAGAAACTGAAGGCAATCTACCCGACTGAGTTCGACGAAGACTGGGGTGTCTACTACATACCGCTTCGTCGCTCTAAGACCGCCGCCGAAGGCTTCAACGACGAGGGCTTCTGGGCTGGTGAAGGTAACGCCGCGTCTGGCGTACTGCCAATCTGCACCACCACACAACGCATCTGCCTCGCATGGCGATCACCTGATGTCCACATCGGTGATTGCTGGGGCACCATTGGCGGGGCGTGCAAGCCAAAGATGAGTCTCGCGGAGAGTGCTAAGGCCGAACTGAAGGAAGAGACAGGCTTCAGTGGCGGCATCACCATGCACCCAGCTTTCGTGTTCCAGAGTGGCAGCTTCAGTTACCACAACTTCCTCGGCACCGTGGGTACGGAATTCCGTTTCAACCCACAGAGCGATGCTGTTTGGGAGACTACGGGTCTCGAATGGTTCACGTGGGATGAGATTCAGCAGATGATGAAGGAAGACCCCAGCGATTTCCACCCGGGAGTCATCAGTCTGTTCAAGAGTTCTGGCAAGAAGATCGAACAGCTTCTCGGTAAGCTTAAGACGGCATCAGGCGACGATGGCGACGAGCCCAACCCGCTCCAAGTCTTCCCCGAGCGCCCCGACGTGATCGAAACCTTCCGCCACATGCGTCCGTTTGAGCGAGACCGTTTGATTGAGGAAGCCCCGATTGAGATGGTCAACCCCGCCGACTTGAAGACCAATCAGCGGACGGTGACCAAGAAGACTGTCAAATGGTTCATGGATAATCCCGAGGAGATCAGGAAGCCACGGAGTAACGTCGGGTTGAGCGACACCGAGCAACTATACCCGCTCGTCTGCAAGACCAGTGAGGGATATTGGCTCTATGATGGCAACCACCGCTCCGCTGCTGCCCTCAAGCTGGGCATGGAGATAGAAGCGAAGATTGTAGACCTGACGGACTACGAGGAACCGAAGGAGCACACGGCTGCCGCACCATCCCGTGCCCTCAAGCTCTACCACGTCACAACCATTCCTATTGCCAATGACATCAAGGCTCACGGCTTCAAGGCGAAGGATCAAGGCATGTGGAAGAAATACTATGCCCCACAAGGTCGCGACGGTATTTATTTCTATGACGATCTGAAATATTCCGAAGCTTACGCCTCTGTGATCGAAGGTAAGCTGTGGATGAAAGACTTAGAAACCAAATCGTGGGATAAAGCCAAAGCCCTAAAGCCCGAGATGGCAGTCATTGAAGTGCAGGTGCCTGAGGGTGTGGCGATCACCACCAACGAAAAGGAAGACGGTTTCTTCGTACCTACCGCCGATCTGAACAAGGTTAAGGTTACGGGCATGTACAAGTTCGACTATATCCCGACCGAAGGACGCCAGCCACGCGAGAAGTTTGCGAACCCCCTGCTTCAAGAGGACACGGTTGATGTTGAGAAACCCAAAACCAAGTACGATAAGGTATGCCACGCCATCGCCACGGACGACAGCCTGTACGGATACTTTGCTGAATACGTTCAGTGCTCCGATGCTTTTGAGGACCGCCCCGCAGACTCTAGTAGAGTAGTCGAACTGGTTAAATCGATACCGCCATTCATACCGCCGACCAGCAGGAAGTGCTTGTACCGTGGAGAAACAATTCGTATGGGAGATGACCGCTCAATCCCGACATGGGAGATTTTGATCCAATGAAGACCGCCGTCTACCATAAAGGCAAGAAGCGGTATAGGCTCTACCATGGGGGTGACACCGATCTCACGAAGGTGCCCACCTACTTCACGAACAACAAAAAGTACGCCGAGGACTTCGGTGAGGTTAGCGTAGCTTATGTGA
>Ga0187872_10003489_pt1 | contig 12546 bp, 8 predicted proteins | sample June2016WEW_16_4_FD_132973 | JGI IMG/M metagenome (GOLD analysis project Ga0187872, IMG submission 132973) | Peatland microbial communities from SPRUCE experiment site at the Marcell Experimental Forest, Minnesota, USA - June2016WEW_16_40 | ecosystem: Environmental > Terrestrial > Soil >...
GTTTTCCATGAAGCGCGCGACTTCCGCGAGGTCCTGCGTGGTCTTGTATTCGGGCAGGGACTCAAGAAAAATCTTACCATATTGCATCCGCTGGATGCGGTTATCGAGGATCGCCAGGATGCCGCGGTCGGTCTTCGAGCGAATCAGCCTGCCGAACCCCTGCTTCAACGCCAGCACGGCTTCGGGGACTTGATATTCGGCGAACGCGTTGCGTCCGTCGTCGGTCAGCGCTCGCACGCGCGCGGCCACGATCGGATCGCTGGGCACGGCAAACGGCAGCCGGTCGATGATGACGCACGAAAGCTGCTCGCCCGGCACGTCCACTCCTTGCCAAAAGCTCGAAGTCGCGAAGAGCACGGCGTTGGGGGTCGTTCGGAAGCGGTCGAGCAGGATCGAGCGCGGCGCGGTTCCCTGAAGCAGGAGCGGAAAGCTCACGCGTCCCGAGACCCGCTCGTGGATGTCCCTCATCTGTGAGTAGCTGGTGAAAAGACAGAAGGCGCGGCCCTGCGAGATTTCGAGCAGGCGCACGATCTCATCCGCGGCGCTGCCTGCGAAAGCCGCGTTGCGAACGTCGGGCAGGGAACGCGGCATGTAGAGCACGGCCTGCGTCGCGTAGTCAAACTCCTGCGGCAGCACGGCCTCATGCGCGGGCAGCACTCCGAGGCGCTGCTTCAGGTAGTCGAACCGGCCCTCAACGGCGAGCGTCGCCGACGTCAGAATCACCGTATCGAATTGGTCGAAGAGCTTCTCGCGCAGGATTTGGCTTACGTCGATTGGCGTGGCCGCGAGAAACACGCCGCGCCCGCGCCGCTCGTACCAATAGACGTAGCTTTTCTCCTCGCTCTCCATTAGAAAGGCCAGCTCGCGACGTGTTTCGGCGGCGCGCCGGGCCAGGGCGATGATCTCTTCCGGTTTCGGCGAGATCGCCGAAAGTTCGGCTTCCGTGCGCTTCACGGCGGCGGCCAGATCATCGTAGGCCTCGCGATTCTGATCGAGGAACGCATTCCTTTCCGCCGGGCCGAACGGGTAGCGCCCTTCACGCTCGGGGAAGCGCTCGAAAAAGCTGCGAGCGCGCTCGCGCATGCGCGCCAGATGCCGCCGCAAAGGCGCCGCTTCGATCCGCAGTATGCGAAGCATGCTTTCGGCATCTCGTGCCAGCTCCTCGAAGCGGTAGCTCGAAAGCTGCCGGCCGAAATAGTCGCTCGCCACGTCCTCGATCTCGTGGGCTTCGTCGAAAACGACGGCGGAGTACTCCGGCAGGATCGAGCCGAAATCGTCCTGACGAATGGCGAGATCGGCAAAGAAAAGATGGTGGTTGACGATGATAAGGTCCGCTTCGTGCGCGCGCTGGTGCATCGCGGTCACGAAGCAGCGCTGAAATTCCGCGCACTTCTGGCCCGTACAAAGGTCGCTGCGCGCGTCGATCCGATTCCAGAACTCGGCGTCGTCGGGAAGGAACGTCAGCTCGCTGCGATCCCCGGTCTCGGTCAGCTTCTCCCAGTCGCGGATCTGCGAGAACCAGTCGATCTCGTCGATGCCTTTCAGGACCGGCTGGCCTTCCATCTGGTGCACCTTTTGCCGGCAAAGGAAATTGGCACGGCCCTTCATCAGTGCCGCTTTCAGATTGGGCGCGAAATGCTTCTGAAGGAAGGGAACGTCCTTCTGAAAGAGCTGCTCTTGAAGAGATTTCGTAGCCGTCGAAACGACCACGCGCCGCCCGCTGCGAATCGCGGGGATCAGGTACGCAAGCGTCTTACCAGTGCCCGTGCCCGCCTCGATCACGGCGTGCTGGTGCTTCTCAAAAGCCTCGGCGGCAATTTGCGCCATGGCGAGCTGCGATGGACGGAATTCGTATCCCGGATGGCGTTTTTCTAGCAGCCCGCCGGGGCCGAAGATCCCCTCGACGGTGATTTCTTCGCGTTGTGCCGTGGCGGCTTTTTTCGGCATCGGGATTCCGGTCATCGCAACCGGGGCAGTAGGAGGCTAAAATAACACACCCGCGAGCGCATTCCGCGCCGGCGGCTCTCCACATGCTTCGGCTCAGCGGCGCGAAATGGTCTCGAGTAGCTTCGTCCAATGCGCCAAATGTTCCAACGAGGGAGGGTGCGTCTGATCCACCTCGAGCGGCGTGATCGAAACCGCGCCGTCACGGATGGCGGCGTGATCGGTATCCGGTTCGATCCCTCCGACGAACTTCTGCTCGCTCAGCCAGTAGTACCGACGGCCGCGCGGGTCCGTGCCGGGCTGGAGAAGGTTGCGAGTGATCTTCGACGATTGGCGGGTTAAGCGCACCTCTCCGCCCCAGTCCTGCGGCACATTGACGTTGAGAAGCACGCCAGGCGGCAAACCTTCGCGCAGAACCAGCGGCACAAGTCCGCGCGTAAAGTTTGCCGCCGGAGCAAAGTCGAATTCCCGCTTGCGATAGACGAGAGACACGGCAATTGCCGGCGCGTGGTTGACTGCCGCTTCCATTGCCGCGCCGATCGTTCCAGAGTAATAGATGTTTTCGCCGAGGTTGGCGCCGGGGTTGATTCCCGAGACGACGATGTCGGGTTTCTCCTGCAGCAGCATGTGAAACGCCAGGATCATCGCGTCGGCCGGTGTGCCTTCAACCGAATACTCGCGTTCGGCGATCTGGTCGCAATAGATCGGCTGGCGCAACGTGAGCGATTGCGCGGACGCGCTGCGCTCGTGCGAAGGGGCGACGATCGTGACCGTACCCAGATCGCTGAGCGCCGCAGCCAGCGCGCGCAAGCCCGGCGCGTGAATCCCGTCGTCGTTGGTAATCAGAATATTCGGCATGAGAAATCCGCCGCGGGCGAATCGCGTCCGAGAAACCCGTTGGCTCTAAGGCGGAGGGAAACAATGGTCGGGACGACTGGATTTGAACCAGCGACCTCACGCACCCCAAGCGTGCGCGCTACCAGGCTGCGCCACGTCCCGACCGCACATCAGCCTCGCAGCGAGCTGCGAAGGCCGGAATCAGCGTATCACTCGCGTTCGAGAAGGGTCAAGACGGCGAGGAGCTCTTCGTGGAGATCGAGCAGGAATCTTCGATGCGCGCGAGAGGCGCGCTCGGACTTTGCCGGTGGAACTGCAGCCTGGGATGTGTCACCTCGTTCGCCCGAGGAGCTTTCTTGTCCGTTCGCACCATTTTGCTCCGCGAGGTGCTTTCGGGCGCCGGCAATCGTGAATCCCTCTTCGTAGAGGAGCCGCTTGATTTCGAAGACGGTCTCGATATCCTCGCGGCGGTAGAGACGGTGGCCGCTCGGGCTTTTCACCGGCTGAAGGGTAGGGAACTCGGATTCCCAATAGCGCAGTACGAACGTCTTCGTCGCCGTCAGCCGGCTGACCTCCCCGATGCGAAAAAGGCTCTTTTCGGGGATTTCCGGCGCAGGTTGGGCCGCACTTGCCATGGCTTTGTCTGTATCGTAGGCCGATTTCCGGCCGTGTCAACCCCTCCCCGGCTGTGGAGTAGGGCCGGTTTAGCGGCCCGCTGAGCGGTCGGAGTCGCGGCGTTCGCTGCGGCGCGGGCTAGGCTTTTTCAGGCGCTGGTTGAAACGGATGGGGGTGCCCGTGAAATCGAAGGCGGCGCGGAGGCGGTTTTCCAGGAAGCGTTGATAGCTGAAGTGCAGCGGCTTCGTTTGATTCGTGAACAGCACGAACGTCGGCGGCGCGGCCGTGGCCTGCGTGATGTAGTAGATCTTCACCTTGCGGCTCGCGGGTGACGTGCCGCGCTCGAGATCGACGCCCGCCAGCCAGCGATTCAGCTCGCCGGTTGAGATGCGTCGTCGGCGCGCCTCGATGACGCGGTCGATCAGCGTGTAGAGTTTTTCGGTGCGATCGCCCGTGAGCGCCGAAAGAAAAACCACCGGCGCGTAGGCCAGAAACTTCAATTTCTGCCGCACCATCGGCTCGTAGTCCGAAAGAAGCTTCGACGGGCTCGTGCCTTTGCCCGGCTCTGTGCCGCTGTGTTTTTTCTCTCTGGCAGCTTTTTCCCGTGCGGCTTCGAGCGCGAGGTCCCACTTGTTCATCACAATAATCACGGAGCGGCCCGACTGCTCGGCGTAGCTCGCGATGGTCGCGTCGTGCGATGTCACGCCGACGGACGCATCCGCGACAAGGAGCGCCACATCCGCCCGCTCGAGATGCCTTCTCGCCATAATCACGCTCAGCTTTTCCGCGATCAGATTCGTCTTGCCCTTGCGGCGGATTCCAGCGGTGTCGAGGAAGCGGTACGACTTGCCGTGCCGCTCGACAATCGTGTCCACCATGTCGCGCGTCGTGCCCGGCTCGGGTGAAACAATCGACCGCTCCGCACCCGCGAGCTGGTTCAGCAGCGTCGATTTGCCCACGTTCGGCCGGCCGATGATGGCGATGTTGACGTCCGGCTTGGCTTCGGCTGACTCGCCGCGCGGGAAATCTCGCGTCAGCGCGTCGAGTAGCGTATCGAGGCCGAAACCGTGCTCCGCCGAAATCGGAAAGATTTCGTCGCCGAGTTCGTAGAACTGTGCGGCCAGCTCCGCTTGCTTCGGCGAATCCATTTTGTTCACGGCGAGCACGGGCGGCTTGCCGGCGCGCCGCAAAAGTCGCGCAAGTTCGGCATCGAGAGGCATCGGCCCCGTGCGGCCATCGACGACCTGGACGACGCGCGACGCGTTCTCAATCGCCACGCGCGCCTGCCGGAGGATTTCGCCGGGAATTCCGGCTTTGTCTTCGGGCACGATTCCGCCCGTATCGACGACTTCGAATGCGCGGCCCTCCCACTCGGCCCTGCCGTAGATTCGGTCGCGCGTGATCCCCGGCTCGTTCGTCACAATCGACCGGCGCGTTCCCGTCAGCCGGTTGAATAGCGTGGATTTTCCGACGTTGGGACGCCCCACGATCACGATGGAGGGAAGTTTCGTCACCGGCGCGCCAGCATCTTCTGCAGTTCGAGGCGGCGGGCAAGCAAGCGGTTCAAATCCTCGGCCGGAGCCTGTGCTTCAATTTTTCTCTGCAATTCCGCGAGCTCCTGTTCCACAGGACGGCTGCGCAACACCGCGAGACAACTTTCAGCCTCTTCCCAGGTCGCCTCCGCCGAGACTTCAAAAAGGGTCTCAAAGAGTACCCGGCGATCTCTTTCTTCAAGGGCCGCCGACAGAGTTGCCGCGTCCGGCCGTTCTCCGACTTTCGATACCAGCACTTCGAATATCCGTTCGGTCTCCAGACCGCGATGCAGTGCCTCCGCAACAAGCGCCCGCGCGAGCTTCTCACGGAATCCTTCCGCCTCCATCAACATTTGCATCAGGCGCCGCTCCACGTGACGAACCGCCGGGCCCAGCAGTTCCGCCTTCGGCTTCACCTCGCTGCGGCGCTCGGCGGCGGCGCGGCGCAGCGCTTCGCGCAGGACGGGTTCATCGACGCGCAGCTCGGAAGCAATCCGTGTGGCCCACTCGGAGCGCAGCAGCCGGTTCGGCATCCGCTGCACGTAGGGCATCAGGAAATTGAGCGCGGCGACTTTCCCGACGGCCGTCGTTCGGTCCATGTGCCGCGCGCGCCCGATCAGGTAGTCGAGATACGGCGGCGCTTGCGCCAGGAGTTTCCGATAGGCATCCGTGCCCTGCTCCTTCAGGAACTTGTCCGGATCGGCTTTTCCCGGAAGGCTCAAGACGCGCACGTCGAACTCTTTTTCAAGCAGCAGCGTGAGCGAACGTTCGGTCGCCGTCTGCCCCGCCGTATCCGGGTCGTAATTCACGACGACGCGACGCGTGAACCGGCCCAGCAGCTTGATCTGCGGCTCGGCGAGGCTCGTCCCGCAGCTCGCCACCACGTTCGCGAATCCCGCGCGGGCCACCGCGATCGCGTCCATGTAGCCTTCGACGAGGATCGCGAAATCGTTCTGCCGGATCGCCTCTTTTGCTCGATCGAGATGATACAGCACGTTGCTCTTCGAATAGATCGGCGTCTCGGGCGAATTCATGTACTTCGGCATGTCGTCGCCCATCGCGCGCCCGCCGAACGCGATGACCTTGCCCGAATCGTTGGCGATTGGGAACATGATCCGGCGGCGAAAGCGGTCGTAGAGCCGCCCGCTCTGATCGCGCGAGAAAAGGCCGGAGGCCTCCAGCAGCGCTTCCGAATATTTCGGCTTCAACTGCCGCAGCAGCGCGTCCCCGGACGACAGCGCATATCCCAGGCCGAATCGCGCCATCGCCTGACGATCGAGGCCGCGGTCTTCGAGGTACGCCAGCGCGACCTTGCCCTCGGGGCCTTCGTGGAGCTGGCGCGCGAAGAGCGCCGCCGCTTCCCGGTGCATCTCGATGAGCGCTGCGCGCTGCTGGTTCTCGCGGCGCTCCTCCGGCGAACGCTCGCGGGGCCTCGGGATCGGGATGCCGCACTTTTCGGCGACGGTGCGCACCGCTTCCGGAAACGCGCACTTGTCGAGCTCCATCACGAATTTGAAGACGTCGCCGCCCGCGCCACAGCCGAAGCAGTGATAGATCTGCCGCACAGGATGCACGGCGAACGACGGAGTCTTCTCCTGGTGAAACGGGCAGAGGCCCGTGAAATTCTGCCCGGCCTTCTTCAAGCGGACGTATTCACCGACCACGCGGACGATGTCCGCCTGCTGCTTCACCTTCTCCGCGAATGATCCTGCTTCCGCCATTCAGCCCTTCTCTTAGCACCTTACCGTTACGATTTCAATTCGGCCACAGTTATCGCCGTGCCGCCGCGATCTTCCGCTTCCGCATGAATCCTCTCGACGAGCGGATGCACGGACAGAAATTCCGCAAGGCCGCGGCGCAGAGCGCCGGTCCCATGACCGTGGATGATGCGCACGCTCGCCTTTCCGGCCAGAGCAGCGTCGTCGATGAATTTATCGACGCGCCGCGTCGCTTCCTCGACGGTGCAGCCTATGACGTTGATTTCTTCCGCGGCAGGCTCGTCACTTGGTTGCGCGTGAACCGTGATCCCGCGCGGGCGCGCGGCCGCCACAGCGCCGCCCTTCGCTTGCGTCGATTCGCTCTCGATCCCCACGATGTCCGCCAGAGCAACTTTCATGCGCAGTGGGCCCGCTTCGACTTCCGCGGTCCGTCCGTCGTGTCGGCGGAAAACAACCGGTTGCTTGAATCCTTTGACCAGTATCCGCTGTCCGGCGGAAAGTTGCTCGGGTGCGACGGGCTTTTCACTCGCCGCGACCGCCACGCCCAGGTCCGCTTGCGAAGCAGCGAGCGTCTCGACGACGGCGGCGTCAGCTTCGGCCCGAGCCTCCGACTCGATCTTCCCCAGGCGGCGTCCCGCTTGCTTTTCGAGCTGTGCGCGCAGCGTGCGATCTTTGATGTCTTCGGTCAGCCGCGTGACCTCCACTTCGAGACGCTTCTGCGTTTCGCGAAAGCTCTTTTCAAGCTCCGCGATGCGCTTCTTCTGACGCTCGACCCAATCGGTTTGGAGCGCGCGGCGGTCCGCCTCGAGCTGCGCCAGTTCTTCGCGAGCCTGGCGCTTGACCTCTTCCATTTCGTCGCGGCTGCGGTGGAGATAAGCGATCAGGTCGCGCGCCTCGCGCGATTCGGGCGAAAGGCTCGCCTTGGCGTGTTCCACCACGCGACTAGGCAATCCCAGCCGCCGCGCGATCTCAATTCCGCTCGACGTGCCCGGCACGCCGACCAGTAGCCGATAAGTCGGCCGCAGATTGGCCTCGTCGAATTCCATCGCTGCGTTGACGATCCCGGGCGTCGTCGAGGCGTAGGCCTTCAGGCGGTCGTGGTGCGTGGTCGCGAGTGTCAAGGCGTGGCGCGCGCGAAACTCATCGAGCAGCGCGACGGCGAGCGCTGCGCCCTCGTCCGGAGCCGTGCCCGTGCCCATCTCGTCCACGAGAATCAACGAGCGCTCCGTCGCAACCTCGAGCATCGATTTCAAATTCAGCATGTGCGCCGAAAATGTCGAAAGGTCTGCGGCGATGGACTGCTCGTCGCCGATATCCGCGAGGACGCGGTCGAAGACCGGCATCTCGGCGCGTTCGGCGGCAACCGGAATCCCCGCTTGCGCTGAAAGAGCGGCGAGACCGACCGTCTTGAGCGCAACCGTCTTGCCGCCCGTATTCGGCCCGCTGATTACCATCACGGTCTCTCCGCCGCCCAATGCGAGCCCGAGCGGCACGGCCTTGCGCCCCTGCGGCCGAAGCGTCGCTTCGAGCACGGGGTTCCGCGCGCCTTCGATGCGCAGCGAATTGTCCGCCGCGAACCCCGGCACGACGCAATCGAACTCACGGGCGAACCGCGCGCGCGCGAAAATCGAATCCAGATGTGCAATCGCGGCAGCCGCGGCTTCGAGCGGGGCGCGGTCCGCCCGGACGCGCTCGGTCAGATCCTCGAGGATGCGCGCGATTTCCGCGGTTTCGTCTTCGCCGAGCTGCACCAGCCGGTTGTTGAGATCGATCGCTTCAAGCGGCTCGACGAACACGGTTTGCCCCGTCCCGCTTGCTCCATGCACGACGCCGGGCACGGCGCGCCGTTCGGAGGCGCGTACCGGAATCACGAAGCGGTCGTTCCGCAGCGTGATGTAGTCTTCGCCGGCCGGTTCCCCGCGCGCGCGTAGGATGCCTTCGAGGGAGCGCTGAATCTTCTCGCGCGCCTGCGTGATGCCTGCGCGGATGCGCTTCAGTTGTGGGGAGGCGTCGTCGCTGATTTCCCCGTTCGGCATTACGGCCCGGCGAATCGCGCCCAGGAGCGCGCGGAAATCGGCCAGCGCTGCGGCGCGTTCGGCGAGGCGCGGATGCTTCGCAGCTTCGCCCTTGAAGGTCTGCCGGACCCAGCCTGCGGTCTCCGTCAGCGAGGCCGCGTCCAGCAGTTCGGCGCTCGAAAGCACGGAGCCGGGAACGGCCAGCCGTGCGAGCCACGCTTCCGGGTCGGCGAGCGAACCGAAGCCGAGCTCCGAGCCGGCGCGCAAATAGGCAATCCCTTCGCGCACGAATTCGAATTCGGCTTCGAGCGCGGTGGCGTCCTGCTGCTGTTCGAGCGCCTGTGTCGCCCGCCGGCCGGGCGCACTGGTGGTGAAGCGGCTGACGATGTCCTTCAGCCGGTCGAATTCGAGCAGTTCTTCGGCGGGGCGCGACACAATACCTCGAAGTGAATGAAGTTAACGGGACGACGGTGCTCGCCGCATCTTCAATTGTAGCCCGGTTGGCTGTGGGAAATCAGGGAGCCTCGAAATGGGTCGCCAGATACGCGGCAGCGTCCGCAGGAGACGTTGCCACGTGCACCAGCGGCTCGTCCCGCTCGCCCCACCGTGACGGATGGCCCAGTTCGACCTCGCGCACCCTCTCAATGATGGGCTGCCAGAAATCTCCGAGTACCGCGAGCGGTTTCCGGGTCATTGCACCTTTGTTCAGCATCTCCCAGACGACCGCCAGCTCGACGAGCGTTCCCGTGCCGCCTGGACACGCGACGTACCCGCGCCCGAGCCTGACGAGTTCGAACAGGCGGTCCTGCCATGTCTTCACGCGGACTTCTTCATCGACCCACTGGTTGGCCGTCGCCCGGAAGAAATCGGCTGTGACTGCCATCGTTCGCCCGCCGGCCTCCTTCGCTCCGCGCGAGACGGCTTCCATCACGCCGCCGTAACCGCCGGTACAAACGATCGCGCCTTTCGCGGCGAGTTCAGCACCGAGCGCGCGAGCCTCGGCGTAGTGGGCGTCTCCGGCGCGCGGCCGGGAGCTGCCGAAAACGGTGACGATCTTTGACTTTTCGCTCATGCGCTCATCTCGTTTTCTTCGAGGGTTGTCGCTTGCCAAACGTCTCGACCATCGCGGTGGCGATGGCGTCGATCGTGGCCGCGCTGCCGGGGCCGCGCTGGGGATCGTTGTTACAGAAAATCGCGAATTCCAGGTGTTCGCCGCGCAGCGTGGTGGCATAGCCGGAGAGAGCACGGTCGTGTTCAATCGTGCCCGTCTTCGCCTGGATCAGGCCCGAAGCCGCGGTGTTTTTCATGCGGTCTTCCAGCGTGCCGTCCATGCCCGCCACCGGCAGCGTCGAAAGGAAATCCTGCCCCCAGGATTGATTCGCAGCGTACCGCAACAAGATCACCATGGCGCGCGGAGTCACAAGGTCGTCGCGCGCGAGCCCGGAGCCGTCCGACAGCACAACGTCTCCATCGGGGATTCCGGCGGTTCTCCGGAAACCCTCCTCCACCTTCAATCCTGCCGCCGTCGATCCGATTCCCAGCTTCTCGCGCCCCACCGCTCGCAGCAGCAGTTCTGCATGGAGATTGTTGCTGGCTTTGTTCGTCACCCGAATGCTTTCGAGAAGCGGCGGAGAGAGATGCTCCGCGAGAACCAGCGCATTGGAATCGGGCGGCGCGGGAAACGGGTCCGGAATGATCGGCTCGCCGGAAGCCGCGTTCTGCGGTGGCGGCGAATGGCGCACGCCGGTTCCGCCCGTCACACGCACGCCGCGTGCCTCGAGGAGCTGCTTCAGCGTACGCGCGGCCGTCTCGCTCGGCTCCGTCATGGCGAGATCGAGCTTGATCGGCGCGTCACCCACCGAGATCGTGCCGCGCAGCAGAAGAAAATTTGGTCCTGGCTGGCGAACGACCGCGAAATTCGGGGATTCGCCTGCCTCGGCAGTTGCGATTTCGTGCCCGAACATATCGAGTGCTGCGCTCGGTTCGGTTGTAATGGTCGCCGGATCGCCAACGCGCGCTCCAGGCCGCACCTCGATCGAAAGCGTGTTGTCGTTGAACGCGATGGCGCCCACCGGTGCACCGAATTCGAAAAAGAGATCGCCGGCATTCCATCCCGCCGGATACGGGTCGTACGGAAAGTAGCTGTCGTCGGCGACGATATCCCCGTTCACCTCGCGCAGACCCCTCGCGACCGCCACGTCCGCCATTTCAGCGAGAACCTTTTCGGTGGGGCCCTCGCGCTCCGTCTTCCCGGCATACGGAAACTTGCGATTCGACAGGTCGGGATCTCCTCGCCCGACGAGTACCAAATCTCCGGCAAGCCGGCCGTCGCTTCCGAGCGCTCCCTGCGATTCGAGCGTCGTGCGAAACCGGTAGTCGCGGCCAAGCGTGGCCAGCGCGAGCGCAGTAGCGAAAACTTTCGCATTCGATGCCGGTGCAAAAAAGTGGTCCGCATTCAGCGCGTAGAGCGTTTCGCCGGTATCGCGATCAGCCACCAAAATGCCCCAGAACGCCCTCTGCGCGTGCGCTTCAGCCAACGCCGCGTCCACCCGCGCACGAAAACGCGCGACATCGGGCCTCTGCTTTGGGTGGGTGGGCTGCTGCCCTGCAACCGCCTGTGCGAAAAGGAGAGAGGCCGCCAGCCACAGGATTGTGCCGGGCGTTCGAATCGTGCGATCGAAGAGTTTCAAGGCTTTCGATTATATTGCAATCCGTGGCGCGCTGCCCGCACGCAGTCGCCGCACCGATACAGTTGCGCCATGCTCCCGAAAACCCATATCATGAGATCCCCAGCCGTGACATCGATCGGAGGCGCTAAATGAACAAGATGCTTTCTTTTCTCCTTGCAGTGGCGCTGATTGGCCTGCCGGCGCTCGTCGCTCCTCGTTCCGCGCGAGCGGACGATCAAAAAGAGGAGGACCGGCTCGATAATGCGGGCCACGTCATGGGGGAAATCCTCGACATTCCGGATGATATCCCGCAAAGCCTGCTCGACAAGGCGGACTGCGTGATTGTGATTCCGTCCGTACTGAAATTTGCAATCGGTATCGGAGGCAGCTACGGCCGCGGGGCTATGACCTGCCGCAGTGGCGATGACTTCCGAGGTCCTTGGGGCGCGCCCAGCATGATGGCACTCGAGGGTGGCAGCTTCGGACTCCAGCTCGGCGGACAGGCCACGGATTTCGTTCTGCTTGTGATGAACCAGGAAGGCGCGCGATCCATTCTCAGTAGCAAGGTGAAGCTGGGAGGGGACGCGTCCGCCGCCGCCGGACCCAAGGGGCGCGACGCTGAAGCGGATACGGACGTGACCATGCGCGCCGAGGTGCTGACCTACTCGCGCTCCCGCGGGCTCTTCGCGGGAATCTCGCTCGAGGGGTCGACGGTGCGCCCCGATAACGACGCGAACGAGCGAATCTACGGCAAGAAGGTTCGCGCAAAGGAAATCGTGCTTCACGGCGCCGTCCCGGTTCCGCCTTCCGCGAAACTGCTCATCGAAACGCTCAACAAGCACAGCCCCAAGAATCTGTCGAAATAACACCTGCGCGGCGCTCGCCCCGGAGAGCCATCTCTTCGGGGCGGTGCACCGCTCTGGCATCTGCGTTCCGCAGCTCTTTCACATTCCTATTGACCGCCGCTCAAATATGACTTAAAGTCAGTTATTGTCGATTCGAGGTCACATAGAGGGAATCGAACGATGGCATCGCCCATTCCAGCCGCCCGGCGCGCAGCCCGTCCGCGGGAAGGCCGTCGCGAACGTCGCCGCACCGAAATCCGCGAGCGGCTTTTCCGGTCCGCGCTCCAGCTTTTCGCCGAACGCGGCTATTTCGAAACTACCGTCGAGGACATCACCGAAGCCGCCGACGTCGGCAAGGGCACCTTCTTCAA
>Ga0187872_10003490_pt1 | contig 12546 bp, 8 predicted proteins | sample June2016WEW_16_4_FD_132973 | JGI IMG/M metagenome (GOLD analysis project Ga0187872, IMG submission 132973) | Peatland microbial communities from SPRUCE experiment site at the Marcell Experimental Forest, Minnesota, USA - June2016WEW_16_40 | ecosystem: Environmental > Terrestrial > Soil >...
GTTTTCCATGAAGCGCGCGACTTCCGCGAGGTCCTGCGTGGTCTTGTATTCGGGCAGGGACTCAAGAAAAATCTTACCATATTGCATCCGCTGGATGCGGTTATCGAGGATCGCCAGGATGCCCCGGTCGGTCTTCGAGCGAATCAGCCTGCCGAACCCCTGCTTCAACGCCAGCACGGCTTCGGGGACCTGATATTCGGCGAATGCATTGCGGCCATCGTCGGTCAGCGCTCGCACGCGCGCTGCGACAATCGGGTCGCTGGGCACGGCAAAAGGCAGCCGGTCGATGATGACGCACGAAAGCTGCGAGCCCGGCACGTCCACTCCTTGCCAGAAGCTCGACGTCGCGAAGAGCACGGCGTTGGGTGTCGATCGGAAGCGATCGAGCAGGATGGAGCGCGGCGCGGTTCCTTGGAGCAGAAGCGGGAAGCTCACGCGTCCCGAGACCCGCTCGTAGATGTCCCTCATCTGCGAGTAGCTGGTGAAAAGGCAAAAGGCGCGGCCCTGCGAAATTTCGAGCAGGCGCACGATTTCATCAGCCGCGCTGCCTGCGAAAGACGGGTTGCGAACGTCCGGCAGGGAACGCGGCATGTAAAGCAGGGCCTGCGTTGCGTAATCGAACTCCTGCGGCAGCACGGCTTCATGCGCGGGCAGCATGCCGAGGCGCTGCTTCAGATAATCGAACCGACCACCGACGGTGAGTGTCGCCGACGTGAGAACCACCGTATCGAATTGGTCGAAGAGCTTCTCGCGTAGGATTTGGCTCACGTCGATCGGCGTGGCCGCGAGAAAGACGCCGCGCCCGCGCCGCTCGTACCAGTAGACGTAGCTTTTCTCCTCGCTCTCCAGCAGAAAAGCCAGCTCGCGGCGCGTTTCGGCGGCACGGCGCGCCAGGGCGATGATCTCTTCGGGCTTCGGCGAAATCGCCGAAAGTTCGGCTTCGGTCCGCTTAACGGCGGCGGCCAGATCGTCGTAAGCCTCGCGATTCTGATCGAGAAACGCGTTCCTTTCCGCCGGGCCGAACGGGTAGCGCCCCTCGCGCTCGGGGAAGCGCTCGAAAAAGCTGCGAGCGCGCTCGCGCATGCGGGCGAGATGCCGCCGCAAGGGTGGCGCTTCGATTCGCAATATGCGAAGCATGCTTTCGGCATCTCGTGTTAGCTCCTCGAACCGGTAGCTCGAAACCTGCCGGCCGAAATAGTCGCTCGCCACGTCCTCGATCTCGTGGGCTTCGTCGAACACGACGGCCGCGTATTCCGGCAGGATCGAGCCGAAGTCGTCCTGGCGAATGGCGAGATCGGCAAAGAAAAGATGGTGGTTGACGATGATTAGGTCGGCTTCGTGCGCGCGCTGATGCATCGCAGTGACGAAGCAGCGCTGGAATTCCGCGCACTTCTGGCCCGTGCAAAGGTCGCTGCGCGCGTCGATCCGATTCCAGAGCTCGGCATCGTCGGGAAGGAATGTCAGTTCGCTGCGATCTCCGGTCTCGGTCAGCTTTTCCCAGTCGCGGATCTGCGAGAACCAATCGATCTCGTCGATGCCTTTCAAGGCCGGCTGGCCCTCCATCTGGTGCACCTTTTGCCGGCACAGGAAATTGGCGCGGCCCTTCATCAGGGCCGCTTTCAGATGGGGCGCGAAATGCTTCTGGAGGAAGGGAACGTCCTTCTGAAAGAGCTGCTCTTGAAGGGATTTCGTGGCCGTCGAAACGACCACGCGCCGCCCGCTGCGAATCGCAGGAATCAGGTAGGCGAGCGTCTTACCGGTGCCCGTGCCGGCTTCGATCACGGCGTGCTGGTGTTTCTCAAAGGCCTCCGCGGCAATTTGCGCCATGGCGAGCTGCGATGGACGGAATTCGTATCCCGGATGGCGCTTCTCGAGGAGCCCTCCGGGGCCGAAGATCCCTTCGACGGTGATTTCTTCGCGCTGCGCCGTGGCGGCTTTTTTCGGCATCGGGGTTCCGGTCGTCGCGATCGGAGCAGTAGCAGGCTAAAATAACACACCCACGAGCGCATTCCGCGCCGTCGGCTCCCCACATGCTTCGGCTCAGCGGCGGGACATGGTCTCGAGCAACTTCGTCCAATGCGCCAAATGTTCCAGCGAGGGATTGTGCGTCTGATCCACTTCGAGCGGCGTGATCGAAATCGCGGCGTCGCGGATGGCGGCGTGATCGGTATCCGGTTCGATCCCTCCGACGAACTTCTGCTCGCTCAGCCAGTAGTACCGGCGGCCGCGCGGGTCGGTGCCGGGCTGGAGCAGGTTGCGCGTGATCTTCGACGACTGACGCGTTAAGCGGACTTCTCCGCTCCAATCCTGCGGCACATTGACGTTGAGAAGCACGCCGGGCGGCAGCCCTTCGCGCAGAACCAGCGGCACAAGCCCGCGCGCAAAACTGGCCGCCGGAGCGAAATCGAATTCCCGCTTGCGATAGACGAGAGACACCGCAATCGCCGGCGTGCGGTTGACCGCCGCTTCCATTGCCGCGCCGATCGTTCCCGAGTAGTAGATATTTTCGCCGAGGTTGGCGCCGGGGTTGATTCCCGAGACGACGATGTCGGGTTTCTCTTGCAGCAGCGTGTGAAACGCCAGAATCATCGCGTCGGCCGGTGTGCCTTCAACCGAATACTCGCGTTCGGCGATCTGGTCGCAGTAGATCGGCTGGCGCAACGTAAGCGATTGCGCGGACGCGCTGCGTTCGTGCGAAGGGGCGACGATCGTGACCGTGCCCAGGTCGCTGAGCGCCGCCGCCAGCGCGCGCAGGCCCGGCGCGTGAATCCCGTCGTCGTTGGTAATCAGAATATTCGGCATGAGAAATCCGCCGCGGGCGAAGCGCCGACCGAGAAACGCGTTGGCTCTAAGGCGGAAGGAAACAATGGTCGGGACGACTGGATTTGAACCAGCGACCTCACGCACCCCAAGCGTGCGCGCTACCAGGCTGCGCCACGTCCCGACCGCATCGACCGCACATCAGCCTCGCAGCGAGCTGCGAAGGCCAGAGTCAGCGTATCACTCGCGTTCAAGAAGGGTCAAGACGGCGAGGAGCTCTTCGTGGAGATCAAGCAGGAATTTTCGATGCGCGCGGGTGGCACGCTCGGCCCTCGCCGGTGGAACCGCAACCTGGGATGTGCTGGCTCGTTCGCCCGCTAAGCTTTCTTGTCCATTCGCGCCATTTTGTTCCGAAAGGTGTTTTCGCGCGCCGGCAATCGTGAATCCCTCTTCGTAAAGGAGGCGCTTAATTTCGAAGACGATCTCGATGTCTTCGCGGCGGTAGAGGCGGTGGCCGCTCGGGCTTTTCACGGGCTGGAGCGTGGGGAACTCGGACTCCCAATAGCGCAGGACGAACGTCTTCGTCGCCGTCAGCCGACTCACCTCCCCGATGCGAAAAAGACTCTTTTCGGGGATTTCCGGCGCAGGTTGGGCGGCACTTGCCATGGCTTTGTTTGTATCGTAAGCCGATTTCCGGCCGTGTCAATCCCTCCCAGGCTGTGGAAAAAGACGGGTTTAGCGGCCCGTTGAGCGATCGGAGTCGCGGCGTTCGCTCCGGCGAGGGCTGGGCTTCTTCACGCGCTGGTTGAAACGGATGGGCGTGCCCGTGAAGTCGAAGGCGGCTCGCAGCCGGTTTTCGAGGAAGCGCTGATAGCTGAAGTGCAGCGGCTTCGTTTGGTTCGTGAACAGCACGAACGTCGGCGGCGCAGCCGTGGCCTGCGTGATGTAGTAGATCTTTACCTTGCGGCTCGCGGGCGACGTGCCGCGTTCGAGATCGACGCCCGCAAGCCAGCGGTTCAGCTCGCCGGTCGAGATTCGTCGGCGTCGCGCCTCGACGACGCGGTCGATCAGCGTGTAGAGCTTTTCGGTGCGGTCGCCCGTGAGCGCCGAAAGAAAAACTACCGGTGCATAGGCCAAAAACTTCAATTTCTGCCGCACCATCGGCTCGTAGTCCGAAAGAAGTTCCGCAGGACTTGCACCTTTGCTCGGCTCTTTGCCGCTATGTTTTTTCTCTCTGACAGCTTTTTCCTGTGCCGCTTCGAGCGCGAGGTCCCATTTGTTCATCACGATAATCACGGAGCGGCCCGACTGCTCCGCATAGCTCGCAATGGTGGCGTCGTGCGACGTCACACCGACGGACGCGTCCGCAACGAGCAGCGCCACGTCCGCCCGTTCGAGATGCCTCCGCGCTATGATCACACTCAGCTTTTCGGCGATGAGCTTCGTTTTGCCCTTGCGGCGGATTCCAGCGGTGTCGAGGAATCGGTACGACTTGCCAGGCCGCTCGACAATCGTGTCCACCATGTCGCGCGTCGTGCCCGGCTCGGGTGAAACAATCGACCGCTCCGCGCCCGCGAGCTGGTTCAGCAGCGTCGACTTGCCCACGTTCGGCCGTCCGATGATGGCGATATTGACGTCCGGCTTGGCTTCGGCTGACTCGCCGCGCGGGAAATCGTGCGTCAGCGCGTCGAGCAGCGTGTCCAGACCGAAACCGTGCTCCGCCGAAATCGGGAAGATTTCGTCGCCGAGCTCGTAGAACTGCGCTGCCAGCTCCGCCTGCTTCGGCGAATCCACCTTGTTCACGGCGAGGATGGGCGGCTTGCCCGCGCGCCGCAAGAGCTGCGCGAGTTCGGCATCGAGGGGCATCGGCCCCGCGCGGCCATCGATCACCTGGACGACGCGCGACGCGTTTGCAATCGCCACGCGCGCCTGCCGGAGGATTTCGCCCGGAATTCCGGCTTTGTCTTCGGGCACGATTCCGCCCGTATCGACCACTTCAAATGCGCGGCCCTCCCATTCGGCCCTGCCGTAGATTCGGTCCCGCGTGATGCCAGGCTCGTTCGTCACAATCGATCGGCGCGTTCCGGTCAGGCGGTTGAATAGCGTCGACTTTCCGACGTTAGGACGCCCGACGATTACGATCGAGGGAAGTTTCGTCACCGGCGAGCCAGCATCTTCTGTAGTTCGAGGCGGCGGGCAAGCAAGCGGTTCAATTCATCGGCCGGAGCCTGTGATTCAATTTTTCTCTGCAATTCCGCGAGCTCCTGTTCCATCGGACGGCTGCGCAACACCGCGAGACAGCTCTCAGCTTCTTCCCAAGTCGCCTCCGCCGAAACCTCGAAAAGAGTCTCAAAGAGCACCCGGCGATCTCTTTCTTCAAGGGCCCCTGCCAGGGTTGCCGCGTCCGGCCGTTCCCCAACTTTCGATACCAGCACTTCGAATATCCGTTCGGTCTCCAGACCGCGATGCAGCGCCTCCGCAACAAGCGCGCGCGCGAGCTTCTCGCGGAATCCTTCCGCCTCCATCAGCATTTGCATTAGGCGCCGCTCCACGTGCCGAACCGCCGAACCCATCAGTTCCGCTTTCGGCTTCACCTCGCTGCGGCGTTCGGCGGCGGCGCGGCGGAGCGCTTCGCGCAACACAGGCTCATCGACGCGCAGCTCCGAAGCGATCCGCGTGGCCCACTCGGAGCGCAGCAGCCGGTTCGGCATCCGCTGCAAGTAGGGCATCAGAAAATTGAGCGCGGCGACCTTTCCGGCAGCCGTCGTCCGATCCATGTGCCGCGCGCGCCCGATCAGGTAGTCGAGATACGGCGGCGCTTGCGCGAGAAGTTTTCGGTAAGCGTCCGCTCCCTGCTCGTTCAGGAACTTATCCGGATCAGCGCCCCCCGGAAGGCTCAGGACGCGCACGTCAAACTCTTTTTCAAGCAGCAGCGTGAGCGACCGCTCGGTCGCCGCCTGCCCCGCCGTATCCGGGTCGTAATTCACGACGACGCGGCGCGTGAACCGGCCCAGCAGCTTGATCTGCGGCTCGGCGAGGCTCGTCCCGCAGCTCGCCACCACGTTCGCGATTCCCGCGCCGGCCACCGCGATCGCGTCCATGTAACCCTCGACGAGGATTGCGAAATCGTTCTGCCGGATCGCCTCCTTCGCGCGGTCGAGATGATACAGGAGATTGCTTTTTGAATAGATGGGCGTCTCGGGCGAATTCATGTATTTAGGCATGTCGTCGCCCATCGCGCGTCCGCCGAACGCGACGACCTTGCCCGAATCGTTGGCGATCGGGAACATGATTCGCCTGCGGAAGCGATCGTAAAGACGCCCGCTCTGGTCGCGCGAGAAAAGGCCGGAGGCCTCCAGCAGCTTTTCTGGATATTTCGCCTTCAACTGCTGCAACAGCGCGTCGCCGGACGACAGCCCATATCCGAGGCCGAATCGCGCCATCACCTGCCGATCGAGGCCGCGATCTTCGAGGTACGCCAGCGCGACCTTGCCCTCGGGGCCTTCGTGAAGCTGCCGCGCAAACAGCGCCGTCGCTTCCCGGTGCATTTCGACGAGCGCGGCGCGCTGCTGATTCTCGCGACGCTCTTCGGGAGAACGTTCGCGGGGCCTCGGAATCGGGATGCCGCACTTTTCGGCGACGGTGCGCACCGCCTCCGGGAAAGTGCACTTGTCGAGCTCCATCACGAATTTGAAGGCGTCGCCGCCCGCGCCGCAGCCGAAACAGTGATAGATCTGCCGCACGGGATGCACGGCGAACGAAGGAGTCTTCTCCTGGTGAAACGGGCAGAGGCCCGTGAAGTTTTGCCCGGTTTTCTTTAGGCGGACGTATTCGCCGACCACGCGGACGATGTCCGCCTGCTGTTTCACCTTTTCCGCGAATGATCCTGCCTCAGCCATTCAGCCCTTCTCTTAGCACCTTACGGTTACGATTTCAATTCGGCCACAGTTATCGCTGTGCCGCCGCGGTCTTCTGCTTCTGTGTGAATCCTCTCAACGAGCGGGTGCGCCGACAAAAACTCCGCCAAACCGCGGCGTAGCGCGCCGGTCCCATGCCCGTGGATGATACGTACGCTCGGCTTTCCGGCCAGAGCAGCGTCGTCGATGAATTTATCGACGCGCCGCGTTGCTTCCTCCACCGTGCAGCCGATAACGTTGATTTCTTCCGCGGCAGGCTCGTCACTCGGTTGTGTGTGAACCGTGATCCCGCGCGGACGAGCAGCCGCCGCAGTGCCCCCCTTCGCAGTCGCCGATTCGCTCTCGATCCCGACGATATCCGCCAGCGCGACTTTCATGCGCAGTGGGCCCGCTTCGACTTCCGCCATCCGGCCGTCGTGCCGGCGGAAAACGACCGGCTGCTTGAAGCCCTTCACCAGTATCCGCTGTCCGGCGGAAAGTTGCTCCGGCGCAACGGGCTTTTCGCCTGCCGCGACCGCCACGCCCAGGTCCGCTTGCGAGGCGGCGAGCGTCCCGACGACGGCGGCGTCAGCATCGGCGCGAGCTTCCGACTCGATCTTTGCCAGGCGGCGTCCGGCTTGCTTTTCAAGCTGCGCCCGCAGCGCGCGATCTTTGACGTCTTCGGCCAGCCGCGCGACTTCGGCTTCGACGCGCTTCTGCGTCTCGCGAAAACTCCTCTCCAGCTCCGCGATGCGCTTCTTCTGGCGCTCGACCCAATCGGTTTGGAGCGCGCGACGCTCCGTCTCGAGCTGCGCCAGTTCTTCGCGGGCCTGGTGCTTGACCTCTTCCATTTCGTCGCGGCTGCGGTGGAGATAGGCGATCAGATCGCGCGCCTCGCGTGATTCGGGCGAAAGGCTTGCCTGCGCATGTTCCACCACGCGACTGGGCAATCCCAGCCGCCGCGCGATCTCAATTCCGCTCGACGTGCCTGGCACGCCGACGAGCAACCGATAGGTCGGGCGCAGGTTGACCTCATCGAATTCCATCGCCGCGTTGACGATTCCGGGCGTCGTCGAGGCGTAGGCTTTCAGGCGGTCGTGGTGCGTGGTCGCGAGCGTCAACGCGCGGCGCGCGCGAAACTCCTCGAGCATCGCTACCGCGAGCGCGGCGCCCTCGTCCGGCGCCGTGCCCGTGCCCATCTCATCCACGAGAATCAGCGAGCGCTCCGTCGCAACTTCGAGCATCGACTTCAGATTCAGCATGTGCGCCGAAAATGTCGAAAGGTCCGCGGCGATGGACTGCTCGTCGCCGATGTCGGCGAGGATGCAGTCGAAGACCGGTAGCTCGGCGCGTTCGGCGGCGACCGGAATTCCCGCCTGCGCCGAAAGAGCCGCGAGCCCGACCGTCTTGAGCGCCACCGTCTTGCCGCCTGTATTCGGCCCGCTGATCACCATCACGGTCTCTCCGCCGCCAAGTGCGAGAGCAAGCGGCACGGTCTTGCGCCCCTGCGGCCGAAGCGTCCCTTCGAGCACGGGGTTGCGCGCGGCTTCGAGGCGCAGCGAATTGTCCGCCGCGAACCCCGGCACGACGCAATCGAACTCACGCGCGAACCGCGCGCGTGCGAAAATCGAATCCAGGTGCGCAATCGCCGCAGCCGCGGCTTCGAGCGGGCCGCGGTCCGCCCGGGCGCGCTCGGTCAACTCTTCGAGGATGCGCGCAATTTCGGCGGTCTCGTCTTCGCCGAGCTGCACCAGCCGGTTGTTGAGATCGATCGCTTCAAGCGGCTCGACGAAAACGGTTTGCCCCGTCCCGCTTGCGCCATGCACGACGCCGGGCACGGCGCGCCGTTCGGAGGCGCGCACCGGAATCACGAAGCGGTCGTTCCGCAGCGTAATGTAGTCTTCGCCGGCCGGTTCCCCCCGCGCGCGCAGGATGCCTTCGAGGGAACGCTGAATCTTCTCGCGCGCCTGCGTGATGCCTGCGCGGACGTGCTTCAGTTGCGGCGAGGCGTCGTCGCTGATTTCCCCGTTCGGCATGACGGCCCGGCGAATCGCCCCGAGGAGCGCGCGAAAATCGGCTAGCGCTGCGGCGCGTTCTGCGAGGCGCGGGTGTTTCGCAGCTTCGCCCTTGAAGGTCTGGCGGACCCAGCCCGCGGTCTCCATCAGCGAAGCCGCGTCGAGCAGTTCGGCGCTCGAGAGCACGGAGCCGGGAACGACCAGCCGAGCGAGCCACGCTTCCGGGTCGGCGAGTGAACCGAAGCCGAGCTCCGAGCCGGCGCGCAGATAGGCAATCGCCTCGCGCACGAATTCGAATTCGTCCCCGAGCGCGGCGGCGTCCTGCCGTTGCCCGAGCGCTTGTGTCGCTCGCCGGCCGGGCGCACTGGTGGTGAAGCGGCTGACGATGTCCTTCAGCCGGTCGAATTCGAGCAGTTCCTCGGCGGGGCGCGACACAATACCTCGAAGTGAATGAAGCTAACGGGACGGCGGTGGTCGCCACATCTTCAATTGTAGCCCGGTTGGCTGTGGGAAATCAGAAAGCCTCGAAATGAGCAGCCAGATAAGCGGCTGCATCGGCAGGAGACGATGCCACGTGCACCAGCGGCTCGTCCCGCTCGCCCCACCGTGACGGATGGCCTAGCTCGACCTCGCGCACCCTCTCAATGATGGGCTGCCAGAAATCTCCGAGTACCGCGAGCGGTTTCCGGGTCATCGCGCCTTTGTTCAGCATCTCCCAGACGACCGCCAGCTCGACGAGCGTTCCCGTGCCGCCCGGACATGCAACGTAGCCGCGCCCGAGCTTGATGAGTTCGAACAGGCGATCCTGCCACGTCTTCACGCGGACTTCTTCATCCACCCACTGGTTGGCTGTAGCCCGGAAGAAATCGGCTGTGACCGCCATCGTTCGCCCGCCGGCCTCCTTCGCTCCGCGCGAGACGGCTTCCATCACGCCGCCGTAACCGCCGCTACAAACGATGGCGCCTTTCGCGGCGAGTGCGACACCGAGCGCGTGAGCCTCGGCGTAGTGGGCGTCGCCGGCGCGCGGCCGGGAACTGCCGAAAACGGTGACGATCTTTGACCTTTCGGTCATCTCGTTTTCTTCGAGGGCTGTCGCCTGCCAAGCGTCTCGACCATGGCGGTGGCGATGGCGTCGATCGTGGCCGCGCTGCCGGGGCCGCGCTGCGGATCGTTGTTACAGAAAATCGCGAACTCTAGATGCTCGCCGCGCAGTGTGGTGGCGTAGCCGGAGAGAGAACGGTCGTGTTCGATCGTGCCCGTCTTCGCCTGGATCAGGCCCGAAGCCGCGGTGTTTTTCATGCGGTCTTCCAGCGTGCCGTCCATGCCCGCCACCGGCAGCGTCGAAAGGAAATCCTGCCCCCAGGGTTGATTCGCAGCGTACCGCAACAGAATCACCATGGCGCGCGGAGTCACGAGATCATCGCGCGCGAGCCCCGAGCCGTCCGACAGCACAACGTCGCCATCGGGGATTCCAGCGGTTCTCCGGAAACCCTCTTCCACTTTCAATCCAGCCGCGGTCGATCCGATGCCCAGCTTCTCGCGCCCCACCGCCCGCAGCAGCAGTTCTGCATGGAGATTGTTGCTGGCTTTGTTCGTCACCCTAATGCTTTCGAGAAGTGGCGGAGAGAGATGCTCCGCGAGTACCAGCGCATTGGAATCGGGCGGCGGAGGAAACGGGTCCGGAATGATCGGCTCGCCCGAGGCCGTGTTCTGCGGTGGCGGCGAATGCTGTACTCGAGTTCCGCCCTTCACGACCACCCCGCGCGCCTCGAGCAATTGCTTCAGCGTGCGGGCGGCCATCTCGCCCGGTTCCGTCATGGCGAGATCGAGTTTGATTGGTGTGTGGTCAAGCGCGATCGTTCCGCGCAGCAGGAGAAAATTTGGTCCGGGCTGGCGAACGACCGCGAAATTCGGAGATTCACCCGCCTCGACAGTTGTGATTTCGTGGCCTAACGTATCGACAGCCGCGCGCGGTTCGGTTGTAATCACCGCTGGATCGCCGACGCGCGCTCCGGGCCGCACTTCGATCGAAACCGTGTTGTCGTTGAATGCGATGGCGCTCACGGGCGCACCGAATTCGAAAAAGAGATCGCCGGCGTTCCATCCCGCGGGATACGGGTCGTACGCAAAGTAGCTGTCGTCGGGGATGATATCCCCGTCCACCTCGCTAAGACCCTTTGCGACCGCCGCGTCCGCCATTTCAGCGAGAACCTTTTCCGTGGGGCCCTCGCGCTCCGCCTTCCCCGCGTACGGGAACTTACGATTCGAGAGGTCGGGATCTCCTCGCCCGACGAGTGTCAAATCGCCGGCAAGCCGCCCGTCGCTTCCGAGCGGTCCCTGCGATTCGAGCGTTGTGCGAAACCGGTAATCGCGACCGAGCGTGGCCAGCGCGAGCGCAGTCGCAAAAACCTTCGCATTCGACGCCGGTGCAAAAAAGTGGTCCGCATTCAGCGCGTACAGCGTTTCACCGGTGTCGCGATCGGCCACCAAAATGCCCCAGAACGCCCTCTGCGCATGCCCTTCAGCCAACGCCGCTTCCACGAGCGCCCGAAAACGCGTGACATCGAGTCTCTGCTTTGGATGGGACGACTGCTGTCCAGTAACGGCCGGCGCGAAAAGGAGAGAGGCCGCCAGCCACAGAATTGTGCCGCGCATTCGGATCGTGCGATCGAAGAGTTTCAAGACTCTCGATTATATTGCAATCCGCCACAGGCCGCGCGCGGGATCCGCAGCAGATAAGGTTGCGTCGCGCTCCCCAAAACCCATATTATGGGACCCCCAGTCATAAGTTCTTATAGGAGGCACCCCATGAACAAGACAGTTTCTTTCCTGCTCGCGATTGTGTTGGCGGCTCTGCCACTTCTTCTCGCACCCGCGTCCATTCGTGCGGACGACAAACCTCATGACGAAGACCGGCTCGATAATGCGGGCCACGTCATGGGGGAAATCCTCGACATTCCGGACGATATCCCGCAAAGCCTGCTCGACAAGGCCGACTGCGTGATTGTGATTCCGTCCGTATTGAAATTTGCAATCGGTATCGGAGGCAGCTACGGCCGCGGGGCTATGACCTGCCGCAGTGGGGATGACTTCCGAGGTCCTTGGGGTACGCCGAGCATGATGGCACTCGAGGGTGGCAGCTTCGGACTGCAGCTCGGCGGCCAGGCCACTGACTTCGTTCTGCTCGTGATGAACCAGGACGGCGCGCGATCCATTCTTAGTAGCAAGGTGAAGCTGGGTGGTGACGCGTCCGCCGCCGCCGGACCCAAGGGGCGCGACGCCGAAGCGGATACGGACGTCGCCATGCGCGCTGAAGTGTTGACCTACTCGCGCGCTCGTGGCCTGTTCGCGGGAATTTCGCTCGAGGGATCGACACTGCGGCCTGACAACGACGCGAACGAGCGAATCTACGGCAAGAAGATTCCCTCGAAGGAAATCGTGCTTCATGGTGCCGTCCCGGTTCCGCCTTCCGCGAAACTGCTCATCGAAACGCTCAACAAGCACAGCCCCAAGAATCTTTCGAAATAACGCTTGCGCGGCGCTGGCCCCGGAGAGCCATCTCTTCAGGGCGGTGCACCGCTCCGGCATTTGCGTTCCGCAACTCTTTCTACGTTTCCCTTGACCTTCGCTCAAATATGACTTACAGTCATTTTCGGTTGAAGGTCACATAGGGGGAATCGAACGATGGCATCTCCCATTCCAGCCGCCCGGCGCGCAACCCCTTCGCGGGAAGGCCGTCGCGAACGTCGCCACACCGAAATCCGCGAGCGGCTTTTCCGGTCCGCGCTCCAGCTTTTCGCCGAACGCGGCTATTTCGAAACTACCGTCGAGGACATCACCGAAGCCGCCGACGTCGGCAAGGGCACCTTCTTCAA
>Ga0187872_10003491_pt1 | contig 12545 bp, 7 predicted proteins | sample June2016WEW_16_4_FD_132973 | JGI IMG/M metagenome (GOLD analysis project Ga0187872, IMG submission 132973) | Peatland microbial communities from SPRUCE experiment site at the Marcell Experimental Forest, Minnesota, USA - June2016WEW_16_40 | ecosystem: Environmental > Terrestrial > Soil >...
GAATCGCGCGCTCCGGCGGCAGTTTCTTCTTTTCGTTCAGGATTTGCCGCAGCAGGCGCCCATCCACCCACTCCATCACCATGTAGAGCTGGCTGCGGTCGTCGTCGGTGAAAACCTTCATCACGCCGGGGTGATCGAGGGCCGCGCCGATTTCCTGTTCACGTTTGAAGCGATCGAAGAAAACCGGATCGCCTTCCATTTCCGGGTGGGGTACTTTGATGGCTACCGTGCGGCCTGTGCGGAGATCCGTCGCGCGGAAAATGGACGCCATTCCGCTGCGGGCCGCAACGCTTTCAAGGCGGTAGTGATCGATTTGTTGGCCGGGGTGTACGGAAATCCTCGCGAGAGCGCGTCAGGCAAGAAGCGCCGGCGCGCCGGGACTAGCGAAGCCGATAGGGCCGCCCCCGGTACATGCCGACGCGTTCGACGCCTCGAACACGGATCAGTTGCAGGCTGATATTATCACTACCATCTCGCTGATTGGCAATATCCACGAGTCTCTGTGCTGCTGCGTGCAGGTCGCCGCCATTTCCCGCCACGGCGGCCATCTCCGAACCGGATACCGAGCCGTGTAGCCCGTCGGAACAGAGCAGAAGGACATCTCCGCCAAACACCTGGTGTTCGGCGACGTCCACATTCACGAAGAGTTCCGCTCCCAGCGAGCGGCTGAGCAGATGGCGCGCTTCCGAGCCGGACGCCTCGGATGCGGAAATGATCCCGAGACGCACCTGTTCGTTCACGACCGTATGATCTCGCGTGAGGAGGGCCACCTCGCCGCGCCGGATCAGATAGCAGCGTGAATCGCCCACGTGGGCCACGGTGGCGCGGTCGTACCGCAGGGCGCAAGCGACCAGCGTTGTCGCCATGCGCGAGCCGCCCGGGCTGCTGGCTGCGTGTCCGGCATCAATGACTCTAGTATTTGCATCCCTGATGAGGCGTTCGAGCAGAGCCGCGTGGGATGTGCCCGTGGGCGCGCTGCGAAAGCCCTCGAGCAGACTCTCGACGGCGGTATGGGAAGCGACCTCACCGAGGTCGTGGCCGCCGACCCCGTCGGCGACTGCGAAAAGCCAGCCGTGGCTGCGCGCCTGCTCCGGCGTGGCGGGCTGCACGAAGCCGAGATAATCCTCGTTCCCCGGGCGAATGCGCCCCAGGTCGGAGAGTTGTGCGAACTCCACATCCATCGAGATTTGCTGCCCAATGAGTGATCGGGCCGCAGCGGCGGCTCCGGAGGCCGATACGTGAAGACCTCTATACATTAGAACTCATCCCCCACTAAAGAATAAAGGGCCTCGCTAAAGACAAAGGGGCGGGCCGAAGCCCGCCCCTTCGCTCTGATTGCTTCGCGGGTCACGTCGTCGTACGAGCTGTGACCATCGTTGTCTTCCCTTGTTTCTTGCTGTTGATCATGAAATAGATGCCTCCGTAGATGGCCCAGACGGCAGCAATTCCCAAGGCAAAGAACGGCTCCATCTTCGTGCCATACCCCATGAACGGCAGGACGAGGTAAGCGCCCATGCACACCAGGTTTGCGGCTATTCCGAACAAGGGGATGAGCATGTGCTTGAGGAAGTTGAAGTTCGGATGCCCGTGGTAGCAAAAGATGCAGGTTACGCAGCTTAGCATGTAGAGCAGGAACGTCCCGAAGTTCGAAGCCAGGGTAATCGTGAGCAGGCTGTTGGGCATCTTCGCCATGGCGTCATGAGACACATACCCGAAGCTCGACCAGAAACCGTGGGGCAAGGCCTGGATCGTGGCGTCCGGCAAGGCGCCGGCATCGCCGAACAGCATCAGCAATGCGAGGCATCCGAAGACCGCCGAAATGGCTGCCAACGTCCAGATGGCCCTGTGCGGGCTGAGATTCTTCTCATGCAGAATGCCGAAGTGTTCCGGCACTTCCTCGTCCTTGCCCATGGCGTAGGTTACGCGCGCCCCTGTATTGATGCAGGAGAGCGTCGTGCCGATCAGGGCCAGGAATACGGTAATGGCCTCGATCAGCATGAACGTTCGGCCATGCCCCGACCCGAAGAGGGCATCGCCCACCATCACCATCATGTCACCGATGGGCGCCGCCGAGCCGGTCGCACTTGTCATGGGGTAGCCGCTATTTAAGAAATAGTTTGCGGCGAAATACTCGAACAAATAACAAAATGCTCCCTGAACGAGCAGCGATGTGATGACGGCAATCGGCACGTCCCGCTTGGCGTTTTTGGCCTCACCGCCCAGTGACGTGACCGATTCGAATCCAACCAGGATCAGGATGGCGACCGTGGCTTGAACGAACATCCAGTTGAAATTGTGTATTGCGATTACAGATTTGGCATTCGGATGCGTCATAAAATTCCCACTGGAATCACTCCAGGGGTAGCTGACGTGATACGGAACCGGCTTACCCGCTGCATCCAGCTTGGGCTGAGGAACCATGTTCGCGTCGCGCGTGATTACATCGGTAGCTGTGCCATTCACCGTCTGGCTCGTGGTTGCAAACTCATAGTTGTAGGCTTCGTTTGTCGTCGAATCCCACTGCCACGCCACGCTCCCCGGCGGGTGGTTCATCCGGTAGCCGATGGCCATCACGGCAAACACGATCAGCGCGGATATTTGGATCACGTTGATGGCGATGCTGACCGCCGTAGACCCTGTAACCCCTCGGTGCGCGATATAGGCCACGCCAAACGAGAAGAGGATCGCGCAGAGCATCATGAACATGGGACCGGGATTTGACGCGCTCATGAAGTTCGGCCACAGAGTGCCCACGATGTAACCGCAAAAGACTCCCGTGACGGCGACCATCACGCCCGGGTAGATCCAATAGTAGAGGTGGGAACCCCAGCCGACGATGAACTTGGAAAGCCGGGCGTACCTCCAGGCCTTTTCATGATTCAGGAAGGCCTGCTCAGCGAAGTAATACGAACTTCCAGTCCCGGGGTATAGCTTCGCCATTTCCGCATAACAGACCGCGGTAGCGAGGCAAAGCGCCAATGCGAACAGGATACCGATCCACATCGCGGGTGATGTGGATCCCTCGGTCGCCTGGGGTGCAAAGGTGAGCCAAAGGAATGCGCCGGGTGCGATCAACGCCATGGCGTTCATCGTCAGCCCGGTCAAACCTAAGGTAGCCTGCATCTCACCGGTAGTTTTCTCGGCCATGTAAACTCTCCTTGTGAGGATGGAACAACGTGAAACCTTGAGGGCCGGAGATTATACGGAAGTATGAGATTCGTAAAATGCAACGTTTTGATACGTGGGATAGATGTTTCAAATGGCCTGCTCGTAGTACCCGAGAACCTACTTAGCCAAGTAATCTCGCCCGCGCAAAAGTCCACGGGCCAACGCCCTTGCATCAGCGTTCCTCCCTGCTAGTATGTTCGAATGGCTTTCTGTCTCGGAATGCCGTCTAGAAATGACTGAGAAGCGACAATTTAGGGCCATTAAAGGCACTCGCGACATCCTGCCGCCGGATTCGGCGCTGTGGAACTGGTTCGAGCAGACCGCCCGCGAGGTCTTTGAATCCTACGGTTTCCGCGATATTCGTTTGCCGATTTTCGAGGAGACGTCGCTTTTCGCGCGCTCGATTGGTGCCGATACAGACGTCGTGGCAAAGGAGATGTACACCTTCGAAGATCGCGAGCAATTCCGGGTTGCGCATCCCCTGACCATGGTGGACGTAATCCGAATCGATGAGGCGGTGGCCGAGGCTTGGCAACACGGGCGCATTCCGCGCACGTTGGCAAACGAAACCGAAGTTCTCCGGCTCCATGAGGCGAGTCAGAACATTGACCGGGAAGGAACGCCAGCCCTGCTTTGTTTCCTTGATTCCGTTCGTAATCTTGCCTTGGGGGATTCGCTCACTCTGCGGCCCGAGGCGACGGCGAGCGTCGCGCGGGCTTATATCGAGCATGGCATGCACACGCAGCCTGGCAACGTGAAGCTGTATTACAGCGGCCCAATGTTCCGCCGCGAGCGCCCGCAAAAGGGACGCTACCGCCAGTTCTACCAGGTTGGCGCGGAAGCCCTCGGACAATCGGACGCGCCCGGAATCGACGCCGAAGTCCTCGAAATGCTGCTCGTATTCTTCAAGCGCGTGGGCCTGACGCAGACGACGCTCTACGTCAATTCCATCGGTTGCAAGGAGTGCCGCCCGAAGTATGTCGAGCTGCTGCGCGAGGAGCTGCGAAAAGTGAAAGACCGGCTCGGCCCGGACAGCCAGCGCCGGATCGACACGAATCCGCTGCGCGTCCTCGACTCGAAGCTGCCCGACGAGCAGCCGATCATCGAGAAGCTGCCGCGCATCTCCAATCATTTGTGCGCGGACTGCGGCGAGCATTTCGCCAAGCTGAAAGACGAACTGCATCTCCGCGGCATCGTGTACGAGGAGAACTGGCGGCTCGTCCGCGGCCTCGACTACTACACGCGCACGACGTTCGAAGTGACGGCCGCCGGCCTTGGGTCGCAGAACGCCGTCTGCGGCGGCGGGCGCTACGACGGCCTGGTCGAGCTGCTCGGCGGCCCGCCGACCAAAGGCATCGGCTTCGCTATCGGCACCGATCGTGCCATTTTGTCGATTCAGGAAGGCGGCAAGCTGCCGCAATTGCCGGGCTTGGCCGTGTTTGTCGCCTGGATGGGAGCGAAGTCGTATCCGGCGGCGGTTGCCATTGCGCGAAAGCTGCGCGAGTGCGGCCTTGCGGTCGAACTGCCCCCCGAGGAGATGAAATTCAAGAAGTCGCTGGGCCTTGCGGACAAGCTCGGCGCGCGCTACGCGCTCATCATCGGCGAAGACGAAGTCGCGTCCGGCACCTTCACGCTCAAGCGCCTGGCCGACGCGGAGCAGAAGAAGCTGTCCGAAAACGATTTGCTCGAATATCTCGAATCCGAACGAAGAGGCTCCGGTGCTTGACACACTTGGAAATCTAAAGCGGACACACTACTGCGGCGCGTTGCGTGCGTCGGACACGGATACAAACGTCGTGCTCATGGGCTGGGTCCACCGGCGGCGCGATCTTGGCCAGCTGATTTTCATCGACCTGCGCGACCGCGCCGGAATCGCGCAGATCGTATTCAACAAGGAACAGAACCCCGAGGCGCACGCGAAGGCCGAGGAGCTGCGCTCGGAGTTCGTCGCGGCGGTCGAAGGCCGCGTCGTGCGGCGGCAGAAGGCCAATCCGGACATCCCGACGGGCGAAGTAGAGGTGATCGCGACGCGCCTCCATATCTTGAACAACTCGAAGACGCCGCCGTTTCAGATCGAGGAAGAGGTAACGGCGAGCGAAGAGACGCGCCTGCGCTACCGCTATCTCGACCTGCGCCGCCCGCGCTTGCATAGCAATATCGAGCTGCGCCACCGCATCGTCCTCGAAATCCGCAAGGCGCTCGACGAACTCGGCTTTTTCGAAATCGAGACGCCCATACTCACGCGCTCGACGCCCGAAGGCGCGCGGGACTGCCTGGTCCCGAGCCGCATCCATCACGGCCAGTTCTACGCGCTGCCGCAATCGCCGCAGATTTTCAAGCAGATCCTGATGATCTCCAATATGGACCGCTACTTCCAGATTTGCCGATGCTTCCGCGACGAGGATTTCCGCGCGGACCGCCAGCTCGAGTTCACGCAGCTCGACCTCGAAATGTCGTTCCCGCGCCAGCAGGATATTTTCGAGGTGATCGAGCGCGTGATGGAGCGCGCCTGCGCCGTCGTGGGCGTGCAGGCCAAAGGGCCGTTCCGCCACCTCGATTACAAGGAAGCGCTACGCCGCTACGGCTCAGACAAACCCGACCTGCGCTTTGGCATGGAGCTTCACAATGTGACCGAATACTTCGAGCCCGCCCGCGCGGTGCTGCATTTCGAAGGCAACGTGCAGGCCGTGGTCGCGCCGGGCGCGGCGGCATGGTCGCGCAAACAGCTCGACGAGCTTGCCGAATTCGCGAAGTCGGCGGGCGCGCGCGGAGTCTATACGGTCAAAGTGACGGCGGAGGGAATTTCGTCGCCGCTCGAGAAAAATCTCGGCGCGGACGGGCTGAAGAGACTGGCCGAGGCCGTCGGCGCAAAGCCGGGCGATTTGATCGTCGCGGCCGCGGCGAAGGATCAGATTCCGCACACGGACACGTCGCTGTACGTCGCGGGCCAGATTCGCCTCCACCTCGGCGACAAGCTGAACCTGATCGACCGCAGCAAATGGGAATTTCTGTGGATCACCGGCTTCGCGCTTTTCGAATGGAGCGAGACCGAAAAGCGCTGGGTGAGTGCGCAACACCCGTTCACGGGAATCTACGAAGAAGACCTCGACAAGCTCGAAACCGCGCCGTGGGAGTGCCGGTCGAAGGGCTACGATCTCGTGCTCAACGGCAACGAGCTTGGCTCCGGCAGCATCCGAATCCACCGGCAGGATGTGCAAGCGCGGATGTTCAAGGCGCTCGGCCTAACCGACGAGCAGGCGAAGCAGCGCTTTGGCTTTTTCCTCGACGCGCTTACCTATGGCACGCCGCCGCACGGCGGCATCGCGCTCGGGATCGACCGCGTCGTCATGCTGCTGGCCGGCGAAAAGTCGATTCGCGACGTCATCGCCTTTCCGAAAACCACCGCCGCGGTGGATTTGATGGCCGAGTCGCCCTCCGAGGTCGATGCGGGGCAGTTGGATGAATTGGGCATCGCGATCAAGGAGCCGCCGAAATAAGGCTATGTCGCGGATACGCATACTTCCGGAAAACGTCGCCAACAAGATCGCCGCGGGCGAGGTGGTCGAGCGGCCGGCGTCGGTGGCGAAGGAGCTGCTCGAGAACGCGCTCGACGCAGGCGCGCGCTCGATCCGCGTCGAAGTCGAATCGGGCGGCAAGCGGATGATCCGCGTCATCGACGACGGCTCCGGTATGAACCACGACGACGCGCTGCTCTCCTTCGAGCGCCACGCCACCTCGAAGCTGCGCACCGTGGACGATCTGCTCTCCATCGCCACGCTCGGGTTCCGCGGCGAAGCGCTGCCGACGATCGCGGCGATCTCCCGGCTGCTCCTCGAAACGCGCACTCCCGAAGACGAGCAGGGAACTCGCATTGAATTCGCGGGCGGAAAGCTCGTCGGAGTGAAACCGGCGGGCGTGCCCTCCGGGACTTCGATCAGCGTCGCCGATATTTTCTACTGCGTGCCCGCGCGGCGAAAATTCCTGAAGTCCGAGACGACTGAGCTCGGGCATATCGCCTCACTCGTCACTCACTACGCGCTCGCGCATCCCGAGGTTCAGTTCGTCCTGAAAACTCCGTCGCAGACGATCCTCGATTGCGCGCCAGTCGAAAAGCTTGCGGATCGCATCTACCAGATTTTCGGCCGCCAGGCGCTCGAAGAATTGGTCGAGATTCCGGCCAACGAGGGGCCGGTGCGGTCCGCGATCACGGAGCCGACGCTGGAGGCAGACGAGCAGGCAGCCACGCTGCGCGTGAGCGGATTCGCATCGCGCCCCGAAGTGCAGCGCACGAACCGCAATGGGATCTACATCTTCGTGAATCGCCGGCTGGTGCGCGACCGCCTGCTGCTCCACGCGATCGGCGAAGCCTACCGCAACATCATGCCGCCGGGCGTGTTCCCGGTGGTGCTGCTGTTCCTCGATCTGCCGTATCAGGAAGTGGACGTAAACGTCCATCCCGCGAAGATCGAGGTGCGTTTCCGCCATCCGCAGTTCGTTCACGACTTCACGCGCGACGCGCTGCGCCACGCGCTCTCGATTGCGCGGCCGATTCCGGGTTTTCCGGCGGCGCGCGCGGCGGCAGCGGGCGCCGGGATTTCGGGCGAGGCAAGCGGAGCGTCATCTCTCGCGGCAGGCCCGGGCAGCATGCGCGGCTGTGCGCCAATGCCGGATGCGAGCACGTTTCCGGGCCCGCCGCGGGCGGAGATTCCGACGTCGCTGGCGTCCAGCGCCTCCGTTGCGGAGGAATTCGAATTGTCCGGCGCGCTCGATCGGCCGATCGCGCAGCGGCTGGGTTTTGACACGAACACGGCGATGAATTTTCCGCTGGCGCCGCCATCCGCGCTGGAAACTCCGGCGGCCGCGCCCGCCGAAGCCTCGCGCGAAGGCGGGCCGGGAGCGCTGCCGAGCGCCGAAGACATCATCGACCTGAAGCCGCTCGGGCAGGTGAATGCGAGCTTCATCATCGCGGTGAATAGCGAGGGGCTGTGGATCATCGACCAGCACGTGGCGCACGAGCGCGTGCTTTTCGAGCAGCACCTGCGTGCCCGGCGCGAAGGCAATCTCGGCGGCCAGCGGCTGTTGATGCCGATCGTGGTGGAATTGAATCCGCGGCAGCTTGCGATCTTCGAGCAGATCGGCGAAGAGCTGCGCGCGAACGGATTCGAAGCCGACCTGATGGGCGTGCGGAGCGTGGCGATCCAGGCGGCGCCGGCGGGAATCGCGAGCGGCGACGCGGAAAAGCTGCTGTTCGAAATCCTCGACGGCATCGCGCGCGAGAATCAGGCCATCTCGATCGATTCGCTGCAATCGAAAATCGCCGCTTCGACCTCATGCCACGCTGCCATCAAAGTGAACACGCCGCTCGACGCGACGAAGATGGAATGGCTCCTCGGCGAGCTCGCGAAGACCGAGTACCCGATGAGCTGCCCCCACGGCCGGCCGGTCGTGCTGCGCTATTCGGTGCGCGAAATCGAGCGCGCCTTTAAGCGAGTTTGACCAAGAAGTTGATCATCGCGATTGACGGGCCGGTGGGCTCGGGGAAGAGCACGCTCGCGCGGCGCGTGGCGGAGCTGATGGGCTACGTCTACATCGACACGGGGGCTATGTACCGGTCGGTCGCTCTCAAGGCGCTGCGGCGCGGCGTGTCACTCGACGCCGGCGGGGAACTCGCTGCGCTCGCGGGCGAGACGCGCATCGACCTGCGCGCGCAGGGCGGGGCGCAGCAGGTGTTTCTCGATGGCGAAGACGTGACGGCAGCGATCCGTACGCCGGAGGTGGCGCAGGCGGCTTCGAAGGTCGCGGTCGTGCCGGGCGTGCGCCAGGTGTTGGTGGCCGAGCAGCGACGCGCGGGCGAACAGGGCGGCGTCGTGATGGAGGGGCGCGACATCGGCAGCGTCGTCTTTCCCGACGCGGATCTGAAGATTTTTCTGACGGCGTCGCCCGAAATCCGAGCGGGGCGCCGCTGGCGCGAACACGAGCAGAAGGGCGACGCAATCGACCTGCCGCGCACTCTCGAAGAAATCCACGAGCGGGACCGGCGCGACAGCGAGCGCAACTCGTCGCCGCTTGTGCGCGCAAAGGACGCCGTCGTGGTGGACAGCACGGCGATGGAGCCGGAGGAAGTCGCGCGCCTCGTCGTGATGCTGGCGCGCGAACAGAACCCTGCATCTTCTTCGACGGGGCGGGGGTGATTCCTTGAACCGACTCTCGGGAGCGAGCGCGAAGGCGGTATTTTGGGCCGGAAGCCTAATTTTCGCCGTCTCAATCGCTGCGCCGTACACTTCGGCTCAGACGGCGACACCCGCGAAGCGACCTTCCACAACAGCCACGCGGCAACTGCGCGAATTTCTGGCCAAAGATTGGGCGTACTGGATGCACGAGTATCCGGAGACCGCAACCAGCGTCGGCTATCCCGGCCAGAACGGCCGTTGGACGGATGCATCGCCGGCCGCCATCGAGCGGCGCAACCGTCACCTCACGGAGAGCCTGAAACAGTTGAAGGCGATTCCCCGCGCCGGGCTCCCCCCGGACGAGCGATCGAATTACGACCTGTATCAGGAGGCCGTCCAGACGGCGATCGATGGACTCCGGTTTCATGGCGATGCGTTCCCGATTCCGGGGGTGACGCCGGGCAACGTCTACAGTCCGGACGATCAGATGACCGGGATACTTCACGGTGTCCCGGAAACTATCGCCCTGATGCCCGCGGTGCGCGCGAGCGATTACGAAGATATCCTGTCGCGGCTGGACTCCATTCCGGTCGTCGTCGATCAGGAAATCGCGCTCCTGCGGAACGGCATGGCGCACGGATGGGTTCCGCCGAAGATCACGATGCGCGACGTGCCGAAGCAGGCCGAAAGCCAGATTGTTTCCGATCCGCTGGCGAGTCCGTTGCTGAGCGCGTTCAAAGCATATCCCGCAGCGTTCACTCCCGAACAAAAGAAAGAGTTCACGCGCAGGGCCGTTGCGGCCTACACGGGCAAAGTGGCGCCCGCCTTTCAGAAATTCCGCGATTTCCTGGTGAGCACCTACATTCCTGCCTGCCGCGAGGCGATATCCGTCGCCTCTCTTCCGGACGGTTCCGATTACTACAAATACCGGATCCGCTGGCACACCACCACGGACCTGACGCCCGAGCAGATTCACCAGATCGGGCTGGACCAGGTGAAGCGGATTCGCGCCGAGATGGATCAGGTGATCCGGCAGACGGGCTTTCAGGGCACCTTCGCCGATTTCGTCAAGTTCATCAACACCGATGCGCGATTCAAGTATTCGAGCAAGGACGACATGCTGATGCACTACCGCGACATTGCGAAGCGCGCCGATCCGCAGCTCGAACTCATGTTCGGCAAGCTGCCACGGCTGCCCTACGGCGTGAAGGCCGTCCCGGATGCCATAGCGCCTTCGGAAACGGAAGCGTATTACGAGCAGGGATCTCCGGAGGCCGCGCGCCCCGGCTACCTGTACGTGAATACCTACAATCTCGCGTCGCGACTCAGTTGGAACGCGGAAGATACGTTTTTACACGAGGGTGTTCCCGGACATCACCTCCAAATTTCGCTGGCTCAGGAAATGACGGGCGTGCCGGATTTCCGAAAGCAGCTCGGCTACACCGCGTACGTGGAGGGCTGGGCGCTCTATTCTGAAACGCTCGGGAATGAAATGGGCTTCTACACCGATCCTTACCAGAAGTTCGGGTTTCTGAGTGGCGAGATGTGGCGCGCGGTCCGCCTGGTGGTGGACACGGGAATCCACTCGATGGATTGGAGCCGCGACCAGGCCATCCAGTACTTCGAAGAAAACACGGGCCAGCCGGAGCAAAGTGCCGTGGCCGAAATCGATCGCTACATCGTCTGGCCCGGCCAGGCGCTCGGGTACATGATCGGACGCCTCAAGATTCAGGAACTGCGCCATTTGGCCGAACAGGAGCTTGGCGATCGATTCGACATTCGCGCCTTCCACGATGTCGTTGTCGGCCAGGGCGCGCTTCCGCTCGATCTGCTCGAATCGCGGGTCAAGGAATGGATCGCGCAGCAGAAGGCAAAGAGTTCACCGCACTGAGGGCTCGAATCGCGCGGTCAAGTTTCCAGGAAAAGCGCTTCCCCGCAGGGCACTGCGATTAAGCCGGGCTCGACATCGAAGCGAGGAATTCCGCGTTGGTCTTGGTCTTTGAGAGACGCCCCAGCAGAAGCTCCATCGCTTCCACGGTGGAAAGAGGGCTCAGCACCTTGCGCAGCACCCAGATGCGGTTTAGCTCGTCGGCTGGCAGAAGCAGCTCGTCCTTACGGGTTCCAGAGCGGTTGATGTCGATCGTCGGGAACACGCGTTTGTCGACCAGCCGGCGATCGAGGTTGATTTCCATGTTGCCGGTGCCCTTGAACTCTTCGAAGATGACGTCGTCCATGCGGCTGCCCGTGTCGATCAGGGCCGTGGCCATGATGGTGAGCGAGCCGCCTTCCTCGATATTTCGCGCAGCGGCAAAAAAGCGGCGCGGCCGCTGCAAGGCGTTGGCGTCGATACCGCCGGAGAGGACTTTGCCCGAAGGCGGAGTGACCGCGTTGTAGGCGCGGCCAAGCCGCGTCAGCGAGTCGAGCAGGATAACGACGTCGCGCTTGTGCTCGACGAGGCGCTTGGCCTTTTCGAGCACCATCTCCGCCACCTGAATGTGGCGCTGCGGCGGTTCATCGAACGTCGAGCTGATCACCTCGCCCTTCACCGTGCGCTGCATGTCCGTGACTTCTTCCGGCCGCTCGTCGATCAGCAGCACGATCAGCGCGATTTCCGGATGGTTCGCCGTGATGGAGTTCGCGATCGATTGCAGCATCATCGTCTTGCCGGTGCGGGGCGGCGCGACGATCAGTCCGCGCTGGCCTTTGCCGACGGGACAGAGCATGTCGAGCACGCGCCCGGTGAGGTTCTCCTTCGTCGTTTCCAGGCGAATGCGCTCCTGCGGGTAGAGCGGTGTCAGGTTGTCGAAGAAGATTTTGTTGCGCGCGACTTCCGGGTCCTCGAAGTTGACCGCTTCGACTTTGATCAGCGCGAAGTAGCGCTCGCCGTCCTTCGGCGGGCGGACCTGGCCGGAAACAGTGTCGCCGGTGCGCAAGTCGAATTTCCGGATCTGCGACGGCGAGACGTAGATGTCGTCCGGTCCGGGCAGATAGTTGTATTCCGGCGCGCGCAGGAATCCGAAGCCGTCGGGGAGGCATTCCAGGACGCCCTCGGAGAAAATGAGGCCGTTCTTTTCCGTCTGGGCGCGAAGGATCTGAAAAATCAGCTCCTGCTTGCGCATGCCGGAGGCGCCGGGAATGTTCAGCTCCTTGGCGATCTTCGCCAGATCGGTGATGTTTCTGTCTTTCAGTTCTGCAAGGCTAACGCTC
>Ga0187872_10003492_pt1 | contig 12544 bp, 10 predicted proteins | sample June2016WEW_16_4_FD_132973 | JGI IMG/M metagenome (GOLD analysis project Ga0187872, IMG submission 132973) | Peatland microbial communities from SPRUCE experiment site at the Marcell Experimental Forest, Minnesota, USA - June2016WEW_16_40 | ecosystem: Environmental > Terrestrial > Soil >...
GGCAATTGATAGACATATTGCGCGTTGAGATTGTTCCGTATGTCGTAGTCGCAGGGACCGTAGTCGCGAGCCAAGTCTCCCGGAAGAGGCGAGAGGATTCCTCCCGCCGAGAATTGCAGGAAGCCGCCGTTTGAGACCGTATCCATGCAACGGCTCCAGGTGTAGTTGATTTGTCCCATCAGGCCGTGTCCCATGCGTTTCATCGCGGTCATCTGCAATCCGTTGTAGTGACTGTTCGCGCCGGTGGAAAATTGCGTCACTGCCCCGAATCGGGGATCGGTCGATTGCGCGTAGGGAAACGGCGCAAAGCACCCTTCGCAGACTGTCTGATAGCCGTTCACCTGCGTCAGATACGGCTGGTTTACAGCGCGCGTGCCGACGTATTGCGCGCGGATGCTGCCGGTGGTTCCCAATTGATGTTCCAGGCCAAGACTCCACTCCATGAAGTAGGGTGCGTGAAGTTTGCCATTCGGCACGGCCGTGATGGCGACCGGAGGAAGGCAAGTTCCAAGATTCGCTTGTGCAGATGCGCAGGAAAGCTGGCCCAGCGCAAATCCCGAACTGAAGGTTTGATTGGCGGCCACGGTTGCGTCAACCGCACTGTTGGGTACTCCCGGTGCGATGGCTGTGCCGCCGACAGTCCCAAGAAGCCCGCCCTGGAAAGTTTTGACGTAGGGCGGGTTGACACCAACCACATCGGCGATGCTGCCGGGTAAAATATCGCTGAAAACGCCGAAGCCGGCGCGCAGCACGGTTCTGGACTCAAATTGCCATGCGACCGCCGTTCTCGGTTGAAGGATCGCGAGGGGCGTCGAGGGAAACACGTTGCCGAGGCCGGTCTGGATGGCGGCGTTTAACGGCTGATTCACGTCATGCGAGACGGAATCGAAAGAGCCGCGAAGGCGAGCAATTTCCCCGTGAGGATTGAATGGGTTGGAATTAAACGTGTCTCGAATGCCGAAAGTCCACGTCAGCTTCCTGGTGACTTTCCATGTGTCCTGCGCGTACAGGTCGAGATTCAGGAAGTTGAAAGGTTCGTTTGCCGACGTGGGGAAAGTCTCTGTCGCTGTGGATGCGACTCCATAAATGTATTGCGGCAGCGTGGTGTACGTAACGGTCGGGACCGATCCTTCCCCGAAGTCGAAGTCATTCAGGCGAAAAATCCGTGTATTGGTTCCGAAGCGCAATTCGTGCGCCCCGATGCTCCAGGCGAGATTATCGTTGATGAAAAACCGGGAGGCGCGCCGTCCCTGTACCCACGTGTTGTCCAGGCCGCCGACCGTGGTAAAGGGCGCATTCGCGCCGCTGCCTTGCAAAACAATCGGGAATGCCGCGAGCGTTTTCTGGAAATCGCTGGGTCCGAACAAACTTCCATACCAGGAAAATGCCGGGTTGAAGTAGTTCACAACATTCTGCGAAAAGACATGCGTATAGCCCGCCGCAAAAGTGTAGAGCGGTTGAGGGGAAAGAGCGTTGAACAAAGGATTGATTGGATCTGTCCAGACGGCTTGCAGCCCGGTATCGGCTTGAAAGCGGAACCAAGCGGTGTTGTTTTCATTGATGTTGTAATCGATTCGAGCCGTCTGGACCTGTTCGTGATCGTCACTCGAATGCGAAATGCTCTGGCGATTGGCGCAGCCGTTTCCATCATTGGCAATTGCAGGCGCAACTCCACCGACATCGAAAGGGCAGCCAAGTACCGTGAGAGGCGTGCCGCTGGTATTTCCGTAGAGCGAAAACATCTTCTGGTAAAACGGCACGGACTGTGGAGACGGCTGATAGACGGACCCCGTGACGGAATCGGTTCCCCCCAAAGGGAGTTGTTGTAAAACGTAATTCTGGAACGTTGGAGTTGGGACGGTAGTGGCTGTGACAATGGGCAGTGCAATCCGAACCCACTCGCTATCGAAGAAGAAAAACAGCTTGTTACGAATAATTGGACCTCCCACGCTGCCGCCGAAGTGGTTCACGGTCGAGCGCGGTTTGTGATTTCCCGGCGTGGCGTTCGTGAAATAGTCGGCGGCGTTGAACCTCGAGCCGTTCCACAACTCATACAGATTTCCGTGAAACTGGTTCGAACCGGACTTTGTAACGTAGTTGACCTGGGACGCTCCGTACCGCCCCTGATCGACGGCGTAGGAAAGCGTATTGACCGTCACTTCCGATATCGAATTCAGCCCAAGGACGAGATTTGTCGAGAGTCCGCTATTCAGATTGGTTAGCGGATCGTTTGTTTCCAGTCCATCCACGATGTAGCCGTTCGAAAGCGCCGGCAGTCCATTGAACTCAACGTTGCCATACCCATTCGAGCTGCCGACGAAATCGTTGCTACTGCCTGCCGTATTGATGAGCGCGCCCGCGGCAAACTGAAGGGGGTAGGTTAGGTCGCCGCCCGGATTGGGAAGGTTTTCGAGCGCCGGCGCATTCAGAGTCGTCGACGTATTCGCACTTTCGGGGTTGAGAATCGCACCTTCGCTTTTTACCTCGATGCTCTCGTTGATTTGCGCGACCCTCAGGACGAAATCGGCCGTTTGCTTCTGGCCCAGGCCTGCGGATACGGCATCATTCCGCTGCGGCCCGAAGCCTTCCGCTGCCACCTTTACGACGTACGTCCCGGGCTTCAGTTGCGGGAAGTCGAATCGGCCCGATTCGTCGGTTGTGGCGCTTCGCTCGAGTCCGCTCGCTCTGTCGGTGATCGTCACCGTGGCGCCCGGCACCGCCGCGCCAGTTGCATCGCTCACCTGGCCGACGATCGCGCTGGTAGTCTCTCCTTGGGCGAAGGCTGCTTCGGGCCGGAGAAAGCAAAACGATCCGGCCAAAACAACTATCGTGAGAGCGATGCGCCGCATGGTCGTAAACCCGGTTCCTCTCTCCCTGTCAGAATTTTATTAATCTTAGTTAATATAATGTATTAACGCAAGTGAATGCTGCACGGTGGACCCGACATCCCGTGGCCGAAATGCGTTTGCACGAACGCGTGGGGTAGAATCACCTTTGGTAGAATCGATGCCGCTTTTGCAAGGAGGAGCCATGAAAACCGGCCGCGTGCTCTGCGTCGTCGCGCTATCGCTGCTGTGGCCGGTTGCCGCCGTCGCTCAGTCCGCGTTTGAGCCGCTCGACCGCTGGAAGGACGCCGTGCAGACCGGGAACACGACGGCGCTCCACGCCCTGTACTCCCGGATTCCTCCCACGCGCGCACAGATACCACAGGGCACTACGGAAGAGTTCGAAGAAGAGCCGCATTTCTGGTCCGCGCTGGCGGCCAGCGGGCTGAGCAAGCTCGACCCGAAAATACTTGAGATTCAACACCTGCAGGCGGGCGCGGTTGCGCTGGTCCTGCGAATCGAGTTCAACCTCCGAACCGATTCCGGCGTGCGGCCGTTCGTTCTTTCCGCAAGCCAGGTCTGGGTGCAGCAGGGAAACGTATGGCAGATTATCCAGACGAGCCGGGGAGACATGGAGCCCAATCCGCCGCGACGCATGACCGAGCCGGCGAAGCCGAATACCGATCTCTACCCGCCGCCCGAAAAGGCGCCCGCCGAAATTCGAACGGCGCTCGCGAGCGCCGCCAAGGATCACAAGCGCGTGATTCTGGTTTTCGGCGGGAACTGGTGCTACGACTGCCACGTGCTCGACGCAACGTTCCACTCGAAGGACATCGCGCCGCTCGTGAACGCAAACTTTCACGTGGTGCATATCAACATCGGCGAATATGACAAGAATCTTGATCTCGCCGCCAAGTATCAAGTGCCGCTGAAAAGGGGAGTGCCGGCGCTCGTTGTTCTCGGCCCGGACGGCAAGCTCGTCTACAGCCAGCAAGCCGGTGAATTCGAAAACAGCACGCGCATCGGCCCCGCCGACGTGGCCGCGTTCCTCCAGAAATGGGCGCCGCCGCGCCAGAATTAACCCAGAATCGGGGAAAGTAGTCTTTCAGCAGCCTTCGTTCCAGTTTTCCGGAAGCCCAAAATCGGGAAAATCCAAATGGGTCATCCAAGAGCAATGCGCTACTCCGGCACAATCGCTCAAGTATGTTAGGCATGACCAAATCTCCGGTTCGCGCGGAGACAACAAACACTTTACTGAATTTTAACAGGTGTGTAAGGCACCGGCCTTTCGCGTGTGGGATGTTTCTGCCGCCCGGGAGGGGCCAAATACGTGAAGAAGAGTCTTATGCAAGGCGCACTTATCGTCGCCGCGGCGTCCGTGCTGGCGGCAGGAACATTCGTAGGTAGAGCGGCTGCCAACGACGATCGCGATCAGGACCATTCGGGCCGGTTCGAATTCCAGCCCGGTACTCTGGTGCTCAGCCGCAGCGTGTATGTGGGAACCGCTTCGACGGTCACGATCGGCGAGACCTTGCCGCTGGGATGCGCAGGGGGTGCAAACGGCAGCACAGTCGTCGCGGTGCCAACCACCACGGCCGGCACCACGACAAACGTCACGGTTCCCTGCGGCATCGCCACTGACAATGGGGAATTTCCGAACCTTTTCGACTCGCACAACGTCTGGAACAACGCCAATTCCGACGGCAGTTTTGGCGTCACTTCGCCAATCTTCCTCGATAACCTTACGACGGACGGTTTTCGAATCGGGACGCTGCCGATCCCGAGCGATCTGATTGTCACCAGCTTCAGCTCGAAATCAGAGCTGGCCCTGAACCGCTCGATCGACGGTAAGTCCATCACATTTATGGCTTACCAAGGCGGCCCAGGCTGCGGAGGTTTTCCGGTTTCCCCCACTGCGCCGAACCTGCTGGATGTGTCGGCTTCCAACACGCCGGGCGTTTGCGACCCGACGAATCCTGTCATCACCACCTATCAGAGCAGTCCCATTGTTCCTACGGCGTACTACCGGGCAGTCGCGGAAGTCGACGCAGATGGTCACCTGAGTATCACCGATGGAAACGCGTACAGCGGAGATAACGGCCGTGCGGCCATAAAGGGCGCGAATGGCCTGTACTACATGGTTGGGAACGACAACAGCGGCAACTTGTCGAAGAAGCAAATCCCGATTACTCCTGATGGCATTGATCTCGTCAATGCGACGGGTTCCGAGCTGCTCGTGCCTGGGCAGACGCCGCCCGTGCCGCCGAACATCGACATGATCGGGCGCTTGGAGTTCGGCACGGACAAGCCGGGTAAAGACACCAACTTCCGTGGTCCGACCATCTTCAACAACACGCTGTACATCAGCAAGGGCAGCGGAGGCAATGGCATCAACACCGTATACCAGGTGGGCAGCGCAGGCGTATTGCCGACGGGTACCGCAACGCAGCTTGCAGCGGTGCCGATTACGATTTTGCTCGGATTCCCCAGCACAGCCGCGAGCACTTCAACCGCGTTTCCTTTCGGGCTTTGGTTCGCCGACGCCAACACTCTGTACGTGTGCGACGAGGGCGACGGGACGCTGGTAACGCCCGCGGTCAATGGGAACGTGGCGGACGCCCAAACCCTGGCCACTGCCGGCCTGCAGAAATGGAGTCTGGTAAACGGAACGTGGACCATGCTCTACGTTCTGCAAGACGGCTTGAATATCGGTGTGCCTTACAGCGTTCCGAATTATCCAGCCGCACTCAACCCTGCAACGGACGGTTGCCGGAACATCACAGGGCGGCACAACTATGACGGCACGGTGACCATCTATGCGGTGACTTCCACGATTAGCACGAATGGCGATCAGGGCGCCGACCCGAACAAACTCGTGAAGGTTACCGATCTCCTGTCGGCCACCACTCTGCCGACAGCGGGCAACGGTTATGGTCAGGATCCTTTCATTGGCCACTTCTTCACCCTTCGCTCGGCAAGGGCGGGCGAAGTGTTTCGCGGAGTGGCTTTCGCGCCTCAAGATGGGGGTGAGGATAGCGTTTACTAGGGCGATCGAGATCCCGATTGCGACCCTCCTATAAGCACTAGAGCCGAGCCGTAGATATTGAAACGGGAAACCCCGGGCCACTCTGCATCGTGGTCCGGGGTTTCGTGTCTTCGGAATGATGATTCTGCAATTGTGTACAGTATTTCCGAGCGCGCCGTTTCCGCACCGCTGGACGCATGTCGCTAACGCGACTAAAATAGAGGGAAATGCCGCCCAAACTGCCTGTCTACATGGACAATCACGCGACGACGCGGGTCGATCCGCGCGTCCTCGATGCGATGCTGCCGTACTTCACCGAAAAATACGGCAACGCGGCGAGCCGGAACCACGAGTTCGGCTGGAAGGCCGAGGAAGCCGTCGAGACCGCGCGCGGCCAGATCGCGCGCCTGATCCATGCCACGCCGCGGGAGATCGTCTTCACCAGCGGCGCCACCGAATCGGACAATCTCGCGCTGAAAGGCGTGGCAGAGGCCTACCGGGCGAAAGGCAATCACATCATCACGCAGGCGACCGAGCACAAAGCCGTGCTCGACACCTGCAAGCGCCTCGAAAAATCCGGCTGCGAAGTCACTCACTTGCCCGTCGCGAAAGACGGCCGCATCGATCTCGATGACCTGCGCCGCGCGATCGCGCCGAAAACCATCCTCATCTCGATCATGCACGCGAACAACGAAATCGGCGTCCTCCAGCCGATCGAAGAAGTCGGCAGGATCGCGAAAGAAAGGAACGTGATTTTCCACGTGGACGCCGCCCAATCCATCGGCAGAATTCCGGTGGACGTCGAGAAATGCGGCATTGACCTGCTCGCGATTTCGGCGCACAAAATCTACGGTCCGAAAGGCGTCGGCGCGCTTTACGTCCGCCGGAAAAATCCGCGCATCGAGCTTTCGCCGATGATCGACGGCGGCGGCCACGAGCGCGGCATGCGTTCCGGCACGCTGAATGTTCCGGGGATCGTCGGCCTGGGCAAGGCGTGCGAGATTTGCGAAAAGGAAATGGCGGCGGAGATGGAGCGGTTGCGCGCGCTGCGCGACAAGCTGAACGAAGCGATCACGAGCCGCCTCGACGACACGTTTGTCAACGGCTCGATGGAACATCGCCTGCCGAACAATCTCAACCTCAGCTTTGCCGGCGTCGAAGGGGACGCGCTGCTGATGGGGATCAACGACGTGGCCGTTTCGAGCGGCTCGGCCTGCACCTCTGCGACGCTCGAGCCGAGTTACGTCCTGCGCGCGCTTGGCGTCCCGGAAGATTTGGCGCACAGCTCGATTCGCTTCGGCCTCGGCCGGTTCAACACGGAAGAGGAAGTCGATTACGTCGCCGGGCGCGTCGTCGAAACCGTGAAGCGCCTGCGCGAGCTTTCACCGCTCTACGAAGCCGCGAAACCTCGCTCGAGCCGCTGAGAGCCGCCAAATTGGGCCTTGTCCGGAAAACCCCCACTGCGGGATCCTGCAGCGGGAGATTTCAACCATGACGGCAGATCTGCGCTACCCGATTGGCAAGTTCGAGCCGGTTACAAGTCTCACGGGCGAGCAGCGCCGGGAGTACATCGACACGATCGCTGAAACTCCCGCGCGCCTCGCCGCCGCCGTCGCCGGACTGACGCCTGCACAGCTCGACGCGCCCTATCGTCCGGGCGGCTGGACCGTCCGCCAGCTCGTCCATCACATCGCCGACAGCCACATGAACGCGTTCGGCCGCTTCAAGCTTGCACTCACGGAAGACGAGCCGACGATCAAGACTTACGAAGAGTCCCGCTGGGCCGAGCTTGCCGACGCGAAGACGCCGCCAATCGAGCCTTCGCTCGCGCTGCTCGAAAATCTCCACAAGCGCTGGGTTTTGCTATTGCGCTCGCTCGGGCCCGCCGACTGGCCGCGCAAATTCCGCCATCCCGAATGGGGTCTGGCCACGGTGGATTTTTTGCTCGCGCAGTATGCCTGGCACGGCCGGCACCACGTGGCGCACATCACCTCTCTGCGCGAACGCAACGGCTGGTAGCCGCCGGCTTTGCCGCCGCGCATCCGCGCCGCGGGATCTCGGTTCGGCGGCTTACGCGGCTTTCTTCTTCCACGCGCCGAGGATCGCGCCCATCAGGCACAACCCCACCAGCGGATAGAACTCGTTGATGGCAAAGAGCGCCTTCGGCCTCATCTCATACATGTACGTGGTGAAGCTGATCGGGCCGACGATGCCGATCCACAGCAGGATGCCAATCGCGGCGCCCCGAGAGGCGGTGTTCGCGTTGCGCCATATGCAGACTTGCGCGAGGACAAACGCGATCAGCAGATTCAGCGCGAGCGTAACAACGTAGGGCCAGTAGCCGAAGTTGCTGATCTGCGCGTTTGTGAACGCGTGGTACGCCGCCCACTGCTTTGCGAATAGCACGTCGTACCAAAGGGCCCCGAGCAGCCAGTACAACACCGCACATACGAGCACGGCCCAGTAGTTCGTCTTCATCGTGCCCTCCTCTACGTTTTCACGGCCTCGATCACGCAAAATGGAGACGGCGTGCGGACCACACGCGCGAGTCTCAGCCCGGCTTTCGAGAAGAGTTCCGCGTATTCGCCTTCGGTGCGCTCGCGGCCTCCGGCCATCGCGAGCATTTCCAGGTCGATCCATTTCGCCAGGTCCGGCTCGTTGCCCGGCACGATCACGTATTCGACGAGCAGCACTTTTCCGTCCCTGCCGCGCATGGACGCCGCGCAATTCTTCAGGACGGCGATCGCGCGCTCGTCGTCCCAGTCGTGAATGATCGACTTCATCACGTAACTGTCGGCCGCCGGCAGCGGCTCGAAAAAATCTCCGCCCACGATTTCGCAACGCGATGCAAGCCCGAGCGACGCGATCCGCGCCCCGGCGCCCTCGACTACGTGCGGCAGATCGAAGATGATCCCGCGCAGCCCGCGATGCTTTTGCAAAATCGCCGTCAGCATCACGCCGTGCCCGCCGCCAATATCCGCCAGCGTGCCCGACTCGCCGAAGTCGTACGCTTCAATCAGCGGCTTCGTGAAGTGCGCGCTGATCGAAGTCATCGCCGCGTTGAATGCCTCATTCTCCGCGGCGTGCTGGCGGAAGAACTCGAAGGGCTCCATGCCGGTGGTCTTCTTGAACGCGGTCCCGCCCGTTTCGATCGGATGCATGAACTCTCCGAACACGTTAAAGTGGAGCGGGTCCGCGATAAACACCACCATGTCGCGCGCGGAATCCGGCACGTCGCTGCGCAGCGCCTCCGAGAGAGGCGTGTTGGCAAACGTTCGCGGCGCTGTTTCGCGGAAGATGTTGAGCGACGCGATCGCGCGCAGGCTGCGGTAGAGCGCGTCTTCGTTCACGTCGCGCGCGTGGGCCAATTCGGACACCGGTTTCGGTCCGCCCGCAAGCAGGTCGGCGATTTTCAATCTTGCCGCGGCATAAAGGCACGCGGCAGGCATGTAGCCGGTGGCGAGCTGCATGAGCTGGCCGTGCAGGTCGGGGCCTGCCGCACCTTGCGCTGAAGGGCTGGACAATAGACCTCCTAAGCCGGGCGTGGCTTCGACGATTGGGGCGCATCATATTACAACCACCCCCATAGCGCCACTCGCCACGGCCGCCGACGCCGTCCCAAGCTTTTTAGGGGGTCGGAGCTTTAGCTCCGACATTAAGTCGCTCAAGATGAGAGGGCTTTCGCGGTTTGTGCGTCCCGATGGTTGGTATCGGGAAGCCCCTGAGGCAGGTGGGTTCACGGCCCGCAGCCATTTATGACTTCTAGCCGCGTTCAGCGCGCTCGGCATGGGTAGCGTGACCGGGTGGCAGGGTTTTTCACCAGGCTTTTCACCAATGGGACACGTCGCATGGGGCCACGCAACGTTTTGCCGCGAATGGTGTTCTAATCTAGGGAGAGGTTTGCGCCGTGCCCGGCAGGCGTCCCCGCCTTCGAGCCGGACCGCGGCGCCCCTTGCACGATTACTTATACCCGGCCGAAAAGCCGGGCGAAGGGAGATCCGGCAATGAAAAAGTACTTCATACTTGGTTTTGCGATGCTGTTGCTGGCGGGAGCGGCGGGCGTGGCGCCTGCCGCGAGGGCGCAGTCGACGCCACCGGCGCCGGCAGCGGGAAGGCCGCTTAAGATCGTGTTGTCGCGGCAATCGACGGTCGACCCCGTCGAGATCGTCAAGCACCTCAGCCAGAAGTGCCCCAACGTGACGCTCACCACGAATCCCAAGGACTCGGACTTCATGCTGCAAGCAGGCGGGTGGTCCGGGAATTACCGCTTCATGGTGATCGCGCACGGCGGCACCATGGTCTACGCGACGGAGACATCCCTCCTCAGCAACGCCGTGAAAGACGTCTGCAGGTTCCTGAACTCGCCGCAGCGAGGCTCGCCGTCGACGTATTAGCCCGTAGCGAAGTTCACGACGCAGCGCGCTGACACATTTCTCCCTTAGTTTGCGCACACGTGCGTCCTGCGATGTCATCCCCGAAGAAAGGCGCGGGCTAGTTGACGACGCGGAAGGCGTGGCGGCGCAGGTACCAGCAGGGCGTGTAGGTGAGCTGAGGGAAGATCGTGTGGACGCAGGTCTGCTTTTCGGGCTGGTCGGTGAAGACGCTGAGCTTGTCGCCTCGGATTGGGGCGGCGTAGAGGATCGTCACGGTTGAGAGCACGGAGTTGGGGCCGCCCCGCGCGATACGGTATCGAAGCACCGCGTAGTCTCCCGCATACAGAGCGATGAAAAGAGTGCACAGCGCGATCGCCGCAGCCATGAGTCCGTTGCGGAGGATGGCGTTGCGTGGCGGGCGGGTATCGGTCGCGTCGGGCATGGGCGCCGCGAGAATCTTAGCGCAGAGTTGAAGTTTTGGACCAATAAGCGGTGCGCGAGCTTACGGCATCTGCGGGCTGGCGCTCTCGAGGATTCTCGCAATCCAATCGGTGTGGGGAAGGCCACAAGCGGAAAGAGCCTTAAGCTCACTGTCCACGTCATACTCCACGCGGCGGATTTGCGGCTCGGAGTCATCCAGCAACAAGTATGCGGCGCGGCGATCGCCGTCGTAAGAAAGACTCACGCTGCCTGTGTTGGCCACGATCATTCCCGAGACGCTGCGAATGTAGGAGCGATGGATATGCCCATAGACGGCGATCGGCCGGCCGAGCGGTCCGTAAACCGGCTCCAATTCCGCATCGCTCGCTTCCGGCGCGGGTGCGTGCCAGAGACTCTCGGGACTGGCATGGACGAGCGCCATCGGACCACGAATCTGAACGCGCGGCAGGCCGCGCAGCCATGCGAGCCTCTCTTGGCCCACCGCTTCGCAGGTCGCCGTCGCCATCTCCTGGATCGCCGTCCACATGGGTTGCAGTTGCGGCATCTGATTCGCGAGCTCCGCCAGCGACTCGGGATCCAGAGCATTTCGTCCGTGTTGCCGACCACGCCCTGCCAGCCGAGATCGCGAATGCGGTCCACAATCTCCGCGGGACTTGCTCCTCCATGAGGCAGATCGCCGCCGTGGAGGATCAGGTCGGGAGAGGTTTGGCGCAGATCCGCGAGGACTGCGTCAAACGCGGTTCGATTGCCGTGGATGTCGGACACGATTGCGATGCGCATCACAGTTCGCCCGCGGCGAATAGCGCCACGATATCACCAATCTTCCTCGATTCAGCCGAGCCAAATTGCCTGGGCGGTATCTCGCCGACTACGGTTCTCTTATATTTCTAAATTTGGCGGTCCCGTGTAAAAGTTGTTCCATCGCGGCGGAATTTCTAATAGCGTTTCTGCCGGTGGAGACAGGGAATGAGCCTCGAAGACGACGAAATCCAAGCTGCCAGGGAAGAAGAAGAGAGGCGCGGGCGCAGGCCGAGACACAAGACTTCGCCGAGTCAGCGACAGAGAATTCAGGCAAAGATGCGACAGGCATTGCGGGAACAGAACGAAGCGCTATTCATCGAGGCGATTATCGAACTCGGGCAGACGCCCGGATCTTCGGAGTACGAAGAGTCTTTGAAGGCTTGGCGCGCCTTTTCCGGCTCCCGGTTGAGATAACATTCTCAAATGCCGCGATGCGGTTTTCTCTTTCGTTGGGCGGGAGCGTGTCCAGGTGCCGCACGGCGATGGCCGTCAGCTTTCGGGCGGCTTGGTCGAGACTGAGTTTCTTTGACTTGGCCACTTTTGCCCCCGTCCCCATATTAGCAGCACGTTTCGGCAGGCACAACCGCCGGTCCTCCCCGAATTGCTGACATAAGATGAAGACGAGCGAGGCAAATCTCGCCTGCGAAAGCGGCGGCAGGCCACACTCCACATGGCTGCGGCACGAAAAGGTCTATTGACTTTTGGCGGTAAGAGTGTATAGTCAGCGATTGTCTGCTCTCCTTCCAGCTGGCCTGGGAGTACCTGCTCTTTGACAATCGAATGATACAAGCCAGAACCCGTTTGGTTTGCCTATTGGTCTGTTCAATTTAGGTTGGGCGGACGAATAGGAATTTGAGTAAGAGTTCCACTCCAGTGTATGGGGTGGGATAAACCGAGCGATTTAACAGTTCGTTCCGATCGTGAGGGTGAAAATCTTCGCGGTCGAAACATCAGGCTTCAAACGAGAGTTTGATCCTGGCTCAGAGCGAACGCTGGCGGCGTGCTTAACACATGCAAGTCGAACGCGCAGTTTTCTGTAGCAATACAGGGAATGGGCGCGTGGCGAACGGGTGCGTAAC
>Ga0187872_10003493_pt1 | contig 12543 bp, 22 predicted proteins | sample June2016WEW_16_4_FD_132973 | JGI IMG/M metagenome (GOLD analysis project Ga0187872, IMG submission 132973) | Peatland microbial communities from SPRUCE experiment site at the Marcell Experimental Forest, Minnesota, USA - June2016WEW_16_40 | ecosystem: Environmental > Terrestrial > Soil >...
GACGCCCGAAATCCTCCTCGTGCATGTCGGGCAGCCTCCCAACTCCCAAAATCAATCGCCATTCTGTTCCGCTCCCCCTTAGTTAGAACAAATTTACCGTGCTCCCTGCCCGCCCCACGCCCCAGCCGCTACAACAGGTATGCTAGTATCAAGGTTCTTACAATTCTGGCTTTGACTTATCTTAATTCGCTGAGAGGCACGTGTGCTCCGCATCGGAATCGTCGGTTTACCCCAAACCGGCAAAACAACCCTGTTTCAGATTTTGACTCACGCGCATGGCAGCGGGATCGGTTCCGGCAGGCAGGAGGCCCACGTGGGGGTCGTCCGCGTTCCTGACGCGCGCCTGGACCGCCTTACTGAAATGTTCAAGCCGGAGAAGACGGTTCGCGCCACCATTGAGTACATGGACATGCCGGGCATCGTCATTGAGCTCGCGCGCACGGGGGTGCAATCGCAAGCCCTGCGCGAATTGGACGCTCTGGTGCACGTCGCGCGGGCATTCGAGGATGCAGCCGTTCCCCTCGAGGGCGGTTCTGTAGACCCCAAGCGCGACATCGAAAATGTTGAGCTCGAGCTGATTCTCTCCGACCTCGCCGTGGTGGAAAAAAGGCTGGAGCGCCTCGACAAGGACATCAAGAAGCAGAAGAACCCGGCGCTGGAGAAGGAATTCCAGGTGCTCAAAATCTGCCGGACCGCGCTCGAGAAGCAGACGCCGCTGCGTGAAGTCGAGTTAGGGGCGGAGGAATCCAAGGCGATTCGCGGCTTCACGTTTCTTTCCCAGAAGCCCATGCTTTACGTTTTGAATCTGGGCGAGCGAGACGCGGCGCGGGCAAACGTGGCCGATCAATTTGCCGCCGAGGCGGGCTTGAAGCAGCGTTTGCGCACGGGAGTGAGTGCGATTTGCGGCAAGGTGGAAGCCGAACTCGCCGAGATGAGCGAATCCGATGCGGCAGAATTTCTTTCGAGTTACGGATTGAAAGAGTCGGCCACGTCGCGTCTGATTAATGCCAGTTATCAGCTCCTGGGATTGATCTCCTTCTTTACCGTGGGAGAGGACGAGTGCCGGGCGTGGACGATTCGCGCGGGCTCGACGGCGCTGGAAGCCGCGGGCGAGATTCACACCGACATTCAGCGCGGGTTCATCAGAGCGGAAGTTACCAAGTACGATGACCTGATGGCGACGGGAAGCTTTGCCGAAGCCCGCAATCGAGCCTTGCTGCGCCTGGAAGGGAAAGAGTACGTGGTGCACGATGGAGAGATTGTGCACTTTAGGCATGCGAGCTAAGAAGAAGCTGTCCTTTGTCCGTCGTCCGTTGTCCGTGGCGAGTGGTCGGTCGTCAGTTGTCGGTAATCGGTTATCAGTCATTGGTTTTCGCCGGGCGTAACATTATTGCCCTTTTGTGGGGTTGGCTCTGACCACTACATGTTTCCTAAATACCAGACTCGGATAAACGACTGAATGCTGACAACTGACAACTGACGTTTTCTCCTAATGTCCTACCTCTGGATCAGCCTCGCACTGGGAACGGTGGCGGGAATCGCCAACTTATTTGGTGGCGCCATTGTTTCCGCGCGTCCGTGGAGCCGCACGTTTCTAGCGCTTTTCATTGCCTTAGGCGCCGGCTTCATGCTGGCGACGGCACTGACGGAGATGGTGCCGGAAAGCCTCCGCCTGGCGCCCGCCTCCGGCCCCGCGCTGATCTTGCTGGGATATTTCATAGTTCACTACTTTGAACATGCCTGGCCCGCGCATTTTCATTTTGGTGAAGAGACGCACACCGACGAGTTCGTGAACCCACGGGTGGCGTACACGGCGCTGGCGGGCTTGACGATCCACACCTTCTTCGACGGCGTATCGATTACCTCAGGCTTTCTGATTTCACCGTGGCTCGGCACCGTCATATTCGGCGCCACGATTCTGCACAATGTCCCGGAAGGCTTCACCGTGGCCTCCATCATGGTGGCAGCCAAGAGGAGCAACAAAGCGGGCATGGCGGCGGCGGGCGTTCTGGGTGTCTCGCGCCTCCTGGGAGTGTTGGGGATGGCGCTCGCGCACCGCTGGGTGAGTTACGGCCTGGCGCTATCGGCAGGGGTCACGCTCTATGTGGCGGCATCGGACTTGATCCCCGAGGTCAACAAAATGAGGAGTCCGAAATATGCCCTCACCGTGGCGCTGGGAGTAGCGCTGGTGCTGGTGATGCGGTACTTTTTCTTTAAGTTCTAGGAAGGTTGTCAGTCATCGGTTGTCGGTCTTCGGTCATCAGTCGTCACCCAACGTAGTGCAGCGCGGCGGAGCCGCAACCAATCGCATCTCGTAGGGGCGCTCGTGGGTGCCCTTAAGTCGGCCACGCCGACCGGGGAGGGTAGGCACGAGGCCCAAAGCTGTCCAAATTAACGAGCGATCAAGCGTTTGACAGGGCTTCGCCCCCTGCTCTGCGGAAAGGCTCCGCCTTTCCGGCCCATCGCGCATTTTCTCCTCTCCGCGCCGCCTGCCCCGATTCATCGGGGCAGGCGGCGCGGAGAGGGTCTATCGGTGGCGTCCCGCAACGGAAAGGCGGAGCCTTTCCGCAGAGACGCCCATGAGCCTTCGGCTCGCCACGTTGGATGAAAATAGCCGTGATGCAGCTAAGTATTGCATTTTCAACAAAACCTCCGGCTATTTTCATGACAGCAAGCGGCGAAGCCGCAGGTCATCAGCCGCTGGTCAGGTCGTAATTTGGACAAGCTTGGCACGAGGCCTGCCCCTACGAGAGGCGTGCCTTTTCAAGGCCCTGTTTCTGGATTGAGCGTGCGCAGTCCTTCGGCTTGGGCGGCCTGGAGAATCTGCCGGTCGGCGGCTACAAACAGCACGGGCTCCTTCAGGGCCTGCTGTAAACCCAGGGCCCCCGCCAAGTAGAGCGAATCGAGGGTCTTGAGCGGATGCGCGTCCAGCAGACGCAGGGAGATTTCGATAAGTTCGGCATTTACAGGTACGGCGTGGATCTTCCTCATATCCTCCCCGATCTGCTTTTTGAGAGCAGGGTAAGCCCCGCGAGGCAGCGCGCGCTCGCGGCGTTTGCGATTCAAGGCGGAGGTGAGCTCGCAGTGAAGAAGGGTGAGCGAAGAGAAGAATTCCGGGCCGCTCCAGAGCCGGTTGACCAGGTCCGAGCCAGCCTCCTGGAAATACCTCTTGGCCGCGGCGCTGGCATCAAAGAAAATCACCGCCGGTCCTCGATGATCAAGGTGGAGACGGGCTTCCCTTTCGCTCGCACCGGCTTGAACGGTTTGAAAGGCCCGGCGTTTTCGGCCCGCAACAATCTACCCTCCGCCACCAAGGCGGCAATTCTCTCCTCGAGCGTCTGCGCGGAGCTCGAGTGGGGCTTCTTCATCACCGCCACCGCCCGGTTCCGGTTCATCACCAGCACGGCGTAGCCCTGATCGACAAGCCGCAGATAACGAGTTAGACCGTTCTTGAGTTGGCGCACTCCGACGGAAATCATGGCTCCGCTCCTCATGTAGCTATTGTAGCCACATTGACGAGACGCCGTCAAGCAGCCGTAGCGCGGACCTGTTTTGTAGGTCCGCGGCTTTTCCATGCCCACCGGGAACGAGCCGCAGACCTTCTATGTGGAGCCGGAAGGGGGTGGACATTCTCGCCTCATAATTTTCTGGACCTTGGCGAACGGCGAATCTCGTGATGAGAGCCCGTGAACCTTGGCGAGCAGGTCCGTCCTACGACGCTCCCTGAATTTTTGCCACGAAGCCACGCTACGCCCCCTACCGTCTGGTAGAATAGGTCTGATGCCAAAGCACCTGAGCGCCGAAGATATTTTCCCTTTGGTCGATTGCCTGTCGCTCGACGAGCGTCTCCGCCTTCTTCGCTTCATCAGCGCACAGCCCGCTGCCGATGATCGAGACGTTTACCGCGCCCTGCCTCCCCGAAACGAGGAGTTCTCGAGTGACGAGGACCTGTTGGCGTGGGATGCTGAAGGTTGGGAGGGAGTCCGTTGAACCGTGGCGAAATCCGTTAGTACACATTTCAACCACCGGACAAACGCCGCCCCGTCCTCATCCTGACCCGGAACGAGGTGATGGATCATTTGCACGAAATCATCGACGTGCCGGTGACGCGCACGATCCGTGGATAACGCGGCCAAGTGGCACCCACTTAACGCGTAGGCGGCGCCCCAGGCGGAATCCCGAGGTTCCTTGGTTTGCCAACCCACGGCACACCGTTGATTGCGGCGTGTATTCCCGCGTCTTCTTGCCGTATACTGCGACTATGCAGCAGCTCATACTGGAGATCCTCGAGGAGTTGTCCGCTTTTTTGGCCGGGTTCGGCCAGGACCTCAACCGCGCGGCTCTGGAAACTATTGCCGCTGAGGCCTATCGCGAGAAAAAGCTGTCCATCAGCCAACTGCGTCGCCTACTGGGGTACAAAACTCGAATGCAGGTACACGCCTTCCTTAAAGAGCATGGCGTTTACCTGGGGTACGGCCTTGCCGATCTGGAACACGATCGGCAAGCAGGCGACGCCCTTTCTCGACACCCGGCACCATGATCGTTATTGCAGACACGACGCCACTGAACTACCTGGTGCTCATCGATCGGGCTGATCTGCTACCGCACTCGGTGTTTTACGTACCGCCGCCCGGCTCGACCTGATCGACTTGCCATCCGATCTCGCCCGCTTGCAACAGACCACGTTTTATGTCGATCCCGAATTGATCCGTTCCTTACTCGTTGAAGACGCCGCCCGAAAAAAACAAGAATAGCGAGGATCTGTCTTGTAGGTCCGCGGGTTTTCCATGCCCACAGGGAATGAGCCCCAGACCTTTTATGACGGTCCGCGCTACCCCGGCGTTCAGCCTTCCGCCAACTGCCCACTGCCTACTGCCCACTGCCTTTTGCCCTAAGTCCCCCCAGCTTCCGAGTAAAGAATTCGTCACGACGCGGTTCCCACGGCCTAGGTCTACGTTTTGGGCAAGAAGAAGACCGAGTTTCCCTGGAGGAGCATAAGAATGGAGATTGAATTTGATCACCTACCAGACGGACCGTGCGCGTTAATCGAATCTTGGCCCGTTTTCACGAGCAAGCGGAGGGGGATCTTCGAGGCAGGATAGATGCGGCCGTTGACTTGGAGCCGAACCCCCGTGCGGGGGTAGGCTTTCATGTTCTTTGTCCATTTCGCTTCGATCCGCCCGGGCTCCGGGAAAGCGTTACCTCTGCCTCGGATGAAAACCCAAGTCCCGACGCTCATTTGCAAGGCCCCCTCAATGCTGAGAGGTTCAAAACCGGGGGGAATTCCGCTAGCTTGATTGCCAGTCATGGGCGCCTCCGTTCAGGCATTCAAGGTTCGGGTGCCATATCGCCGCTAGCGTCTTTGATCCGGTGAAGTGGCGTGGTCCAAAGTGCCCTTGGGGAAATGATGGTTCTCCGCCCCAACAAACATACAAAACCCCCAATGAAGGTCCGATAAGGCGGGGGGCACTCCGACCGAATGCCAGAGTGCCCACTTGGCTTTGGTAACTGCACTTCTTAAGGCTTGCGGCTTTTGTGGTGGATTGCGGAGAATCATCCGAAACCTAATGATTAGAGATTCCATTTGCACAGCTCGAATGCCTCCGCTCTGATGATATCGGTAACTTAACATCAGGACTATGTACTGTCTGTTCAAAAGTGCACACTATGTATAATTTGAACGTGGGGTCACTTTAGCGCGTTTCCCCAGACCAGCGCCCGGAGCTCGCCGCCATGGGTCCCCCGAACGGATACCATCCACCCGTTCTCACGCGCGGCAGCTTTTGGGCGAACGTTTTGGCTTCAGCTTATTGTGGACGCCGAAAGCAACGCTGGGGAGGAGGAGCTAAAGTGCCCCACTTGTGGCAAGCCAATGGTAGCTTTCGGGGAGGGAGTAGTTGTTCATACCAAAACGGACTCGCCTATCAGCCTCCGTGATGCTGTTGCCGCTTCCAGCAATTTGATAACTCGCAATCCCGCCACGCCGTCATTAAGGGGCGTCTGGTTGCTCTCGATGCAGTCTAAAAAGGACTCTAATTCTACCTTCAGGGCTTCTGTCTGCTCGATCTTGGGTGCCCACATATCTCCCGAGCGGTAACTGGCAAGCGATTCGTAAACACCTTCCCGGCTGGTGATTTGGACACCCTTGTCGTAGACCTTGACTTTCTCGTCGGCTTCGAGGTCATTCCACACCACCATCTTCTTCTCTGCCCCGATCAGTGTAGTTCGGACCTTCACAGGAGATAACCAGTTCACGTTGATGTGAGCAATGGTGTTCTGCGGGAAATAGACGGTAATAAACGCCACGTCGGCATGGCCATTCAAGTGCGCCTGGCCCGTCGCCACGACAGCCTCGGGTTCCTTTCCAATGAGATAGTCCATGATGGACAAATCGTGCGGCGCGAGATCCCAAATCACGTCAATGTCGTGTTGGAAAAGGCCTAGATTGACCCTCATGGAGTCGTAATAGTAGAGATCGCCCAGTTCACCTTGATCGATCAGTTGGCGGATCTTCTTCACCGCCGCAGTAAACAGAAACGTGTGGTCCACCATGATCTTGAGGTTTTTCTTCTGTGCCAACTCGATCAAGGTCTCAGCCTGGGTCGCACTCGAAGTAAAGGGCTTCTCGACAAAAACGTGCTTTCCGTTTTCCAGGGCAGTCTTCGCCAGCTCGAAATGCGTCCAGACGGGTGTGACGATGGCCACTGCATCGATGTCTGGAGAGCGCAGGACTTCAGATGACTCAGACGTGACGTGTACGCTCGGATGAGCCTGCTTTGCTCGTCTTTGCGCTGCTGGGCTTTTGTCGCTTATGGCAACGACTTGTGCCGACTTGAGGCCGCACAGATTTCTGACGATGTTTGGACCCCAGTAACCGTAGCCGATGACGCCGATCCCAATCATTGTTTCCCCCCGCGAGTTTAGAGTTGTGACTGCCTTCGCATAAGCAATTTAGGAAATGGAGAGAATGCACCTGATTACCACAGCCCATACCCGGGTCATCTTTGCGTCAAAAAGGAGGCGGGTCACTTTCAGCGGGCACAGACGGAGTGAAGATGGGTTTGGGAGAAGGAACTGGAACCAAAAGGGACGGTGGGGGCATCATCGTTTTGGTTTCTTTTAATGGCATAGCATTTCCTCCCGGCTCAGTCGCCGTTCTGCTTGAACAATGACGTTAGAAGAATCGCACGCTAACAAATTGGTTTCTGCCTGTCTGTTCATAACAGCACACCTATTCATTCTGAATTGCTCGTCCCAGTTGATGAGGGGAACCTACAAGGTGGGTTCGGTGGGGATTTGTCGAGGATTTGATATGCACAGGGGCTTCCTTCCATAACGAAGGTTGACAATGCGGTCGCTCGCCTTCTGATCGTGGGCGAATGTCTCGTCTCGAGAGCATTCCGTCAAACCGAATGCTCCCCTCCGCGCGCCACCGCTAAGCATGGCAGTCCGAGGGCGTCTACACTAGCGACGGTCGTTGCACTGCTATTCGCTCAGGATCACGCTCAAGAGGCCATTGGTAACCGTCAACCCCCCGTTGCCCGCATAATCGATAAAGCCCAGCGCCCGGAATTTGTTCATGAAATGACTGACCCGTGACCGGGTGGTGCCGACCATTTGGGCCAGGTGTTCCTGGTTGATTCCCGGATGGACAGTTTCGATCCTGCTTTCCTTGCCAAAATGCGCTAGCAATAAGAGAATCCGGGCCAGGCGCTTCTCGCTGGAGTTGAAAAGCTGGTCGACTAAATCCTCTTCATAGCGGATGTTGCGGGAGAGCAGGTGCGTCATGAACAATTCCGAGATACCCTGCTGCTCGTGGAGCATTCGCACCATCAGCGCCTTCTCGATTCGGTAAAGAGTGCAATCCGTCACCGCGCTCGCCGTGGAGATGCGCAACGGCTGGCCAGCCAGGCATCCCTCACCGAAAAACTCGTTGTCGCCCAGAACGCTGACGATCGCTTCCTTGCCTTGTTGGGAGGTCACCGCGAGTTTCACCTCCCCCTGTTTGAGATACCACACGGAATCCGCAGGGTCTCCCTGCACAAATATCGTACGGTTCGCGCCGTATTCTAGAACGGTTTGTCCGCGCGAGATTCCTCCGAGGAATGCTGCCCAATCGACGGGCTGAGTATTCCCGTTTGCTGTTACAAATGCAGGCTTGCCATTGCCCTTGCCCCTGACAACCTTAGGCGGGCTTTTCCGTGGAGTCATAACAGCCTTTCCTTTCTCCTTGCGGAAGGCGAGTCCGTGGATATGCAGGATGGAAACTCCACGCAATCATGTCGGCTTGGATTTTCGATCCTGAATTCTAGTTATCCACTGGCTGAGATGCTAGCTTGCGGAGAAGGTTCTGTCTGTAGGCTTCCCCACCCTGGCTGGAAATATTATCTGGAGCCGGGCTTGCCATTGAATTGCCACATAGCTCCGTAGCACTAAGGATCTTATCGATTGTTGTCTTTCTGGCAGTATTCACGCGTCCGGCTTGAAAGCGTCTCCTTGACGCATTGGTCCATTGCCATACCTATCCTCCTGGATTGCTCCGTAACACTCGCAAGCGCACTTTTCCAGCTTCGCGCGGCTCAAAATCTGCACGGCACTTCGGGTCCACTTGATAACCCCCTTTTTCTGCAACATTCCCGCTGCCAAGCTTACCGTGGGTCGGTCCGTCCCTAGCATCGTGGCAAGGAAATCGTGGGTGATGAGGAACGTCGGGGAATCCACCCTGTCCTGAGTGATGAGTAGCCAGCGTGCAAAGCGCTGTTCGATCTTGTGAAGTCGATTGCACGCGGCGGTTTGAGCCATTTGAACCCAGTCAGTTACTGCATACCGAGTCAGCATTTGTAGAAGTTGTGGACTCGACCGTAAGAGCCTTTGCAATGCGTCGACCCTCACCCTGAACCCATCTCCGGCGATTTGTACGACCTCACGTACTTGGCTCTTCCTCATGCCAACCACCGCCGGTATCCCTGCAAACCCTTCCTTTCCTACTTCACCTACTTCAACCGTCCTTCCGTCTTCCGTCTCAATGACCAGAGACACCATGCCTGCATTCGGAAAATACACAAACTCTAGTGGATCGTTCGGTTCGTAAAGGCTAAGTTGGTGAGGCATACTGAGGAATTCCAGGTGAGGACGGAGGGCGCGGTATTCTTTGTCGGAAACCGACAGAAGCACCCTGTTGCTTACTGGCTTCCCGGTAGGATTTGTCCGTTCGCCTGCCTGCGCTGTTTGAAAGTCTTTTTTGGCCACAATAGTCCTTTGCCATGCCGGATTTGTTTGCCCGAAGCGGTTCAGGCATTCTCGGGACGGCCTTATGCGCTTAAACGATGAGCTGCCACATCTGCGGGGTGGTGGTGGCTCCTTTTAACCAACGAAGTCGGGAAAACGTTATGCGCTCCCCCACCAAAGCCTGACGAGCAGCTAAAAGCAACCGATTATACCCAAACGGGTTTCGCGCGTCAGTTTGATACCAAACGCACGTTAGGTCAAGATTGCACAATCAGGTGTGCGTAATGGAGCAGCGACGCGTCTGCAAAAGCTCGCCTCTGAAGCGCCCTTCGACCTCTTCGCGACGCAGCTTGGTTTTCCCCTTGTTTACCAGGATCGAATAAACGACTGCGTTCCCTTCGACCTGAGCGGTAATAAACGTGGCTTCCAACAGTTAGTTGTGACTGAATTTAACATTTCTGCCGGCGGACATCGTGCTTCACCCCATAGGCCGCCAGCATTTGTACACGCATCCGCCCGCCGGGTCAGCTCGCGAAGGACGGTAGGGATCGTTGTGACGACGAGCATCTTCAGTTCGCGCAGCAACTCAAGCAAGTGACTCCCTGCCGGCCCGCCGAAAATCCCGAACTCGTGCTGCACGGAGACCACGTCCACGTTGCTGATGTTGATGAATTCCGCCGCGTGCTGGTAGGGCGAAAGACCTTGGACATCTATTTCGAAACGGACGACGCGGGGATATTCGCAGCCTTCCTCGACATCATTGACCAGTACCGCGAAGCAGTGGGTTTGGGGCTAAGGAACAATCGGTATTGAACAGTCTCGACGGACAGGAGCTCACAAACAAAGTTCGCGAGCCTGCGCTCAAAGGCGGGTTGTGCCCTAATTTGCGGCCAAACCCCAGTGGGTGGCCTGGGTCGTAGGGGGGAATCTTCGTTAGGCCCCAAAGGGGCCGGGAAGTCTGACCCCCCATATCGAAATCAGGCCGTCAAATTAGGACAGTGCTAAATGGCGACTCTCCTTGAGGATTCTTGAGTCTCGGGTGCGCCTTAATCGGCTGGTGATTCCTGGCTCAAGCAAGCGTAGCGCGGACTTGTTGGGTAGGTCCGCGGCTCTTCCTTACCCCTACGAGACGCGGAAAACGTCCGCGCCGCTGCAAGAGCTGCAGCGCCGGACGGCGGGCCCACGCCCGCCCTCATTTCGCTGATCAGCCGCGTGAGCGATTCAGATTTCCCCCAACCCGCCGTCGACATTGATTTCCACGCCGGTGATGTACGACGCATCTTGCGACGCCAAAAATGCCACGGTCGCCGCCACTTTCTCGGGCTGTCCAAACCGCTTCATCGTACAACTTATCCACGTCCGTAAGCTTCGCGACGTCCGCCTGCACCGCCACCACGCCATTTCCGATCGTTCCCACCGCCTCGTCCAGCGTTTTCCTGCTTCGGCCGGAGATGGCAACTTTTGTTCCCTCTTCCTGCAAGCGCTTGGCGGTCGCAAGGCCAATTCCGCTGTTTCCGCCGGTCACCACGGCCACTTTTCCTTCAAGTCTTTTCATACATGAACTGCGGCGAGATCGTCTCGACGCGCGGCGTGACCCCCGCCACTGTTTCTCACCATCTCAAAATACTGAGCGAAGCCGGGCTGATCGCCTGCCGGCGCGAAGGGCAGTTCGTTTATAGCCACGCCATCCCGGAAACCATTGCCGCCTACACGCGGGCGCTCGTGAAAATCGCGTGCGGCAAGAAGGTGTCACGCCGTCGCTCGCTCGCGCCGATCAGTCGGCGGGGCGCCGTGGAAACATGCAATACGACAGTCGTACGCCCTGATCGACCGCTGGGGCTGTACTGATATTGGCAAACACGTTTTCCGCAATTGCCGTTTCTCGAGAGCAGCAAGCACCTGGCATCCGACCGTAGCGTCCGTCAAACGGCACTGCCAGAAGCGACGGTCAGAATCGCGAAAGTGCTCCTTCATCGATTCATTCAGATTTGAGAGAAGCCATGTCAATGGAGAAACGGTACTTCACATCGGACTTGAGCAGTCTCTCGTAGGCTTCGTTGACCTTCTGGATCGGGATCACTTCGACATCGGCCGTGATGTTATGTGTACCGCAAAAGTCCAGCATCTCCTGGGTCTCGGGGATACCGCCGATGTTAGACCCGGAGAGATTGCGGCGGCCCATGATAAGCCCAAAGGCGGAGACACCCAAGGGCTTCGCGGGAGCGCCGACAAGGGTAAGGTTGCCGTCAAGCCCTAGCAGGTTGATATAGGCATTGATGTCGTGCGCGGCGGAGACGGCGTCGAGAATGAAGTCGAAGCTGCCGGCGTGCTTCTTCACCTCGTCGGCATTGCGGGAAAGGACGACTTCGTCGGCGCCGAGGCGGAGAGCATCGTCCTTCTTGTTTGGCGAGGTGGTGAAGACGACAACGTGGGCTCCGAGCGCTTGTGCGAACTTCACGCCCATGTGACCCAGCCCGCCGAGACCGACGATGCCAACCTTCTTGTCCTTGGTGATGCCCCAGTGGCGCATGGGCGAGTATGTTGTGATCCCAGCGCAGAGGAGCGGTGCGGCCCCGGCGAGATCGAGGTTGGAGGGGACGCGCAGAACGAAGCGTTCATCGACGACGATGCTATCGGAGTAGCCACCGTAGGTCACGCCTCCGAGGTGCTTGTCCGGGGAGTTGAAGGTGAGGGTCAGGTTTGGGCAGAACTGCTCAAGACCAGCTTTGCACCGGGGACAGGTGCGGTCCGAGTCGACGAGGCAGCCGACCGCGGCGAGGTCGCCCGGCTTGTACTTGGTAACTGCCGAGCCGACCTTGGTGACACGCCCCACGATCTCATGGCCGGGGACGATCGGGTAGACAGTGGGCATGAACTCGCTCCACTCGTTACGGACCGAATGGAGATCGGAGTGGCAGATGCCGCAGAACAGAATTTCGATCTGAACATCGTGTTCGGTTGGATCGCGCCGCGTGATTGTCGTAGAGGCAAGCGGCATTGTCGCACTGCCAGCGGAGTAAGCCTTCGCCTTGTACATGAATTTACGCTCCTTTTCCGGCTCTTCGTCAGCCCGAGTATTGTTCGTCGCTGACCTGTTCCATCCAGTCGACCGCTTTGCCGTCGAGCTGTTCCTGAACGGCGATATGGGTCATAGCCGTGGTTGGAGTGGCGCCGTGCCAATGCTTCTCACCAGGCGGAATCCAGACTACGTCACCCGGCCGAATTTCCTCGATCGGGCCTCCCCAGCGCTGTGCTCGGCCACAACCAGCCGTCACAATCAGAGTCTGCCCCAGCGGGTGGGTGTGCCATGCCGTC
>Ga0187872_10003499_pt1 | contig 12535 bp, 14 predicted proteins | sample June2016WEW_16_4_FD_132973 | JGI IMG/M metagenome (GOLD analysis project Ga0187872, IMG submission 132973) | Peatland microbial communities from SPRUCE experiment site at the Marcell Experimental Forest, Minnesota, USA - June2016WEW_16_40 | ecosystem: Environmental > Terrestrial > Soil >...
CACGATCCTGTCGAGCTGGCCGGACTCTTTCAGCTCGGACACCTCACCCAGGCGAAACAGCGTCCGGTGCGTGTTCCTGCCCTCCACCCGGACGGCCTCGACCAGTGCCAGATACTCGTAGGAGGTTTCGCCACGGCGCTTCACCGTCCGCTTCACGAACATGCCATCATCTTACAGCAGTGTAAGTTATCTGCGCAGGTTCATTTCGCCCCTACACCCACCCCTAAAATCACGACTTTATCCACAGCTCGCCCAGGTCACAGGCTCGAGCATCGCCTCCGCAGGGAAAGTCGCGCCAAACTCCGGCCAGAAGTTCATCGCTCACAAAACCGTCACCTGTTCAACTCGTCGAGCGCGGCCCCGACGGGATTAAGATCGGCAACTTGCCTGGTTGAGCCAATGACTCCCAGATCACGTCGATGAGCCGTTTTCCTCCTCCGATAACCGTACAGAGTAGAACGCACGGTCATAGGCCTTCGTTACTGTTGTCGAGCCACGCATCAAGTATTGCCAAGGCTAGCGCGATCGCAAATGGGAAGCTTGAAATAGGCGACATTAGTGACGCGGAGTGCTACAGCCCACTAGTGATTGTGATCGGCATAGACGTAGGCCGACCCCACTCTGTTGCGGCGCACAAATTCACAAGCGCTAGGCGGCTCCACGTCCTCCGGTGCCATACGGAACGTACGACCCAAAGATGGGGAATTGCGTCTTTCCCGAGGTCCGTTGCAGCCACATGATCCCGTGAACGTGCAGCGCCAAGCGTTGCGGATCGCGGTCCGAGGAGGTGGCGTCGAACACCGATTCGCCCAAGACACACGGTTGTCCGGCATCTCTCAGCGCCTTGTCGACCGCCTCGACCACCCATATGAAGCGCGGGAGGCGTGCTAGTGCGTACGCCCGACGTATGTTCGTAGCGACACCCCGCGCAGCCAATCCGCTCTTGAACGCGTTTGACCTGATGACGTAGGTGCGCAGTCGGAGACGGTCAAGGGGGATCAGTTCGTCGAGCCCCATGAACAACTTGGTGCCCGGCCACGAGGCGAATATCCGACTTGAAGCTGCTTGAAGGCTCTCCCCGCCCTTGCGTTCGGCCATCTCCGGTGCTAGCCAGATCTTCTCGGGCATGGGGACTTGCATGGTCCGCCATGGGCCGTAGACCTTGCCGGTAGTGGGATCGACGTCCGCCAGCACGTCGGTTACCAGGCCGTAAGGACCGGTCTGGTCATCATGGCGGACAAACTCGATCCAACTTGGCTTGGGCGTGTTGGTGCGCCGATATCCGCAGAGGATAAAGGCGTGGTTGGTCGTTCCCACCAGCACCGGATTACCGGAGTTGAGGTGACGACAGGCGATCGCCACGATCCGAAAATCCCAAAGTCCCGCGGGCTTCTCTGGAATCGGCGGTACCGGATCAGGAGGCTGCCACACGAGTCCAGGGCTCGGGAGTCCGCCGACGTCGTAGAAGAGCGCGGGAAGCTCGAAGGTCCGGAACACCTCGCTCAGCTGGAGGGCGGTGAGACCACCACTCGGCAGGGAGCGGCTCGGATGCAGGCTGGCGGGCGCTTTCAACGAGAAGTCTGCCTTGGGCCGGCGATGTGCCTCACCTCTCAGATGCGCGCTGAAGTGACACATCCACGCGGCCGCCTGTGCGCACGCTCCGAGCTGAGCGTCTTGTTGCGCGAACGGCACGCCGGTGATGGTCAAGTCCTGACCGAAGAAGTTGACCGTCTCGGTGACCGACGTCCGGACCGCGTCACTGAGGTCAGGCGGGGGTGGCAGCATCGCTCGCGACACGAGGCCCGTGGACGTAGGCCGCACGACGACGTAGCCCAGATAGCCGGCCGACCGGGCAGTCCGCCAAATCGAACGTTTCGTGAGTCTTCTCCCAAAAAAGTGGAGACGGTGCGCCGTGTCGGGCATGTCGCAAAACTGCTTGGAGTAATAGGCCGAAAACTCGCTTCGATAGTCGAGGTCGATGTACCGGGTCTCCACGACGAGCGTGGCAGCTCCGAGGGATCGCGCCACCTGGACGCACCGGCGAAGAGGGTTGTCCTGGAGCGATCCAAGGTATCGACCCAGCGCTGCGTCCCACTCCGTGTCGTTGGTCGGATGGAATACCTCTGCGGGGTCAGGATCGTTCCACGCCGAATGGTTCATTAGACACGTCGACGGGTGGGGTTCGGCCCTAGGCCATTCGGAGAGTTGCGGACGCCATCTCCGCATCACGACGGAGCCTGGCCAGGCTGTCCAGGTCGGCCTGCAGACTGCTCTTCTGCTGCTCGCTGAGCAGCTCGTCAGGATCAGCCGGCAGCAACGACGCGAGCGCCTCTTTGGCATAGCCTGGGAGTTCGGTGTCCTCGGGCACGGTCTCTGTCCTTCCTCGACTCGGCGCCACGAGTCTATGACAGGGACAGAATCCACGCAGGGAGCCAAGTCCGCGGAGCGACGGAGCACCCCCACGTCGGGGAGATCCTTGGAAAAGGGCTTGGGGATTTCTCATCAAGACCCCTTGGCTCGCTGATCACGCAGATGCGCGACGAATGCCGCCACGGCCTTGCGCTCTTCCTCCGAGAGGTCGGTGCTGTTGAGTGCCTGTGCGAAAGAGTCAGTCGGGGCCACAGCTCCTAACGGTTCGAGGGCTCCCGCCCGTGTGGGCGGTGTGTACCCACTCAGCTCCATCAGGGTCTCGTATGGCACGTCTAGGACTTTGCCCAGGCGGAGCAGCACATTCGGCGACGGTTGCTGAACCTCCCCACCCTCGAGCTTCTGCAGGTAGGCCACCGAGATTTCGGCCGGCGTGGCCACAGCCCTGAGCGAGAGTCCTCTGAGTTGACGCACCGTCTTGAGCTGCTGACCAAGTTCTGCCGACACCCCTCGGGTTCCTTTCTGTGTCTACTACTATAGTGAGTGTATACCAAAGTGTTGACAGGCGCCAGAGTGTCTACTAGAGTGAACGACGTCCACCATGATGCTTCTGGATCGTTGGCCTGTAGCGCCGCGACCAGGGTCATCCCGAGCCCACGTCAGGAGGACGAGGCATGGTTGAGGCAGAGGCTCACCGAGAGCCGGTCATCATCGTCAACGGAGAAGACCACCAGGTCAGCTCCGATGTCGTCACCTACCAGGAGGTGGTGACCATCGCGTTCCCGATCCCGCCTTCCCCCGACGCCCGCTACACGGTCTCTTTCCGCAATGCCAAGGAGCCGCACGAGGGGTCCTTGGCGCCCAGTCAGTCAGTCGTCGTGCGCAAGGAAGGAACTGTCTTCAATGTCAAGGCCACTGGTAAGTCGTAGTCCGGATCTCAAGCAGCTCGAGGACGAGGGCTACGACTTCGATATCACGGCGAACCAGCTGCTGCTGAGGGTTCCGTACGCGACGAGCGGACGTGTCGTGGCCGGGGGCATCTTGGTCTCGGAGCTCACGACCGCCGGCGATCGAACAGCCGCGCCTGGCAACCACGTTGTTCATTTCATCGGCACCGCTCCCGATGATCTGCCCTGTGACGAATCGGGCCGGTCGCTCGACTGGCTCATCAATCAACGAGGGCCTGTTGATCTCGGCGGAGGCCTGGTAGCGAGTTGCTCGTTTTCGCACAAACCCAATCCCACCTACCCCAACTACTACGACAAGATGACGACGTACGCCGACATGCTTCTCGCGCCGGCGCAGGTCTTGGACCGCAATGCCAGGGTGCGGACGTTCCCTCCGATCCCCACCGACGAGGCCGAATCCGTCTTTCGCTACCTCGACTCTGCGAGCAGCCGATCGAGGATCGGCGCCGTGAGCATGAAGCTGCGTCTGCCCAAAGTGGTAATCGTTGGGACTGGCGGGACCGGGTCCTACATCCTCGACGCCGTCGCCAAGACCGAGGTCGCCGAAATCCACCTCTACGACGGCGACGTGCTCCTCACGCACAACGCGTTCCGGGCTCCAGGGGCGGCGTCCATCGACGAGCTGAGCAAGGCGCCCAAGAAGGTCGACTACTTCAAGTCGAAGATCGACCCGATGCGCAGGGGTGTCTTCGCACATGCGTGTCACGTCGACAGCTCGAACATCAACGAGTTGCGAGACGCGAGCTTCGTGTTCCTGGCGCTCGACGGCGGTCCCGCCAAGAGTTTCATCGTTGCCAAACTGCGCGAGTTCTCCGTCCCCTTCGTCGACACCGGCATGGGGATCTACCAGGTCAAGGACTCCGTCGCTGGCATCGTCCGGACCACCTTCGGTGGTACCGAAGGATCAGACTGGTCCGTGTCAGACGAGGAGCTAGACGAATACGACCAGAACATCCAGATCGTTGAGCTCAACATGTTGAACGCTGCGCTGGCCGTGATCCGGTGGAAGAAGGCGTTCGGGTTCTATAACGACCTGGAGAAGGAATCGTCGTCGCTCTACACGATCGACGGGAACCACATCGTGAACGAGACCTAGCGATGGCACGGCTGTCGCTCATCGAGCCGGAGTTCGTAGAACTCATTCCGCCGGAGCTTTCCTTCGGGAGGCTCTATGTGTCGATGAAGTACGCCACGACCCAACACCTGTGCGCGTGCGGGTGCGGCAAGAAGGTCGTTCTCCCTCTCAGCCCGGCCGAGTGGAGCCTTCGTTACGACGGTGAGACCGTCTCCATGAGCCCCTCAGTCGGTAATTGGGAGTACACGTGCCGGTCCCACTATTGGATAGAGCGCAATCGGATTCATTGGGCGAAGGCATGGTCCCCCGAACAGATCGAAGTCGGGAGGGCGCGGGACCTCGCCGATCTCGAGACATATTTCGAGGTGAGAAGAGAGGCTGGAGCGCCTGTCGTGCCCGAACCGGCTAGTCCGTGGTGGAGACGTCTCATCCGAAGGTTCGGTCGCCACCCGCGGTAATCGTCGCGACGCTTGCCTTACACCTGATCGGCTCTCGTGCCGTGAATACTGCGTGACAAGCTCCGTCGCTCCCCGGAGACCGGATCGACAGCCACTTGCAGCCTCCAGCGTCCCCAGCCTCGGTCGGTCATGCTGCTTATGTGTGGTTTGATCATCGTCAACGAGAGCGGCCAAGTGGAACTCCGGCGAACTACAGCGGTGTCTTACGGAAGGTCAGCCAGTTACCCAGAGACGCGCGTATGAGCATGAACGGCAGCGTCCGCGGGATAATCGCGGGATGTGAGGTTCCCGCTAAATCGTGCCTTAAGTGGCCGCTCGCCGTGGTTTCGTCCGACCACATCTGCACCCTCGTACGTGGGCAGAGCCGGGTAAGGGTACTCCTCCAGGTTGTTGGCCTGCACCTCGTCCCATCCGTCGAGACGCCCTCTGGCTCTCACTGGACCTCCCTGTGCGACCTCTCTGTCAAACTCCCACTGCGCAACCACGAAGTTGTGTGGCTTCAGACCTGATCGCAGAGCGGCCCAGTACCATTCAAGCTGCGTGGCTTGAATATGATCCTTCTTGTCGTGCTTTGCCTCTATGAACAGCGTGCGGTCGCCCTTCCACGCCAGTACGTCCCAGCAGCCCGAGTATGAGTTGTGGTTTTGCTTGGCGATCTTGGCGAGCAAGACTTCCCTCTCAGCGTCCAACGGTACGTTCTTCTGGTGGTCAAGTGAATCGTCGCGCCAGCTCTTGAGATAGCGGGGTCCCTCTGCTTTGGCCGCGAAGGTGCAGACCCATCTGGCATCCCAGCCCTCCGCCTCAGCCAAACGTTGAATCGCCAGCTCGGCAAAAATCCCGGTCGCTCCGCCATCCACCAGTGGCTTGTTTCCAAAGCCATATTGGAGCGGGTCACCCACCCAACGCGGGAGGGTGAGGCGAACCATCGGCAGACGAAACGAAGCCCTTAGCTTCTCGCTCGGTTCGAGGTGTGCTGGGTACTCGGTCATACCAGTCCTCTAAGTCGCAGCTGAGCGTCAGTGGGCGAAGGAGCAGATCGCCCGGTGAAACCTGACGGCATCAAGGAAGGGGATCGGGATCACGGGGGTTGTGACGCAGGGCCGGGTCGCGTTCAGCCAGACGTCCCAGGTAGCCCTTCCCGGTACCAAGGTTCTTGTTGAGTCCTCCCTCGATTGCCGGATGAAGGTCACCTGTAACTAGGTCGACGTAGCCCAACTCGAAATGGCCTTCGATCGGGTCGATGAGCGTTCCATAAAGCCGCCTTGTTGGACCTTTGCGCCACTCCTGGCCGAGAAGGACTGTCACGTACTTTCGCGCAACCCTGCCGAGAAGTTGCCCGCCGAGCAGAGTGACAGGCACTCGGGGCAGCCCCTCGGCAGCAAGTGGGACACCGGTTTCAGTTGCCGCGCTCAGAACGGCTTGGACGAGCTTGGCGCTGTCCTCCGTGCACGTCAGCGTCACGCCACCCCCAATGGTGTCCTTCCAGCCGAGGTCGGTTCCATGGTCATCCTTCAGATAGAGCCTGCGCTTTCCTCCCGCACGCCAGGGCCGCAGGTAGTAGAAGCGCATCCAGCCCGCGATGATTGCCTCCATACGCGGGCTGGTTGGGGGGAGGGGCTCGGAACCTAAAGGAGTCGGCTGCTTGCCGGGCACGGGCTCATCAGCCGGGGGGAAGGCGACGGAGATGTCGCGAAGTGCTGTCTCGACCTCGACAGCTGTCAAGCGGCGCCCGAAGCGACAGAACTTGGCCACGAGCTGGTCAACGCCTAGGGCCGTTATGCCGTCGACGGTCTCCGGGGGTCGGTTTCGATCCTGTTCTCCAGCGAGGGCGAGAAAGCCCCGAATAGTGACCTGGGGTTGAGCATCGCGCAATGCGGCCTCGACTTCAGCAACCTGGCGGTGCACGCCGTTCAGGTCTTTGGCGCGGTTGTGGCCCTCCAAGAGGAGTCTCGGGCCGTTGATCTTTATCGGCGCGGTCCACGACTTGGCATCGATGACGGCGACGCCAGCCGGGCCGACGGCCAGGAGGTCGATGTTGCCTCCATTCGGCGATACCCTGTCGTACAGCGGATACCAGCCTTTCGCGGTCAAGGGCGCGAACGCCTCTGCGAGGGCCTCCTCCCCTGTTGCACCTGCGGCGAAGTTTGCAGCGCGGCGGGAAGCCCACTCTGACTTACGTTGCAGAGCCTCGGCTACTTCGGAGAGTTGCCGAGCCTGCGTTCGGGCGGAGTCACCAGCAGTCATGACAATTGGATTATCGACGGCTGGCAGGGTCCTCTTTAACCGCACCCCGCCGCAGCGCGAGACGCAACGCAGGACAACGAAGTCGTGCAACGCGGCCGAGGTGAGCGCGCTGAAGCGAAAACTCCTCTCAGGGCTTTGCAGGCTAGGTGTCCTGGGCTTTTGTGCTGCACTTTCTCGACATAAGTGCAGGTCACAGACGTTGACGGACGTTGGCGGTCTACGGCGGTGACGGGATGGAGACGGGATGGAAGCGGAGCGAGCTCGATCTTGAGGGACGTGACTTGTCTGGCCGCGACGACGCCAACCCCAGTCCGGGGCTTGGTTGACAACGCCCAGCACGATACCGCTCTCGATTCCTGTTAGCGGGAGGGTCGTCCCTTCTGCTGTCCGTCATCTCCATCCTCGTCGCCAGCCCGTTCCTCAGACGTCGTGACTCACCCTGGGAATAAGGTCAGCACATGGCCAACTACGAGGTTCAGCTCGTTTCGGGGTCGAAAGCCTGGGTCACGGCCGAGCTTCAGTCTGTGAACGCCACTGGGCGGTTGTCCCCGCGTCTAGTGCTGTACTTTCAGCTGCGAACGCCCAACGAGCGAGTCACGGCCCAGATGCACCACGTCCGGGTTCGAGTGTTTGGAGGCGAAGAGTTCCTCGGCGAGGGGTTCGTCATCGGTGGTGACGCGGTGTCGTATGGTTCGCCTTGCCTGTTCGAGGTACCCGTTCCGCATCGCATGATGCGGTACGTCACGGACTCCATGCCCGCGAACGCGGACGCGAGCCTCAAGCTGAAGTGGAGCGGAATCCTCAGGGTCAAGTGGGATCCGGCTCCGGGAGACCCGCGACTGCCAGGAGACCCAGACCCCGGTGAGTGGACGTTTGTCTCCATCGTCGAGCACGACATGAGCATCGGCATCGCGCGCAGCGACTGGTTCGGCAAGGTGCTTCAGCCAATCGCCGACGATCAGTATGTGTACCTCGAGGTCGCCGTACCGAAGGGACCGGCGGCGGCCGACTGGACGAAGGCGATCACCCTCCTAGGCGAAGCCGAGAAGGCGTACGCCATCGGGGATGACGCGGGTGTGTTCGCGAAGCTGCGTGGTGCGATTGAGGCTCTGCCCGGAGCGAAGCAGCACATCGTCGATGCCCTGCCCGAACCACGACGGGCAGCTGTGGACACGCTCCTCCGCGAGGTGGGCGAGTACTTGCACCACGGCCGCCACGTCGCGACCGAGGGACCCGATGCCGGGGCATTTCCGGTGAACCGCATCGACGCTGATGCGGCGATCTCGCTCGTGCGGGTCATGTTCTCCTACATTTCGCGGGCGCTCGCTGTGGCAAATGCCGCAGCCGACTGACGGAGACGCCGACCGCCATGGCGAAACCGCCTGGTAGTGGGTCAGTTTGAATTCGCAGCTAGTCAGCGCGCACCCTCCCTGTACCTTTGTCACCGTGAACCGGCCATCCGCGCTCAGTGGCAGTCCTCGCAGCTACGCTGCTGCCAGTGGTCGAGCACAAGGACGTTGTGCTGGCGGTTCTGGGGGCAGCCTCCGCCATTGGAGGCCTGCTCCTGGTGTTTCTTGGCCTGCTGGTAGGTTCGATTCAGTCGTTCGATTCAGGTACGGCCAAATCGGTTCTGCGACCGTTCAAGATCGCGGGAACGGGTATATCGGTAGCGTTCCTCTGCAGCATCCTTGCCATCGGTTTTTCGATCTGGTGGCTAGTCGGCAACCAACCCAGTGGTCCTTACGGCTGGTCAATCGGCCTTTTCATTGCTCAGCTGTTTCTGACGGTCCTAGCTACCGGTTGGGTTCTGGTAAAGCTCATCTGGCAGGCACCGTAGCCGTGGCGCTCACCGCTCTGTGGGATCAGCAAATGAAAGCAATTGACCTGGACAAACTCTTTGAGCGCCACCGCGCCGAATACAAGGCTATGGCAGTTGAGGCGTACAAGTACACAGCACTTGTCCTGAGATCCTCCGGTGAGCCGGTCCGGCAGGACGATGTGGTACTGCACCTTCAGGCACAGATCGAATTGGACGATGCGCTAAAAGCGCACCTTGACAGCAAGAAGAAAACGCAGCAGTACTGGCCAAAGAGATTCACCTTTCTTGTTGTGGACCGCTTGTGGCCAGAACTCACAAGCGAAAGGGAGTAACTGAATGACAGAAGCCATCCTGGCCGAGGCGCGCCAGTACCTGCAAGATGCAGCGAGACAGGCGCGTGAACGCGGTCAGCACTTTCCAACGTCCGGCGAGAGATATGAGCGCGCCCTTCGGACAGCCGCCAAGTCGTTTGAACAACTACATCGGGCGGCTCGACTTGCGGAAAGAAACTCTCAGTCCAAGAGCTGAGCAAGTTGCGTGAGGCTCCACGGGTACCTCGCGATCCCCGCGGCCATCGCTGGGAGTGCATTTGGAGGTCGTGCCGTCGTCGTTCTTGATGGTCAGCGACTGATGCGTGCGGAAGAAGTTGTAGTACATAAAGTGCAGACTCACCGCGTGCGTCAGGTTCTCGACCCTCTTTGAGAACGCGTTCGTCAGCCGCGTGAATCGGCGCATGCCCATCCGCCCCGACTCCGGAAGGGACCGGAACCTAAACCCGCAGGCGAGCGTCCGCGAACGTCCGTCTAGATTCGAGAAAGTCCTTGTGTACTGGTCATTTGTGAGATCACGGCCGTAGTGGTTCCCGTCTATTCGGGTCCGTCCGTGCAGTTCGGTTAGCAATTGGTTAGCAAACTGGGATGGGTCCTGATCGCTGCTCTGCTTCCGGCGGCTCCCGTCCTCGACGGCTGTGTGTCGCCGCACTCAACGGGGCCTCTCAATGGGGAGTCCGGCAAAGTCGAAGGCGGCATCCGGGAGGATGACACACCGGGCTCGTGGTCTTCGCGAGGTGGCGCCCCTTGCCTAGCGTTGTTCTCGCTCACTCTATTAGGGGAAGTCAACGTGAGCGGTGAGAGCCACTGGCATCTGCATCTACGTCGCCACTGACGCCGATCGATACTCAGCCCACCCGGGGCACAGCCGTTCAGTATGGTGTCGCTAGCTCCGAAATCGCGGACGGCGAGCTGTTTGTTGGGGAAGAGGTCGTGGCGTGGTTGATGAGACGAACGAGTCACCTGATCCCAATGTCGCACGGGTGGCTCGCGCCTGCAAGGAACGGCTGAACCCACCTGTCGACTGGAAGCCATTTCCCGGCTATCCGGACAGTCTTGCTCTCTGCGTCCTCGACGCCATTTGGTCCATGAACGCTCGGTATTCGATCACACGGGGCGTGATTCGGCGGTACCGTGACCGACGCCGGTGGCAGGGAAATCCGGACGAGGACGGTCTCCCTGAACTGCTTTTTCTTTATGCCGGCCTTGGAGGTGTCGACTCCTTCATCGACGAAGTAGGGACCCGCAACCGTGTGTCGACGCAGCCGGACGCGATGCGCAAGGGCGAAGCGGTGTTCCGCGCAGCAACCGCGCTTCACGATCTCGGCGTTGATACCGCGGAACAGTTCCGGAAAGCGGATGGAACTGCTCTAGGGGACCAGGCGCGAGAGGCGTGGTGTGGGATCCCGGGTCAGCGATCCGGTATCTCCTGGCGTTACGTGCGCATGCTCGTCGGATTGCCCGACGTCAAGCCGGACCGGATGATCATCCGGTTTCTGGCATCGGCACTCGGTGTCGACGAGGCGAGCATCGATGCGGACCGTGCAGTGGCGCTCGTGCAGGCGACGGCCGAGTGCTTCGGTGTGGATCAACGAGCACTCGATCACGAGATTTGGGAGTACCAGAGCGGAAAGCGCGCCGGTCACGACCCGGTGACCGAGCGGGACCACCTTGCCGATCTTGCTAGCTCGTTCATTGGAGCGGCCTTTCCCGCCCTAGAGGCACTTCACGTCATTCCCACACCGACGTACCACCCGTTCGTCCAGGTGGGCAGGGATTACGATGGAGCTGCCGTGAGCGGGCCGGAACTGGAGGAGCTGGACGCGATGCTCCACGTCCGATACCCGGAGCGTTTCGCCGATCCGCTGAAACGGGAGCACCCAGAATTCCCGCACTCTTACACCTTCAGTCTGCTGGAAGCAGCCATCCGGAGGTGTGCGGGCGCAGGGGACGATCGCTTCGAGCCGGACACCCCGCCGGTCGAGGAGTCGGTGGAGGAGTTCATACGGGTGCTCGATTCGCCGGAGTACACGATGACTTGCTGCCGAGCGATGTCGCACGTCAAGACGAAGGGGACGGGACCCGTCACCATCGGTGACATCACGATTTACCCCGAGGACTCGACGCGAGATTTGCTCGAGCGCACGAGGGACTTCATCCCGGCGGCGGGCAGCGCCTTCAATCGGGAGCATCCCTTCTTCTACGACCCGCCCCACAGCCTGCTCGTGACGAGCTTCGAGACAACGGAACCCGACCCATGCGGCGTTGCAGCTACGTTGGCGAGCCGTATCGATCGATTCCTCCTAATCGCCCGGTTGCTCTACGCCGGAACGTACGAGTCGGCGTGGCAGGTCGTGGGCGCATCGACGCTCATTTCCAGACTGCATCCGCTTTATAGGACGTTTCAGAAGTCGCCCATGCCCAATCTGCTCATGCAGCGAGTCGTGGAGTTCGCATCCGAGCACGCTCTCGCGATCACTGCTCTCAGTGACTTCCTCGACGCTGCCATTGTAAAGCGGGAGAAGATGGTGGCGACCTCGTTCGACGTCGCGTTGCTGAACTACACCCGCTCTCACCAGCAGGGCGACGATTACGACCGGATCATCGACCTTGCCACAGCTCTCGAAGCGATCCTCACCGGGAGCGATGACGAGACCGAGGGTATCGGGCTCCGTCTTCGGACTCGGGCCGCCGCCTTGCTGTGGAGCGGAAGTGATCCCGGGCGGGCGATCTTCGACGATGTCAAGAACCTGTACAGCCTGCGATCACGCCTAGTCCACGGTGCGCACATCGCCGAGAAGGACCTCCTGAAGTGGCTTCATGCGATATCCACTGTTCCCGATAACGCCGTGTATGGCGTTGCGTTCTCATTTGCCGTCGATCGGCTGCGAGACATCGTGCGCCGGTCGTTTCTCGCCCGGCTCTGTCTCGCTTCCGGTAATGACCCGCTCTGGGAGTTCGAGTCGAGCGCGCCCGTAGATGCGGCATTGTCTGACGAGGTCGAGCGAGCACGTTGGCGACAATCGTGGCGTGACACCCTCGCATCGCTGGGAGTCGCGGAAGCGGCGGATCCGGCGATCCGTGCCGTGAACCCGCTCGGTAGCGACTCGTGATCGATAACGCGTATTCACAGAGAGCTAGTGTCCTGAGTCGTCAGTTAGCTAAAGAATCTGTGTTTTCGGGAATTTCCGATCGGCAGACCGCGTTGGTGCCGTGCGAGCATGGAGGTGCGCATGGCAGAACGTGGACGACCGAAGGAGCCGTTGGTGCTCTCC
>Ga0187872_10003502_pt1 | contig 12530 bp, 8 predicted proteins | sample June2016WEW_16_4_FD_132973 | JGI IMG/M metagenome (GOLD analysis project Ga0187872, IMG submission 132973) | Peatland microbial communities from SPRUCE experiment site at the Marcell Experimental Forest, Minnesota, USA - June2016WEW_16_40 | ecosystem: Environmental > Terrestrial > Soil >...
TTGCCCAAGGCATCTTCGCCCGGCCAAAACTGCCGAGCCATGGATTCGCTGATCAGGATCGCCGCCGGCCTCCCGGCGACATCGGTATCGCTGACGTCGCGGCCCCGGAGGATGGGAATGTGCAGCGCGCTCATGTATCCCGGGCTGATGAGCCGAACGTCGACTTCCGGTTGCTCCGACATCGGCAAGGTGGGCCGGCCTTCGATGGCGACGGGTTGATGCGAACCTCCGTTGTCCAAAGGAATGTCATCGACCACGCCCGCGGCTTCGACGCCAGGCAAGGTTCGCACGCGTTGGAGCACCTGCTCGAAGAAGTTGATCTGCTGGGCTGGCACGGGAAACTTTGCTCGCGAGACCATTGCGGTCATGGTCAGGACATTGCGGGAATCAAACCCCGGGTTCACCCCATGGAGTCGCTGGAAGCTGCGGATCATCAGGCCCGCGCCGACCAGCAGGATGAGGGAAAGAGCAACCTCCGATACGACCAGAATGCTGCGCGTCCGATACCCGCTTGAATCCGAGTCCGTACGCCCCAGTCCTTGTTTTAGTGATTGACTTACGTTACTTCGGGTCAAGCGAAGAGCCGGAAGAACTCCGGCTAAAATCCCTGCGGCTACTGAAATCGCGGCGGTGAAGGCGAGGACTTTGGCATCAAGCCCGACTTCAATCGAATGGGGAAGCTTGTCCGCGAGAAAAGCCATGATCAGACGAATTCCGGAGTGAGCGAAGATCAGGCCCAGAGCGCCTCCCAGGAGAGCGAGCACCACGGATTCGGTGAGAATCTGCCGCAGCACGCGAGTCGAATTGGCGCCGAGCGCCGTGCGAATCGCGATCTCCTTCTGGCGGCTGAAAGTCTTCGCCAGCGCAAGGTTGGCCACGTTGACACTGGCGATGAGAAGAACGAAAGCTACCGCGCCCAAGAGCACCAGCAGCGCCGGTCGCACATCGCTGACCATGTCGTCGTGCAACGGCACGACGAGAGCGCCCCATCCTTTGTCATCCTCTGGGTACTGCTGTTCCAGGCGGCTGGAGATGGTGTTCATCTCGGCCTGAGCCTGCTTCAAATCGATGCCTCGCTTAAGTCGGGCAATGACGACGGAGTGATGCTCGCCGCGGACGGCCTTCTCTTTGTCAGTCCAGGCCATCGGCGTCCACATCTGCGCGAAATCCGGAAACTGGAAGCTCGCGGGCATGACGCCATCCACGAGATAGCTCTGGCCATCCATCTTGATGTCGTGGCCCACAATGGCAGGATTCGATCCGAAATGCTCTTGCCAGAAGCGATGGCTGAGAACTACCACGTTGGAGTGGCCGGGTTGATCTTCTTCCGGAAGAAACACACGGCCCAACATGGGCTGTACTCCTAGCGTCGAAAAGAAACCGGACGTCGCCGCACACCCATCGACCTGCTCCGGTTTGTCGCTGTCGGTCAGAGTGAAGCCGTGGAAAGTGTAGATTGCCATCCCGTCGAAGACGTGGTTCTGGCGTTCCCAGTCCAAATAGTTCGCCGCGGAGACGGAGAAAGTCGCCATTCCCGGGAAACTTTTCGGCGGCGGGACATGCCAGACCCGAACGAGCCGGTCGGCGTTTGGGAATTCCAAGGGTCGCAGCAGAACACCATTCACGACGCTGAAAATCGCCGTGTTGGCACCAATCCCTAAAGCCAAGGTGATCACCGCAACACCGGCGAACCCCGGGCTCTTGCGCAGTTGGCGCAGCGCGTAGCGCAGATCTTGCAGAAAGCTGTTCATCGGATTCCCGCCTCCTCACTCGTATCTCAACGCCACCAGAGGATCGACGCGCGTGGCGCGGCGTGCAGGGATATAGCACGCCGCCATGGTGACGACCGCCATTATGATCGCCACGCCCGTGAAGGTAACGGGGTCCATCGGGCCGACACCATACAGTTGGCTCGTCAGCAGGCGCGTCAGCACGAAGGATCCCAACAAGCCGAGTGTGATCCCGGCGACGCAGAACTTCCCACCTTCTTTCATGACCAGCAACAGAACATCGCGGCGCTGCGCACCGAGCGCCATGCGGATTCCCATCTCTCTGGCGCGCTTGGATACGAGAAAGGCGAGCACGCCATAGACCCCAACCATGCCCAGCGCCAGTGCCACTCCTGCGAAAGCCGTGAACAGAGAGGCGGTTGAGGCGGGGGTGGAAGCAGCCTGCGAGATGATGGCGTGCATTCGCTGGACTTCGCTGACTGGCACGTCCGGACCGAGTTCCTGCACGATGTGACGCAGCGTTGCCCCAACCTGCTGCTCCTCGGCAGCCGTGCGGATTGCGATGGTCATCTCTGCTGGGACTCTGCCATCTTCCAAAGTCGCATGCGACGTGTAGGGCACATAGGCCGTGCCCCTCAGATAGCTTGGGACGCTGCTCTGCAAGTCATACACACGCACATCGGCAACAACGCCTATGACTGTGCGCCAATTCTTCTCTCCGACGAATCGGACGTGCTTCCCAACCACATCGCGCTGTTTCCAGAAGCGACGCGCAGTCTCGGCGCTGATGACGGCTACCGGAGATCCTCCGGTCTCATCGGCGGGCGTGAACCATCGGCCCGCAAACAGCGGGATGCCCATGACGCGGAAATAGTCGGGAGTCACCACGTCGAGCCAAAACAGGGGCTCGGTCGTTCCCGTGGGAAGATCCATGTAATCTTCGAGTTCAAAAGAGCGCTTGGTGACCCGTCCCCCAAGGGGAAGTGTGTTCACCAGCGCTGCACCGCTGACGCCGGGAGTGGTCGTGGCGCGTTCCAGCACACTGCGATAGAACGCCAAGCAGCGCGCGGTGTCGTCGCAGAATGATTCATTCGGCGTAATGCGAGCGGTCAGAATCTGTTCGGACCGAAAGCCCGGATCGACGTGCGACAGCATCCAGAAACTCCGGATCAACAGCCCCGCTGAAGTGACCAACAAGACGGCGAATGCGACCTCGGCGATCGCCAAACTGTTGCGCAGCCATTGAGAGACGGACACGGATGCGCCGCGGCCGGCCGAGTTCAGAGATTCCGCGGGCGCGCAGCGCGACAGTTGCAGGGCCGGCGCCAAGCCAAAAATGAAACCGGTCACCAGGGCAAGTGCACCCGTAAAGATGAGTACCCGCCAGTCTAAGTGCACGTCCGCCAAACGGGGAGTGTCCGCTGGGAGCGCGGTCTTGAGCAGAGACATTCCCGCCGCTGCCAGAGCCAATCCGAACATGCCTCCGAGGGTGGACAGCAATACACTCTCGGTAAGGGTTTGCCTTGCAATTCGCCGTCTGCCCGCGCCCAGTGCTGAGCGAATTCCCATTTCTTTCTCGCGCGAAGCGGCACGCGAAAGAGACAGATTGGCAACATTGGCGCAAGCAATCAGCAAGACCAATGCCACGGCACCCAACAAAAGCAAGAGGCGAACACGTACGTCTGCGACCATGCCATTCTGCAACTGGACCACGCTGACGTCGGCGTTCCAGTCGGCGGGCATGCGCCAGGGGAACAGCGCGAACACATGAGACTGGAACAGGCGAATCTCCGCCGCTGCCTGTGGCATGGTCGCCCCTGGTCTTAGTCTTCCAATCACAGGCATGTAATCGCCGGCCCAATAGGTAGACGGATTGCCGGGTTCGTTATGCAAGGGCACCCAAAGCTGCGTTTTTGGCGACGGGAAACGGAAGTCAGCAGGCATTACACCAAGAACTTGCCGGCTCACCCCCTCGAGTTCGATGGACCGTCCGATGATCGCGGCGTCGCGTCCGAAGCGCTGCTCCCAGAGGTTGTGACTAAGGACGACATATCTGTCATCGCCGGGCGCGTCTTCGCCGGCGTGGAATGTCCGCCCCAACTCTGGTTGCGCTCCCAAAATAGACAACAGCTCAGCGGACACTGCCGTCCCCGTAAGCCGGACTGGCTCGCCGAAGCGAGTGAGATTGAATTCGTGCCCCTCGGCATAGGTAGCAACATCCATCGTGTGGACTTGCTCGTGCATAGCGACGAACGCACCTTTGGGATAGGTTCCAGTAACGCTGACCAGTTCCGCAGGATTTGGGTAAGGCAACGAGACCAGCAGAATTCCGTTCACCAGACTGAAGATTGCGGTGTTGGCACCGATCCCCAAAGCCAACGTAATCACCGCAACCGCCGTAAAACCCGGACTCTTGCGGAGCTGGCGCAGCGCGTAGCGCACGTCCTGGATCAGACCATTCATGCTTGCGCGTCCTGCATGAGCTTATGCAGCTCCTCCTCGGCGACTACCTTACCGTCGAAGAGATGAACTTCGCGTTGCGCGTGTTTGGCGAAGCGCGGATCGTGGGTCACCATGCAAATCGTCGCGCCTTCGCGATGAAGGTCGGCCAACAGTTCCATCACTGCTTCGCCGTTGCGCGAATCCAGATTTCCCGTGGGCTCGTCTGCCAGCAAGATCGACGGTTTCCCCGCCAGCGCGCGAGCGACAGCCACGCGCTGCTGCTGGCCGCCGGAGAGCTGCGATGGATAGTGTCTGAGGCGATGCGCCATCCCTACCCGCTCCAGCGCTTCCATGACGCGCTTTTTGCGGTCAGCGGAAGGCATTCTCTGCCGGTAGGTCAACGGCAATTCCACGTTCTCGTAGACCGTGAGATCGCCGATCAGGTTGAAACTCTGAAAGATGAAACCTATTTCCTGGTTGCGGATGCGGGCCCGCTCGGCGAAATCCAGGTTTTCGACTGGCTTGGTATTCAGCTGATAACGCCCGGCGGTGGGTGTGTCGAGCAGTCCGATGATGGAAAGCAGCGTCGACTTTCCGCAACCGGAAGGGCCCGACATGGCTACATACTCGCCCTTGGCTATCGAAAGGTGTACGCCCGAGAGCGCATGCGTCTCAATCTCGTCGGTGTAGAAAACCTTGGTTAGGTCTGCAATCTGGATCAGAGGTAGGTTCGCTTCTATCATGGGTGCTTTGCCTCGCTTTCTGAAGTCTTAATTTCTAATCCTGGAGTCGAATGCGGTCCGTATTATCCCAACGCGACATGTCGGAAAGCACGACCGTGTCGCCTTCATGCAATCCATCCAAAATCTGGATCGAATTCACCGATGCCCGCCCGACTTTGACCGGAACACGCAGCGCGTCGTGCCCGTCGGGACCGAGTTTGAAAAGACTGATCGTGCTATTCTCCTGCCCGAACGCCGGGCGTCCCACGTACAAAACGTTGTCCAGGCGCTCCAGGTCGACGGTGCCGTCCACACTGAGATCGGGCCGCGCACCCTTAGGCAGTTCGCCTGTTAGTTTGACGTCGACGGTGACCGTTCCGTTTTGTACTGCGGGATCAACGCGCATGACCTCTCCGGAAATAATGCCGTTGTGGGTATCGACCGATGCCGGTTCGCCAATTTGCACATCGCGCGCCTGGGTCTCTGCCACTTTCAGCTCGGCCATCAGGTGATTGGGTTGCACAACCTTGGCCAGCATCGTCCCAGGAGAAACGTGCTCGCCCACGTGCAGCGGCAACTCCACCAGCACGCCATCGATCCCGGCGCGAACTTTGAGGGCGTCCAGTTGTTTCTTCTTCAGTTCGGCCAGAACCCGCATCTGCTCCACTTTGGCCTGCTGCTCGGCCAGTTGCGAATCGATGGCCTTTTGGGTGCTGGTCAGCCTTTCCCCTTCCAAACCGTTGCGGGTGGTGAGTTCGTCGGACTTGCCTTTGGAAGCCTTATAAGCGAGGCCTGAGATCACGCCGAGATCGTAGAGCGCCTTATCCGTCTGTGCCTGCAGTTGAGCCTGAGTGTAGTCTGCCTGGACCGTGGCCGCGCCGGCTTTCTGATTCATCAAATTGCTTTCCAGCGTCATGCGCTGGCTCTGGTACTCGGCCTCCGCCGCTTTCAATTGAAGGTCAGCATCAATCGCAGCCTGTTCGACTTGCGGATTGCTCATCTCCAAGATGACGGTGTCGGCCTTGACCAGCGAGCCGGGAAGCATGCGAATCCGCACCACCGTCGCTTCGGTCTCAGCAGGAATCTGCAGAACCGCTTCCTGGGAGGGGACCAGAGAGCCCACCCCGCGCACCTGGCGCAGCATGGGACCCCTCTTCACCGAATCGGTCCACACGGTGCCGCGCTCTACTGTTGGCGCCGCCGGCCGGAGACGGTACACCGCGATTGTCAAAGCGGCGACGACCACGATGACCACAGCCGACACTGCGATCTGCCGCTTACGTTTCTGTTGTTTGAACTCCGGACGGGCGATATCCATCACAAGAAGTAGTGGCAACTTCCGCGCCAATCGCGATCAGGCTGCAAGTCATTGAAACGGAACAGAATGATACGACACGCAGCTGCTCTTAGAGACAAAGGAATGTTCGGATGAGGATTTCACTGTCCACTACCGGACAGTCCAACCCTGCTCCAGCGAAAAGCGGGACGGTGATCGCGGTGAGAACAACGCTCACTTTTCTAAGTATTGCCTTTACTCTGCTGATCACCAATATTTCAGTGAAACGATATGCAAGTCTTCTGCACTATGCCAATAAGTGGAGGACATCGCCTTATGAAGCGATGAGCCACAGTTCAGGGATTCAGCCCGGCAACCACCGGGTTGGGTTCTCATGAGTGCCGGAGCCGATCCGGGGGGAAGCGGCTCCGGTACTTCTGAATTTGGACTTCCGCAGAACGGCGCAGGCCTTCTTTGTTCGATCCGAGGTCACAGGAGCTTCAGTGCAGAATACTCGGCCCACCGCACCCACCGTTTGCCGTCGGAGTAGTCACTCCATTCTGAAACGTCCCGCCTCGTCTGCGCCAAACCCCGAAAACGGCAACGGTGGGCCACCTCCAGTGCTACACTTTCTGACACTTCCGAGAGTGCGGGGCCAGTGCTTGCAGTTCCAGTCTTTTGACGAATCCTACCTCAGCCGCTTGCGGTCCGGAGACTTCCGGACGCAGGAGAATTTTTCCGCCTATTTCAGCGCGCTGATCAAGATCAAGTTGGGCTCTCGCCTGAAGTCACCAGAGGCGATCGAGGATGTGCGCCAGGAGACCTTTGCCCGATTTTTCGTCGCATTACGGGACGGGAAGATTCTTCATCCTGACCGCTTGGGGCCATTCGTAAACTCTATCTGCAATAACGTCCTGTTGGAGCATTACCGGTCGGCTGCGCGGAACACGTCCCTGGACGATGAGCAAGAGAAGAATTTTCCTGACTTGAAGATCGATTTGCTGGGGGCGCTCAGTGCCAGAGAAAGAGAAAATAAGGTCCGGGAGATCCTGGACAAACTTTCTGAACGAGATCGGCGGCTGTTGCGCGAGGTTTTTCTGGAAGAGCGGGATAAGGATGAGGTCTGCCGAGATTTTGGCGTCGATCGGGAGTATTTGCGGGTGCTATTACACCGTGCCAAGCAAGCATTTAAGTCATCGTATCTGAAGCATACGGGAGAGAAGCCCCCAGATTTTGCTCCAGCCTAAGAGCGTTGCAAATGCTGCAAGGCCTCACTAGTTATGAGGGGGAACCAAATCATGGACCACACAGCGGTGGTTCGACAAAAAATGACGGAGCGATATTTGCTCGACGAACTCGATTCCGAGGTACGGGACGAGTTCGAAGAGCACTACTTTGGCTGCCCGGAATGCGCCCTTGATATTCGCGCGGGAGCCCAGTTTGTGACGCACACCAAGACGGTTCTAGCGAAAAGCGCGGAGCCGACTCCGGTGCGTGCGACTCCTGGCCCGAGGCCCGTCGTCCGCGGATGGTTTGCCTGGCTCCGGCCGGCATTTGCCGCGCCTGCGCTGGCACTTCTGCTGGCAGTGGTTGGATATCAGAACCTGGTCACATATCCGAGGTTTCAATCGGAGCTCAATCAACCCCAGGTTTTGCCGGCAGTTTCAGTGAACGTCGGGACATGGGGCGCGGGTGGGCCGCCTACCCCAGTCCCGGAAGGTAAAGGCCTCCTTCTGTTTGTACGTATCCCCCCGGACGGCGCTTACGTGCGCTATACGGCGGACTTGTATAGTCCGGGCGGAAAGCTGGAAGGTTCATTCACCATCGCGCCTGCAGCAGGTCAAGATCAGTGGCCGGTGACGGTCCCGGCACTCCGTCGCGGAGCAGGCACCTATACGATGGCCGTGCACGGCATCAACGCCAGCGGGGAAAGAAAAGACCTCGGAACCACGTCGTTCGAATTGCAAATTCGGAGGTGAGTTCTAAGCCCGGCAGAGGTACACTATGGCGATTATGACGGACACTCCCGAAAAAGGCAGCCCAATAAAACCTTCCCATGATTACCATGCCGAAGCGCACGTGCTCAGCGGGCACCTGCAGCGTCCGATCAATCAGAAGATTGAACCGCAAGCCCCAGTCACATTGAATGACCGCAGGGGCGGCCACCTCACCCGCTACGCGGAAGATGTCAGCATTGAGGGACTGATCTCCTTCACACGAGGCGAGACCAGGGTGTCGGGAGCGCGAAGCCTGAAAAATAATGGATGGGTGACTCTATCTACCTCGATCCTGGAAGGCCTGAACGTTTTCGAAATCATTACGGCGGACCGCGTTGTGTCGCAGGTTTCCACGGATCATCCCTACAAAGACGGCCATTTCCCGCATGTAACCTTCCTGGGAACTCAGTTCAAGAACTTGCGAGTCAGTGGCTTCCCAGCCGTGCTGACGCTTAATCTCGGCATCTGCGGAGACAGGCCGGCCGGCGACAAGTCTTATTTCCAGGATCCCAACTTCCTCGGTGCAGTGAAAGACCAGACCGATAAGATTGCCCGGGCCAACGGCCTTCCCAAAGAGTTGAAGGAACAGTACGATAAGAAGCTTGCCTACATCAAGCAGCTCATCAGCACCGCCGGCGCGGGTGATCAAGGCAGCCACGAGCCCATCACATGTTCCCTGGTCCAGAGCATCGGCGAGATTCCGATTCCGGGAGTGCAGACGTTCGGGCACATTCTGGTGATTCCGGAATTTGGCAGAGTGGCCCTGGGCGAGATCGAAGTGAGCGAGAAGATGTACGAGGCTTCGAAAAAGCCCTGCGTCTCCTTCGAACTGACGAGCGTCAGGATGAAACTGGGTTGCCTCGGAGACGGGATCCTTGCGGCCGCAGCCTCCAAGAGCAACGGACAAACTGCACCGTAAAACGCGGTAGGTATTTTGATAGCAAGGCATTTCTAAAGTCGGTCCGACGCCGATACGGAGCCGTAGTTTTGGGTCTTTCCTTGCTGGGCCTCGCTTGCGGGTTGGCCTGCAGTCGTCGCGAGAGCCCGCAGGCAGCCTTTGATCACGTCTACCTAACCTTCCTTCATGGCGATCTGAAACAGGCGGAGGATGAGGCCGAGAGCAACTGCCAGCGCTTTCAGCGTTCGAGTTCCGAGTGGGCCTGGAGGTTCAGAACACTCGAGGCGGAGGTGCTCTTATGGCGAGGCATGTACCCACAAGTCTTAGCCTTGCTGCGGTCAGAGCCGATTCTACCCAGCGATAGAAAGACGATTGTTCGAATTCTGGCGCTGGAGGGCGCGTCCTACGCGCGGCTGCACCAGTTCTCCGATGCTGAGAGACAACTCAGCGAGGCGGAACGCCTCTGTTCGGAGTCGGCAGATGGCGAATGCGGCATCGTAACCGTGGCCCAAGGCGTTCTCGCCAATCAACGAGCCCTGCCCGGGGAGGCCCAAGCATATTTCAAGCAGAGCTTGCAGTTCGCCCGTGGGCATGGCGATCCCTTCCTTGAGGCGACGGCAGTCCTCGATGTGGGTGCCTCCTTCCTCCACGAAGAACATTTTGATGAAGCCATGGACTGGCTGGAGATGGCGCAGACACTGTCGACCGCTCTCGGTGCGGAAATCCTGGCGCAGAAGTCTCAAGGCAACCTTGGTTGGGCTTACTACAACCTCGGTGACTCTGAAAAGTCGCTGGAACTTTCCCTTGAGGCTGAGAAGCGCGCGATTCGGGCGGGCGACGTCATCGACCAACTCTCCTGGCTCACTAACGCAGGATATGTATACCAGCAGATGCATGATGTCTCTCGCGCAAAGCAGTCTTACGTAAAGGCGTTGCAACTCGCAAGAGAGATCAATGGTCGGGAGGATATCTACAACGCTCTGCGGGCTCTGGCATTAGTATCCGCACAGAGTGGCGAACTGCAAGAAGCTCGAACTTATTCCGACGAAGCGATCTCCATTGCACAAAAAGACAACAATCGGTTGGATGAACTCTATCCACTGCTGGTCAAGGGGCTGATTGCCGCTCAAGCACATGATGCTTCCGATGCGGAGCACATATTCCGCGAGGTCGAGCAAGACCCGAACGGCAACGCCTTTTTGAAATGGCGGGCCGAGCATGGACTGGCGCGCCTCTATGAGGGCCAGAGTCGCCAAGATTTGGCAGACGGCGAATACCGCGCGGCTCTGATCACGTTCGAAGCAGCTCGATCATCGCTGAAGCGTAACGACTCGAAGTTGCCCTTCTCTAATAACGCGGCGAGCATCTACGACGATTACATTCATTTTCTCGTGGCGCGGGGAAAAACGGAAGAAGCGTTGCTTTGGGCGGATTACAGCCGCGCTCGAACTCTGTCAGAGGGGCTGGGCTTGCTTTCGAAGGCAGCCTTGAACGCCGACCATGCCGGACCTCCGGCTTTGAATCCTCGCGAGATTTCCCATCGGGCCAATGGAATGCTTCTTTTTTACTGGCTGGGGAAGAAGCAGTCGTATCTTTGGGCAGTCTCACCGCAACAGATCCGATTATTTCCGCTTCCTTCCGGCGCAGAAATCGATTCGTTGGTGCAGCGCTATCGCAAGTCTCTTACTGGGCCCGAAGATGTTCTCGCATCCAGCGAGGGGCGCGCCCTCTACCGCACCCTCGTCTCGCCCGCAAAGGCGCTCCTGGCGAGCAACGCGAAGGTGTTTATCATTCCCGACGGCAGTCTGAACAACCTAAATTTTGAGACGCTAATTGTCGACGAATCCAAGCCGCACTACTGGATTGAAGATGCCGACGTTGTGAATGCCAGCTCGCTCCGTGTGCTCGCTGCATCATTGGTTCGCGAGGATGCCCACGAAAAGAAACGCCCACGCAAGCTGCTTCTCATCGGCAACAGCATCGCTCCAAGCAAGGAATATCCTGAACTGCCACGCGCTAGCGAGCAGATGGCGAATGTCGCCGGGCATTTTCCCGCAAGTGATGAACGGGTTTTCCAGCGCGACCAGGCCACGCCGGCGGCATACCTGACAAGTAATCCCCAGAGCTTTTCGTACATTCATTTTGTCGCGCACGGGACGGCCAGCCGTTTGAGTCCGCTCGATTCGGCGATTGTGCTCTCCAAGACCCCGGTCGAAACCGATTCGTTCAAGCTCTATGCTCGCGATATCGTACAGCACCCGATGCACGCCGACCTGGTTACGATTTCGGCATGTTATGGCGCCGGGTCACGTGCGTATTCTGGAGAAGGCCTGGTGGGACTCGCCTGGGCTTTCCTGCGAGCCGGAGCCCACAATGTGATCGCCAGCCTCTGGGAGGTCACCGATTCCTCGACCGAGCAACTGACGAATCGGTTCTATGACGAACTCGATAAGGGAGCCAGTCCAGATGCGGCTTTGCGTGCGGCCAAGCTTGCGTTGCTCCATGGCAGCGCGTTCCACAATCCCTTTTACTGGGCGCCGTTTCAGCTCTACACCGGATCATGACGCGGGTCCCCCGACATGAACTTCCAGCCGTATAGGCCGTGTTAGAATTTCTCGAAGCAGTTCTTCGACCGGTGTGTCAGAGGGGCGTGCCGAGTGTTCCGGCTGATATCTCTGGTCCAAAGCTGTTGTTGCACACGAATTGCCACGAGCTGTTTCCAGCGCAGCGCGCGGATTCCTGAGTAGGAGTATTCGGCGATTTAAGGCTCACCGTTCATTTTTTGGGGGACCAGGAACAAAAGCCGATGAGAATACGCAGGCTGATATTGTTCGTTTTGATTCTGGCGTGTCTCTTTTCTGCTTCGAGATCGGTCGCCCAAGGTTCAGACGGCCAACCATCGAGTGAAATAGTAGAGATTTCAAAGCCAGGGAAACACACACCGGATTTCAACCGGGAAATCTATTACAAGAATAAGCTGGAATTCTCTTTTGAATCGGGATGGCACCCTATCAATATTCCTTGGGTGTACGACTTTGCGGTTGGCGATAGCTATACCATGACGCCCCTGAAATACACCCTGGTGCCCGTTATTGCTTCTTTGCGTTGGCACGTGAACGACATCGGAGGTCCCTGGATTCTGCGCGGCAACTTTGATTTCACCTTTAGCGGGTCGGTCACGCTCATTCCAAGGGGGCCTGAAACCCGATATTTTGTTTTCATCTACGGTATCCGGCGAAATTTTGTCCACCGTAACTGGAGGGTCGTGCCCTATTTCGACCAACGAGGCGGCGTCGGGAACATCGACGCGAAGGAACCCCTGGGGGTTGCGTTTGCGCAGGGACAAAACCTCACGTTCACTTACAACATTGGCGCTGGGGCGCGATACAACCTTAGTCCTCGGTATTCAATTTCGGCTGGTCTGAACTACATGCATATATCAAATGGTTATTTGTCCGAACCAAA
>Ga0187872_10003504_pt1 | contig 12525 bp, 10 predicted proteins | sample June2016WEW_16_4_FD_132973 | JGI IMG/M metagenome (GOLD analysis project Ga0187872, IMG submission 132973) | Peatland microbial communities from SPRUCE experiment site at the Marcell Experimental Forest, Minnesota, USA - June2016WEW_16_40 | ecosystem: Environmental > Terrestrial > Soil >...
CGTCGGCGCCATCGGCAGAACTATCGCCACCGCACTCGATCAAAAGCAGCTGGCTGCGGAACTCGTCGCGCTCGCCGATCAAGACCGCGCGGCGGCGGAAGCGCTCTCCCGCGAACTTTCGAATCACCCGCCTGTCGTTTCCATCGAAGAGATGATTGCGCGCTGCGACCTCGCGGTCGAGGCGGCGAGCCAGGCGGCGCTTCCGGAGTTTGTCCCGAAGGCGCTCGCGCGCGGCCGGGACATGCTCATCATGAGCGTCGGGGGACTGCTCGGCCGGGAGGAGTGGTTCCGGCAGGCGAACGAGAAGGGCTGCCGCATCCACGTTCCCTCGGGCGCGATCGCCGGGCTCGACGGAATCAAATCCGCGTCGATCGGGCGCATCGAATCGGCGGTGCTCACCAGCTTCAAGCCGGTGGCGGCCCTGAAGGGATCGAAGTACGTCGTCGATCGAAATCTGCCGCTCGAAAGCTACAAGGAAGAGACCGTCATTTTCGAAGGTCTCGCGGAAGAGGCCGCGCGGGCGTTTCCGGCGACCTCAAACGTCGCTGCATCGCTGCGGCTCGCGGTCGATCCCGCCGAGCCGGTTCCGGTGCGCGTCCGCGTCGTCGCCGTGCCGGGCGGAAATGAGAACGTCCACGAGATTCGCGTGCGGGGCGAATTCGGCAAGCTCACGGTGAAGGTGGAGAACGTGCCGTCGAAATCGAATCCGCGCACTTCCCAGCTCGCCGCGTTTTCCGCCGTTGCGACGCTGAAGAATCTCACGCGATCCCTCCGCGTGGGCACCTAGTTGCCTCCTTTGGGGCGCTGCGTATGTGGAACGCCTACCGGTAGCAGGCCGCGTCCGGCGGCTCAAAGCAGCGGATACAGCTTGATCCAGTCCGAGATGGCCCTGGGCAACATCCCAGGATCCTCGAAAAACAGGCGCCGGCGCGCCTGGCGCTGCGTTTTCACTTTGACCTCGCAATACTGAAACGAGAAGCTGGGGACGATCGACACGGCCCAGTCTTCGTCTGCCGGGGGGTCGCCGATGCAGTCGCGAATTGCGTCCTCGATGTCGCCTTTGATTTTTGCATCCCAATCGCCATCGAAGTACACCCGGAGAGGCACGTTGCGTTCTATCCTTTGGATCGGCCGACTCCCAACGGGGACAGCCGAAGTTCAGAGGACTTACAACATGCCACCGAAATTCTGCTGTGATGGGCGACACGCACATCTGGTGACGCGGATCACAAAACGGCGGAAAAATGGTGCTGGTGGAGGGAATCGAACCCACACGGCCTTGCGGCCACCGGATTTTGAGTCCGGCGCGTCTGCCAGTTCCGCCACACCAGCTCCGTCTTGTAACTCTATCTTACTGAATTAGTTGCTGCAACCTTGTAGCTTCAGTGCCCGCCGGAACTAACAACCCGCCGGCGGCAACCCTGGAGTTGCCGCCGGCAAAGTTGAGGAAAGGCGCCCTGAGGCCTAGAACATAAACCTCAGAGCGAATTCAATCTGGCGCTGGCTGTTCGGCGTGGTCGTGCTCAGTGCGGTCGAGGGGAGGTAGCAGGGGCCAACGGGCGCAGCGCCGGCTACCTGCGACGGGTTGCACAGCACACCACCGGCGGTGGTGGCGGTCGGGAGCGCATAGGCAGCCGGATTGGAAAGTTGGTTATAGCTCGGATTCGAGGGAAAAACGAGGCCGCTGGTGCCCATCAACTCGAGCTGCGCGCTGCTGTTACTGAATTCTGCTTCTGCTGCAGTGAAGTTGGGGTGATTCAAGATATCGAAAAACTCCGCCCGCAACTGCATGGTGATCTTCTCGGTCAGCTTAGTGTCCTTAAAGATCGCGAAGTCCAAGTTGAAGAAATTGGGGTTATTGAGCGAGTCGCGGCCGACATTGCCGAGGGTGCCAAAGGCCGGAAGCACGAAACATTGCGGATTCCACCACTCGGCTTTGGTCCTCACCATGGGGTTGCAGCCGGGGACGCGCTCCGGGCGCTCGCCTTCGGTGGCGCCACCCGTTTGGGATTGATAGTCCGCCAGCATGGTCTGGACGTTAAAGGGCAGGCCGGTATAGGAGCTGACGATAGGACTGATTTGCCAGCCGTCCTTCAACCGATTGCCCTTGAACGGCAGCCGATAAAGGGCATTGGCGGTAAACACTTGGTTAGAGCTGAAGCTGCATGGCCCTCTATCCAGGCTCGGGTTGTAGGCGTCTTCGACGGCCCACTCGTCCTGTTCCGTGCTGATGGTGGCCGAGGCATCATCCAGGCACTTGGACCAAGTGTAGCTGGCATTGCCGACCAAACCCTTGGCGAACTGCCGGCTCAGGGTGACCTGCAAGGCGTTGTAATTGGAGTGTGCCTCGGGTTCAGCCGCTTCGAACGCCCCGAAGTTCGGATTGAGGTGTATGTCCACAAACGGGTTGGTTACCGTGCCCCGCGCTCCCAGCCCGGTAGCGCCTGTACCGGCGAAGGTTTGCGCTATCGTGATCGGCGCCGGCAGGTTAGCGGGTTCCACCGTCGTGGCCCGTTGTGCAGCAGTGAAATCGCCGTAGGCCAACGGAGGGTTGGCGTCAATCCACAGGAACAGGTCGACGCCCTGGGAACCGTTGTAGCCCACCGTGAGCACTGTCCCGCGCCCCAGTTCGCGCTGCACGTTCAGGGTGTACTGGATCATGTAGGGAGCATGGTTCACATTCTGCAGGATGCCATAGTACCAGGCAATCGATTTGGCTGCCGGAGCGCCACCTATGAGCTCGTTGGGACTGGTAGGCAGATTGGGGAAACCAGCGGGACCACCGTCAAAGAGTAGAAAGAACAGCGGTTCATCGGGGCGCATTGACGTGTTGTCGAGGGCATAGGTACGCGCGGTGATGGGCTCGTGGAACATGGCGAAGCCGGCGCGGACCGCGGTCTTGTGATCCCCGAATACGTCCCAGGCGAGGCCGATGCGCGGATCGATGTTCTTGACATTGGGATTGCTAGTGAAGGGATGCTTCGCGGTGGTGAAGTCGAATTCGGTCGTCGTCGGCGAAGTTAAGTTGTTGATCACGAACACGGGTTCACGGGCCGTCGTTGGGTTGCTGGCCCACTCGTAGCGCACGCCGAGATTCAAGGTAAGTCTCTTGGTGATTTTCCAATCGTCCTGGATGTATGGATCCAGCCAAGTCTGGCGCCAGTAGCGGTTGGTGTTGAAGGGATAAGCTGTCCCACCCTGGGTGGTGTAGGTGTAACCGGGGCCAGCCGCGCACACGCACAGCAATGGGATGCCGTACAACGAGCCGCCCAACGGGTTGGGCCCGAACGAGCCGCCGCCGAGGTTGTTGGAGATCCAGGCGCCGCCGGCATACTGGTTCCATATCAGATTCAGTTGCGCGCGGCTTATGCTGGCGCCAAAGCGGATGCTATGCGCGCCCCGCGATATGATGACATCGTCGCCAGCGCTGAACCGATTGCTGACCGGCCGGCTTGGATTCGTGGGCGAGGGACCCAGATTGGACAGATTGTCGCCGGGAGTAATAAAGTCCAGAGCCGGCCTGCCGGGAACCTGGAACAGGGGGCCTGAGGTGGCGCCGCCGTTCGCCGTCAGGGCAAAAGACCGCACAAACCCGACACGGACCTCGTTGAGCATCCTGGGCGAAAACGTGTGCCGCTCTTCGATGGTGAGATACTGGTTGCGCTCGTTGTCAATTTCCGGGTATCCCGGGAGCGGAGAATTCGTGTACGGGATAACCTGGTAAGCGCTCTCCCTATTGTAGCGGGCGAACAAGCTATCCTTCATGCCCAAGGTGTAGTCCGCGCGTCCCAGCACGTAGTCCTCGTTGCCGATCTGGGAATTAGCTGAGCAGTAGAGGCCGGTGACGCCCGGCACAAGCGGGATATTGCTCACATTGGGGCATTGGGCCGCGTTTTGGGCAAGCGGATACAAGCCGAATATGCTTTGCGACACCGGATTCATCGGACCGTAAGTGCCTACCCACTGGCCGGCGATTAGATTAAAGCCGCCGGCCCCGAACACGGCGGGCAACGAGACAGGCACCACCGCGCGCGAGGTCTCGCCCAGACCCTCGCGAAGGCCCTCGTAGTTGACGAAGAAGAAGGCTTTATCCTTGATGATGGGACCCCCTAGCGAGCCGCCGAATTGGTTCCTCTTAAAAGCCGGTTTATGCCCGGGGACATCGAAGTAGTTCATGGCGTCCAGGACGCTGTTGCGGAAGTATTCGTAGGCCGAGCCGTGGAAACTGTTGGTGCCCGACTTGGTGACCGCGTTGACCGCTGCACCGGTGCCGCCGAATTCCGCGCTGTAGGTGTTGGTCAGAATGTTAAATTCCTGGATGGCCTCCATGCCCAGGGAAGTGCCCAGCACGCTGACGCCCGCGCCATGGTCCAGCCAGTTGCGGATGTCTGTGTTGTCCAGCATGTAGGCCAGTCCTACCGGGCGCGAACCGGAAACGGAGTAGTTCGTTTCTTCACCGTAGACGGTTTCCGACTGGCCGCCGCCACCAACGGTCGGCGCCACGGGCGCCACGCCCGGCGCCAAGGTGAGGAGGCTAGTGAAATTGCGGCCGTTGATCGGCAGATTTTCCATTTGATTGGGCGAAACCAGTTGGCCCACCGCAGCGGTTTCGGTATCGACTCTGGAAGCCTGGCTCTGCACCTCGATGACTTGCTCGGCTCGGCCCACTGGCAGTTTGAAATCCAGGATCGGCCGCGCGCCGACACTCAGCACGAGGCCGGTTTGCACGATCTCCTGGAAGCCGGCCTTCTGGGCCGAAACCTCGTAAGTGCCAACCTGCATTTCTGGGAGAACGTAGCGTCCCTGCCCATCCGTACTGCCGGAATAGGTGACGTTGGTGTTGACGTTCTTCGCCTGGATCTTGGCGTCGACTATGACCGCGCCGCTGGCATCCATGACGGTTCCGGAAAGTGTAGCTTTTTCGACCTGCGCGTATAAGTCGCCAACAAAAAGGAGGCTCAAGAAAGGTATGGCCAGCGCTGCCAGAAACCCGGCGCGAAGCACACTCGAACAACGAACCGAATTGCGATCTCTAAGAACTCGATTGTCCAAGGACATTGTGCCCCCCTTTGCTAGATCCTATGTGCATGCACGCACGCGGTGCACGCCGCGTGAGAATGTACGCGGCGATGCCCGCCGCGTTCTCGGGAACCTGCGCGGAAGCTCAAGCCTCAGTGCTTCGGGCCTTCTCACGCGATGAACCACGCTCACATCGCCATCGCGCGAACCGCCACCCATGGGCCCGAGTGTACCCACAGTCCCCACCTGAGGCGGCTTGTACCCCCGATTTTGTGCCGTTGTCAAGCAATATCGGGGCGGGTCATGGGTCTATACGCTCGAACTTGGTGCGGGGTGCTTTTTGGCTGCTTGGATCGGACCGCCGGGGGCTTCGGCTGGTGTCGGTAGTGGTGTCGGTTCGTTCTGCGAATCACTGCCCGGCGCTGCGAAATCGTGGGCGCTCACTAGTGAGGAATACACCGCAGAATCAAGGGATTTTCGCTGTGCTGCGTTTTGCAACGGAACCGTGCGGGCTATACTGTTCGGATTTTGAGTCCGGCGCGTCTGCCAGTTCCGCCACACCAGCCTGGGGACGATTATATAGGCTCCGACACGGGATTCTCCGCTGACCGCCAGCGCTTTTCCAGCTCACGTGGCTCGCGTACCGCCGTCTGAAAGAGCTAGAATCGGCGCTTCCAGGAGAATGCCTGATGAAAAACGCGTTCGTTCTTGTTGCGGCGGCATTTGTCATCACGTTGGGCCAGGCGAGGCTGGTGGCGGCGCAGGCGCAGGAGCCGTCCAAGGAGGCGGTGCCCAAGGCGGAGGCGAAGCCCGCGGAAACGAAGGCGCCCGAGGCAGCCGCGCCGAAGGAAGAGTCGTCGGTGACGGACCACACGATCCGCATCGGCAGGCAGACGATCCCGTACAAGGCGACGGCGTCCACGACGCTGCTGAAGGACGACAAGGGCGAGCCGACGGCGACCATCTTCTCGATCGCCTACACGCGGACGGACGCGAAGGACCTGACGCAGCGGCCGGTGGCGTTCATATACAACGGCGGGCCGGGATCTGCGTCCCTCTGGCTGCACATGGGCGCGTTCGGCCCGCGGCGCGTGGTGACGCAGAACGCCGCGCCCACGGGGCCGGGGCCGTATCAGCTCGTGGACAACGCGAACTGCCTGCTCGACAAGGCCGACCTCGTATTCATCGATCCCGTGGGTACGGGATTCAGCCGCGCCGCGGGAAAGGCGCAGAACAAGGACTTCTGGGGAATCGATCCGGACGTGAAGTCGCTCGCGCAGTTCATCAAGATCTACATCAGCCGCAACGGCCGCTGGAATTCGCCGAAATTCCTGATCGGCGAAAGCTACGGGACGTTTCGCTCGGCGGCGCTCGGAAACTACTTGCAGGACCACGACGGCGTGTACCTCAATGGCATCGTGCTGATCTCGACCGTGCTCGATATCAACACGCTGCGCTTCAATCCCGGCGACGACATGCCGTACGTCTTCTACCTGCCCAGCTACGCAGCGTCCGCGTGGTATTACAAAATTCTGAAGAATCGCCCGGACGATCTCAATGCGTTCCTGGAGGACGCGCGCCATTTCGCCTCGACCGAATATGCGGCCGCGCTGATGAAAGGCTCGGGCCTGAGCGACGCCGAGAAAGCGGACATCGCGAAGAAGCTCGCGGACTTCACCGGCCTGAGCGAGGACTACCTCGTGAAAGCGGATCTGCGCGTGACGCTCCCGCAATTCGAGGCGGAGCTTCAGCGGAGCCGCGGCCTGACCGTCGGGCGATACGACTCGCGGTACTCCGGGCCAACGTACGACTTGCTGACCGAAGGGGCGGAGTACGATCCCTCGTTTTCTGCGGTGAGCGGCGCGTTCACGGCGGCGCTGAACATCTACGTCCGCGAGGACCTGAAGTTCAATCCGGAAATGACCTACGAGACGCTGAACGGCGAGATATCCCGCAACTGGGATTGGAAGCACAACACGGGCCGCGAAGCGTTCGGCCCCGCCTCAGCGAACGTCGAAGGCGACCTGGTGAATGCGTTCATCGTCAATCCGAGCTTGCAGGTGCAGGTCGAGAATGGATTCTTCGACATGGCGACGCCGTTCTTGGCGACCGAATACACGATGGATCACCTCGGGCTGCCCGCAAATCTTCGCAGTCGTATTCACCTCGAGTACTACCAGGCGGGCCACATGATGTACCTGAACGAGAAGGAACTCCCGAACCTGAAGAGCAACATCGCGAGCTTCATCGACAGCGCGACGAAAAGGTAGCCCATCCGCGGCGGGCGCTAGCCCGCGAGCCAGGCGGCGCCGCGAGCGTACAGCGCTTCGACCTCGGGACCGGTCAACCCAGGCATATCGACCTTGACCTTGTAGCCGATCTGCGTTTGCAGATACGCGAGATGGCGGTAGCCTTCGGGAAACTTCGCCAGAAGCTCGGGATCGAGCCGGAGCTCGGCCGCCGGATCGACGGGGTCCATGCGGTCCTCCTCGTAGATCGGCTGGCGGAGAACGAGGCCCCAGCGCCCGCCGCGCTTTTCGAAGAAATCGTAGAACCGGCCCGTGCAGACCACGTCGCACACCACGTTGTGAACGAGGGCGCGCTGCGCGATCTTCATCTTCGTCTGCGCAATCGCGCGATTGCCGCGCACTTCAACCGTACAGCCACCGAGAGTGTGCAGGATGCGCACGCCCTTCGCGAATCCCTGTTTGCTCATCTCGATAAATTCATCGGCCGTCCCCTGCGTCCAGGTGGCCATCATGCGCCCGTCGTCGTGCCAGAGCGAGCGGAACTTGTCCCAAATGCGAGCGTCGCGCCACATCACCCAGTTTTCGACCATCTCACGGATCGTCAGGCGTTCGAGCATTTCGTCGCTCATTGTGGCGCTCCTGTTTCTTAGGCGTTCTTCGTGATCTGCGACGGATCGGCGCCCACGCGGCCGGACGTATCCCGTTTCGACGCCGTCGCCAGCCGAAAATCGTATCGAATGCTCGGCAATTTCGGCAAAGGCGACGCCGGATCGTTCCTGTTCACCGAAATAATCAGCGATTGGTTGACGCCGAAAACCGTGTCCGAATCGATGTGGTCGTCGCCTGCCACGTAGAGCGCCGTCACCAGCTCGCGGTATCCCGGCGCGCCGATCACGAAGTGAATGTGCGCGGGACGGTAGCCGTGGCGCTTCTGCGCGCGGATCATGTCGCCCACCGGACCATCCATCGGAATCATGTAGCCGAGAGGGCAGAGCCCGCGGAAGTAGTATTTTCCTTCGGAGTCCGCACGGAAGCAGCCGCGCAAATCCATTATCGAGGGATCGTGCTTTTGCAGGTCGTAGTTGCCTGTCTCGTCCGGCTCCCAGACCTGCACCAGCGCATTCGGAATCCCCCGGCCCGCTGCGTCCACCACGCGCCCGTAGAACACGACCTCGGTACCCTTGCTGTGAGAAATGATCGAGTCGCCCAGCTTCATCATCGGTGCGTCCTGGCGATAGAACGGACCGAGCAGGCTCGATTTCGTCGCGGCCTCCGTGGCGCGCTTGTCGTGGAGCGCGTTGATCAGCGCGCTCAGCCCCAGCGTGTCCGACAGCAGAATGAACTCCTGCCGGTGCGCCGTGCACTTTTGTCCGACCGCCGTCAGGAAGCGGATTCCTTCGAGCCACTCCTCCGCCGTGAGATCGACCTCGCGCGTGAAATCGTGCAGATGGCGCACAAGAGACGCCATGATCTGCTTCAGGCGTGGATTCGGAGTCCCGGACATCTGCTCGAGCGCCGCATCCGTGATCGTGTTTTCGTCGATGGCTCTCATGCTGCCTCCTCCGGTTTCTCAGCGCGCCCCGTGCCTAAAGAAACGAGCGCACCGGATCCTTGCCGTCCCAGCCGATGGTTGCACGGTAGAAGCCGCTGAAGATGGGATCGAACGAAGCTCCCAATTCGATGAACTCGACCATCCCCGGCATATCCTTCGTTGTGTCCATGTAGGCCACGCGGCCTCCGCTCGGCACGCGCGCGAAAAACCCCTCTTCGTATCCTTGTGCGCGAAGCTTCGCGACGTCGCGGTCGAAATTCGATGTGGCCACGCCCCAGTGGTGAAAGCCGTAGCCGCGCTTGTCGATCGTCTCCCGGTAGACGGATGGCGCGTCGTTGTACTGCTCGATGAGTTCGATCATCATGTGCCCGGCAAAACTCATGGCGAGGGCGCAGTCGGCCTTCGAGGGCTGGCCGCGATATTTCGCGTCCTCACCGCTGAAATGCTCGAGCAAAAACCACGGCCCCACCTTCAGCTTCTCGACCCATTGGCCGATGGATTCGCGGATGTTCTTTACGACGTATGCCGTCTGGATGATTCCGTTGTCAGGCTGACCGAAACTCACAAGACCCATGCGCGCCTCCCCGGGGAAAATTCCACCTGTGGCCGAGCTAAATGCCAAACCCGGGACGCAAGTATAGTCCTGCCGCTCCGCGTTTCAACCCTTCTTCCATCCGGCGGGCCGGGTGACATCCGCAAGGGAGCGCGGTAAGATGCGCCCGCGACGAATCACCGGAGGAGGAAAATATGAGAGTCAGGCTGCTTCTTGCGGGCCTCGTTCTAATCCTGTTCGCCGGAAGCGCGATGGCGGCGCCGGCCTCTCAGTTGCACGTGCAGGTGTTCACGTCGCCGGAGGGCATTGCCGTCAACTCCACGCTGGTCTTCGGCGACAAGGACGCGATCCTGATCGACGCGCAGTTCCGGCTGAGCGATGCGCATCGCCTCGTTGCCATGATCCTAGAGAGCAAGAAGAACCTCACGACCGTCTACGTCACGCATCCGCATCCCGACCACTACTTCGGCCTCGTCGTGATGCGGCAAGCTTTCCCCAACGCGAAATTCGTGGCCCTGCCCAGGGTGGTGGAGGGCATCAAAGCAAGCTGGCAGAACCGCGTGAACGCCTGGAAGCCGCAGTACGGCGACAACATTCCGTCCAATCCGATCGTTCCCGACGCGCTTGATGGCAACACGCTGACGCTTGAAGGCGAAACCCTGCAAATTTTCGGGCCGCTCCAGGGCGACAGCGCGGGAGACAATTCGTTCGTCTGGATACCGTCGCTTAAGGCCATCGTCGGCGGGGATACGCTTTTCAGCGGCGCGCATTTTGTGTTCGCGCCGATGACCGCCGCTCAGAAGAAGGATTGGGCGGCCACCGTGGATCAGGAGGCGGCGCTCAAGCCGGAGATCGTCATTCCGGGCCACCAGATCGCCGGCGCGCCGAACGACGCTTCCGTTCTCGACTTCATGAAGAAATACATGAAAGACTCCGACGAAGCGCAGGCGTCGTCCGAGACCGCGGACGAGTTCAAGTCGAAGATGAAAGCTCTATACCCCAATCTCGGCCTCGACGGCCTGCTGAATATCAGCGCCGGGGCCGCTTTTCCCGCGAAGAAGCCCACGGGCAACTGAAGCCGCGCTCTCCGGCACCCTATCGTCGGGCACGCGCGTCTAACTGAACGGAAACTGAAACTCAACTGAGGAGAGCCTATGAAAAGCATCGCGATTTGCGCTGCGATTTTTCTGAGCCTCGTGGTCTCTGCCATGCCCGCTTCGGCGCAGGTTGCCAGCCCCCCGGCCAAGGCTGACTGCAAATTCTCCGACGGCAAGACGATTCATGTGGACTACTTCAGTCCGCGGATGCGTGGCCGCAAGATTTTCGGAGACCTCGTGCCGTACGGCGAACCGTGGCGCGCGGGGGCAAATGACGCGACGACGTTCGTCATCGATACCAACGTGACGGTGGCTGGAAAAGACGTCCCCGCTGGAAGTTATACGCTCTTCGCGCTCCCTGCGCAGAACAGTTGGACCCTGATTATCAGCAAGCAGACGGGCGAGTGGGGCATTCCGTATCCGGGCGAGCAATACGACTTCGCGCGCGTGCCCATGAAGGTTTCGAAGCTGCCTTCGCCGGTCGAGGATTTCACGATCGCGTTCGATCAGGATGGCAAGACCTGCACGATGCGGCTCGATTGGGAGACGACACGCGCCGCCGTCGACATCACCGAGAAGTAAGCTGAACCTTTTGACGCCACTTTCCACCGCTTTGCACACACTGTCATTCCGAGGCCTGAGCAGCCCGATTTCCGCGCCCATCTACCTCGCGTTGCGCGTAAATCGGGCGCAGTGGCGAAGGCCGAGGAATCTCGGCGCCGGAACGGCGGAAACCCCGGTTCAGTGCACACAATCACTAGCCACTAGCCACTCGTCACTGCTTCTGCAGGCGGGCATGGGCCTTGGCGTGATGCGTGGCCGGCTCGACGATGGCGCGGAACACCCGGCCGCGCCCTATAACGAGCTCGCCTGAACGGGCTTCGACGTCGAAAACGAGAAAGCGGCCTCTGTGTTCCACCAGTTTCGCCCAGGCGCGGACCGTCGCGCCGGGCGGCACGGCTTTGAGGTGATCCACTTCGATTCGCGTTCCCACCGTAATCACTCCCGGCGGCAGCTCCGGCAGCACAGCTAGCACGCTCGCGTGCTCCATCAGGCCGATCATCGAGGGCGTCGAAAACACCGCCGGCAGATTGGGATTGATGTGCCGGATCGTATGTTCGGGCAGCACGATGCGTTCGACTGTGGCTTCGAGACCGATCCGCGGCCGCTGCTCCGGGGGAAGCAGCGTGGTTTTTCGCGCCTGTTTCGGTGCGCCTTTGTGTCGCCTCTTCGGAGCAGGCTTCTTCTTCCGCGGCTTCATGGCAGAGTTTGGCGGCGGGCCGAGGGCGATGCGGGCACGACCGGAGGATTCAGGAAGTTGCGCGTGAATTCGACGAACGTGATGCCGAGCTGGTTCCAGAGGCGGCGCTTGAGGCTGCGATAATCCTGCGAGCCGCTGAAGATGTCGCGAATCAGATCGCGGAAGGCGGGCGAATAGTTCAGCAATTGCACCATTCGCGTGGTGATCGCTCCGCCGAGAAAATTCCCGCGAAAGATTTTTCGCGCGATGTTCGCGGCGAATTCGAGGTCGGCTGAAAAGGCCGCCCGCAGCCGCTCGGGATACGCGTGCGGCCGGCCTTCGATCAACGCCTGCGCCAGAAGATCGCCCGAGCGCAGCGCGTAGTAAAGCCCCTCGCCGGTAATCGGGTCGACGCACGCAGCCGCGTCGCCCGCCATCGCCCAGTTTCTTCCGGCGATGCGGCGGCCGCGAATCGTCTGCGCCTGCGGCGACGGCAGCACGTGGCTGTAAAACCGCGCGCCGTCCATGGGGATATTTTCGTCGCGGACAAATTCGCCGAGGTGCCGGCGGAGCTCCTGGCTCGGCCGCTGCCCCATCTTCGCGCAGATGCCGACGGAAAGATGGTCGGCGCGCGGGAAGGACCAGAGATAGCCCTCGAACTCCCGCAGGAATTTCACCTTGATCATGTCTTCCTCGGTCGGCACGAAGTAGCCGAGCGTCACTTCGAGGTCTTTCGCGCCGAGCGCCGTCGTGCCCGGCAGCAATTGATTGCGCGCGCCGGCCGCAAGCACGACGAAGTCCGACCAATGCTCTTC
>Ga0187872_10003505_pt1 | contig 12517 bp, 5 predicted proteins | sample June2016WEW_16_4_FD_132973 | JGI IMG/M metagenome (GOLD analysis project Ga0187872, IMG submission 132973) | Peatland microbial communities from SPRUCE experiment site at the Marcell Experimental Forest, Minnesota, USA - June2016WEW_16_40 | ecosystem: Environmental > Terrestrial > Soil >...
ACCAATGAGCCAAGATTTTCTCCTGCTTTTTGGTCGGCCTCAGCGGATATCTGAACGTACGGATCATTCTACCTGGGTTAAGGCTAGATCATGGTTGAGGGAATGTCAAACCTGACCAGTACCGTCCTGTTCTTCTCTCGACTAGCCTCTCTACGCTCTGGAGATAAAGACTTCCATCTCCCTTTGCTTTTTATTCCAACCTTAACTGAAATTTCTTGTCTCTGTTCAGGGGTGAGGGTTGACCATCTAGCTCGCAAAGATTTGCTCAAATTAGGGTACTTTTGGCCTGTTTTAGAGTCAGAGATTTTCCTACGACGAAGTTTCTCTCCTTCTTCCAGGCAAGACTTACAGCTCCTATGCCCCTTTTTGAAATCCCCTGGAGACCCACACTTGGAACATTTACTGTAAAACTCCTCAACCTTTGTCAACCTTCGAGCTGACGCTTTGACTTTCAAGCACAAACGACATTGATTATTGCGAGGCCAGAACTCCCCAGGCTTCCCGCACTTCGAGCATAACTTGACCGTTCTCTGCGTCGAGGGTGTTAAAAGGGCCTCGGAGGCTTGCAGTTGGGTCTCTGAGTCGAGCATGGCGTGCTACCTACACCGTAACGCCACTAAAAGACTACCGACACCCAAATTCAGTGTTCATGTTCCCCTTCAGGCAACGGGTAGACTCACCTCCGCTGCCTTTGATTCCTTGTAGGGGAAAATCCTGAATCCTGCCACAAAACGGAAGAACTCTCGCCTTTTCTTTTTGATCTTATAGACCATTCGGTGTAGATAGGATCATGAGACATCAATCCGTATTTTCAATCTTCATCGGAATAACCCTCGCGGCATGCGGAGGGTCCGGTTACACACAGGATTCAGTTGGACAGGGTGGGTCCGACACCGTCGCCGAAGGAGGGCACGCCCCTTTGACTTCGAGCTACTTCGGCCTTTCAAATTCATCTTCGAGCGGCCCCTCTAGTAGCGTAAGCCAGACTACTTCTTCCTCATCGGCCCCCAGCTCAAGCTCCTTGGTCAACTCAAGCTATATGGCCCCCTCAACATCGGCCCTCAGCACAAGCTCTTCGCTCAATCCTTCCTCCAGCTATGCGTCGAGCAGCTTTCCGTCGAGCAGCACAAGCTCTTCATCCAACCCACCATCCAGTAATGCCCCGATCAGCTCAAGCAGCGCTATCAAAAGCTCTTCCAGCTCTAGTTCATCATCGAGCAGCTCTAGTTCCTCATCTTCTAGTGGTGGGGAAGTAGGCGGGGGCTCCTCATCGTCTTCTAACAGTGATGGTGGGAGTGGAGGGTACGGATCTTCATCGTCGAGTAACTCCTCAAGCTATTCGTCTTCTAGCGGCGAGGGAGGGGGTTTCCCCTCATCATCGAGCGGCTCTTCTTCTAGCTCAAGCTCTTCTAGCGGTGAGCCAGGGGGCTCGTCATCTTCGAGCAGTTCGTCTTCGAGCGGCTCAAGCTCTTCATCGAGTAGCTCTTCTTCCAGTACGTCGTCATCGAGCAGCTCTTCTTCCAGCTCAAGCTCGTCATCTTCGAGCAGCTCTTCTTCTGGGACCTTGACGTGTTATTCAGGGCTTACGCTGTGCGATGGCGCTTGTGTTGATCTGACCTCGGATTCCAACAACTGCAACGAGTGTGGTCGAGCGTGCTGCGGAGGGGGAACGTGCTCCAGTGGCGTCTGTCAGCTCGCTACTCTGAGCTTGAATCCAAGTTATGATCGCTCAGTAGCTTCTGGGTTTGACGTGGACAACACAAACGTTTACTGGTCAGCCTCTCAGCCCAACAGCCCGGGTAATGCGGAAATCGAAAAAGCCCCATACCTGATGGCCCCTTCATCGAGCACTCTCACTCAAAACCAAAACGACCTTCAATTTGTAGTGAGCAACGGCACAATGCTGTTTTGGGGCGATCAAGGTACTGTAAGCGGCTCCTTACTTGTAGGAGCGGGCTTATTTGGAATTCCTATTAGTGGAGGCACTGTTACTACATACAGCACGGAATCCCTGAGTGCTGGAAATAGGAATGTAGCATTTGATTCGCAGAATCTGTTTTGGACAGACGGCCCCCGTGTTCTGTGGGCATCCATTAATGACCAAACAGGCGGAACTACCTATCCTACATCACTCGGAACAAGTAACTATGGGAACGACACATACATCTACGATTTCGTTTCCAACGGAACCTACGTGTATGCGACATACAACGTCAGTGGATCTGCAATTTGGGAAATGCCCGTTCACGGTGGGACGGCAGCTAAATTTGCTACTGTTTCCACAACTGAAACTTGTTACGACTACACATCCTTGGCTCAAGATGGTGTGAACCTTTACGCGCTATGCCTTAGCCATAATGAAGCCAATTACGGACTCTGGGCATTCCCCCTATCAGGTGCTACCCCTACACAAATTCTTTCTGAGGAACTTATCCAAGGAGGCATCGTCACGGATGGATCCTACGTGTACTTCGTGGATCTAGCATCCTCTACCTCACAAGACCACTGGTTGAAGAAAGTTCCTGTTGGCGGAGGTTCTGTGATCACTCTTGCAGACTTAGGAACTAACGTACCTAACAACAGTGTCCGAATCAACAACACCTGCGCGTTTGCCTACGAGAACAATTCCACTGGTTGGGTAACCATCAACAAGGCCCCCTGACCCATTCCGCAAGGAAACTCTCTGACAATGATCTCTCTCAAAGATGGCCAGCGTTTGATTGCCGCCACGACCCTGACTCTGGCATCTTCTGTTTTTCTCTACCTGCCCTCAGGATGGGCAGACCCCCAAGCTCAAAACCCGTGTCTCTCCCCAGAGAACATTGGAGCCTGTGAAGCCTCGGGTCTCTGTACTTTTGACCCGTTGGTTCAAAAGTGCATTGCGGCTACGAATGTGGATTGCCGTCGTTCCCGAGAGTGCGAGGGGACGCATTGCATCGCAAAAAACGGTGAGTGTGTAGACCTCGGCTCGACAAACGAATGTCAAACCAGCAATGAATGCTATCATGAAGGGCGCTGCACATGGTCCAACGGAACATGCATTGCTGCCTCTCGGGATGATTGCGCTCAAGCGCATTTCAACAGGGAAGAAACCTTGTGTGAAAAGTACGGTAAATGTACACCTCAGGGTGGTGTTTGCGTAAGCACTTCGGAAGACTGTTTGAAGTCTACTTACTGCAAGCAATTTGCCGGATGTACACCAATGGGAGGTACATGTGGATTGGGTTCCACGGTTGACTGTCGCCGCACCCAAGGATTCATCGCCACCCACGGAGGGCTTCAACCTTGCGCTGGTGATGGATTATGCAATTGGAGCCCCAAAAGAGAGAAGTGTGTTGCGCTAACGGACGCTGACTGCAAACAGTCCTCGGAATGCAAGAACTCAGGTGCTTGTTCCGTTACCAACCAAGGGACATGTACACTTGGTTCATCTTTCGGGTGTTCCCAGTTGGACGCCTGCAAGAAGGACGGTCAATGCACGTACAAGAGAGGCGCCTGCGTCTTCGAGTCAACGGCTGATTGTCGTAAAACAGAGGCGTGCACCAACAACGGACTTTGCACTTATCACTTGGGTCAGTGTGTAGCTGCCACAGACTCCGATTGCACTGTTATGTGTCGAAAAAAGAATCTAGGTAAATGCAAGGCACAAAACGGTCAATGTGCCTTCGTAGCCCAGGTTCTCAGTGCCAAAGAGGGAGAAAAAGCGTTTGCTGATGCAATGAGACTAAGACACGAATTGGGAATTCGACCTTGGTCCGAGTAAAGACCTCCTAGAAAGACCCATCATCCATGAGACCGCTTGACGTTGCAATTTCCTACAGGAAGACCCTTGAGTCGCTTGACGAGCTGAGCCTGGATTTGGTTCAGGCGGCCGATGCGGCTCGGGCTCTAGGGGACAGCACAACGGCCGAGCAAATTGAGGTAGGTCTACCCCACCTTGCGGCGTTCAGAACTGTTCTGGCTACGGCTCTTGACAGGCTCTTGACCCCGCCGCGAGGAACGCTCCCGCCCCCTCCCTCGTACCCGGCTCAGTAACAGACCGCCCACGATCCTATTCCAAGTCTTCCGGAAGTTACATTTTGTAGCTGAATGATGAAAGCCGTTCCCTGATCCACCAAATCGATGTTGTTGACTTGGCTGTCCATCACAGTTCGGAACGTAACGCCGCCATTGAAGCTAACCTGGCAGATCGCATAGTCGGGCGTCGAGGGAAGCTCCGTATAGGTTCGTTGTAAGATGCCAGAGCTTGGGTCTGCGTCGGTGACTGTGAAGATTTCCCAAGTTACGAGGGCTTCGGTGGGGGCTGAGCCCGTCAACGCGGTACCCGCTCCAGCATTGAGGACGGAGATGAGAGTACCACCTGGGGCCAGAGAGATCGTTCCCCGTTGCCCAAAGATGCCAGGCCCAGACGTTGGGTCTATGTGAGTAGCGTCCAACAACGAGTCATACGTGATGTACAAGAAAGTTGCGTTCTCCGCCAAAAGTCCTTGATACTTCTGGTTGAGAAGGTCGGTAACGTTCGCGGGGTTGACCACTTGGGTGTCACTCGGGACGCGTACGATGAACGCTCCATTGAGCAGAGTTTGGAGATCACTCGGCTCTTGAACGCCGATGATGCTGGCGTTCGCCACGGGGTTTCCGAACATGTCGATAATGTACACAGTTGACACGGTATCACCTTCGCCCCTTCAGAGTGGCCGTGTTTCGATACTTGGTGTACGACCTCACATTCTCGACCTTTGGGGTACTGACTTTTGATTCGGGGGTCAAAAGCAAGTGGTTGTACTGGGACGGACGCAACACCAGGCTAGCAGTAGGTGCTCCCACGGGTGCTCCTCCTGTCTGCCAACTGGGTCTTGCTTGGCGAACGTATCTTTCCTCGATGTCAGCGGTACCCCCGGAGATAGTCACGTTTTCGAGGAAGCAGGAATCGGCGTCCTCGAATTGTACCACGGGGGTGTTATATCCGAGAGTCCAGACGAATACATCTTCTCTTGGAAGAACGTCTAGGGTTACCGAAGCGATAGGAAACGATGCGGGGAACGAGGTGGAGACTGTCAGAATGTACTGACTGTACTCCGTTACCGAGGTTACATTGAGAATCGTGGTGACGGCGGCCCAAGCTCCTGTACTTTCGCTGATGAACGCAAGCTTTAAGCCAGGTTGCATGAAGGAAGCATCCGCTTGAACCGTATTCACGGTGATTTGGTTGCCCGAAATGGATGCGATGGTTGTGCTGTTCAACGGGTATTCACACACCAATTCCGCAGTATTTACGCAACCCTCTCCACTGTAGAAGTCATACTTCGATCGAGAAGCTGCAGGGGCAGCCCCTCGGGTAGTCCAAACGATAGAGGCGGAGACAACCCACCGATTCAAGCGGCCGTTCCAACGAACTTGGCAGTTCTTCCAAACAGGCGCTACTTGGGTTCCCGTGGCGGTTGAAAGGTTGAAGTTAGGGCTCGCGTAGGTAGGCCCTGGAATCTGACCTACTCCGTTGCCAACGAGAGTGTAGAGGTTTTGAACCCCAGACGAAAAAGTCTGCGCCCCAGAATCTTCGATTTGCAAACCAGGAGTCAAGACTTTGTAATCCAAAGGAATTGTATTCCCAATACTAGGGTAACCCGTGCTATTCGCAGTCCCGAAGACAACGAAGTAACGAGATCCATTCCAAGCAAGGTCTGCGGTCACTGCGGCATTGCTTCCGGTAGCCTCGTAAAGGAGGGTCTCTCTCTTGATTTGGCAAGTATTATGGTCAAAAACCCCAACCGCAACAGATCCCGCCGAAGAGTAGAGAATCGCATACTCCTCGTTGACCTCGTTGTACACCATTCTGAAGATGTAGTCAGGATTCGTTGCAACAACTTGACTTTGAGTGCTCAAAAGAGCTGTCCCTAAAGCTCTGGGAGTGGCGGTTACATCTGATCCAATCCCAAGATATAGAGATCCCCCTGAAACTCCATAAGGAGTCAAAGGAAGTTGTGCTCCGTACCCACCTCCCGTGATGATGGTTCCGTAGACATTAGGATCCAAAATCCCAGCGGTTACAATGAGAGGAGCACTCAAGAAAATGATATTGTTGTAGGAATCAACAGAAACAATCTCGTAGTCTCCGTTGAACGTTGTATCAACTATATGGGTGTTGTTTGGATTGATACCTGAAATCCTGAGGATATCTCCCGCCTGAACGTTCACGAACTGCTTCTTGTAGATGGTATAGGCTTGACTCGCTGGATCTGTAGCGACGGTATACAAGTCGTTCGAAACGGTCAAGACGCTGTAAGTCCCACCAAGGGTTATGTAAATGATCGTTGCGGCAACCCCATAGTTTGGGGTGCTGGGACTTGTGAAAACAATCACGTCCCCAGGGGACACCGAGGATGCTAAAAGGTTTACCGTGAAATCCGTAACCGTGGAGGTCGTGCCACTGTTGACGGTAGTTGCGTTTGTACCCGTAACGAAACCACTTGGATTTGCATTGACGAGGAAAATGAAGGTGGCCCCTGGAACGTCGATATTGGGCGCGAGTAGACCAATACCCTGATAGTCTTGAAAAACACCTGGGGAGGTAACAGGATAGGTCCCAAGCAGTTTTGCTTGTGTCGGGTGGGCTAAACCCGTTTCAGGGAACATGAGATACTGCATCGTAGACGTGGTACCCGCAATGATATCCGGGTTGAACTGAGCTTGTATCTTACCTCTCCAAGCCGCAACGAACTGTTTTCCGTCCCAAGTGATGCAAGGGGACACATAGACATCCCGAGCACCGGAGTTTTGCCACGTCGAGCCGAGAACGTAGGAAGGAGCACCCCCAGGTGCCAGAGGAACGTGGGTACTATAATTGATGGAGGAATTGGGGCCTAAAAGATTCGGGTAAACTTGAACCGAACCACTTCCTAGATTTTGGGTAATAAGATACCTACCCTCATTGATTCCAGCCGTGACGATTAAAATATCTCCCGGGGAAGCCTTCGTGAAGGCTCCCACTGTAGAGTCTGTAATGGTATTGGTAGTCGGAAATCCTAAAGTCGCTGCCGTACTGCCGCTCGCATAGGGTTGGGGATTGAAATCGTAAAGAGTACCTCCCCCTCCTAAATTTTCGAAGAGGGTAATCCCGAGGGTGGCCCCCGCCTGTCCAAATGCGATCGGAGAATTCTGATCCAAACCTGCTGCCCACAAGACAGCGTAGACTTTTCCTGAAAAGGCAATATCACAAACAACGAGCGCTATGGATCCGTTTGGGATAGTCCCATACGTGTTGCGGGGCTCTACCAGAGCGATTTGAGCTGTTCTTCGAGTGACTTCAAAGTCATTGGGGTTGACCAGCTCAGGACCTTGGAAACCAGCATCTTCACTTCCTTGGAAAGTTGAGATGCACAGCAAAGGACTCGTTTCCGATCCTAAGTACCCACCCTCTGTCCATACCACCACGAAACGGGATCCATCCCACAATGTTCGAGGAGCCGAAGGTGAGATAGATGGAGAATAGAGAGCGTTCGGAACCAAATCCCCATGAAGAGTGTTTGCGCTTGGAGTTTCTTGTCCAGGGTAAGGTTTATTTTGGGTCTCGGGACCTTGCACTTCAATTGGGTAGCGTCCTACGGCATCTGTATAGAAGCCCTGAATACATGGTTGATAGCCGCCTCCGAAAAGTTGCCCGGTCACAAATTCAGACACTTCCACGAAGGTTGACATTCCTCGCTTGTCGGCTACGGGGAAGAAGTTTCGGTATCCATCGGTGGCAAAAAATCCATGCCCTTCCACAGGACCCCCGTGGCGCGTGAGCACGTGATTTTGAGTCAATACTCTCAGCTCGCTCCTGGACGAAGGATTGGATTGGTAGTTTCCAAAAATCTTTAGATTTCGAATACCAGAACGGTAAGGACCGAAGGATTGTCGATAGAAACGGACCTGATTGATGGCCGTGCTGGTTGAGGTTGATCCCTCAGCAACATGCTCGATGAATCCGTAGAAATTCTCTCCCCAGGCAATGGCACAGAAAGGGGGTTCATTGAACAAGCTACTCGTCACCTGATCATTGCAACCATGGGGGGCTCCAGGAGATACTCCCCTGAAGCCAACGTCCCCTAGATAGCGAGCTTCCTGATCGATGGTATCATCGTAGATGTTTCCTGGAAGGTTGTGGCCGTCCGCAGTGACGTTGTTCCAGAAGAACGTCTTGTCGTTGTTGGATCGACTCATTAAAGGAAGGTAATCGGCAACCCCCGTTGTGAACCTACTGTAGTCAGGAAGCTCATCTGCAAAAGAATTGAGCGAAGAGGAAACGATGACTTGGCCGTCGGCGGACACACGATACCCTAAGTTTTTAACACCTCCTGGTCGAGTGCCACTTGTCGAGGCCCGAACAAGAACCCACTCGATGTTTCCGTTTTGAGTAAGGGAAATGCCGTTCCCATAGTGGAAGAGAGTACTGTCCGCCTCAACAAGCGTTACCATATGCTCGTCGTAGGACGCGGCGATTGTTCCGTATTTGCTAATGACCGGGAAGTAAATTTTGTCTCCAACTTCCACAGTTTGCCGAAGGTAGTTCAAATCTACGGCGTTTGCGCTGTTGGTCCCGAAGTAGAAAGCAGGATCTCCAAAGTAAACGAGGCCACTGGGAGCGACGATATAGTTCCCCGTGTAGCTGTGAATGGATTTCTTCGTTGGGCTGACAACAACCCAATCCTCCCCGGTCCAAGTCACATCAGGAATCAGACTAGGGGTGTACGAGGAGGTCCACCTATGGAAGAAACAGATCGGACTGATTTCCAGAGCAAGATTGCACCCCACACGATACGAGGGGGGATTGCCAGAGGCATAGTTGGGACGGTACGTCAATGGATCGTTGACCGCCCCAAGCGATCGATTAGAAATCTCGACATCTCGAGAAGCTTTGATATCAAGGAAAGCAGGGGGTCCCGAGGTGGAGAGGGTCATATTGTAGGGTTCTGTTAAAGGCACCCCATTCGACGAAAGAACAACGGCACACGTGGAGAGATGCCTACGGTAGGGAGCCGCAAAATCTTTCATCACCAGCGTACTGTCCACAAAAGCCGCGTTGTTCCACGTCGTTTGTTGTGGTTGATAAGTCCCATTCCAAGCGGAGGCATCATTCCAGTTGGTTTGAGAATCGCTGGCCATGTAAGCCGTCGTCTTCATGGCCTGGTAGACTACAATCCAATTGTCACCCCCTCGTCGAACACGAACGTAGTCCGGTTCTGTAGGTTCCAGATAGTAGGACGATCCAGAGGGGGTAACTCCGGAAATGCTCCGGGGGGGTGCGAAACCAACTCCGTTAAGGAATCGAACGTATTGAATAATCGAGGGGGGTGCAATGGCCCAACTGAAGACTCGGTTCACGTTAGCGGCAAGAATCTTATAGGTGCCAGGAGGGTCTGCGGTGATGCTCGTAGCAACGGTAATCTCTGAGCTTGAGTTAACGTTTGTAACTCTCACAAAGTTGAGATTGTTTGTGGTGGTAATCAGGAGATCCCCAACAGCCACCTGAGCCCCATAGAACGGAGCAGTTGAATCCGTCAGAGTATTAGAAGAAATAGTCGTGTAAGTCGAAGAAACCAGTTGGTAGGGAGTAACCGACGAGAAAGTACCCCCTGAGATGTCGTTTACTAGCTCCAATAACGTGGGAGAGTTGATTTGGGTGACTGTCCCATCCGTTCCGTAAGGAGCTACTACAGGATTCCCGTAAGATCCAGGGTACCCATAAACAGGATCGTAGATGTGAGCCGATGGAAGAAGAGAGGATCCAAGGTAACAGAACTTGCTCCCAACGACAACCCCAAGGCTCGTCCAGTTGGATACTCCGGAATCAGAGAAGTACCCTCCTGTATTGAAGCTACCGTTGAATCCGGTGAGAAACGGATGATAACGAAGACTGTAAGCGCATAGGAAATTGCCAGTGCCATCTTCATCCACATCAGTCGATGAAATGACATGGTTGCTGGCTGTAGAGGCGCTGTTGCTCGTGACCAAAGAAAGCGAGCCCCCTCCCGTGATGACGTTTTGGGTTGGGCTCGAGCTTGAGATCGATCCAGAAGAGAAGTTGTACTTCCAGCATTGGAGTAGGATCGTCCAGTTAAAGGTAGCTACAGAGTTATCTACGGCAACCGAGGGATGATCTGTGAAAGCGCCCGTGGTGAACGCAAACGGGGATGCGATCAAAGTAAACGTCGCTGAAGACCCTTGAGGATTTCCTGGCGTTGGATCGGAAACAGCCGGAGAAACTTGGAACGTGCTCACGATTACAGAAGGTCCAATGACTCCGGAAATCGTAAGCTCGTCGACCCACGCGATGACGTATTGACTAGCGTTTGCCTGATAGGCAAGGCGAGGGTAATGACCCGCTGTATGGTTGGCGGAATTTGCTGAAAGAGCTGAGAAAAGGTGCGCCGTTGTTGTTTTTACGTTGATTCCAAATCCAGGGAATGTCGTTGTCCCATCACGGTGAACTTCGTTGAACCACACCGCATCTAGGTTCAGGTCAGCCCAGGCAATTCCCCAAACTTTGGTGACAGGGTTCCAGACCAGAGCTACACCCTCAAGACGCTGGCCAACGTTCGTACCACTATAATCAAAGACAGTCGGAACAACGTTCGTACCATTGTAAGAGAGATCATAAACACCCCACGTGGTGTTGGGCCCGAACTTGAACCCTGGAGTTGTCTGACCCGTAGAAGGGTTCGAGTTGAAGATTTTGAGGGTAGTATTCCCGCCATCCCCCTCAAGGGTAACCCCCGGAGGCATATACAGAGTTCCTTGAGTCGAGTTGTACTGTCCTCTCTTGAGGCGAACGGTGCTGAAATCCCCAGTAGCCGCTTGAAGAAGAGCCGTAGCTAGAGCCTGGGAAGTGTTTCGCGCCCCTAAATTGGTGATGTTGGTTTGCGGGGAGGGGAAGTCCGCTCCACTGGAAGGGGGAGCCGTGATATCCGCTACCGTGTATTCTAACGCTTGCCCCACGGGCATTTCGGTATTCGAAGGCGTGTCCGAGAAAGCGTCTGAAGCGGCGTCCGAGTTTACGAACTTCCAACGGCTCGAACCTTGACGGTAGGTGAAATACCGAAATTGTAGGTAACTGGCTGTTGCATCGTAAGTACCAAACGATGTGGAGATACGAGCATCTTCGGACGGATCCGGAGCCACAACAGCGAGGGCATTTCCTACGGTGGTAGCGCCTACTCTCCAAGCGTTGTTGATCGTGTCATAGTAGACTCGTCCAGGCGTGTAAGCACCTGAAGTTTGACTACGAAGGCCGTACAAGCTTCTCGAGGCACCTGCCGTTAAGCTTGTGTCCACAGCCCAAAAGATGGCGTACAAATTGAGTCGACCCGTGGTCGCATTCACACCCCCAGAAACCTTGATCTGACCCCCGATCTTCGGTTCACACGAGAATCGGATGATACCCGATTTGTAGTCGATAGTCATCCTCTGATCGGTCGAGGGGATGCTCGGATCGATGACGGGGTCGAGAGTCGCAACAGGAGACGAAAGGTTAGGACCCGTGCCCGATCCATTATCCGGGTACAAGATCACTCGATACCCAAGCAAGTCCAAAGACAACCGTGGGCCTGGGGAGTCAAAAACAGCGTCGGCCCTGTCCACCGTGGAATTCAGAGCGTACTGAGAAGGAACAAGATTGGGGATGCGCGCAGCATTGATCTCATCGGTCGTAGGAGCAACGGTACTGTGCAGCGAAGTTCCTGGAACAACCGCCATAAACGATTGCTCGAACCCGGTGGCCCCAGAAGCAGGGACCGCAAAAAGCTGTACAGCGTTAGGACGAACAATGATGTAGTCTGTCGATTGATTGATGCCTCCCGAATCCACAGAAAGGCTAGTGATGGCTCCTGGACCATAAATATGATCCACCGTCAATGCCGTGGAAGTCGCGGAAACAACCGTGGCAACGGTATTTGGATTCAATTCCGCAGGAGACCCACTGCTAGGCTTGATGAGCAAAATGTCTCCGGCCTGCACTCCTGAAAGCGTGAAGTTGACCCCGGAAACGTCTGTCCAAACATTCGATGCCGAAGCGTAGCCCTTCGTTCCATCCGTGATATACGTCGGCCCGAACCACTTGACCGTTTCGGAAGAGAAAATACCAGGCTGCGTAACGGTTCCCAACCCAGGACCCGGTTGGGTAGGTGGGGTCAGCGAGTAGACAGCATCCAGAAGGATGCTGGGGTTCGTGAGAAAAGGCTCTGCATTGACATCACCCGGCCCAACAACTCCCTCAGAGGGCAGCGAGGAATCGCCTACTGTAAGAGCCTTACCTCCCGCATAATCGTCCGATTTCCTCAGTTGCTCCAACTGAAGTCGAGTTAAATTTGAGTTTGTGCCGGTGCTCGTGTAGGTAGCGGCCATGGTTACCCTACGTTTTTCATAGAAAGAAGCTTCACCATGCTTATCCGGTTGGTTGACACAAATCAAACAACTTGAGGATAATTCGAAGCTGTGCCAATGTCCCCTGACCTCTTGGTAGTAAGCTTCCGGCTTGCTG
>Ga0187872_10003515_pt1 | contig 12478 bp, 12 predicted proteins | sample June2016WEW_16_4_FD_132973 | JGI IMG/M metagenome (GOLD analysis project Ga0187872, IMG submission 132973) | Peatland microbial communities from SPRUCE experiment site at the Marcell Experimental Forest, Minnesota, USA - June2016WEW_16_40 | ecosystem: Environmental > Terrestrial > Soil >...
CGAGTTTCAAAATGCGTGGAAGCAACACGCGCCCATCCGGCAATTGCTCGACAACGACCAGTTCAAATCCCTCTGGGAAAACCAGGAGACGGCCGACCTGGTCTGGGGCATTGTCCAGGACAATTTTGACGACCTGTGCGCCTATTTGCAAACCGGCCAGTCGGCAAAATATGGTCCGGAAAAAATCATCGGCCGTTGGGATATCAACATCGCCGCGACCACGAGCCGGCTGCTGGAGACGCGACCAGGACCAGTTTCGTCGCGCGAAATGCGGTTGCTGCGCGCCTGGGCGACGCAGTCGTATGCCAAGACCGCGTTTGTCGCCGGCGCCGATGGCCAGGCGTTCCTGAAAAATCTGCCTCATCTTAAAACGCAGCCCGGTAAAACGCAGCCCGGGCAGCCGCCAGCCACCGAAATCGCCACGTGGCAGGGTAAATGGAAAGGTGACGGGGCTGATTACGAATTATCGCTCAGCAGCGGCGGCAAAAACCAATCCATGCCCGCCCAGATCGAAGACACGCGACTGACGATCAAGGACGACAAAACCACGCTGGTGTTCGCCCGCGAATAATCAATCGCGTAAGTTCTTGATTTCCGGCCTGTTTTGGCAGTTTGAAGTGGACTTCGGCAGCCTGAACCTCACGTTGACGCCGCAACTGGCGGAGGAATAAAATGGTCGGGGCGGTGAGATTTGAACTCACGACCTCTTGCACCCCAAGCAATAAAACCGGCTTCCATGTCCTTGCTCATAATTTTATTTTGTTGCACCTGTCCGCACACAGATATACGCGAAACACATTGTAAATGCAAGCGATTTGTGCAACTGCGTTCAACTACGCGCAAAAAAATGTTTGGAAAAGTTTGGGTGTCAAAGTGGCTTTGGGGAATGTTTGGTGACGACATAAACGGCCGCAAAGGTTTGGGAAATGTTTGGGTCGTCACCTCTTGCATTTCCGACAAGAAGATCAATAACCGCATTCCCGTTTGCGAAAACCCAAAGCCAAAGATTTACCAAACATTTCGGATGCGTGCGAAATCCGCGCCGGGCTTAACGCAACACCCGCAGCAAACGCTTCGGGTGAACCGGATGCACCGGCGAAAGATCGGCTTCATTGAAGGCCAGCAGCAAGGCGTCTTCGTCAATGTTCAACAGGTGCTTGTCGGAAGTCACCAGCAATGGAATTCCCGCCTGCGATGTTTGCGCCAGAATTTTTCCGTCGTTCTGTTCGGTTTCGGGAATGAGCGCGGTGTCCATCAATCGCGCGGCGAACCGGATGGCGATGGCCAGTTGGGTGGACGACAATGCGAAGGGCTGACATTTCCAGCCGCTCATTTTTTCCAGAGCGGCATTGGCGATTTCTTTTTGCGGCGCGTCTTTCAGCGAGGCGAAAAACGCCAATTCCGCTACCACCGTCGGCGGCACAAACAGGGAATAACCCCGGCTGGAAAATTCCTCCTTGAAGTCGTGGGCAAAATCCTTTTCCCCGGCGAGATCAAGCAAAAGATTAGTGTCCAGCGCCAGTGATTTCTTTGGGCTGACCACCATAAATCATTGCCATGCCGCGCCGGAAATGCTCCGCTTCTTGCTCCGGCGTCAGCTTACTGGCCAGCTTGCGAGCTTTGGCGGCCAGACGGCTGCCGGAAGTTTCTGCCGGGTAGTCGAGCTTCTTTTGCTTGGCGCGTTGTGGCGGTCTCATAACAGGCTAAACATGCCTTATGCTGGTGGTGGTTGTCAAGGTGGTTGTCAATAGCGGGCGATGATTTTGTCCAACCGCCGTGTTGCTCACGATTGTCCGCCGCGCTGGTGACGCAGCAGCGCGGCCTCGACGCTCGGCCAGTGAAACAGGATGCGACGCCCGCCCAGCCGCACACAGGGGATTTTGCCGGTCATGCGCCAGTTGAACAACGTGCGGCGGCTCACGGGCAACCGTGCCAGCAATTGCTTTTCGTCAATGAAGCCCGCCTCACTTGACGGTGTTTGTTTTGGTTCGTTGTTCATGGCGGCATTTTTTCACATTACCGAGGCCGCTTTGTTCGTTTTTGGAACAAAATGAATTTGGCCTTTTCCCATCCTGAATGATTTACAAATGACGATTTAGAAAATGAAATCCCCGGCGTTTAGACTGTCCAGCTTGTCGGTGTGCGCGGGGAAATCGGACGACAAAACATCTTTGCTTTGGGGTTATGAAATGCAATGCAACGAATCCAAAAAACACGTCCTGTTAGACACACCGAGCCGAGCAGCAAGGCATCCTATTCGGCTGCCCATTACACGGCGCACGCGTTACCCCTTAACAAATTAAGGTTTCTGCGCTTCGCCTGCTGCTACGCGAAATGCTACGTCAGATGCTAACCTTCGTGCTAACCATGTTGTTGTGTCAGATGTTGCATGAGTGTTGCACCAAGTGTTGCGCTCGATGCTACGCCAGATGCGAACCTTCATGCGAACCGTGATGCTAACTTGGTGCTAACCCAAATGCTACGCCTGCTGCTAACTGATTTGCTTCATTCACTCCACTTCTGGCGCATCCGCGTTGAAGCCGTGCGCGTGAATCAGAGGCGTGATTGTATGTCGCCGGTCGTCGCGTCAATCTATTGCTCGCCTCATCCGGCTCCGCTCCAGATTGCACCCGCCGCCCGGCTCCGGGAATTTTGCCTCTATGATCTTGCGCCCGGAGAATTGCTTTGGAAAGATGTTGCTGACTTGTGCTTGGCGCGGACTGAAAGGCGCTTCGCGGTGCCTCTGATAAGGGTGCGTCAAGTCCGCGCCCTTTAGTTTCAGTGAGGCTTCGCGGGAAAGGAAATTATGCAGACAATAAAACAGTTCATCAGCAATCGGTTTATAGGAATCGCAGTTGCTTTGACTTTTGCAACACAAGCGTTCGCCCAAACTTGGTGGGGGACTAGCGCGCCCGGCGCGAGTTGGGTTTCTGTCGCTTCTTCGGCGGATGGAACCAAATTGGTCGCGGCGGAAAATTCAGGGGAGGGGATTTACAACTCGACTAATTCGGGAGCCACTTGGACAGAGACTAGCGCGCCATATAATAATTGGTCTTCTGTCGCTTGCTCAACGAACGGAACCACAATTGTAGCAGCATCAGGTTCCAGCCTGATTTACGTTTCTACCAATTCGGGAGCCATGTGGACGGCAACCAGCGCGCCGAGTAATAATTGGACTTCGGTTGCATCGTCGGCAGATGGAACCAAATTAGTCGCGGCTGCTGCTGGCTCAATTTATATCTCGACGGATTCGGGAACTTCTTGGACACAGACCAGCGCACCCAATAATTATTATTGGATTTCGGTTGCAATGTCAGCAGATGGAACCAAATTGGTCGCGGCGTCATCTTATGAAACAAACTTTATTCCCGGCTCAGTTTATATCTCGACAGATTCAGGAACAACTTGGACGCAAACCGGCCCGGATTATCGGATTTATAGTTCGGTTGCGTCGTCAGCAGATGGAGCCACATTAGTTGCGATAGCCGCTAACAATTTCATTTATACCTCAACGAATTCAGGAACAACTTGGACACAAACTAACACACCTAGTAATGATTATTTGATTTCGGTTGCATCGTCAGCCGATGGAAACAAATTGGTCGCCGTTAGTATTGATGGCCCGATCTACGCCTCCACCAATTCGGGAACGACTTGGGGACAAATGAATGCTCCCGGTTTGACTTGGTGGTCTGTGGCTTCATCGGCGGATGGAACCAAATTGGTGGCGGTTGCCAATGGTGGTGGAATTTACACGTCGCCATATTCGGGATCAACTTGGGCGGCGGATGGACTGCCTAGTGAAAATTGGACTTGTTATTCTGTTAGTTCATCAGCGGATGGGACTAAATTAGTGGTTGCAGGTGCCGGTGTAAATAACGGTCAGGGCGGTCAGGGCGTGATTTTCACCTCAACTAATTCGGGAACAATTTGGACACTGCAAACTAACGCGCCCACCGAAAATGTATGGATTTCTGTCGCATCATCAGCGGATGGAGTTAAATTAGTGGCGGCAGCTCTCCCCGGATTGCTTTGCACCTCGACCAATTTGGGAGTCACTTGGACATTCGCTTCCGCACCGTATAATTCTTGGACTTGCATTGCATCATCGGCGGATGGCAGCAAATTGGTAGCGGGAGCTTATCCGGGTTCGTTCGCCGGTGGTGGTGATGGTGGAATTTACACCTCAACCAATTCGGGAACAACTTGGATACTACAAACGAACGCGCCCAGTGAAAATTATTGGATTTCTGTCGCATCATCAGCGGATGGAAGCAAATTAGTAGCTTTGGCAAATTTGGATACTAACGGCAACCTCGGTATGATTTACACCTCAACCAATTCGGGCGTCACTTGGACACAGACCAGCGCACCTACAAACAATTGGTGGTCTGTTGCTTCATCGGTGGACGGATGCAAATTGGTAGCGGTGGCTCAGATGAGCGGATTTTTTCCGGGAAATGGCGGGAATATTTATACTTCGACAAACTTTGGTGCAACGTGGCTTTCAAACAACTTGCCTGTTGCGAGTTGGTGTTCTGTCGCTTCCTCCGCAGATGGAAGCAAACTGGTAGCAGTGAGTTCTTACCCTACCAACAATGTGATTACCTCAACGAATTCAGGAGCGACTTGGATAAATACCAGTCCGCTGAATCTGTCTTTTAGTTCGGTCGCATCATCAGCCGATGGAAATAAAATTGTGGCGGCGACGGGATATGCAAGTCAGATTTATATTTCGCAAGCCACACCGACGCCACAATTGAACATCGCGCTTTCATGCACAAATCTCGCTCTTTCTTGGATTATTCCTTCATGCAATTTCGTATTACAGCAGAATTCTGATTTAACGACGACAAACTGGATAAATGTGATTAACACGCCGGTTTTCAATCTTACGAATTTACAAAATCAAACGACTTTGCAATCACCCGTAAGCAACTGCTTTTACCGGCTCAAATCTCAATAGAAAAGCCGAATGGAAAACCGGACGGAAAAACCGCCACAATCGGAAAAACTTCTGCGTCCGCCGGGTTATTCGCTTTGAACGCGGCCAACGCCGCAACCAACGCCCCGGCCACAGTACCTAATGCCACGGTAACTTAAATGAATACACAAGACGAAAACGAGAAATGGGCGAAAGAACGAATCAGCAAGATGACAAACGCAAGGTTTGGCCAAGGATTCTGTGAGTGGTTTGTGCTGGAGGTGCTCAAAGAAAAGCATTTTAAGCCCGAGAGAACAAACGAAGTACAGCATGACTTCACTTTGCTCGGCACCAGAAGATGTGATGTTAAGGGTAACAGAAGAGACTATTTCAAACGCAATCAAAACTACAACAATTGTTTCCTACGCCCTTACGCTGGAGGTGATAGGCGAGATGATAGAGAATATTTTCAAGTGGTCTTTTTTTCTGATAAAGTCGTGATGTTTACAGAGCACAAGACCGATGAATTCCCGACCCCCCAGGAGTTTTATTGGCCCGAAATACGACTTAGGCTTGATGCATGGGATAAATACAGGAAACAAAAGTCCCGCGATAAAACAACTAGCACAGGCAGCGAACAATTTAAGCGCGAAACAAAAGAGAAAATTAAAGAAATATTTTCAATTCAAGGTCTATGCGCGCGTCCCATTTGTAGAGGCACGCACAATAAGGACGGGGGCGGCAAAGGGTGGAAGCCAGTGCATAACTCATATCCCACGGATAGGCAACTTACAAAATACGATTGCACAATCTTTTTCCAAGTTGACGACACAGGTGATGGGGCAGACAAACCGACGCTGGAATATTTGATTGCGTATCCACACAAGGCCCTTAAGGATACATTTGTCAAATTAGGCCTCATTCGCAAATCACCCGATTGGATTAGGAATAAAGGAATGCCATTTTACATTGATTACGAATCTATTCGAGAACGAGAAGAATGTAAAAAAGACTACATTTATGCAGACTTAGCTGATCTGCAAAAGTTCATACGGAAGTTCTTTCCTGAATAGTGTTCTGGTTTATGACTATCCCAAATCTCTGATAATCTCTGATAAACGCAGGCTATGAATAGAGTCTTGGTTTTGCAAACCATAGCGTAGGGGTTCAAGTCCCCTCCGTTTTCGTCTGGTTCTCAAAAGGAACCAGACTTTTTATTTTCAGAGGTTGGTTTTTCAGCAACATTCTAACAGAGCATCACCGATTGCCGCCGCCGCCCGCCGGAAAGCCGCTGGATTCCGCTAAATTCCGGCGGAAATCAGCGTCCGTGCCGGAAACAAGCGGAAATTCCCAATTTTCCGCTTTCCGTTGGCGGTTTTAAGTTAGTCCGTCCAAGTAATTGTTCCGTCTGGCACGAATTGCAGCCAAGAGGCAAAGCGTCCGTCTGCTGAAAGTGCGTCATAAGCCGCCGTCTTGCCGAAACCAAGCTTTTTCAAAGCCGCAACTGCCGCAGTCCGGGTTAGAGGGCGTGCGCCGCGATGGAAGACGGTTGCCATGTCTTCCCGTGTAATAAATTTCGTTTTGATCGGCGGCGGTGGCGGAGCTTGTGCCATAATTTTTGGGACAGCAACGGCGACAGGCACAGGGACGGGTGAGTTAATTTTAACAGCAGGCGGCGGAATAACGACACGCGGAGCGGAAGTAACAGGAACGGCGGCAGTCTTGCCGGAAATTTCCGGCGGAATTGGGCGGAAAACAGGGGTATTGAGCGCGGTTTCCGCCTCTTTCCGGCGGCGTTCCGCTTCGGCGTCCGCTGACGCGGTTTCCGGTTTCGTTTCCGTATCTTTTTGGGAGGAAAAAAGTTCTTTTACCGCCAAGAAAATTGCGACGCCTATCAGCAGGGGCGGTGCAATCTTTGCGATTACTGGAATTGTTTGTTTTGTATTCATAATTTTAATCACGCATGAGGTTTATTGCCGAATGTCAGTTGCACAGGCTGGAAAAACTTTATTAAGGATTTCCGCCCTGTGTTTGTTTTGTCTGCCAACACAAGGCTTTGCACTCGTCGTTTGCAAACCATTCAAATTTTTCTGCTAACCGCAGTTCATGCTCTGGTCGGCCATATTCCGGGTCGGCTTCCGTTTTGTCGGCAACACCCAAAACCGCCAGTGCTTCCATTTCCTTCAACGCGGTTGGTTTGCTGCACCGCAGAAGTTTTTCGACTTGGCTGGTTTTTAGTGTTCCGTCATGTTCCAATAGGCCGCGAAATACTTTTGAGCGGATCGTCGGCGCGGAGTCAAATGTCACTTCCAAGACAGAAGCCAAATCCGCCTTTTCGAGCTGCGTCCGTCCACAAAGCAATGCGTGGCCGCGAGCAAGGTTGTAGAGCAGGCAATTGATTCGGTCGGGTTGTTCAATCACCGGCATGTTATGGCTTACGCTGCCGTCGTGTTCGGACTGCCACATTTGAATCGCGCCGCGCAGTACCGCGAGCAATTCCGCGCAACGTGCTATGACGCGCAAACAATCTTCCGGGTCGCCGCCCTTGTTCCACTCGACGCCGTCGGGATTTGCCGCCCACAAAGTCCGCAAAAATAAATCGGTTGCTTCACGGCAAGCCCGTTCTTTTTCCCGCCGCGCCATGCCGCGATTTTGGGCAATCAATTCATCATGGCTTTTGGTGTTTGGATGCAGTGCGAGAAAAAACAAACGGCTGCCCAGCGTGCCCATGACTTTGAACACGCGCGGCGGAATCGGCGTCGTGCCCGCGAGCAACATAAACAGCCAGTCGCCCTTGTAACCGCGTTTGCCGTGAACACCGCTGTCAGTTTCCAAGCCTTCACCGTCCAGAGCACGGGTGAGGATGCCCATTGTTTTCAGCAATTCATCTTCCTTCACGCCAAAAATCGGAGCCAGGTCGCGCACAATCAAAGTCCGGTAACGGATGCGCGGCAGCAAATCCACTTTGGCGAGTTCCTCGCGCCTTACGTTGCTGGCATGACTGACGAAACTGGCGGGCGTGAAGTTGTCCGTCGTGTAAGCCAATTCCGGCACGGCAAAAAAATTCAACGTGATGGTTTTGCCGCTTGCGGGCACGTCCACCAGCGCGAGCGCAAAAGGATTGGCCACGTCGTTGAGCAGCAATTGTGCAACCACACCGGCGCAAATTTCCGCCGGGCGTGCATACGCCGGGAAATTGGCTGAAATCACCGCCTGCCATTGTTTGAAATCCATCGGCGTTTCTGGCGATTCAATCCGCAGCGGGCGACACGGTTCGGTTGGAAAAGTTTCCGCCACTTCCGGCACGCTGGCCGGTGTCCATGCGGGCGTTGCGTCCACAAGCCCGCCGATCTGTCCGGCGTCACCGCCAGCCGCAAAGAAATCAAAAGTATCTTTGATGGTTTTTCCGCCCGCGTCCGGCAGTTCCAAAACGCGAACGGATTTTGCGACGCCATGAAGTTTGCCTGCCACAAGCGCGGCGTGCGCCCGTCCCGGCACGTCTTTGTCCGCGATGATTACAGCGTCCGCGCCGCGCAAAGTTTCCGTGTAACTGTCCTGCCACTTGCCCGCGCCGCCGGGATTGCACGTTGCCGAGAATCCACGTTCCACCATTGCGAGCGCGTCTTTCTCGCCTTCGCAAATGAAAATGGATTTACCGTTTTGAATATCGCGGAGAATTTCAGGCAGCCGGAACAAAACCTTGTTAACACCCTTTGTGTTCCACGTCCAGCCGTCAATTGCCGTCGAGTCCGGCCTGCGCTGTTTAAAATCTTTGGGATCGTAACGGACAACTTCAAACAGCACCTTGCCCGCCGCATCGTGATAAGGATACGTCGCCATGATTCGCGCGGGCGAGCCGTTGCCAGTGAACAAATCGGAAAGTTTCAAGCCGAGCGCGGAGCAAATCGCTTCCGGCGAGCATCCGGCGTGACAATGGAGCAAAATCTTTCCGCCACTTTCGGAAATGGACAACGACGGCGTTTTGTCATCGTGCGCCGGACAACGGCAAACAAATCCTTCGCCGGATGGTTTCGGCTCGTAGCCCGTCTTGGCGGTGATCCAATTTTTAAGTTCGGTGATGTTCAAAGCTGAAATGCGGGAAAATGATAGCTGTGGGTTGTTCTGCGGAAAAACGACGCTCTAAAATCGGTTGTGGCGCGTTTTGATTTCGTGTCCGTTGTTGGCGACACCCGGTTTTTTCACCATTCATCCAATTTTGGGCGCGGGTAAGTTTGGAGATTCATTGCGCGGCTCCTTTCTGATTGCGGAGTAGTGCGGCCTCGATGGACGGCCAGTGGAATAACACGCGCCGCCCGCCTAGACGCACAAAGGGGATTTTGCCGGTCATGCGCCAACTGAACAGCGTGCGACGTGAAACGGGGAGACGCCGCAACAATTCCTGTTCGTTAATGAAGTCCGGCGTCGTGTTCGCCGGTGTCGTTTGTTTTTCTATTTCGTTCATAATCTCGATTTGCGAACGCACAATGCGTTCGCGGTGATCGGACTATAAGCGTGGTTTTTTGGGAAATTGCAGAAGACAACGAAATTGAACGGATAGTGAAAGCTCGGTGAAATTTGGGTGAAAACCGGGTGAAAATTTTCTTACCGAAAGAATTTGACGGGTTCGCAAACCGGCACGTCACTGCTTCTTTATGCACTTTTCCAAATCGTTTTTGGCGATTCGGATTTTTTTGCCGACCTGTTCAACCTTTAACCATCCATCCCTTTTCCAGTTTTTGATTGTCCGCTCGGATTTTTGGGCATATTTGGCGGCGGCTTTGATGCTCGTGAAATACTCCGGCGCGAATGTAGTGGGTGCAACAACGTTTTCCGCCCTAGCGACTGATTTTGGCTGGCTCACTTGTATCGCATTATTTTTTGTCGGCTCAACGGCCTTGACCGGAACATTTGCCGGTTGTGCCGGAACAATTTTCACCCCGGCAGGATCAAGATTGTCTTTTACTACCGGATGAAACTTTGCCAACCAAATCGGTTTGCCCCAATCTTTGAATAGGGTGAAACTAGAAATAGCGTTTCCCAGACCGACTCCAATCTGCTGGTATGGGGAAAACATCTCTTTTACTTTTTCGGGTTGCGAAGCCGTTTTCCAAAAGGTCAATATCGAATCCAGTAGTTGAGTTATATTCCAAGCACTGTTTGTTTGAACCCAAGCGGCGGCGCGAATTTCTCCCTTATACACCCGCAGGTCTTCATCGCTTGTGATGTCAGACAACCGATTGCCTTCTGGCAGAAATTGAAGCATACGAAGGTTGTGCCCGTTAAGTAACCATTCGCCGTTTTCATCTGATTGCACCAACGCCACTTCGACAAGTCTGGTTGAATAAATGCTGTCGTCACCATGAAGTAGGCCGAAAACAAATTCGCCTTTATTTGTGAGAAGATTTCCACCGCGCCAGCCTTTAACAATATATTCCTCGCCGCAAATAACGGCTCGATACGGATATTGAACGCTCATTTTTCAGGCATTGTTTTACGGCTCAATCGTGCGCTTTCGCGGCGGCCAGCGGAATAATGTTTTTCGCCGTGCGCGCTGGCAGGACGGTGAACCATTTTTCTGCCTCGGCTTTCGTCGCCAGGCCCTTGTAATGCGCGTGAATCATTGCCGGCGAATTGCCCGCTTGCGCGGCGGTCAAATTTTCGTTCGCGTGTAATGCGAAGTGATAAGTGCAAAAGGCGTGGCGCAGTCCGTTCCGCCGTGCCGGGATTTCCGATTCATCGCGCAATTTACCAAACACGTCATGGAAACCGTCCAGCCTGCCAGTCCAAACGCCGCCAGTGCAATCGCGGAATGGTTCAATCCACGCGGCCAATGCCGGGACAATTTCCACAAGGCGGCGCTGCCGCGTCTTGGCCTTGCCCGCCGTGATCTCGACGTGCCCCGGCACGCGCCAAACGTCTGCCCAAGTCAAACGCGCGATTTCCTGCAATCGCAATCCGGCCAATCCGCCAAGCGCGATAACGGGAAGCAAGCTGCGAAATTCAACGTGAGTGCTGGCGCAATCGAGCATGGCGCGCAACTCTTTTGGCGTGTAAAACTCAATGTCTCCAAAGTCCTCAATTTCTTTGGCCATGCCGTCCGCCACAAGCAAACGATGATTTGCGGTCAAATAATCGCGTTCAACGCTCCATTTCAAGAACATTTTCACCGCATTCCGCCTGCCGTTCCGCGTCCGTGCCGAAACTTCGCCGTGTCCGTTGACGTAGGCAGTAAGGTGCTCCCGGCTCAAATCGCAAACCGCGTGGCCGGGGAATGTTTTCGCAAATTCGCGCAACCACTGTGAGACAATGTAGTGCCAGCCGGGCGAAAGTTGCGGACGTTTGCCGTCCTTTGCGGTCGTTTTAAGTTTCCGGCTTTCGATGAATTGCTCAACGGCTTCCGCCAAGTCCACGCGCTTAACTTTGGCCACAGTGGACAAGAAACCGTCCATTGCCTCGGCCAGCGTCCGCCCGTCCAATTTCCGGGCGGCTTCGCAATACTCGCCAACTGCGAACCGGATTGAAATGCGTTTGCCGGTCGCCTGATAAAACCGCTGCAATTCTTCAAGCGCGTTCTGCGCGTCGGCGGCCTGCCCCGGCGACAGCCCGGTCGCCCTGCCTTTGGCCAAGTCCGCAATTAACTTGTCGCCTTCGCGCTTTGCCTCGGCGTAGAACTTGAAATCTTTCATCCGGCTCTTTGGCTTTCCGTCAATGCGCGCTCGCCAGTAAAGCCGGTAACAGTCGGGACGCTTGTAAATCGTTGCCAGCACCCGGCCTTTGCCCCGATGCCTCAATCGTTTTGGAAACTTCACTTGCTGTTCACTTTCGCCGCCTAAAGCACCCGAAATGTTTGGTAAATCTTTGGGGACATTCTCTGCATTGGCGCAGTTCGGATTGTTGGAATCCTCATTTTCTCCAATGTTTTCAATGTTAATTAAATGGTCGGGGCGGTGAGATTTGAACTCACGACCTCTTGCACCCCAAGCAAGCGCGCTAGCCAAGCTACGCTACGCCCCGGACCATTGAAGCACTGATTCTAGCCTGCCGACCGCCGCTTTCAATCACGAATAATTTTGTTTGTCGTTCCGTCCCCAGGGCCGCTCTAAACAAACACGCAAGTCGTTGGGGCAGCAAAATCCGAAGGTCGAAATCCGAACAACAGAAGTGCCTGTGTCGAGTCTTTCAACTTCGAGCTTCGGATTTTGGATTTCTTTCGGGTTTCGGCCATCGGATTTCGGATTTCAAACCAAGAGACTGATCGTAATGCTTGGAGCAGACTTGCTTCTTCCCGCCTTTGCGGAACGGAACTCCAAATCCTCACCGCCGGCCTCGGGTCGGAATGATTTTGGGGCGAACCGGCGGCGGCAGCGGAATTTTCGGCGGGATGACCGGCGCGGCGGGCAAATGCGGAACCTGCGGCGCGGACGCAGCCGGAGCCGCCGGCTGGGAAGGTTTGACTTCCAACTGCCCGATTTTCTGCGACAGCCAGTCTTCGGCTTTCGTCACCACCTCGCCGATTTTGGTTTCGGGAAATTTCATTTCGCCGATGTTGAACGC
>Ga0187872_10003516_pt1 | contig 12475 bp, 19 predicted proteins | sample June2016WEW_16_4_FD_132973 | JGI IMG/M metagenome (GOLD analysis project Ga0187872, IMG submission 132973) | Peatland microbial communities from SPRUCE experiment site at the Marcell Experimental Forest, Minnesota, USA - June2016WEW_16_40 | ecosystem: Environmental > Terrestrial > Soil >...
GGGACTATCTTCGAGCGGTCGCATGTTCCCCTTCATAAGTGGCTGTACGCCATGTATTTGCTCGTTACCGCCCGCAAGGGAATCTCTTCGCTTCAACTCGGGAAAGAGATCGGCGTGACTCAGAAAACCGCATGGTTCATCCTTGGTCGTCTCCGCGAAGCTTGCGGCGGACCCGATGGACCACTGGATAAGTTGCGGGGCGTGATTGAAATGGACGAAGCCTTTTTCGGCGGCAAAGAAGGCAATAAGCACGAATCGAAGAAACTCCACGCTGGACGCGGTAGCGTTGGCAAAACCGCCGTGCTCGGGATGCGCGAACGTGGCGGACGGACCCGCGCCAAAGTCATCGAACTGCGGACGCTGGACGCCATTCACGGCGAGATTCACGGCGCGGTCGAAGCTGGATCGCAACTCTACACTGATGACCATATCGTCTTCAGCGACCTGGACGGCCTGTTCTTCAAGCACGAGAGCGTCAATCACAGCGCGGGCGAGTACAAGCGCGGTGCGGCGCACACGAACGGGATCGAGAGCGTCTGGGCCGTGCTCAAGCGCGGGCTGCATGGCGTCTACCACCATGCGAGCAAGAAACACCTTTTCCGCTACATTGATGAGTTTACGTTTCGCCTGAACGAAGGCAACGTCGAGAACCACACTATCGAACGGCTCAATTTGTTCGTGGATGCGACGGCGGGAAAGCGGCTCACTTACGAGAGGCTCACGGCATGAAGGACGTGCCGGAAGTTCTCGACAAAATGGTTGACGCAGTGCTGGGCTATAAGCCGAAACCGAAGTCGAAAGCAGCGAAGAAACGCCACCGCAAGGCAGCGAAGAAGGGAAAGGCGCAAGCCCATGATTCTCAAGCACGGATGTAGTCACCTATATAATTCCCTTCTCAATCCGCTCGATCCGTTCCTCCAATTCCTTCAAGTGCTTCTCGAAAAGATGCTTCACTTTTCCGAACCCCGTATTGTTGTTCTTGTGCCATTGAAATCGGCACTTCGCTGAACAGCACCAGTGATCGGCGCGGATAGCCCAGAACATCTTCGGACAGTTCCGGCATCGCCGTCGGATCGGATGAGAACGCGTCGGAACCGGCTCGGACTGCTCAGAGTCTACCGGTTTGGCAGCTTTCGGACGGGGTACAGTGCGTTTTTTGGGGCGAAAGGTATATCTCACTCCCGAAAGTGTATCACAAGCGTTGCACGCTATCTAATTCTCGCGTGCAACGCTATCTACGACGGGCTCCTGAGTGGTATTTTCCGTCATTTGCCCGGCCTGGACTTTGTACAGATCTGGTTCTTCGAGGATTTGGCGGAGTTCTTCGAGGGCTTCGGCGGTTTTTTGTTGGATCAGTTTCCGAAGCGCGGCTACCTGCTTGATCTGTTCGGCATCCTCCGATGGGATGATTCCCGAGCAAACATCATCCGCAACCATCTGAGCGCGGTCGTCAAGTCTCCGTGCTCGAGCTCGCAATGTGGATTGATGAAGCTTCCAACGGAAAAAATCTTCGTTCCGCTGAACTGCTGGATCTTGCGTTGTGAAGTTCTTCATCAACGCGTAACCCTGGAACTCCCAATTAAGCGCAACCATCGCTTGTGCCACTTCTGGATGTGCTTCCATAATGTGCCGTCCAAGCTGGCCGATGAAAGATTGAAAGCGCGCTGCTGGCCGTTCGCCGATCACGATCGGTCCGCGCGGTCCATAGAATTTTCGCCCGCAGTGGTTGCAGGTGGTCGGGACTGCTATCTCATGCGGCATCGTTTTGATCTCCTGACGGTCGCGCGGCGGTCGCCGCCCTGGTAGATCGTTGCGGTCTGTTCATTTCAACGCACGAAGGGCAGCGCATTCCCTTTCGTTGCGGTCTGTGCCTTGAGGTTATCCAGACTTTATGTCCGCATTCAAGGGTGAGGCACCATCGCACCGGATTGAGCGGAGACTGATGGTAAGAAATCGTCAGTCGATAGCGGCCATCGGGTTTACCAGCGCGCGCTGAAGGCGCGTGCGGCAACGATTCATCAGGTTGCATCCGGTTTTCCATCATCCTCATCTTCCTCCTCCTCAAAGAACTCTTCTCGCTCTTGTCCGACTGGAGTAAAGAAATCCGTCAGGAAAATACGGAACCGTTCTTCCGGCTGGAATGCGGACCACACCGGAGGAAATGCTTTCGCGACCGTTACGAACTGTTCAACACCAACCTCGTTGCGCATCCCATCCCAGAGAACATTTCCCCATCGCTTACAGAACCAATCTCGGCAGTCGTAGCCCACTGTGGGATTTTCTCCGATGTCCCGATACTGATCGATCATGAATGGCAGGGCTTGCTGAATTGCTCCACCGTATTTCTGCCAAGTTTCTGTCTGCATGACTTTGGATTGTTCCTCCTGTGCTGGAGTTTTTTGTTCTTGTTGTGGCACCGGCTGTGCAGCCGGCGCCGGAAGTTCTGTCGGAGGCGCGGGCTTCACGTTGATCGTTTGACCGGAGGGGTGCTGTTGTTGTGGCGGTTGCTGCATCATGAGGCGTTGAGCGATCACGGGAGCAAGCGGAGCAATCGCGCCTCCGAGCTTGTCGATGCCCTTATCGAAGACGGCCGCCCATCCGTCGAGATGCGGGCCTGAGTCTCCACGGCCGAAGATGCGGCGCATCATAGGCTCATTTTCAAGCGCGACTTCAAGCCAGCTCTTTTCTGCGGGCTTGGCTGTTACCTGTTTTTGCAATTCCATCAACTGCGTCTGCATCAGTTTTCGATCTTCCTGCATCATCGAAAGAAGCATGGCAAGGGATTTATCTTCTTTGGGTTCGGCGGGCTTCTCGCGTTCAGGAATCAGCTTTGCGATTAAGGGGCTGCTGAGAATCGTCTGAATCAGCTCTGCGGTTGAGTCTCGGGGTTCGGGACGGTCAGTCGCTTCCTTGAAGCGCAGCATTGTATCCACGAGTTCTTTCGGGCTTACGCCTGTCTGGATCATCTGTGCTTGCGGTCCAAGCTTTGGGCGGCACCATTCCCAGTCTTTATTTTTCGGATCATCAACCCAATCGCCGGGCGGCACCTTGGGCGGATAGTCCATATTGAAAATCCGAAACGAAGTCGTGCCGATTCGTTTGTTGCCGTCGTGCAGAAGATCAAGGCGATACGTTCCGGAACCGTGCAACTGCATGATGCGTTCCTGGTCCACGGGTTCTGAAAATTTATCGATCCAAAGAAGCTTTCCGGCGGCGCGTCGATCGGTGATCGGGTACTGTCGATAAAGATAAAGCGTGTGGCTGTTCCACCAATCGTCACTGACTGGCTGAAGTAGCTGGAAAAATTCCTGAATGTCCTGCTCGGCGTCCGTGTCTTTAGTGCTGCCCGCAGGTAATCCGTCCTTTCTGGGCCTTCCAGGCGGATTTTTCGTGTTTTTTACAGACGGTGGAATAGTTTCAGCACTGCCGTTTTGCGCAGCCATTGTAGTTTCAGCCATGTACGCTCCAGTGCAGCGGGTTATTTTCCCCGTTACTCTACGTAATGTAACACGAAAATATTTATTTTACACGCAACCTGTCAAGATGGTCACGATGGGAGACCTCCAGAACTCCTCCTACGGCTATGCTGAAGTCGCGCCAGCGTTGTCTGATGGCGGCGCACCCGCGCCGCCGGCCCAAGATGGTTCTCTTGTTGTCGCGGAGCGCACGCCAGTTTCAGACGACACCGACGTCGACGCGCTGACCAAAACCACAATCGGAAAGATGTGTGAGTACATCAAGGCGAGCGCAGTCGATCCGCACGTTCAAGGCGCAGCTCAATTCGCAGCGCAGAAGTTCGGGCGCGGAATCAACGATCCGTATTCGTTTGCGTGGGGTGTCTTCTGGTTTCTGAAACATCGTGTGCGCAGAGTGCTCGACGAAGGCAATATGTTCCGAGTCGGTGAGCCTAGCGCGTCCGACATGCTCATCGCGCCATCCGTTCTGTTGCGGATGCAAGATCCGGCCGAAGACTGCGACGGGTTCACGATGGCCGCGGCCGCGATGCTCGCAGCGCTCGGAGTGACGCAGTGCATTGTCACCGTGGCGTGCGATCCGCAAGACGCTCAACGCTGGTCTCACGTGTTCGGTATGGTACAGCTCGCAAGTGGCGATTGGCTTCCGCTCGATTGCTCGCACGGCCGCGCGCCGGGCTGGATGGTTCCAGGCTCCAGAATCACGCGATGGCAGGCGTGGGATCTCGACGGGAATCAGATCGATGTGCCGATGCCACAGCGCAGCGTATTAAAAGGATACGTTCGGCGCGGAATGGGGCAGGGATGCGATCCGACAGACCCGACGTGCGCACCAGCAATTGTAGGCTCTGGCATCGTTTCTGCGGGCGGCATTCCTGCTGGGGATTCCGGCAATCCGTGTGATCCTACCAGCGTCACGTATAACCTTGAAACTTGTCTCGGAATCAACACCGGCGCGGCGCCAACTTCCACTACGCCGATCATCACCAGCTCGGGAGTACAACAGGTTTCGAGTGGTACTGGCATTAATTGGGGTTCTCTCATATCCCAGCTCGGGGCTGAGGCTACGAAAGTCGCTTCTATCGCGGAACTGCCCGCCGGTTCATCGCTCACTTCAAGCGGTGCGGTGGTTTCCTCGATCGCGTCTTCGCTCGGCGGTTTGATGCCAATCATTCTTTTAGGCCTTGGGGCGTGGGTGCTCGTTAGCATGATGGAAAGTTCAGGGCGACGATGAATGTATCTGCCGGTTGCTGGATCATCATCGGCTTTCTCCTCTTCATCGTTCTTGCGGATGGTATTGCCAAATGGAAACGCGGTCGTCGCGCAGTTGATGAGCACGCCCGCGGAACGCGCGGCGGGCCAGCAGTTCAGAAGCGAACCGGCAATGATGCTGTTCGTTCATCCGAAGCCAGGACCCTACCAGTACCACATGAAGAACGTTCGTTTCCCATTGGATTTTGTGTGGTGCGACTCAAACGGGATCGTACAGCGAATCTCAACCGAATCACCTGGTCGCACTTCTGTCGATGGCAACACGATCTCTCAGTACGTAATCGAAGCTCCCGCTGGTTTCGCATCACAGAACAATTTGAAGATCGGGGATCAGATCCGATTGGGCTGACATGAATGTACTTATCTACCTCACCACGCTCTTTTCGGTTGCCTCCGGCGCACATGCTCTACAACCGTCCGTTTCGTCGGCGGGGCATCGGGCAAGCGGCAGCGTCCACGAGCATTTTAGGGGCGAACCCGATTGGTGCGGGCGTAGCGATCGCGGGTGGGCTTTTGCAGATCGGAAACATGATCGACAACATGATCACGAATTCGGGCTGTGGAGCGACCTGCATCCAAGCTTCGAACGTGGTCAACCAAGCAGAGCCCTTACTGCAACAAAACCTCGCGGCTTATTTGGCTTTGCCGCAGCCCCACACGACTGCCGATCAGAGTCAGGCTCTCGCGAATTTCGCGGCAGTATGGGCAGTGGTGAACAACGCCTGTGCTTCACCGACACTCGGAACAGCGGGTGCGAATTGCATTGCGGATCGAATTTCCGGGGCCTGCAATTACAAAACCTCGCCAGGTGGATGGCAGCAGCAACAGAATGGCGTCTGGACCTACGTCTATCCAGGCGCGAACGGGAGCGGTTCAACGTGCTGGAATTGGTTCGTCGGCTATCACGATCCGATCGCGAACGATCCGACTGTAGTCGCGGGTTCAAGTACAACGACGACAACCGGGACCACAGCCGTAACATCTACCGGCTGCCTTTCGCTCTTGACTCCGTTCGGGATTCCGGACCCGTGCATCGGGCCGATCGGCGGATTGACGGCGGCGGGCTTGGCACTGCTACTGGCGGTGCTGTTGTGAGGCGCGAATGTACGTAAATCAGACAGGTCTCGGACAAGTTACGCGCATTCCCCCAGGGGCAAGGGTTCTTCGTGTTCCACGTTTGCGGCGCCGCGGCATGGGCCAAGCTTGCCCGCCCGGTGAAAACTTGACGCTCGCGGCTGGGATGCAAACTCCGACCTGTGTCCCGACGCTCGCGGCGCTTCAAGCCCAAACGACAGCAGAAGAGACCTCGCAGTTCATGACGTCGGCGGCGATTGCGAATCAAAATGCGGTAGCAGCGGCTGGCTTGCCCGCAAACTTGGGGCCGGGCTGGACTGGTCTGACGAACGCCCAACAAACGGCATTGACGTACTGTGGAGATTATCCAACAGCTCCGGAATGCGCTGGACAAACACAAGCTCAGATTCTGGCGGCTAATGTTGGGCCGAACGTCGCGGGCAACCTTCCACTCAGCACGCCAGCCTCAACAATCATTTCCGCCGGCGGCTCAGGTGGTGGTGTGCCGATGACCGCTGTTGCGCTTACGGCCGCAACGCCCGCAACCGCAACGCTCGTAAACACGTCCCGGCCAGGCCAATCTCCTCAAGTTGGCGATTCCTGGCAGTTGACCATCACTGGCGCTCCTAATTCCCCAGTCACCGACTCCGCAACGCAAAACGGAACGTCGCTCGGAACGACTCCCTACGGTTCGACGGATGCGAACGGGAATTTTTCACTGAGTGGTACGTTCGGTTCGAGTTCAATCGGCACGTGGGTTGAAACCTGGTCTGTTGGCGGCTCGCAAGCATCACCGATCTCGTTCACGGTTGCGGCGGCTCCAGCGGGCACAGCAGCGAGCACTGCCCTGACTACGACGACGACACCAGTGAGCACCGCGATAACGGGCACTTGCTGGTCTCCTCTCGCTTCTTTCGGAATTCCCGATACATGCGTGGGGCCAATCGGCATCGCGGAATTGGTAGCGGGCGTTGTTGGATTGTTTCTGATCTCTTCCATGTTTGGAGGGCGCAAATAATGGCACAGCAACAAGGCGGCGGATTTGCCGAAGTACTTCAGTTCGCGCTTTTCGCAGGCGTGGCTTGGGTCGCGTGGAATCTGTATACGGCGTATCAGCTTGGACAGGCTCAGGCTTCGACGACGCCAAGCACGCCGACGAGCACTCCGACGACTACCGCGACAACCTCTGTCCCGGCGATTGTGATCCCGGCGAATTTCAGCGTCGTAATTGATGTCAACAATTCCCTTCGAGGGACGGTCACCTACAATGGGACACCGACGAGTTTCAACGTTATCCCGGCCAATGCTGGCGCATCGACGGGAGTGGTCTACAACACATCGGGTCAGGACGTGACAGCGCTTCTCGGCCCCGCCAACGTGACGACGCTAGTGAATGCGTTTAACGCGGCGGCGGCGAGTGAAAAAGTTTCCGGAACCCTCAGTGGATTTTCGGGTTTTGGACAGGTCGCGCGCATCGCAGTTCCGCGCATGCTGAGGCGCCGATAATGTACGAACCGACGGCATACCGTTATCCATTCGGCCCGAGTCCATTACCGAAAGGGTTGGGTCAGGCCGCATCGTGTCCTTCGATGGAGCAACTGATGGGGATCACCGATTGTACCGATCCCTGCCAGTCGGCAACGCCGGCTTGTGGCGTGGCGACCGTGACCTCAGCACAATCCGGAACCAACTGCTACAACACCACAACCGGTCTACAGATGCCGTGTCCGATTGCAGGCACCACGCAAGGCACGACGCCCGGAACAACCGGGCCTTTTGGAACGCCGATGACTGGCGTTTCTAATCTCAATTGGGGGCTGCTGGCAGCGGTTGCGGTCGGGTTCTTTGTTCTCGCGGCGGTGTCGGGAAAGTAACGCATGCCAGGATTCGCACCAGCTACGCAGACGCCTTTAACGGATCAAGATCCGCGGGGCCGCTTCGATGTGATGGCTGCACGCGCGGCGCGCGTGCTGGTAAACCCTATCGAGCGTCGAACAGGCGTCGAATTATGGTCCCGTGGGCTTGGTGACGTTGTAGAGGCGTTCATCAGCGAATATATTCCATCGAAAGCTTTCACGGCTGTTGAAGTGGCGCGGAATATCGGGCTTCTGCCGAAAGCGAAAGGGCGAAAGTAGTGTACGAACGCGCCACAACCTGGCTTCCTACCGCTCAGCAAATGGGCCTCGGGCAAATCTCGTTTGCTGATCTCCGGCGAGCTGCGCGGCGATCGCGAGGTGTGGGACAGGTCAGTGCGCCTCCGGGCGGAATCGCAGTCGGCTCGCCTTGTTACGATCCTTCGCACGATGCCGGAGAAATTCACTGTGCAAGCTTTGCCAATGTGATCTTAAGCGCGTTCAATCCATTCAGCACGCCGATGACGACGACTTGCTCCAGCGCTGAAACGGCCTGTTTGAACGGCGGCGCCGCGCCAGTCGGAACAACCGTGACGCCAGCGCAAGCGGCAATTCTGAACGCCTCCGCGACTCCGGCAACCGATCCGTGCAGCTCAGTGATTGGAATGAGTTGTATGACGGCTGCTCTGATCGCTGGCGCCGTCGTCTTGGGCTTGGCCTTCATGAAAGGAGGGCGCCGGTAATGTACGCATCAGGAGCAAATTGGTCTTATCTCTTCTTTCCACCGCCTTACAACTTTCTCGCTCCTCCGTTAAACTCGCGAGCGGAAGATGTGATGCAGCCGCGCGGCTCCGGGATGGGATGCAGCGGGATTGGATGTGGCGGCTGTTCCGGATGTGGTGGACTCGGGCAGACTTCGACCGGCCTTTTCGGCACGGGTCTTTTCGTTTCTGCGGATCCGTCGACGTGGGGAATCGGAGAGTGGGCGGTGATCGGCCTCGGTGGGCTGTTTGCGATCAACGCAGTGACTTCGGCACAGTCAGCCGGGCGCGGAGTTCGGAAAGCTTACCGTAGGGCGACGGCATGACGACGCGAGCTACATCTCGGAATCCGCACGGCTCGAAGCCGAAAGGCTGGTTCAAGCGCTGTATGGAAGGCGTCAAGCAATCCGGCGGCGCGTATGATCCGGCGGCGGTGTGCGGCGCGATTGAGGCGCGGGGCAATCGAACCGGTCGCCAGGGGCAAGCCCGGCGAAACAAAAAAGGCAATCCCCTGCCCCTCGCATTTGTTCAAGCCGGTGAAGGCAGCATCCTAACGCCCTACCAGAAGCAGGCGACCAAAGAAGCTCAGAAGCTTCAGAAGCGCCTCGGCCTCAAGCTCAACGGCGCGAAGCGGAGACGCAATCCAAAAAACCCGGCGGATAGTGCATCCCAGCTCTATGAGGGCTTTCACGGCAAGCCTTCGGAAATCTGGGTCGAATCGATCACGCCGATCCACGAACACAAGTATCTTGCGGCGCTGGGTGAACTGGTTTCGCTCGACATCATCACACCCACCGGGCGGCGCGTGACCGTGAAAGGCTTCGAAGCAGGCGGGCAGCCGGCATTACTGTGCTCGAACGAAAAACGAACGCAGATGTTTGTCGAGGGCGGCGACCAGACCGTAGATCTTGACACGTTTGGAATCCGCGCGCCAATTCACGAATCCGAAGTGCTTGGCGAGCTGAACTCGATCGAGTACTACACGATCAAAAAGCATCTTGGGAAAGAGGGCGGGGAAGCGGTCTACCGGCACAAGTTGAAATCGCACCGGTTCCGATCCAAGCCTGAAGTAATCTACGACACGGTAAATGGATTGATTTCGTTCGCCGGCGGAAACTACGAAGTCTTAGATGAAGGGATCGACAACTGAATGGCAAAAGTATTTGCTTACGCGCCTAAGCAGGGCACCTGGCCCATTCAAATAATGCTTTTTTGTGAGCGCACGCGCCATGCGGCGCGCGCTGGTAAATCCTGGAGGATCGCGTAATGGCGGCAAAACGGAAACGGCGAACCGTGAAACGAACGGTTTCGAAACGGAAACGGGCGAATCCGAAAGCGAAACGATCAAGCGTCAAGATGAGACGCGCACCCAAAGGCTGGATCAAAGCAAAAGCCGTCCGGGTGGTGCGGCGCGGCGGGAAACGAATCGTTGAGGTGAAACGTTGAAAGACTGCGAAGGATTTTGGGATCGACGGGCCGGAGTTGTTCATGTCGCGGGCGAAACGCAGCCAAATGGATCAATGTGCTGTCAGCGGTGCGGGCTGCCACTTTTGCCGATTGAATTTACCAGCACGGCGAATAGCCGTGCGATCCATCCGGAGGAAACAAAGTGAACTTCTGTTTCTACAGCGCTCGCACCTTCGAATCCTGGGACTGGAGCACTCCGCTTGAAACCGGAATCGGAGGATCGGAAACATCTCACGTTGAAATGGCTCAACGGCTCGCGCGGCGGGGTCACTTGGTAACATCCTTTGCACCTATCCCGGATGAATCGCGCGCAGTTGGCGCGGTTCGCCTTGATGGTGCTGTGTGGTATAAATGCAGCGCGCCTGATCCATTCTTCGACGGTTGGGGCGATCACGTTTTCGTCATCTATCGCGATCCTCCCACCGTGGACAAGATCCCCGCCGGCGTCCCCGCCTGGTTGATCTGCCAGGACGTGAGCTATCCGACGATGACACCGGAGCGCGCGGCCAGGTTCACGCGCATCGTTGCGCTGTGCGAAGATCACGCGCAATATCTAAAGCAGCTCTGGCCCTATGCGGCCGAAAAGGTTTGCATCAGTTCGAACGGTATTCGGTCGGCTCTGATTCGCAAGTTCTGGGAACACCCAGGCAGAGAACATCGCAACCCAAAACGCTTGATCTACGCCAGCTCGCCCGACCGCGGGCTCTGGTCTCTACTCCACATCTTCAGCCGGGTTCGCGAGTTGATCGACGACGTGGAACTCCACGTGTTCTATGGCTTCAATAATCTCGAAAAGTGTCCGGACGCCTTCCCGAATCACCCGGAAAAAGCAAAGTACATCCGGATGATGAACGAGACACTAATAGAAGCGCTCAAAGCGCCGGGCATCGTTCACCACGGAAGAATCGGCCAGCGCGACATGATCGACGAATGGCTCACATCTGGCATCTGGTGCTATCCGTCAACTTTCACCGAAACGAGCTGCATCACATGCATGGACGCGCAGGCCTGCGGAGCGATCCCGGTCACAACTCCGGTTTGGGCGGTCGGTGAAAACGTCCGCTACGGTGTGATGGTTGAGGGCTTCCCCGACAAAGATCCATTGACCAAAGTGCGATACGTAAACGAAATTGTTCGGTTGGTGCAGGATCCGGAGAGGCAGGACGCCATCCGATCGGAAATGATGCCCTGGGCTCTCAACCATTTCGATTGGGAGAACTTCGTCACGCAGTGGGAAGGTTGGGCGGCTGAAGACCTCGCGAAGTGTGAAAAGGGGGTTGCGGCATGAGAGACCATTCGAAAATTCAAGGACGCGCGAGGCAACGGCTCCTGGGGTCTTCGGCTATTGGCACTGTTGCCTATATGGGCGGCGTCATGGCGCTTCCAGAGCCCTTCGTGTGGGCCTGGACGCAGCTCGTTCAATTCAACGCTGAAGCGCTCTCACAACCAGGCAGCTACGTTCATTACGACCGGTCAACAGTTTCACTCCATGATGTGGCCCGAAACAACCTCGTTCAGCGGATGCGTGGGGACTGGCTTCTAATGCTCGACACGGATCTGACTTTTGATCCGGACGTGTGCGCGCGGCTGCTCCGGGTAATGTACAGATACGATCTCGATGTCGTCTCGGGCTTGTATCCCTACAAATCGAATCCGACGATCCCCGTGATCTCGATGCTCAACAAAGAGAATGGCCGCGGTACTCCGGTGATCGATTGGGACCACAATCAGGAATTATTCGAGTTCGACGGCGGCGGCGGCGCGGGCTGTCTGCTGGTTCGAAAACGGGTGTTTGAACGGATGAAGCAGGAGCTTCACTGTCAACCGTTCGAGCGAACCAATCCGATTTTCGGAGAAGACTTCAGTTTCTATCAGCGTTGCAGAGCGCTCGGCATTTCATGCTGGTGTGCCTGGCGCGTGGCATGCGGCCATTTGGGATATCAAGCCCACATGGTCCCAGAACAGACTCTCAACCGCGAACGGTACGAGTTCGTGGAACGTGAGACGGTCGGAATCGGCCAACAAATCAAGAAAGGGGCATAAGGATATATGTCTGTTACCATCAACTATTTGCGACCCATAACGGCGGCCATTACGACTCCTCCGACCGTCGCACAGTCTCAGAGACTCAGTACCGTTGTCGCAGTACTTGCGTCGAATGACGGCACTACGGTGTCAATCACCATAACGCACGACCTCAATCTCCCAGCGTCGGATATTTCACAAGGATTTCCGACCATCGTTCTGACGCCGCTCGACACCACGGCCACAGCGGCGGCATTTTGGGTGCGAGCTTCGCGTCCGGATTACCTGGTGCTCGGTCAGGTGATTTCGAGCTTCAGCGGGGCATCGCCAGTTCAACTCGAAGTGACGATCAGCCGGCCGAACACGCTGGTTCGGTGATCGGGGTTACCAGCGCGCGCCGTAGGGCGCGTGCGACCGAAAGGAAGGAATGATGGCCATCACAGAACGACGACGAATCATCGCAAACCCGGCAAGACGTAGAAATACGCACCGGAAGATGAGCGCGAAGCAGGCGGTTTTCACGACTAACCCCCTGGTGAAGGGTACCAAC
>Ga0187872_10003517_pt1 | contig 12475 bp, 13 predicted proteins | sample June2016WEW_16_4_FD_132973 | JGI IMG/M metagenome (GOLD analysis project Ga0187872, IMG submission 132973) | Peatland microbial communities from SPRUCE experiment site at the Marcell Experimental Forest, Minnesota, USA - June2016WEW_16_40 | ecosystem: Environmental > Terrestrial > Soil >...
CGGATCTGGACAAAGTGGCGCTGCGCCTAAATCAACGCCCAAGAAAGACTTTAGGATTTCAGACTCCTGCGAGTAGACTTCAAGAAAGTGTTGCGTCGACCGGTTGAGCTGGCAGCGGTTATCAGGCACAACCGTTCTACGCTGGAACTTTGCTGTCCTTGAGCGTAGAGGCTTTTTTGTACGACACTGGACGAGGCCCGTCAATTGGCATAACGACGAACATGCAATACGCAGGCAAGTTAACAGAAGCGGATTTAAACGACGTGCGAAAAAACACTCGCTCAAAGACGCATTGCCTGCGATGAGCCTTGGAGCCCAATCCAAACTCGCAATTCGGTGGTGGGCAGTACTCATGGCCTTGGCAAGCACGGGTGCCCTATCGCTCGTGGGCGTGCTTTCCGTCGGATGCTATGGTGCGGCCATGCCTCTCGGGAGGGTTCGTCCCTTACGCGATGCGTATCAATTTCTCTCCCGGGCTTACGACCGGTTCCTCGAACGGCTCGGCCAAGAAGTTCTGCGGGACTTCCGAGACACCCCCGCGTTGCGACTGATGGTGTCCCTCAGCCTTAGCGCCGTGCCAATTTTCCTAATCCAACGCGTTTTAGGGAAACCTCGATTCCTGCTCGCGATCGCTTTCTATCTTTCCCTGTACGGTCTCAAGTTTCAGCGGTTTGTGAGAATGTTCAACGCCAAACACGTGGAGGCGCACCGGCGCCAAGGTTACTTCTCGGAGAAATACGATAAGGTCTTCGGCCGCTACGTCGAATTCTTCCTCGGATATTTGTATGGCAACATTCCAGAACTGGATCGAACGGTCATGTCCGTCTCCACCATCGAGCGAACGGCGGACCCGACGACACTACCTACCCCGGGGAGTACGATCGAACGAGCCGGCTCGATTTCCTGAGGTATCTTTCGGACAACATTTGGACGGTCCTGGGGATTGCCCCTTATGCCTACTTCAAAGCGAGAGGCGATGAAACGAACCGAAGACGAATGTTATTGGGAATGGCACGGTACTACGTTTAGTTCGGAGGGATCTTTATTTACGACTGGATTTACGACTGGAGAATCGGGATCGTGTTCGTGCTGGTTCCTGTTCTCTGCATGAACTTCATCACGGCCATGACCGCATGGGTCCAGCACGCTTTCTATGACGCGGAACGGCCCGAGGATTATTTTGCGAATACCGTGACTGTCTATGATGAAGTGAACTTCATGAACGAGGGATACCACCTCTGTCATCACCACCGCGCCGGCCTTCACTGGACCGAGATGCCGGCCCATCTGGAGCGGATTCGCGACAAGGTGAGAGAGTCCGGCTCCCTGGTCTTCCGGGATCTGGATTTTATGGAGCTTTTCCTCGAGTTGACTCTCCTTCGCAGAATGGATGTGCTTGCCGAGAAACTTGTCCCGTGGGAGCCCATGAATCACGAACAGAGGTTAGCTTTGCTGGTGAAGAGAACTAAGCCTGCGGGAGTCGTCTCGGCTTGACGTGGTTCGGGCGAAGGCTTGCGGCAGGACCTTGCGCTATGCTTGTCGCGCCGGGAGCATCATGAAAACCCTCGCCGATGCAAGAGACAAAGAGGAAATCCTCCGGCGTTTGCAGTCGGTCCGTCCGGAGAGTGTGCGGAAGTGGGGCCGGATGTCGCCCCACCAGATGATCTGTCACCTCGCGGACTCGTTTCGCGGCGTGATGGGCGAGAAGCCGCTGAGCGAAGCGCCCAGCCGCATGCCGCGAAAACTCATCAAGTGGATCGCGCTCGACGTTCCGCTCGCCTGGCCCAGGGGAATTCAGACGCGCCCGGAGATGGATCAGGAACAGGGTGGCACGCCGCCCGCCGAATTTGCCGCGGATCTGCGCGAGTTGCAGCGGCTGTTCGAGCGCTTCACCCGAAACCCTCGCGATTTTTCCTGGCGGCCTCATCCGATCTTCGGCCCAATGTCCGAGCGCGACTGGATGCGCTGGGGACATCTGCACATGGATCATCACCTGCGCCAGTTCGGGGCTTGACTTAGTGCATCCGCCGCCCTATTTTTCCCCCACAATGAGGAGCCAAGCCCCCGTCTCGATCATCCAATCAGTGCTGCGCGACCGGCCGGTTTCGTGGCATGATCGGACGGCGAATCGGAGGGGACCGAAAGGAGCTACCATGGCGGATAGAACTGAACTGAAAGAACGGCGCAAGTCGCCGCTCACGACACCCACGGACCTTGGACAAGAAGCCGTCAAGAACATCACGGGCGCGCTCAACGCGCTATTGGCGGACGTCTTTGCCCTCTATCTCAAAACGAAGAATTTCCACTGGCACATGAGCGGACCGCACTTCCGGGACTACCACCTCCTGCTCGACGAACAGGCCGGGCAGATATTCGCGATTACCGATGACATAGCCGAACGCGTGCGCAAACTCGGCGGCACGACGATACGCTCCATCGGGCATGTGGCCCGGCTGCAACGCCTGGCGGATAACGACGCCGACTACGTCGATGCGCAGGATATGCTCAGCGAAGTGCGCGAGGACAACAGGGCGCTGGTCGCGAGCATGTTCGAAGCACATGAACTGTGCAGCGAAGAGAACGACGTCGCAACGGCGAGCCTCCTCGAAACTTGGATCGACGAAGGCCAGCGGCGTATCTGGTTTCTCTTCGAGGCGGGACGCACCGAGCAGCATCAAGAAGAACCACCGAAGCCTGCGGTTCGGAAGGCGCACGCGTCCTGAAGCGGGCGCGGGCGCCCGGCGACGTAGCGGTTCATCTCGCGCTCGACGGAGTGAAGTGGAGAGTGAACGAATATCCGGGCAGCTTGACGCGGGCTCTGTAGTCCGCCGCCAGGTATAAGCTCGGCGCCTCGGCGCCGCCGGTGCGAACCATTGTCACGTGCTCAGGCTCAAGCTGAATCTCGCGTTCCCTGGCTTCGCGGACGACGGTGCTGCGGAGATCCTCATCCGTGCTCGGGGCAGTTAATCCGATTCCGGCGCCGTTTTGCGCGGCGAGGTCCCGCAAATCCTCGCGCAGCTCAAAGTTGGCAAGCTCGGACGAAGCGATCGGCCAGCCCACGATGACCGCCAACGCAAGAACCGCTAATCCGAGGATGAGTTTGGCTTTTCGCATCGCGATCATCCGCTCCGTCTGCGAACAAGAGCCAGGTTTCAGCCCCACTTAACTGCGCCAACAATCAAGTTACCGCTTCCGCCAGAAATCTCAAACAGCCAGCGGCGTTGCTCGTTGCGATAAACACACGAACCGCACGTGCCCGACTTAAGCAGTGGGATAGCTTCAGCCTCAGATCTAACTCCAAGTAGAACAATGTCTTAGCACTCGGAACCCCTAGTGCCAGGGCCCGTGATGGGGGCACAGACTTGAGCGGCCTGATGGGTCTAACCTAAACCGTCGTAGAATATGGACAGCAGGAGTTTCGAAAATGGCGAAAACCATCGTTGGTCCAAACCGCCGGAGAAGGATCAGGAGGCGCGAAACAAGAATGCGCCAGATTCGACCGCGCCGGAAGTACGCGAGCGCCGCCGCAGCGCCCGAAGCCGGTTTACGGCGGGAGTCGCCGCCCGAGAGCCCCGCCGTTGCCAGCCATCCGAACCCTGTCTCCGAGCCAAGCGTTCCAAAGAGCGAAGAACATTACGCCGTCGAAGATCCGGTCGTCCTGTTGGTCCAAAAGTACGTCATCACCGAGGACGAAGGCGAGGCAATCCTTCGCAGACTGCGCCTGGCCTCAGAGATGTAAACCCGCAGCAAGAGCACAGCCCACCGACGAAACGGGCCGGCGTTCCTTGTCCCGTGCATCGGATTTTCGGTATAGTGGATGCAAGGTTCCGCGGGCGGGGGCGGCACGCGGCGCTTTTCATTCCGCTTCTAAATTGGGTGCGATGACATGACTGAAGGCAAACATCCGTTCGCAACGATCGAAGAGGCCATCGAGGATATACGCCAGGGCCGCATGATCGTCCTGGTGGACGACGAAGACCGCGAAAACGAAGGCGACCTGACCATCGCCGCCGAAAAAATCACGCCCGACGCCATCAACTTCATGACCAAGTACGGACGAGGGCTGATCTGCCTCTCGCTGACCGAGCAGCGCTGCGACGCGCTCGACCTGAAGCCGATTTCACCGCGCAATACGTCCGCGTTCGGCACGCCGTTCTGCGAGCCGGTGGACGCGCGCCGCGGCACCACCACGGGAACCAGCGCGTGGGACCGCGCGACCACGATCCTGACGGCGACCGATCCACACACGCGTCCCGAAGATCTCGCGCGGCCGGGGCACGTCTACACGTTGCGCGCGCGGAACGGAGGAGTGCTCGTGCGCGCGGGGCAGACCGAGGCCTCGGTCGATCTTGCACGGATCGCGGGGCTTGATCCCTCCGGCGTGATCTGCGAAATCATGAACGACGACGGGACGATGGCGCGCGTCCCGCAGCTCACCGAGTTCTGCCGCATCCACGAGATGAAGATGGTGACCGTCGCGGACCTGATCCGGTACCGCATGAAGCACGAGCGGTACGTGCGGCGCGTTGCGGAGTCGGTGCTGGCGACGAAGCACGGAAATTTCCGGATGATCGCTTATTCCAGCGAGATCGATCATCATCTCCACGTGGCGCTCGTGCGCGGAGAAATCCCGGCGGACTTGCCGAACCCCGCGGCAAAAGAAGAGTCCTGGCTCGTCCGCGTCCATTCGCACTGCCTCACGGGCGACGTGCTGGGCTCGACGAGCTGCGATTGCCGCGAAATCATGGAAGGGTCGCTCGAAGCCATCGACCGCGAGAATCGGGGCGTCTTCGTCTACCTCCATCACACCGGTCTGGGATTTCAGATCGATACGCGGACCGAAGAGGGCGCCGCGCTGCCGCGGATCATCTACCACGAGCGCGAGCAGCTCGACCGCGACACGCGCGTGCAGAAGCTGATCCAGCACGAAAGCGGAATCGGCGCACAGATTTTGACGGACCTCGGCCTGCGGCGCATCCGCGTCCTCACCAATCATCCCCGCAAGGTTGTGGCCTTGGAAGGCTACGGCCTCGAAATTGCGGACCAGGTGCCGCTCGCGATCGATTCCACGAAGCGGCGTCACCAAGTGCTATAGCGCGAGCCCGGAGGGCCGCAGTCTCTCTTCGTCAATTCACCTCTCACCTCGAATACATTCTGCGAGAAAGGCTGCGCAAAGGTGCGCGCTCCGCGCGCAGTCTTTTATGTCGGGCATGAATGTCCGACCCCCTAAGAAACGCGCGTTGAGTTTGCAAACTTGCGCTTACCGGCCGAAAAGCAAGACGACAAACGAATCTGGAACCATACCGCCGCGCGGATGAGGATTTTCCGGCGTTGGCGCGGGCGGCGGAGCGAATTGCGCCGTGACCAGAAAAACCTGGTGAGTTTTGCGGTCGAGCGCCATCGTCCGGGCACCCTGCTGTGTCGGCACGTCCTCGACCACGGTGAATTTGTCGGGCGAGTCTTCGTGCACGACGGTGAGCGTGCCGCCACCGTTTGACGCGAAGGCGAGGCCGGTGCCCGGATCGAACTGGTTCGCATCGACGCCGATGCCGATTGGGGGGGACGCGATAACCTTGCCGGAATCGGCGTCCACGACGGCCATCACCTTATTGTGGCAGCCAGCGAAGAGGCGATGGTGCTCACGATCGATCGCGAGGCCAGAAGGTCCTTCGCAGGGGGCGAGCGGCCAGCGCGCGGTGACGACGAGATTCTTGGAGTCGATCTGCACTTCCTCGCTCTTGTTCTCGATGTTGACGTAAACATGCCCAGCGCCATCGGCCACGGCAAATTCCGGCTTGCCATTGAGGGCGATCGTCCCCGCAGCCATTCCCGTTTTCGCGTCGATTGCGGTGGCGCTGCCGCTGAGGCCGTTCATCGCGAAGACGCGCTTCGAAGCCGGGTCGTAGACGATCGCGTCCGGATTCTTCTCCGCCTGAGCCTGGCCGATCACTTGCAGGGTTTTCATGTCGAAGATGCTGATGGTGCCGGCGCCGCCGTTGGACGTGTAGCCGTCGCCGAGGTCCGGCGCAAGCGCGATGCCGTGCACGCCGGTGGTATTGGGAATTTCGCCGACGACTTTCTCCGAATCCACGTCGAGGACGACGACTTTCGTCCCGCGCGAGATGAAAAGACGGCGCGTGGGCGAATCGAACGCGAGGTAGTCCCAGAAACCTTCACCCCCGACCTTAATCGTTTTGATCAGATGATAGCCGGACGGGCCCGGCGCGGGCGCGGCGGCTTGCGCTTTGCTCGACAATGATCTGGCGGCGCCGCTACCGACCAATGCAGCGAGAACAGCCACTAGAATTGCGACAGTTACGGACCAAGGGAAGCGTTGGGATGACACTCGGATCTCCTCTGATGGCGCGTCGCCAGCGATTTTCGGCGCCGATATCGTATGCTTTGTGGCCTGAAAGGGTCAAATGAACCGAGGATTAAAATGCCTTAATCACTCGGCCCGCGCCTGGTTGCCTGCGGAGCCGCGCTAGGGTGACTTCTTCGCGGGCGGGCCGATCGTGATGTAGGGGCGCATCTTAGCCAGCTTCGCTTCCGACGCGAATCACAAGCAGGTCATTGACGCGGCGAAAGCGCCCGCTCTTCGTGCGGAACTCTACGATTGCTTTCGCGGTCGTGGGGCCGACGCCGGCAAGCTGCTCGAGTTCCTTCACGGTGGCGGTGTTGAGATCGACCGAATACGCTGCCGGCGGAGTTTTCTTCGCGAATGCCGGGACGGCAAGGACCAGCCACATGGCGAGGAGGCCCAGAATCAACGGCCACATTCTGCGACGCCACATGCTCGTTCCTGCTCGTCAGCTTGCGACCGATCCCTGCGCATCATACTCCGTGACGGGGCCGAAAAGCGCGGCCTGATCGGCGACCTGCTCGCGATCGCCGACGACGACGATCTGGGCGTTGGCGGAATCGAAGTGGCGGCGCGCGGCGGCGAGGACATCGTCGGCCGTCAATGCGCGGATGCGCTCGCGGTACGTCTCGAGATAGCTTTCCGGGAGCCGATCGAGATACACGGTGGAAAGCTGGCCGAGCAGGCCTTCCTGCGTCGCAACGCCGAGGGAGAATACGCCGGTCAGGTAGTTGCGGGCGCTATCGAGCTCTTCGGCGGTGACGGGAATCGAGCGCATGCGGTCCATCTCGTAGAATATTTCGGTGAGCGTGGCGGCAACGACTTCGTTGCGCACGGCGGCGCTGACGGTGAAATATCCGTATTGCCGGAGCGCGTTGATGCCGCTGCGAGGGCTGTACGTGTAGCCCTTCTGCTCGCGGATATTCATCACGATGCGCGAATGAAACGCGCCGCCGTAGATCGAGTTCGCGAGGACCATGCGGTACCAATCGTGGTCGCGCCGCGTGATGGCGAGATTGCCGACGAGCACCTGCGTCTGCACGTTGCCCGGCATCCGAACGAGATGAACGCGGCGGCCGGAAGGCTTCGGCGGCGCCGGTGACTCGGGAGGCTCGGGCTGCGGGGCTTTCCAATCTCCGAAGATTTTTTCGATCTGGCCGAGCATCGAGCCGGCGGAAAAATCGCCGACGACGATCAGCAGCGCGTCCGCGGGGACGTAGTGGCGGCGGTAATACTCGACGAGCTCGCCGCGCTGGTAGGCGGCCACCTGCTCCGTCGTCGGAGCGACAATGGCGTACGGATGCGGCCCGAAGAGGACGCGGCGCAGGCGTTCGCTCGCGAGGAAGCTGGGAGTGGTGCGCTCGATGCGAAGCTCTTCATAACGCTGGCGGCGCTCGCGCTCGAATTCGTCCTCGGGAAACGAGGCGTTGCGCGCGAGGTCGACCAGCAACTCGAGGATGCCGCCGGAGAATTCGGCAAGGCCCGCCGAGGAAATCGCGCTCGTATCCGCGCCCGCAGACGTGCCGAGGGCCGCGCCCATGCGGCGCAAATCCTCCTCGATTTGGCGGCTCGAACGCGAGGCCGTGCCCGTGCGGATCACGGCGGACGTCATTTCGGCGAGGCCGGGCGCAGTGTGCGCGACGACCGCATTCCCGCTGCGGAAGTAGAGCTGCGCCGAAATCCTTGGAAACGTGCGCGATTCGGCCAGCACGAGCTGCATGCCGTTCGGGAGCGTGTGGACGGTGCGCTTCGGCCAGGCGACAGGGCGCTCCGCCGTGAGAGCCGGCGGCGCGCTGCGGTGCGAAACGGATGTCGCGGAGGTCATTGTCATTTCGCAGCTCCGACCGCGACTCCGAGTTTCACCGGGCGCCGCACGAGCACCGCCCGGTTGTGAGGCGCCAGATATTTCTGCGCGGCTGCCTGCACCTGCTTCGGAGTCACAGCAAGAAAACCGTCGAGAATCGTGTTCACGCGGTCGGGATCGCCGTCGAAAAGCGTGAAGCACGCGAGATAGTGCATCAGGCCGAAACGCGGCATGTAGGAGCCCATGCCGCCTTCCAGCATCGAGTAGTAATCCGAGCGGAACTTCACTTTCACGGGGTCGAGCTCTTCCGGCGCGACGCCTTTCCGCTGAATTTCTTCGATGACTTCGTCATAAACGGCGACCGTGCCTTCCGAAGTGAACTCAGGCTTGTGGAAGATGCGCGTGACCATCTGCGTGGGACCGTTCGTGTCGAAAATTTCGGCATGCCCGTCGGCGTCGACGGCGATCTGCTCTTCGAGTACAAGCTTGCGGTACACGCGTCCAGCGCGCCCGCCATGCAGAACGCGGTCGAGAATGCCCGCGGCGTACCAGTCTTCCGTTTCTCGCCTGGGCAGCGTGTAGCCGATGGCGATGGCCGGGAGCGGGCCGAGCCTCTCTTCGACTTCTCCACGGCGCTCTTCGGTCTGGGGCCGCTCGCTCACGTCCGCGCGCGGCGGAGGCGCTCCGGGCGGAATGTCCTCAAAATAGCGCTTGGCGAAGCTGAAAGCCTCGCTTGGATCGAGATCGCCAAGCATCAGGAGTACGGCGTTATTCGGCGCGTAATAGGTGCGGAAGAATTGCTGCACGTCGGCGAGAGTAGCGGCGTCGAGGTCGGCGAAATCGCCGTAGAAATTGTGGGCGTTGGGCCAATTGCGGAACGCGACGGGCGGCAGATCGAGCCACGGGAAGCCCCCATAGGGCTGGTTCATCACGTTGACGCGGACTTCTTCTTTCACCACGTCGCGCTGGTTGCGAAGATTTTCGTCGTCGACCTTGAGCGCGCGCATGCGGTCGGCTTCGAGCCAGAGGACGCGCTCGAGCGCGTTCGAAGGCACGGCTTCGAAGTAATTCGTGATGTCGTAGTTGGTCGTGCCGTTGAGCAGGCCGCCGGATGAATTGATCAGGCGGATGTGCTCCATCTTCCCGGCGTTTTCCGAGCCCTGGAACATCATGTGCTCGAAGAGATGCGCGAAGCCGCTGCGGCCGCGGGGCTCGAGACGAAAGCCGATCTGATAGTAGACGCCGACGGTGACGACCGGCGCCGAACGGTCCGGCGACGCGACCACGCGCAGGCCGTTCGCGAGCTTGGTGTGCTCGACGGGAATATGGAGCTTCTGGGGCGATGGATTCAACGATGCCTCCTAGAGATATTGTCAGTTGCCAATGCCGCGCTGGAGACCGCGGCGCTACATCTAAACCCTCAGCGACCCGCGAGCGCGCGCTTGAGCCGTTTTGTCGCCGACGCCGGTTTCTTGGACAAGACGTGCGCGGCGAGATGCGCGAGCGTCACGTAGGCTTGCTGTACTTCGCGCGGATAGCCTCGAAGCGCCTGCGCGTGTTTGGCGATGATGGTGTAGTCGTCGCGCGAAAGCGGTCCGGTCCACGCAGCGCGCGGCCCGATCCGTTCGATATTATCGAGCATTTGGCGGATCAAGGGTAGCAGCGTCTGCATGGCGCGGCGACGAGTGAAGCCGATGCGCATGAGCATCTGCACGCCCGATTCGATCAAAGGAAACCCGCTGCCAGCGGCGAGCACTGCCGCCGCGTGATACACGGGCTTGTCGCGGCTGTCGATTGAGATGGGCACGCCGCCCAGAGCCCGCACGATTCCCAGCGCCACGCGGCGCGCCTTCGGATCACCCTCCACGGCGAAAATGACGCCAGCGAGGTTGGGCACGCCCCGGCCGCTGAAAGTCTGCATGGGATGGAGCGAGCCCGTCGCAGCGCCGCGGCGCGCAAGCGGCGCGAGGACGCCGCAGTCGAGCGTGCCGCTCGTGTGCAGGACGATTTTGCCTCGCCAATCCTTGCCACTGATTTCCGCCAGTGCGCTCGCAACGCCCGCAAGCGCGTCATCCGGCGTGGCCACAAGGATTACATCGGCGGCAGCGGCGTCGATCGTGACACGGCTGCGCGCCAGGCCAGCGCCGATCGCCTGGACGGCGGCGCCCGAGGTCGCTTTCGATTTCGTGACGACGGCGCCGATGCACCAGCCCAGCTTCCGCAGACGCTTGCCGAGCGTTTTGCCCACGCGCCCCGCGCCGACGATGGAAATAGTGCGTGCCATGCAGCATGCTAGCATAGCGTGTTCAATCTTCATGCGGGGGGGAAATTGCTTTGCACACTTTTTGGACCGCGCTGCTGGGCGCCGTCGCCTTCCTGTGGATCGCTGCATCGATTGACCTGCTGCGAGGAGTGCCGTCCATGCCGTCGCTGGCGGATGCCAACCCGTTACCGGACGCGCAGTGCCCGCCGGTCTCGATTCTCTTTGCAGCGCGAAACGAAGCCGAAAAGTTGGCCGGCGCGCTCGAAACATTTCTCGCGCTCGATTATCCGCGCTACGAAGTGATCGCCGTCGATGACCGGTCTGAAGACGGCACGGGCGCGATTCTCGAAGCTGCGGCGCAAAGGGAAGCGCGGCTGAAGCCGGTACGCATCGATTCCCTGCCCTCGGGCTGGCTGGGAAAGCCGCACGCTTTGCGGCAGGCGTATGAACGTTCGACCGGCGAATGGCTCGTTTTCACCGATGCGGACGTGTATTTCGCGCCGGACTTGCTGCGCCGCTCGATCGCGTTGGCCGAACGGCAGGGCTGGGAGCATCTGACGCTAATAGGCCGCGTGGAAATGTTCAGCGTCGGCGAAAAGATCGCGATGACATTCTTCGCGATGGCGTTTGCGATCGGGACGCGGCCCTGGGCGGCGAGCAATCCGAAATCGCGCGCATACAACGGTGTGGGCGCATTTCAACTGATCCGCCGCGACACGTACGAGGCGATCGGAACACACAGGCGGCTGGCGATGGAAGTCGTGGACGACATGAAGCTCGGGAAGCTGGTCAAGGACGGCGGATTCCGCTCGGGTGCGGCCCGAGCGGGGGACGCGGTGAGCGTTCATTGGCACGCCGGAGTAGGCAACATGATTCGCGGGACAACGAAGAACCTTTTCGCGGTCTCGGGATTCAACCTGTGGGTGGCATGCGTACAGATTTTCGGGGTGTTGCTGACGTGCGCGTTCCCGGTAGCGGCCTTCGTGTTCACGCACGGGTGGGGGCGGCTGTTTGACACGATCGCGGTCGTGTTGCCGCTGAACATTGCGGGCGGCGCGGCGCTGCAATTCGAGGAGCCCGTGCTGTACGCAGTGACGTATCCGATCGGCGCGTTGATTTTCGCGTGGATGATGGCGCGGTCGGCGATCGTCACGCTGTGGCAGGGCGGGATCGTGTGGCGCGGGACGTTTTACCCGTTGGAGGAGTTGAAGCGGGAGTGGTCTAGCTGCGGCGAGAATTGAAAAAAGGCAAAAGCAGATCCCTCGGACTGCGCCCCGCACCCGCAGAAACTGCGGGAAAGGCGAATGTGCGCGGGCCTTCGCTCGGGATGACAGCGTGGTGCCGTTGTTATTTGTGGCGGGCGCGGGCTTTGGGGCGGGCCTCGGGCGCAGGTGATTCAGCAGGCTGCGGCGCGGCGGCTCGCGGCGGCAATGGCGCGGGCAATTCCGTAGAGGAGATGACGCCAAGGTCACGCTGTTTGAGGGCGCGGATGCGGTCGCGAAGTGAGGCGGCGCGCTCGAAGTCAAAGTTCTTAGCGGCGTCGCGCATCTGCTCATCGAGCTGCGTGATGGCTTGCAGCAACTGTTCCTCGTTCGCAATCTCGCCGATGGCTGAATCGTCCGCCGGAACCGTAACGTAATCCGCTTCGATGATGCGGGCGAGCTGCATATCGACCGACTTCACGATCGATTGCGGCGTGATGTTGTGCTCACGGTTGTAGGCCTGCTGTTTCGCGCGGCGGCGGTTGGTTTCGCCGATGGCCTGGCGCATGGAGTCCGTGATACGGTCGGCATAGAGGATCGCGCGACCTTCGAGATGGCGGGCGCAACGGCCCATCGTCTGAATCAACGAGGTCGCGCTGCGGAGGTAGCCTTCCTTATCGGCGTCGAGAATCGCGACGAGCGAGACTTCGGGGAGATCGAGGCCCTCGCGGAGAAGATTGATGCCGATGAGGACGTCGAATTCGCCGCGGCGCAGGTCGCGGAGAATGCGGACGCGCTCGAGCGTCTCGATTTCGGAGTGGAGGTAGCGGCAGCGCACGCCGACC
>Ga0187872_10003519_pt1 | contig 12470 bp, 7 predicted proteins | sample June2016WEW_16_4_FD_132973 | JGI IMG/M metagenome (GOLD analysis project Ga0187872, IMG submission 132973) | Peatland microbial communities from SPRUCE experiment site at the Marcell Experimental Forest, Minnesota, USA - June2016WEW_16_40 | ecosystem: Environmental > Terrestrial > Soil >...
GAGGAATTCGAGTGGCTGAGTTTGTCTGGTTGGAGATTCTTGCTGAGCCGCAATCCGAAAGCTCGGCGCAGGTCAGGCTGGAGGAGGGGCGCGGCGCGGAGCTAGACAGATGACTCATTGCACGCGAGATCCCTTCGACTGCGCTTAGGGCAGGCGATGATGCGTACGGTAGGATTTAGCTAGGTCGCCACCAAAGAAAAGGCGAACGCCAGACCAAAAGCGGAGCTGGCGGTACGAGCCAGTCCCAGATGCGCTCCATGAGCAGTGCCACGGAGGAGATCCGCTGCTGCTGTTGCAAGACAAGCTTGGGGATGCTCTTTTTCAGGTGGGCGGAGGGCTGCGTGTTTGCCGCGGGATTTTGATTGGAAAGTTCCTAGGCCAACAAACAGTGGACGCTCCCGAGGGAGCGTCCACTGTCACGTGCCCCGTCTTTGCGGATGGATTATTGGAGTTGGACCGCCGGAAGGACGCTCGTTCCTTCCACACGAACGGCTTTAAGGGCCGAGGGATCGATGCCCAATGCTTTGAGAATGGTAGGCGCCACCTGGGCAGTTCCCACTTCAGCTTTTACCGTTCTGGATTCGAAGCTCGGATGGGACAGCAGCAGAATGACGTTTGTATCGTCGTGCGCAAAACCGCCATGTTCGGCTAGTTTGGCGCGGCTGCCGGAGTAAGTGACTCCGACGTTCGGAGTCACGATAATGTCCGGCGAGCGCGGATCTACGGTTGGGTCATTGTAGTTGAGTGTAAGCGAAGGACCGTAGTAGATCTGCCCAAGCGCAATTCCGGAGGCAGAAGCATTGTCTTCGAGGATTTTGACGCTGGCGTCTGTATCGGAGGAGTTGCTCAGCCAGAGCAGCGATACGTCATCTTCCGTCGGTCCAATGCCGTTGGCGTTGCTGGTGGATTCCGAGTCTGGAAGAAAGCCCGCATTGGAGAGCAGGGTGGCGGGTGAAGTGCCGTTGCGAGTCTGAGCGACGTAGCGGCTGGGATCGATGGGCGACTGGCCGTGTTTGGCAGTGATCACGATCAGGGTCGAATCAAAGAGACCTCGGGCCTTCAGCTCCCTGACGAATGCTCCAATCGACGCGTCGACGAACTTGAATTCGTCCAGCAGCGCGGCACTGGGCGTGCCGGCGGCATCCAGATACCCGCCCGTCACATTGTTGCTCTGCTCAATGAACTTCTGGCCTACGCTCAAGGCCTGGAAGTTCATGCCGAAGACGGTAGGAACCTGGGTCTTCCTGGTGCCGAGGTGGTTCTTCCCGTCGATCTCGTTGAGGATCGCGTCGACCTTCAGAGTGTCGTAGCACTGGATATTTTGAAAGCTGTTGGTCCAGGCCGTCAGGTCCGAACCTGGATCGCGCACTGTGCCGCAGGACATGCCTGTAGGCGTGGTGACGCCGGGAAGGCCGATCACGTTGGAGTTGATTTCGGGGGCGTAGAAATCATCGAGAGCAGCGGGGCCTATGCCAGAGGCGACCGAGGAATACGCGGGGTGCTTGTCGGACCATGCCGCGTATCCTCCAGCCTGGTGAATGACGCTGAAGATGCTGTTGGTGCGGACGAACTCCCACGGATAAACGGGGCTGCAGCCTTTGCTTGGGTCGCGGGGCAGTCTCTGGGGATCGATCGAGGCGATACCGCCGTCGGTCAGGGACGCACCGGGGGCGCCGCCGTTCACCATGGTCTGGTCGATGTCGATGCCTTCTTCATACTCGGCTCTACTGCCCGTGGGCGGCGTGTTGGGGGTGCAAGGGCCGGCCGCAACGCCATTGCCGGTGGTTTTCGCGGGGGCGTCGTAGTTTCTTGCGTACCCAACGTCGTAGTAGACCCCGGTCAGGGCCGGGCTTCCGCCCGTGACAATGGCGGTCAGTCCAGGAAACGAATCCGACGGTTTTGAGGTGCTGGCGGCAACGTAGTTGACGCCGGTTTTACCGAGGGCGGCGATCGCCGGGCAATAAGGCGCGCCGTCGTTCACCGTGCTGATGCCGTTGGCGCAGTTTAAGAAATCAACCGCGTGCATTCCATCGACGCTGATCAACAGAACGCGCTTGATGTGGCCTTCATGGTGGAAGTCGTTGTCCTGCGCGGTTGCGATGCCAACCGAACAAGCAGCTGCGAGGGAGAGTACAGCAAGAGTTTTTTTCATTGTGACCTCGATCAGCCATGGTATGGAAGGCCGTGTGAAAGGGACGTTACGGAGAGTTAAATTGTTCGTGAAAACGACTGAGGGCAGGAGGTGGAAAACGCGGCAGCTTAGCATCGACCATTCATTGGGAGTCGATAAGAGGAACTGCGCACGTTTGCTTGAGATGTAGGATCTCTGCAAAGACCCCCGGTTAGACCTCAGACCTGGAAACGAAAATGCCCCACGGGTTGCATACCAGGCAAACCGTGAGGCGCGAATGCAATCCGCACCGGCTGCGGCTATTTCAGAGTCTTTACGTAGGCAGCCACGGCTTTAGCGTCGTCGGCGGAAAGGCTGGAGAGCGCTTTCTTGTGCGGCGCTTTCTTGGCGTCGTTGCCCTTGGTGAGCAGATCGGTGATTTGCCCCTCGGTCAGGCTGCTGCCCTTGAGGGCCGGACCGACCTTGCCTTGGCCTTCGGGGCCATGGCAGACGGCGCATTTGGCCCTGTACGTGGCGGCTCCGTCTTGTGCGAACGCGGGCAGCGCCACAGATACGGCCATCACGATGACCAGAAGTACGATCAGCATTTTGGTCATTCTCATGAGGTCTCCTTCAGAAGTGGGGATATTAAGGGGCCGAAAAGTCGAGACGAATTGTAGCCCTTCGAGCAGCCAGTGTCGACGCGTCAAAATCGGTTGCCGTCATTTCACCTCACCCCTCGTGTTTTTTATCCCCTGGGTTTCTTCTGACGACTTACCGGGACGATTGCACGATCAGGATCATGCCGGGGCGGAGGACCGCGACGTTGCGGTTGTCGCGTTTGAGGGCGGCGACGCTGGTTCGGTAGGCGTTGGCAATGGAGTAGAGAGTTTCGCCGCTCTTCACTCTGTGGTGCACCACCGCGGCCTGTACGGTTTCTCGTTCAATTTGCGCGGACTTGGTGGCTGGTGGCTTGGTGGTGGCGGTTTCCGTGGGCTTCGATGCGGGGTGCTTGGACCTAGACCGCGAAGACGCCACTTCTGCGTCGTGCGCGCTCGGTGAAACCGGCAGGTGCAGCGCCAGCACTCTACGTCCGCGGAGACTGTCGCCGTGAATGCCGTTCCACCGGCGCAGCATCTGCGGCGAAATGCCGAAGTTATCGGCGACAGTTTCGACCGTATCTCCGGAATGAACTTTGTAACGGGTGATACGGCGAGCGTAAGTTGCGGTGTCGCTCATCGGATGCTTCCCCGGAGCGACGGGGATGACTAACTTGGCATCGGCTTCTAGTTCGGTGTCTTCCAGATGGTTGGCGGCGGCTATGGACTTGGCTGTGGTGTGATAATTCCGCGCCAGGGACGCGAGTGTGTCGCCGGGATGAACCGTGTGATAGCGCCACCACAGCCGCATGTCGGACGGAATCGAGGCGATCGCGGTTTCGTATTCGTCTTTGGTGCCCACCGGCAAGTGCAGCTCAAACTTGCCCACGCGCGGCGTGGTGAGGCGCAACAGGCTGGGATTCAAATCTTGCAGTTCAGCCGAACTGGAACTGACGCACTCGGCCACCAGGCGCAAATCCACCGGATAGTTGACGGTGACAGTGTCGTAATCCGTCGGGTGCTCCATCACGACGTCGTCCAGTCCATACTGCGACGGATTTTTGGTCATGATGGTCACAGCCAGAATGATAGGCACGTAGTTGCGCGTCTCCTTCGGGAGAACGTTGCGGCGGTAAAGTTCCCAGAAGTCGGCGTAGCCGGTGCGCTTGACGGCAGCCTGCACGGTACCGGGGCCGGAGTTGTAAGCGGCCATGGCGAGATACCAGTCGCCGAACTGGTTGTAGAGATCTTTCAGATGGCGGGCGGCGGCGCGGGTGGATTTTTCGGGATCCTGGCGATCGTCGACCCACATGTTGTGCGAGAGGCCGTATCCGCGGGCGCGGCTAGCCATGAACTGCCAGATGCCGCGTGCGCCCACGCGCGAGACGGCATGGGGATGGAATCCGGACTCAGCCTGCGCGAGATAGATCAAATCCTGCGGGACGCCTTCCTCTTTTAACGTGGCGACGATCATGTCGTGGTAGCGTCCCGAGCGGGAGAAGGCGCGCTCGAAAGTGCCGCGTCCGCGACTGGAGAAGTAAGTGATGTAGCCGGCGACTTGATCGGTCATCATCAGTGGCAGGTCAGAACGCGTGTTCTTGATCTCGGCTTGCGCTTTGGCTTTGACGCTAGCATCGGGTGCGGGCGTGAGGCCGTTAGTCTCGTCGATGGGCGCGGGCTCAGACTTCTGCTGCGCCTCGGCATCGGCGGTCGTGCCGCCCGGATACAGTTCGTTGACCCCTTGGACGATACGGTCGAATTCCTCTTGCAGGCGATCGTCGGAGCGGATGTCAAGATTGCTGCTCAGCAGGGCGTTAAGCGCGTTGTCGAAATTCTGTTTGGCCTCATCGGTTTTGCCAGCCTGATGGTTGGCCAAACCTGCCTGGTATTCCTTTTCAGCCCGGGCGATCAAATCAGCGACCGGGTCCGGAGCCGGGGCAGCCGCTGAATCGGTCGCCGTAGTGGATTCTATTTGGGCTGCCTTTTGAGGCTGAGCATCATCTGCTGCCTGAGCTGGAGCGGGGGTTGATGCGGTTGCCGGAACTTGGGCGGAAGGCGTAGCGGGCTTAAGCGCAGGTGCTTTACCGGGCGGCAGAAGAGAGACTGGCTTCTGCTCCGTCTGGCAGGCGCAAGCTGCCAACGCCAGGGAAGCCAGTACAGCGGTCCGGACATAGAGTTTTGCTAATCGCATGTTTCTCTATGAGATACGTGCTTCTCCCTCGATTTAAGGTCCGGTAGATTCTACCAAATCGTACTCGGCAGCCTCGTCCGGGTCAACGCCGAAAAGGCACTGGCGCGGTTACTTTCGGCATCAGTCCCGGTGGTTACTGCTGGAAAGCGGCATCGGACGTCCGACCTCCGAAGTTGGATGACCGGTCTCTTGTCTCGGTTGTCGCGGCCTCAGTCTAATCTGACTCTGTAACTGAGGTCCGACGTCTGTTTTTTCACACGCGCCAATAATCGGGGCGCCAGGTCTGGATCGACTTCTTAATGTCTGCCCGAGACAACTTCTCGTTCAAAGCACGCTCGACCAGTTTCGGGATCTCGGCGTCGGAAGCGAAACGCAGTCCGCAGAGCTGATCTTCGGTCAACTCAGGAATGCGGGAACGCAAAGGCTCCGGAAGAAGCCGCATGAGGCGCAACTGCTCTTCCAGGCGGATGACGCGGTCCTGCACCCTGAGCGCGTAGAGGCGCACTTTGAACACGAGGATCAGAAAGGCGGTCGCCAGCAGAATCAGCAGCACGGCGTGAACGTGATCGCGAAGGTCGCCGCTGGTAATGTGCGCGAAAAAATGGACCAGGGTCAGGATCAGCGCCAGCGCGAAGACTGGGACAACAAAGAAATGAAACAGCGGGTCCCAGCGCGTGTGATTCGCCAGGGTCTGAGGTTTTGTTTCGGCCACGAAGGCCTCCTTACGGGAAGACGTGCCAGTGTAGCAGAGTCGAAGCCATCTGGCCGGTCGCGTCGGAGCGATCGCATGTAGAATCACCTGTCGCATCTTCTTATAAGATCGCGAATCCAAAATTGCCATGAAAGCCATTCAAGTCAGACAACCGGGTGGGCCGGAGGCGATGGAACTGGTGGATTTGCCGGTTCCGCAGCCCAAGGCGAATGAGGCGGTCGTGAAGTTGTCCGCTTCGGGCGTGAACTTTATTGATGTGTACATTCGCGAGGGGCGCTACAAGACTGTCACCCCCTTCGTGCTGGGGCAGGAGGGCGCGGGCGTCGTCAACGCCGTGGGCGCCGACGTCACCTTGGTGAAGAACGGTGATCGCGTCGCTTGGACCGGGCTGATGGGATCGTACGCGGAGTACGCTGCCGTCCCTGTGGACCGGCTGGTGCCGATTCCCGACGCCGTGACGGACCAGCAGGCCGCGGCGGCGATGTTGCAGGGCATGACGGCGCATTATCTCTCGCATGACACCTATCCCTTGAAACGCGGCGAAACGGCACTGGTGCACGCGGCGGCAGGTGGCGTAGGACTGCTGCTGGTGCAGATGGCGCACCACATTGGCGCGCGCGTGATTGCTACGGTCTCGACCGACGAGAAAGCAAAGCTGGCGCGCGAAGCCGGGGCCGACGACGTCATTCTCTACACGCATTCCGATTTTGAAGCCGAGACGAGACGGCTGACCGGCGGCAGAGGAGTCGACGTGGTCTACGATTCGGTAGGGAAGACGACTTTCGAGAAGGGCCTGAACGTTCTGCGGCCGCGCGGGGTGATGGTGCTGTTCGGCGGGTCGAGTGGCGCGGTGCCTCCGTTTGATCTGATTGCCCTGTCACAGAAAGGGTCGCTCTATGTGACTCGGCCAACTTTGGTTCACTACATCGCCACGCGGGAGGAGTTGATGGCGCGGTCGGGCGCGGTGTTTGGCATGATGGCGGCCGGCAAACTCAAGTTGCGGATCGAACACACCTATCCGCTGGCCGAGGCACAGCAGGCCCATCGCGATCTGGAAGGAAGAAAAACTACAGGGAAGCTGTTGCTGATTCCGTAGGACGAGTGTTGGGTCTTAGGTTTGTGATCAAGGCTTAATAATCAAGACCTAAGACCTGAGACCGGAAAACCATGAAAGCCATTCGCGTGCAGCACACTGGCGGCCCGGAAGTCATGGAACTCGTCGAAATTCCCGTCTCGCAGCCGAAGCCGGCTGAGGCCGTGGTGAAGGTTTCCGTTGCCGGCGTGAACTCAATTGATGGCCACTTCCGCGATGGAAGTTTACGAACGCCGCTGCCGTTTATTCCCGGGCAGGAAGGCGCCGGAATTGTAGCGTCAGTGGGAGCGCAGGCAAAAACGGTCAAAGTCGGCGGCCGCGTGGCGTGGAGCGGGACGTTGGGCTCGTATGCCGAGTACGTGTCTGCGTCGACGGACAGTCTCGTGCCGGTCCCTGACACGGTGACCGATCAGCAAGCCGCAGCGGCCATGATGCACGGGCTGACCGCGCACTATCTGGTGAACGATGCACACAAACTGAAAGCGGGCGAGACGGCGCTGGTGCACGCGGCTGCGGGCGGCGTCGGACTGCTCCTGGTGCAGATGGCGCGGGCGATCGGGGCGCGCGTGATTGGCACGGCTTCGAGCGAGGAGAAAGCCAGGCTGGCACGCGAGGCAGGCGCGGATGAAGTGATCATCTTCACGCAGCAGGATTTTGAAGCCGAAGTGAAGCGTCTGACGGGCGGAAAGGGCGTCGACGTGGTGTACGACGGCGTGGGCAAGGCCACATTTGAGAAAAATCTGAACGTGATGCGGCTGCGCGGCATGCTCGTACTCTACGGCATGTCGAGCGGGCCGGTGCCGCCGGTGGATCCGGCCAAGCTGTCGGAGAAAGGGTCGCTGTACATGGCGCGCACCACGCTGGCGCACTTTACCGCTACCCGCGAGGAACTGCTGGCGCGCTCGGGTGCTCTCTTCGGAATGATCGCGGAAGGCAAGCTCAAACTGCGGATTGCGAAGACATATCCGCTGGCGGAAGCGCCGCAGGCGCACCGCGACATGGAAGCGCGGCAGGTCGCTGGAAAATTGCTGCTGATTCCGTAAGAGCGGCTGTCCCCACATGTGCCGCTACACTTCCAGTTTTTCGGCGCTTAGCGCTTGCGGGTGTAATTGCGCGCGTATTCTGGCGCTTCTCTTCCCTCTAGCAATCTCGCATCGTCAATAGGCTTGCCTGCGACCATCTCCAGCGGCACAACTCCGGCCCAGGTGGGGAACGAGTAGTCTTCCTCGTCGTCGATGGGCGGGCCGACGCGCACTTTCGCGGAAAATTCCTCGATGGGAACGCGCAGCACCGACGTTGCTTTGAGTTCGCGCTCGTTCGGCTGGCGCGCGTCATCCCAGCGGCCGGGCAGAATGTGCTCCGACAGAATTCGGAGAGCCGCAAGCTTCTCTTCCGGATCATCGACCAGAGTTGCCTTCCCAAGAATTACGACAGAGCGGTAGTTCATCGAGTGATTGAAAACCGAACGGGCGAGGACGAGTCCGTCGAGCAACGTAATCGCGATGCAGACCGGCGCGCCGTCGTTCATCTGCATCTGGCGCAGCATGCGGCTGGCGGCGGAGCCGTGAATGTAGAGGCTGGCGTTCTTGCGGCCGTATGAGGTCGGGATTACAAACGGCTGGCCGTCGACGACGAAGCCGACGTGGCAGAGAAAGCCCTCATCGAGGATGCGGTACACGGTATCGCGATCGTAGACAGCGCGATCGGCTTCGCGGACGACACGGGTCCGCGCGGTGGGCATTTGAGGTTCAGACATTGGGGGACGAACTCCGGGCAAGCGCCAAGGATGGGTAAACGGAAAGTGTAACACCGGCGGCAGACCTCAGACGGCAGACCTCAGACCTCAGACGTCAGACCTCGGACCAAAGACATCGGAACTCGCAGATGCGCACAAAGAAATCTGGATTCCGAGAGGCACGGAATCCAGGGGAGACGATCTAAGGCGATGCTTACCAGTACAGCTTCATCGCGAATTGGAACTGACGCGGATCGTAGGCGGCGGTGGGCAACCCGGCATTGGTGTACAGCGGGCTGACCGCGGCTACGTTCATTTTGTTGGCGATGTTAAACATATCGACGATCAGGTCCGTGCTGAAGCGTTCGCCGAAGTAAATGCGCTTGGAAACACGCATATCGTCGAAGACGGTCCAGGGCTGGATCCCCGCGTTGCGGCCGAGATTGCCGTCGAGCTGCAGCAGAGTCGGTGTCGTCAGGGTTGCGACGAAACCGTTGATACATGGCTCCTGCAGCACGCCCGTGGGAGAGTACTTGGATTGATAAACGGTACCGCATGCCGGGTTGACGACGGTATTGGGACGGCCGGTCAGAGACGAAAGTTGGAGATTGTCCCCGTTGCCGGTAATGATATTGAAAGGACGCCCCGAAGCAAGATCGAGCAGCGGGGCCCATGTCCAATCGCTGAAGACTTTGCTGACGAAGCCGCTGCCGCTGAGCTTTCCACTCTGGAAGACGCCGCTGAAGACGAAGCGATGACGCTGGTCGAAAAGCGACGTGGAGCGATCCACGCCCGGGTAGTAGCTGTCCTGTGGCGTCAGTGTGGATTGCAGATCGGTGGAGTCGTCAATGGCATGCGACCAGGTGTAGGAAGCGAGGAATTCGAAGTGTCGGTTGTAGCGCTTGCGCAGGTTGGCGCTGAAGCCGTGGTAGATGGAGCTGCCGTTGGAATAATTGGCATCCATGTCGCCGAAGGGAACGCAACCGGTGAATCCCCCGGTGACTGTAGGAGCGCAGTTCGCATTGAATCCCTGGCTGGCGAGACCGCTCTCGATGGATTCCGCGAGTTGTACGCAAGGGATCGCGGCTGGCCCCGCGGCGATGAGGGCTCCGGCAATAGAAGGATTCAAGCCACCCGGACGGAAGAAATTCATCAGTGCCGAATTAACCCAGGGACCAAGCGCGCCGGACCCGCAAGGGAGGGCTCCGCTGCCCACGGTGAACGGGCTTGCCGGGGTTTGTCCCGCCGCCAATGCTGCGTTGAAGTTGGCCACCATCAAGTCGCCGCGAATCGTGTTGGCGTTGATGGGGCGATTCAGGTGACGCCCGCCATTGAAGTTGTACGCCAAACTCAGGGCGAATCCGTCACCAAGATCCCGTTCGACGCTGACATTCGCTTGCTGCGAATACGCGTAGACGAAGTTCTTGGATTGCGGATAGCCGAAGGGCTGGAAGCCCAGCGGCAGGAATGTGGACGGGTTCAGATAATTCTGGTTCAGAAAGACGGATTGAGGAAAGTTCAGAGCCTGAAACTGCTGCTGGTTGGGCAGGTATCCCAGTGCGCTGGCCGTACCCGGGAGAAGAGTAGCCGCACACGGGTTGAGTGGACTTGGGGCATTGACGGGCAGACCCTGGAAGATGGTAATTGCATTCAAATTGCTCGGACTGCCGGCGCCAGAGCAAACAGACGTGCCGGCAAACGCCAACTGGCCGCTGGACGAACCGTCGGAGGCATCGCCGAGAAAGTAGAGGCCGAGCAGCGGATGGTCATAAAAAATCCCGTACGACGCGCGGACGACCGTCTTGCCGTTCCCGCTGGGATCCCAGGCTAAGCCAATACGGGGCTGAATGTTGTTGGTGTCGGCCTGAATTCCTTTCTGCAATCTCAGCAGGTTGTAGGCAGGAAGCGCCAGCCCCTGAGGCGGCTTGAATTTCGGGGGGATTTCCACGTCGTAGCGAATGCCATAATTCAGCGTGACGTTTGGATTGATGCGCCACGAGTCCTGCCAGAACGCGCCAATGGGAATGTTCTTGAACGAGTCGCTGGGACTGCCGATGCCCTGAATGAAATCTCCGGGCAGGCCTGCCCCGTAGGATTGCACGGGCGAGAGGTCGGGGAATGGAGTGCCCGGAATCGGAGAAGTAAAGCCCAGAGCAGAAGAACTGAAGCTGCCGAAGTCGTACACGCCTCCGTAGTTCACAGTGAAAATTGCTTTGAGTGGAAGGTAGTTGAGGTCTCCGCCAAACTTCATATTGTGGCGGCCGACGGTCCAGGAAAAGTTGTCGGTAAACTGGTACCGCTGCTCGGTCCGCTGAATGTAAGAGTAAGGTTCGCGGCCGAAATAGGCGAAGCCCGGAATGTTTACAGCCGGGTCGGAGCCTCCGGGAATCTGCGTATTGTAGAAATAGGAGAGTCCGCGGCGGGCATACTGAAAGCGAAATTCGTTGACCTTGTTGTTGCCGATCGTCCACGTGTCCTGAAAGACGCCAGAGACGTCGCGATAAGTCTGTTGCGAAGTGCGCGAGTAAGCGTTTTGCCCGAACGGCTGGTCCTGGCCGCTGACTTCGATGCCGGTGACGGTGCTGGGGCTGACGTTGACGCGAAACGTCAAGCGATGGTTGGTTCCCACGTTCTGGTCGAGACGAAGGGCGTAGAGACTTGTTCCCTCAAAGACGGGGAAATTGCCAATCTGCGATGCCAAGGTCTGGTAGGAACCTGGCACGAAGCACGGCGGCGCAGTGCAACTCGTGGGAAATCCCGCGATCCCCGGGAAGCCCCCGGTCATTCCTGTTGGCCACGCCCCATTCACGGCCATGCCCGACGAGGCTCCGATCAGGCCGGCATACTGACCAACGCCTTGCGCGAACGCTGGACTCGCCGCCTCCAGCGCGAGCACGCTGGGATTGGTGAGAAACCCGACTTGGGCCGCAGTCATCTGCAGCGTGCCGAAAGGAAGTCCGACTTGCGTGGTGTCGAAGGGGACTAGTCCGAAATTCCCTTGTCCGATACTGGAAAATCCAGTTTCGTGCCGTCGCGTGACTTCGTACGAAAAGAAGAAAAAGGACTTGTCCTTCTTGATCGCTCCCCCAAAGGCGGTGCCCGCCTGCACGCGCGTGTAAGCGGGATTCGGGACCGTGCTGAAGGGGTTCACAGCCTGGAAGTTCCGATCACGGAGGAAGCCGAAGACATCGCCATGGAAGGCGTTCGATCCGGAGCGGGTGATGATGTTAACCACGCCGCCTGCGGCGCGGCCGTATTCCGCCGCGTAGTTATTGGTAATGATCTGAAATTCCTGCACGTCTTCTTGCGAGACGGTGGAGCGCACACCGTTGACGGAGTTGTCGGTGGCGTCGGCTCCGTCGACATTGACCAGGTTCGAGCGCGCGCGCTGGCCACTCATGTTGAGGCCGGAGGTCGGTGCGGCGCCCAGGTTAGGCGCGTTGTCGCGCACCACTTGCGAATCGGTCAGCGTGAAGTTGATGTAGTTGCGCCCGTTGATGGGAAGATTGTCGATGCGGCGCTCGCCAATGGTGTCCGTCGTCGAAGTGCGCGAGGTTTCCACCAGTTCCGCTTGCGAACTGACTTCCACAACTTCCTTGCCTCCCGCGACCTCGAGCGTGACCGGAAGTTCCACCAGTCCGCCGACCGTGATAATGACACCCGTATTTTCGACCTTCGTGAACCCCTTAGTCTCGACCGTGACCGAATAGGAGCCCGGCGGCAGCTGGCGAGCGCTGTATCCCCCCTGTCCGTCGCCAGTGGCGCTGCGCTCCAGGCCCTTCGCGACATCCCGCGCGGTCACGGTCGCATTCGTGACCACGTTCCCGCTGGGATCTCTGACGGTGACGTGCAGATCGCCGGTGGCAACGCCGCCCTGACCATAAGCAATGGCCGAAAGCAGCAGAAAAAAGAAACTCAAGGCGACAGCTTTGGCAGTGCGGATCATGAGGTTCTCCCTTGAACTCGCGGAGGCGAGCGGACGGCGGGAACGATTCTCCCGGCAGATTGCCGATGTATTCACGAAGTGATC
>Ga0187872_10003520_pt1 | contig 12468 bp, 12 predicted proteins | sample June2016WEW_16_4_FD_132973 | JGI IMG/M metagenome (GOLD analysis project Ga0187872, IMG submission 132973) | Peatland microbial communities from SPRUCE experiment site at the Marcell Experimental Forest, Minnesota, USA - June2016WEW_16_40 | ecosystem: Environmental > Terrestrial > Soil >...
CTTGTGGCCGTCACCATCCCGATCCTACGCGAACGGGACGAGGATGGGTTGGACCAGGCTCTGGTGCGTCCGGAGCCTTTGAAGCGCCTGCGACGCGTGCCAGAGGAGGAGATCATTGCGGAATTCCTACGGAGCGAGTTTTATCATCCCGAATTCGATCTCTATCGCGAAGACTTCAAGCATCTGGTGGAGCAGGCCGATCTCAATCATCCCGAGGAGAACTTCATCCGGCGCGCTTTGCTGTTTCTGCGACGAGGACGCTTGTGGCGTGAACTGCCTCCCGATATGGAATGGTGGGAGATTGAACTGACGCCGCGCGACCTGGCCCGCCTGCGGGCATTTCCACGCAACCAGTGGAGGCACTTTGCCGGAGGCGGATTCTATCTCACGGAAATGATTGGCCGCATCGAAGCCGAACTGGCTCGGGGGGAGCACAGTCGGTTTCTGAAAAAGCTCAGGGAAATCGGCACCGATCTCCGGGAGAGCGATGTGCCAGATGCCGTGTTGCTGATTGGCATTGACGGGCAACATCCGCTGACCATTATCGACGGGAATCACCGGATGTCAGCAGCCATGATGACGATGCCCGAATCGGCGCACCGCCGCTTTCGTTTCTATTGCGGTTTATCTCCCAACATGAATTTGTGTTGCTGGCACAACACTGACCTGCGAAGCCTGACCCGCTACGCTCGACATACGATTCGGTATATGCTTCGCGATTTCCTGATTGTGCGGACACTGCGGGAGAAGCGCGCCGAACTCCAGATGCTGTGAAAAAAAGGTGAACCGCACCTGCGGGAGCGGCGAGAGACTCACGGATTTCGCGACGGCACGTTCACTGTGCGAGCGTTGTAGCGTTCTCCATCAAATTCCGCCTGAATACTGACGTTGGCCCCTTCTTGCAAGAGACGGAGACTGTTGCTATCCAGCGAGCCGATGGCGAGTTCGTGAATGCTTTGGTCGGTATCGTTGGACAGGGCCACAACACGCGAGCGCAAGTCGACGGCGACAATTCGACCCTGAAATGTAAAAGAATTTCCACGCTCGGCAAGAATCTCAATTCGGTTCGCCGTACTTTGTGCTGGCGTGAACCATACCTGCACCAGCATGCCCGGAGACAAAGCTTGCGGCGAGGAAGCCTGGCCGCGGTTGACAACTGTCGTGCTTCCAGTGATTCGCAGCGCAACACTTTTCGGGCTTAGAGGATCGCGTAGAATGAGTCGCGACCTGGTTGCGTCATACCGCAAGACCTGCCCATTCATTTCAGCCGCGCTCGACGGTCCGGTTCGCACCGAGATCGCAAACAGCTTTCCATCCTGAATTACGGTGTCGACTGACACCACAGATCCGGTAGGAATGCTGGTCCAAGGTGTGTTCGCATTTGAAGCCGAGCTCGCGTTGGCGGGAAGAAGTCGAGTCTGCGGGTCGAAAGCAATCCGGACGTCGCGGCCTCCGAAGGCGCGCACTATCAGCTGATCGCGGATTGGATCCAGTTGCTTCAGAACGCCGCGCACCAGACCTACCTTCTCTTCGGCTTTGCGGGCTGCGGGGCTGTCTGGGTTCGGGGACTGTTGCGGCGCACCGGAATTGTTGGATGGGGCTGGATTGGATGGGGCCGGCGCGGCCGTCTGCGCCCATGCGCAGCCAGCCATTAAGGTCATCGACCAGAGGAGTTTTATCATCGTTGCTTGGATGCTAATTCTGAAGACTGCGGATAGGGTCATTCGCATAGGGTATTTACTGTAGTCAACCGAACCCAGTCGTCGGGCATCATAATGGCGGCGAGGTGTTGCTTTGAGAAAGACAAGAACACTCTGTGCGATTGCGGGTTTGCTGGCGATGCAACTTTTCGCCGGGGCAAGCCACGGGTTTGCGAGCGATCTGAAGGTTCCCATTCCGCAGCGCGGTACCACGACGCCCAGCCAAAAACTCAACCGCGAGGGTGTTGCCGCTCTCAAGCATGGACATCAGAAGAAAGCCAAAGAGCTTTTTTATCGGGCCTACCTGCTGGATCCCGAAGACCCGTTCACTCTCAATAATCTCGGCTATGTCGCCGAATTGGAGGGCGATGCCGATCGCGCTTTACGCTACTATGCACTGGCGGCGAAGCAGCATACCGATGCGGTCATCGATCAGTCGAACGAAGCGGCCCTTAAGGGCAAGCCCTTGAATGATGTATTTCGGCAGGTAGAGGATGCGGATCGGCAGGTCAGCAAGGTCAATGAGCAGGCGATTGTTCTGCTTCAGGCCGGGCACGTGATTGAAGCGAGAAACCTGCTGCAATCAGCCCTGCCACGCTTTCCGTACGATCCGTTTCTCCTCAACAATCTCGGCTATGCGTTGGAAACGATCGGGGATATCGAGGGGGCGCAACGATCTTATTCCGCAGCCGCTAGCCTGCATTCCACGAAGCGCGTGGTGGTGACTCCGCGTCTGAAGTGGCGTGGCCGGCCGGTCAGCGAGGTAGCCGCAGCCAATGCACTGGCCGTCAGCGAGCAGATCGCCCGAGGCGAAGGGGTTGAGGCAGCCACGGCTCGCCTCAATTTGCGTGGGGTGGCGGCGCTGAACGACAACCATCCGTCGGTCGCGCGGGACTTTTTCTTTCAGGCATATCAACGGGATGCCCACGATGCGTTCACCCTGAACAATCTGGGCTACGTTTCCGAGATGGCTGGTGATCGGGAGAGCGCTGAAATGTATTACGAGGCAGCACGTTCTGGCCGGGACGCGAATGCCAAAGTAAGCTATGCCACGCGTCGCGACGCCGAGGGGCAGAAGATTGACAAAGTGGCTGACGATAACCAGTTGGATGTGGAGGCCACGCTGAAGGCGATTCAAGGGGCAAAGCGCCGCCAGCAACGGCCCGTTCAACTTCAACGTCGCGGCTCGGCGAACCCTGAGCCGGATGCTACGCCCGTACCTCCAATTGGAATGCCGGCTCCTGCTCTCCCTAACTTGCCGTCACCGGGTTCCGAACAAAATCCAAATACAAACTCCCAGTCCCCGCAGACCCCGCAGCCCCAGGACCAACCGCAAAAAAAATAGGTGCCGACTTTCGCAGATTGCACTCCGGCTTGCACGCGGTTGAGGCGCGCATCGAGTTGAGTGCGCTTGATTAGTGCAGGGGGCGCGATGCGCGAGTTCGCCGTGCCACAGTCAGCTATCCGGCTCCACATCCTTATCTTGTTCGGATTTGTGGAAAGGCGCAGTGTTGCGTGTCGCGGTTTGGGGGAGTTCCAGAAACAGCGTCGGCGCAGGACTAAGCCGAGGGCGCGCTGATCTCGTCTTCGTCCTGCCATCGTTGAATTTTCTCGCCCACGCTCCGGGCCAGGGCGTCTGGCCTTTGGAATTGGCCCGCGCGCCGCAAGTCGGCTGCCAGTTGCAGAGTCTTGATGCGCACCTGCTGGCGGAAAGCCCGGATGTATTCTCGCACCACCTGCGGCATGCTCATGGCAACCCCGGCGGCGTGACTCCGCCAAGCCATCTCTTTCAGATCGTCTGGAGAATTCAGGGCCAGCATCAGTTGCTCAACCAGGCTATCGACATCGCCTGGCGTGAAGAATCGAATGGCAATCCCCTCATGCTCCGCAAGCTCTCGAAAGTCATGAATGCCGGAGGCAATAACCGGAACCCCATATTGCGCCGCGAGGTGCGCCACCCCACTGGAACCCGCAGAGGATGTGTACGGCATCACCGCCAGGCTTGCTTCACGAAAAAGGTTGGCAATGGCCTCCTCTGGTACATACCCCAGAAAGCGGATGCGATCGCTGGCATGGCGCTGCTTCGTTGACTGTACATAGCCGGGAGTTTTTGGATGATCGCCGCCACCGATTACTAGTTCGACATTGGAGATCTTCTGCGCCACCCGATCGAACGCTGCGATCAGCACCTCGAGACGCTTGTACGTTCCCCACTTTCCAAACGCGAGAATGCGATGGATGGGATTTCCCCGGCGGCTAAAATCGGGAGGGTCCGGCTTCCCGGCAAAGATCCCATGCGACCGCACGCTGACGTGGCCCCGCTTGTATTTCTCATCCAGAGTTCGACGATAGGCGGGCATGAGCACGGAAAGCGAATTCGCGCTCAACAGTAGATGCGTGGCCAGCCAGCCTCCGAGCCGGTACAGCCGGTGCGAGGAAACTGCGGCATCCTCCAAATCGACCGTTTCGAACAACTGGTGCAGCGTTACATGCGAGTGCACCCCGTTCAGTCGCGCAACCGCCGGTGCCAGCAGCCCGAGGATAGCGGAAAGCGGGCGGTCGCCGAAGCTGGCAAATCCGAGGTTGAACCAGGCTACCTCAGGCTTCACCTTCCGGATGGCACGCACCAGACTTGCCAGGTTGCCATGCCTGCCGAATCCCCAACAACGTACGACCTTAAAGCCGGGCAGTTCCTCGGCTGGTGTTGAGAGATAATCTCCCAACACCGTCAGATCAATACAGGGTTCTTGCCGAAGTTGATTCGCAACGTGGTAACCATATTCATTGAGCGCATGCCGACTGGGCGGAAACGAAGTGACGAGCGCAATCTTCATGGCTCGCTCGAACGCAGCACCAGATCCCGCGAGAGCCGGCCCAGAAGGTGCAAATAGTGAAGGGCGACGGTCGCATTGGCCTTGCTCCTGCCCGCTTGACGCAGTCCGAATTGGTAAGGGACTTCCTGGGCGGTTTGAATGCGTCCCCGTACCAGGATCTCAAGTAGAAGTTTGAAGCCGGTGGTCTGGAAGGTTAGCCCCTCAATGCAGCGGCGATGAATGATAAAGAAGCCCGACATTGGGTCCGTGACCCCGAGGTTCTTCTTGGAAATTAGGGGAGATGCGGCGAGAGTACTCAGCCGGGAAACGGCCGCGCGCAGAGGATTCCAACCCTTGACGCCGTGATTCCGAGCATAGCGGCTGGCGATGGCTATGTCGGCCTGTTCGGCGGCCTTTAAAACTGCCGGTAACAACTCGGGGGGGTGCTGCAGATCAGCATCAATCACTCCCAGCAGGTTCGCTGGGGATTGACTCCAACCGCACAGCACCGCACCTGCTAAACCACGTTCTCCGGCACGGGAAAGGAGGCGAATGCGGGAGTCCCGGTTTGACCAGTCGCGAACTTTTTCCACCGTTCCGTCGGTGCTTCCGTCATCCACTACAACGATTTCGTATTCGTAATTCGTTCGGCTTATAGCATCAGTAACTGCAGAGAGTAATTTGTCGATGTTTCCCGCTTCATTGAGAGTTGGTACGACGAGTGCAAAAGTATTATCGGTAACTCCAGGGATCATCCAAGGCCTCGCTTTCAGTAACGCGTAAGCCTTGGATGTCCGCTAGATACTTGCGGTTGGGTCGTTTTGCGGGCTACAGGAACTCTGTTGCCGGACTACGGGGCTGTCCTCGGCATCTTCAAGTATCTCCCGTACTGGACGCGGGATTTAGAACCCGAGAGTGGCGGAGGTGCGTACAAATCTCATTTCGCATATCCTCCGGCTGGCCCGGGGCAATGACGATCAGTTGCGGAACAAGTTCTCTGAGGTGCAGAAAACTCCGCTGATTCTCATTAACAAATTCCAGGGGAAATTCTGGTTTTCTGGCAAAGGCTGCGGCCGGTGACGCGTCGATAATGAAAGCGAGATTGGGAACAGGCGTCTGCTGCAGCAGGATTTTGGCGTAAATACGAGCTAACGATGATTTTGAATAGATATTCGCGATTTGATCGTAAATATAGCGATCAAAAATTACGACGTCATATTCTTTTACGTGCGGACTGGCAAGCAGGCGCCGCAATCGTGCAACATCCAGTGTGTAGAATCCCGCGCGGGCTGCCGACAAATACCACTTCCGAATGTGTTTATTGTTTTTCGGGACGAATGAAACCTGAGTCGCCTGATCGGTGTGGAGAGAGTCCATTGTTCTTTGGCCGACTCCGCCGCGCATTTTCGACCAGACGGCCACGTTGTCCCAGAAAGTGAGCAGTAAGACACGTTGGCCCTGATTCTGCAGGTATGACGTGAGGTACTCGATCTGCGTAGTCTTCCCGGCTCCATCAATGCCCGAAAAGCTGATCAGAAATGGACGAGCGGCAACGGGCTGCCCATTGTCGGGTTGTAGAACTCCTGGCTTCATGGGTGAGCAGCGGACGGGGCACCTGGTGGACGCGCCGGACTTCGCTGGGACAAAGCTACAACGGTACCGACGGCTATTCCCGCTCCGGCCAACACACCCAGCTTGATCAACAGAGAGCGATGACTGCGTTGCCGGGGCGGCGCCACGGCTGCGCCGGCGGGTTGGGAAACCGGAGCTCCCTTCACACTGGCGGCCTTCGCTCCCGCAGTTCCTGAGGGAACCGCTGCGGGCTCCTGGTCCGGTGACGTCTGTGCAGGTTGCGACTGCGGCGCATCCGGCAACGGATCGTCCTGTTTCTGGCCAACGCTGCTCGATTGCTGAGGAGGGCTTGCCAAGAGCGGCATTTCGCTGGACATCAGAAATGCGCCGGCCAACATGACAACCGAAAAGCATTTTGAATATCCGCGGCTTGTCCGATTCATTTATGCACTCCAAAGTTTTTGAGATGGGTTCGCGCGTTGATCTTGTGTCCCGTTCGTGCCGTTCCCGGGAGCACTCTCGGGATAGCCCAGTGCTTCTTCCACCGAATTGAAGACCGGGACCAGCGATGGAATGCGGGTTACCTCAAGGAGCGCTTGGTTGGCTCGAGATCCCGCCACGAAAAGCAATTGCGTATCCCGGCCCGCGACTTGCGCCATGCACTCCAGCACTAACTCAATGCCTTCGTGATTCAAGGTGGGACAGCCCGACAGATCCAGAATCACGGGAGATCCGGAAACGCGCAGAGCGCTCAGCAATACCTTCCGTTGGGCACGGCGAAGCGTAGCACTCGTCCCGCACGGAAAGGGGAGGATGTTCACAGTTGCACCTGGAGCCATGCCTGCGTTGCAGCGGAGGAAGAGGTGAAGTCCCACACCGGGGCTTTGCTCGTGGGCGCGTAAACCTCATGCGGCACCTCGCAGGAGGCTGGTCGGCGCAATTCACGCTGCGGAATCCGGCTTCCTAAGCCTGCCGGCCGCAGATCTGCTACTATTCCCCAGCCCAGGTGCTCCAAGTATCCGCCATCGACTACTCCATCCCGAATCAGAAGGCCGGGCGCCAAGTAGGTCTGCGGCATTACCGTTGAACGCTCTATCGTGGTCCCACAATCCACGACGCAATCGCGTTCTACTGAGGCAAAAGGGCCGATCGTGGCGCCGGCGCGAATTACAGTACGCTCTCCTATGTAAGTTGGCCCGACAAAACGCGCCGAGCTTGCCAAGTCCACGCCTTCCCCGACCCACACCTGTTCGCTAATCTGCTTCCCGAAGGGTCGCATGCCGCAGGCTCCGGTGAGTGCATCACCCACTAGTTCCTGCCTTTCGTTCGCCGATAAAATCCGCTTCGCATATCCGCTGAACTGGTACGCCATTCGTCCAGAGTGGATTGCAGCAGAAGGATCCTCTTGCTTTTCCTCGGGTGCCCGCAGCGCCAAATGATCCAACAGGGAAACTCCCAACAGACCCCGGGCATCCTGGGCCTCCGTCACCGGATTCCGCTTCTCGCAATGAAAGCGAACTAAATCCACAAGATCCATTTCCGCATAGGAATTGAGCTTAATTACCAGAAGCCGCTTGACTCCCTGCTGGGCAAACCCAGCCAGTTCGGAGCGAGTCACGGTTCCGTCCGGCCGACCGGAAGTCAGCCATAGACTTTTCACCCCAAGCTTGCGGATGCGATCCATCCAAGACTGCAACACGTCGTTGCCCACTATCGGCATCCGCGAGCAATACAGCGGCCGCGGTTTTTCGACAGTTGCAACGTCATGGGGCCGAACCTCACGGATCGCAGTGAAGTCTTTCCCACCAGGAACCACTACAAAGGCACCCAATTCCACGTTTCTTGCTCCCTTTCGAAGTTAGCCCTCAACCAGACTGAAAGACTCTCTCCCCCCGTCCAATTGAAGTGACGGTGAGATGTGCAGACACTTCGTGAAGATGTCCAGAGAAATGTTACTGCGGCATCACAGTTGGAGTAATCAGTGAAACCCTTTAGGGCTAGTGGGCTCTTTAGCTTAGGCGGGCAGATTTAGGAGCCTAGGCGGTGGTGTTCAGGGCCTTATCAGGGGCTTAGTACCTCTCACTGATTCTGACAGTCATTCTCCTTGAGCCCTATAAACCGTCTCAGTAGAATACTGCATAACCAATCCCGGAAAACCTGTAGGAAACGTTACAAAATACCCTACGATTGGAGTCATAAAACTGATGAGAAAAACTGCCCTTTTGCTGGCATTGTGTTCGGGCCCTCTGGCCTTGGCGAATGTCTCAGTTTCCGCACCCGCCAACGGAAGCACGGTGGCCACGTCGGTTCAATATGTTGCGAGCGCCACCACTAGCTGCGGCGCCGGAGTTTCTGCGATCGGAATCTATTCCGCCCCCGGCGATTTAGTCTACAGCACCCCCGGAAACCATCTCAACACCGAGCTATACCTGAATCCGGGGACCTATCACACCACAGTACAGGAATGGGACAATTGCGGTGGTTCCAGCAGCACGCCGGTCACGATTTACGTTGGCGGCTCGGCTGGTGGCCAGGTAACGATCAGCGAGCCAAAGCCCAACAGCACGGTGAGCACTACAGTGCAATATGTCGCTTCGGCCAGCACCTCCTGCCCCAGTGGCGTGTCCGCCATTGGAGTCTATAGTGCACCCGGCAAGCTCGCCTACACGGCGAAAGGTGCCCAACTCAATGCGCTGCTTAACTTTAGCCCCGGCATCTACAGCACGGTCGTGCAGGAATGGGATAACTGCGGCGGATCTTCGACGGCTCCAGTCACGATTAACGTAGGAGGCAGCGGCGGTTCAGGTTCAGGGAACGTCTTCACCAATCTTCATTTAAGTCCAGGCTGGAACGGATCGGCCCTCCTGCCCCCCCTCTACAACTTGTGTGGTTACTGCTCGCCCTCAGGCCCGCAGACTACCTTTTCAATGACTCCGAACGTTCCTTCGCCATCGGTCAGCGGGGCCTCCACGCGCACCTCCATTGGAGGCCAGACTGTGTATTCAGATGGCTTTTGGAACAATAAGCTGATAGGCGACTTCTCCACGCGGGGTATGCCCGACACCAACCACACCATCGTTCCCAGCCTCCACAGTTTTACCTATGATGTCTATTTTTACAGTAACGATATCGGCGCTTCGCAGGCGTTGGAGTTCGATATCAACCAGTTCGTGAACGGCTACTCCTACATTTGGGGGCATGAATGCCGCATCGCTGGCGGCTATGAATGGGATATTTGGGACAATCCCGGGCAGAAGTGGCATCCGACCGGCATTCCTTGCCACCCGTTGGCCAACGCCTGGAACCACCTCGTGATCCAGGTCCAACGGACTTCGGACAACCATCTCCTCTTCAAGTCGATCACCCTTAACGGAGTGACTTCGGTTCTCAACTACTACGAGAGCCCCACGCCGACGACGTGGTACGGCGTCACCATCAACTATCAGCAGGACGGGAACTACGCCCAGACGCCCTACGCGATCTGGCTCGACAAGCTGAATTTCACCTACCAGTGAGTAACGCTACTGCTCCGTAACAAAAACGCGCAGCCCTCCCGTTGTGTGGGCTGCGCGTTTCCCCTGGTTCTAATATGGCCCTGAGGTAAAAACCTTAGCCTTTAACAGCGCATGAGCGAACTGGCTTTTTGGATGCTTCCCATGTCGCGAAACAGATTAAAGGACGAGGAAGCGCTCTTTGAGATCCCTTCCAGTGGCAGCGCATTGAAACCGCGCACCGCATCATCGGAGCTCGCGTAAGCTTGCAATACACGAGCTTCTCGCAGGAGTTCCAGAACCGCCTTTGATTCTGGCGACAAAGCCGCGAGTTTCAAGTTCCCATCGTGCTTCATCGCCTCCTCCAGACAATGCAGCATCATCCCGATGCAGGCGCCATCAAAGAACGGACTTGGGAGCAACCGAAGTCAATCCGCGGAAAGTCGGCCTGGAGCAGCGGTTCCACATGCTGCATGAAGGCTCGCGCCTCCACCGCATGGAGTTGCTCTGGCATCTGCATGATGAGTACGGATCGACGGAATGACATTTTTCACTCCTTTAAAACGTTCCCGAGCAATATCTGGATCTACCCCAATACGGCGATTTCAGTAGCGCTCAAATCGCCGCGGCGAGTTGGCTGACATCTTCGCCAGGCTGAGCATTCCTGTTCCCAGGCTTCCTGCCTGGTTCTTGAGGGAGCGACGCCGAATTTTCGTCTTGGGGAACAAGAGAGCTCGCATTTTGAGCTTCGCTTTGTGCAACTGCGACTTGGAATTGCCAATGGAGCAATCGAGCAATTGGGCGATTTCATGGTGTTGATATCCTTCTACCTCATGCAAAGCAAAAATCGTGCGGCAGCCTTCGGGCAACTCTTGGAGCGCGCGGCGCAAAGCGATCCGATCGACGACGCCAGAAAGTTCCGGATCGCTCTTGCCGAAATCTCGGTGCAAAGAAGGAGACTCAGGATTGACCGGCTCGTCCAAGGAAACGGTTGGCGGAGATTTGCGCCGGCGAAGCTTCATCAGGACGGTGTTGACGGCAACGCGATAGAGCCAGGTCGAAAACGCAGCATCTCCGCGGAACGAGCTGACCGTGCGGAAGACCTGCAAGAAAGCCTCCTGAGTCAGATCTTCGGCCTCAGCGACATCCTTTGTCATGAGCAAGCACACAGAATAAACGCGATTCTTGTGTTGCTGGAATAACGTTGCAAAGGCTTGCTCGTCGCCTGCCTGGGCGCGCTTTACCAGGTTAATCTGGGAATCATCGCGGACCTTCACGCCGGTCGCGGGGATGACGTTTGCTTCGGTCGCAGAAATCGCACAAGTTGCCACGTTTGGTCTCCTTATCTTTCAGGTACCGGAAAATTCGCCCGTCGTAACTTCCGCGAGCATTGTCAGCTTAGAAAAAGAACAGACAACCTTCTATCGGGTCACATCTGTAAACGGGTGCAGGAGACGCTGTAAGCCTTTAGTGTTTTCGGGTAGAGACAGAAGATCCGCGCCGAGCGCGGATCTTGGTCGTGTAAAAGATTGTCGGAGGGGAAAAACTGCGTTTGTAGGGCAACAAACCGATCGACATCCAGCCCTCAGTAAAGGTGGAATTCCACCTCCACACTGATTTGGACATCGACCGGCTTGCCATCCTTGAGAGCAGGTTGGAAACGCCACTGGCGGACCGCCTCAAGGGCTTTCGCATCGAGTCCCAGGCCCAAACCGCGAACCACTTTGATGTCGCGCGGGCGTCCCGCAGCGTCGACGATCAACCAGAGGACGCAGGTTCCTTGCTTCTTGGCCCTCCGAGCCTCTTCGGTATAGTCCGGGTCGGGGGCGGAAATGGCTGTAGGAGCCGAGATGCCGCCACCAACTTTGTAAACTCCACCACCGATCCCCCCGCCGCTTCCAACTCCGACGCCAGGTCCGTGGCCGACGCCAACTCCGCCTCCCGAGCCGGCACCGATGCCACCGCCAGAGCCAGTGCCGTTAGACGGTGGGGCCGCTGGCATCACTACCGCCGCCGAAGTCCCAAGATTCAGCATTTTATTTTCTGCCACATGAACCTGTGGAGGAACCACAACGGTAGGTTCCACCGCAAGTTTGGGTTTTGAATTCCGCACAATAATTGCGGGCGGCGTGATTTGCTGCAGCGCAACCTTGGGCAGGCGCCCCTTCGGCGCAGGAAGTGGATCGTGATCGCCGCCACCACCGCCGCCACTGACTTCTATCTTCGCCGTCGGCAATGCGTAAGTATCGGGCGAGGGCGCGATCAACGTCACGTGCTGCCGCTCTGCAACCTGTTGCACAACTTGATGACCGAAAAAGGCTCCGCTTATTAGCAAGCCAATCAAAGCCACGTGAACGATGGCGGAAACCACGACGCCGTTGGCACGATAGTTGTTGTATTGGCCCCAGATCTCATTAGGCACATGGGTCCTCACGCTCGGCCTCGAATGCGGACGCGTGGCGCGCGGACCATAGTTGTTTCGAGAAAGAGGAGATAGATTCAGTGCAGACTCCCCGTTAAAGACAGAATTTTGATGACTCGACATGGCGCTACCTCGCAAACGTGAAACAATGTTGGTCGTGCGAATAGATGCGGGAACACAATGCCGGGTTTGTATAGCGGAGAGGCTCCAGCATCGACGAAAGAGGCGACTTTTGTTTACGAAACGTCATACTCGTATCTTGGGGCTCGCAGCGATTCATTTGGATCCAAGCACTAAACCGAAAAATAAATGGTGGGATGAAACCAACTCCCACCATTTGGGCAAGCCACAGATTTCGTGACTGGCAAACATCGACGACATAAGCCATGTCATAGGCGGCCGGCAAGAAGGAGTACCAGGACGACTACGACGACGAACCCCAATCCGCCGCTCGGGTAATATCCCCAAGA
>Ga0187872_10003523_pt1 | contig 12466 bp, 13 predicted proteins | sample June2016WEW_16_4_FD_132973 | JGI IMG/M metagenome (GOLD analysis project Ga0187872, IMG submission 132973) | Peatland microbial communities from SPRUCE experiment site at the Marcell Experimental Forest, Minnesota, USA - June2016WEW_16_40 | ecosystem: Environmental > Terrestrial > Soil >...
AAGCTGATCGAGAGGGATCTCCAGATAATGCGCGGCGCGCTCGAGGAATCCTCCCGAACCGGCCGCGCACTTGTCGTTGGATTTGAATTCCTTCACCTTGCCGCCTTCGCGCAACCGGATGGCACGGGTGCTTTGTCCGCCCACGTCGAGCACGCAGGCCGTGTTGGGGAAAAGAAACTCCGCTCCCCGCGCAGCGCAAGTAATGTCCGTAATTTGGAGATCACGGAAAGGGACGTTGTATCGTCCCAAGCCGGTCGTGGTCACATACTTCACGTCTTCCATGCGGCCGCCAGCCTGGGCGAGTGCCTGTTCCATCGCTTCCTTGGCTACTCCGGGAAAATCCGGCCGGGTTTTTACGAGCGCGGTCCCGCACACGTGCCGCGATTCATCTAAGATCACTGCTTTGGTGCCCCTGGATCCGATATCAATTCCCGCTACATAAGCCATGGAACACCTCCGTCTCTTTCACTATGATTCGAGTCCTTTACTGCGCGCCGACAATCGGCAGCGATGACTTCGGCGTCCCTGCGTGAACCTGGTCCGGCTTTCCCGAACCGGCGGAAACGCCGCCCAATGCCCGCTCCAGCGCGAAAATCGCTGCACCAATCGCGCCGATGTAGTGCGAATCGTCGCAAACGTTGACGGGCACGCCCAGCTTTTCCTCAAGCGCCTTCACCATCCCGATGTTCCGGGACACCCCGCCCGTGAAGGTGACCTCAGGATCGATTCCCACTCGGCGTACTAGGGCCACGGTGCGAGCCGCGATGGCGTTATGGACGCCGCCCAGAATGTCTGGCACAGTCTTCCCTTCCGCCAGGTAGGACATGATGTCCGACTCCACGAATACGGCGCAGACCGTGCTCAACCGCACGGGTTTCTTTGCACCGAGCGAAATCGGTCCTATCTGGTCCAGGCCGAGACCAACGGTTTCCGCCGCGTTTGAAAGAAAACGCCCGGTGCCCGCCGCGCACTTGTCGTTCATCACGAAGTCCTTGACGTCTCCGTCTTCGCCTACCCGGATTCCCTTGGCATCCTGGCCGCCCATGTCGATCACGGTGCGAGTTTTGGGAAACAGAAGATTGGCGCCACGGGCGTGACAGGAGATCTCGGTGATTTGAGCGTTGCCGAAATTCACCTTGTAGCGCCCATAGCCCGTCCCCACGACGTAGGCGATGCTTTCGGGAGCGATGCCGGCAGAGGTTGCCGCCTCCCGGAACGCGCGTTCGGCCGCCATCGAAACATTGGCTCCCGTGTTGATCAAGCAGCGAGCTACAATCTTTCGGTCCTCAGACAAAATGATTGCTTTCGTCTGTGTTGATCCGACGTCTACTCCGCCTCCGTAAATCATGCCACCCTACCTTTCCTTGCCCTGCTCACCACGGCCCGCGTTCGACGGCCGAATTTCTACTTCTTGACCAACGTTCTCTGGTGCTCCAGCGATTCAAAGAATGCATCCACGCGGTTTCGCAACTGCGCCTCGGAAAAATACCGCGGGTCTTCCAGATCCGATTCGATCAGCAAGGTGGGCACACCCAATGTTTTCGTGAAGTACTCCCGCATGTCGCCCTGGCCCGCTGAAAACAATCTGCAGCTCTTCACGGAATGGATGACGAGCGCATCGGCGCCCCAAACGTCCACGTAATCCTTGAGTTGCTTGTAGCGCTGGAGGAAGTTGCGGTTCGTCACATTCCATTGCAGCATGTGCCGAGCGATGCTCTCGAGAGGCCGCTGCGGATCGTGCCGGAAGCCGAACTCCCATATACCCCCGACGGTCGAATACGTTGACGCTATGGCCACCGCACCCCATCGGCTGAACATGTCACGGAACTGCCGCAGAAAGGGCCACGGCGGGGGGCCCTCCATAACGACGCGGAACTTTTCCTCCGGCAGTGGCCCCTCATGGTTGTCCGCCCGCTGCTTCATCTCTTTGTATGCTTCCCGAAAGAACCGCAGTCCGTCCTCGGTACCGCGCAGGCAGTAAAGTGGAGCCATCATCATGACGGAATCGAAATAGGCATCAAAGGGAGCGGGGCGCTCCCGCGTGAGCTTCTTGATATTCGACCATAGCTCTCCGGTCTCGCCAGAAAGCTCCATGATGCGCTGCAATTTCTTGTAATCAAGCTTCTTGCCGCTCATCCGCTCCAGTACTTCGATGAGCTCCTCCAACTGCTTGACAACATAGCTCACGTCCTCTTCGAGAGGATCAGTTGTCGCAGTGCGGAAAAACGGGACGTCCAGATTGTAGATCGGAGCTTTGGAGTACTCGGCCAGGTGCTCGAACCATTGCAGGTAGACGTTGCAGCCGACGTAGTTACACAAGAGCAAATCGGGCTCGGGAATGGTGGCGAAAGGCGTCTTGCGACCGGCAAAATACATTCCGACGTCGGCCTTTACGTAGGCGCAGTTGTCCGTGGAGTAACCCATTTCCTCGGCCGCCAGGATGAGGGGCAAAGACTGTTTCTTCACGGCCAATTGCAGGGCGTTGACCTCCGGATAAACCGGGATCATGTCAAAAGCCTCGATCAGCTCCACGGGATTGCCGCTGATCAGCATGTAGATGGCCTTGTCGCCCTTGCCTTCTGCCGCCGCGGTCAATCTGGCATAGTAACGGCCGATCATGTCTTTCTGAAGGTTGTGGATGCGTCCCTGATAATCGCTCTTCGGTGTGACTTGCGCCATGACTAGACTCCTTCATCGAGCTGCCGTTTTACCGTCAGTCGAACAAAAGTGACTCCACGAATGTCTCCGCTTCGGAACGGGCACGATCAAAAATCCACGTCTTTTCTTCGAACTCCAACAGCAGATGGGGGATCTTCGCCTCGTCCAAGGTCTTGCGATACAAGGCGTAGTCGAACAAGGCGGGTTCACAAAACTTGGCGGCTTGGAAAACGACTGCATCCGCCTTCTTCTCTTTGACCATGCGGATCAAATGCGCGGCCTTCGCCTCCCGAGTGTCATGTTTGGTGCCGGAGTAGTAAGCGCGCTCCGAATAACTCTCCGCCAGCTCGTGCAGCGGGTTGTCCCGAGTGGGTACATCCTCGGTAAACCATCTCCAACCGCGCAGGAAATCATCATCAAGGATGTAACATCCAGCCTGTTCCAAAGTCTCGATCAGGCCCACGGGTGGAAGTTCACAGAACGAGCCCTCCAGAATCACGCGAATCCGGTCTTTCGGCCGCGACGGGCGTCCGGGAAGTTCAGCGAGGACCTCTTCAAGTATCTTTATGAACTCTTCCGGAGCCATCAGCGTTCCCGCTCGTGTTAGCACGAACGATTCCGTCGCAGAGATCACGTGCGGCGTTTCAGTCCTGATCCGGTAGATCTCACGCAAGCCGGCTCGAATACGGTTGTAGAGACCGATACTGCGGTTCAAGTCGTCGGTGGTGGGCGCATGCCCCGACCTCTCTTGCAGACCGTTCAGTATGCGTCGGTATTCCGTCTCCAAGTACAGCCTTGCCAACGGCGAAGCAAAATTCTGCGGAAAGTGAATGTATTCCACAAACATGCCGGGGAAGTTTCGCTGGAAGACGCTCGAAAGGTTGCGCGCGGGATCGCAGATCGAATGGAACAACATCCCCTCGAGAAACTTGAGCCGGTTCGTAAGTCCGAGCTCCAGCGTGGTCTTTACGATCGAGCAGACGAAGGACTGGAAACGGGAATCGGCGTAAGTAACCTCGATTTGAGTGCCAGCGCCGATAATGCCGAGCGGAAGCATCCCGGATGCGTGGATTAGCTCCACGGGACAATGGACCGGGAAGCAGCCGATCGCCTTTTTCCCGGGATGCTCTTCGAGCCAGCGCTTCGCCACGGCAAATTCTGGGTCCTGTCCCATCTCGCGGCAGGAGTCAAAAATCGCGTCGAGCTTGGAAGTTTCTTGAACCGGAGTAGTGGCCACTGTTTCCCCCTTCCTTACGGCACCAGACAGGCGCGCTCTTCGAACAATTCGGCGAAAAGCCTTTGGCCCGGCACCTGGTTCACGAAAAACGATGTTCGGGGCGCATTTCTCAGATCGGCGCGCCGCAGCCCCTCATAGCCGAGTCCCGCACACTCTCTGCGATACCCTTTCATGACCTGCATTCTACGCATAAGCGAAAACCTTGTCAACACTATTTTAGTACTATAATACCGTAATTCAAAGCCCCGATGTGCGCGGCCGTGGGCCCCGCGACTCCCCGATGAGCATTGTTCCTGGATGCACGGGCGCAATCATCGGCCAGACTCCGCCTGGCGAGACGGTTTGGCGAAACGCGATGAGCCGGCCCACGGCCGACGCGCCATCAGCTTCAGCATGGTCGAGATCGTGATCGATCGAAAGGTTGCAAGCGCATGGTCATCCAGTTCATCGAGCACCATGCGCAGCGCGCATCCCGCATCCGTGGCAAGCTCCGGATCGTCCGTCGCGGCGCCCTGCGGCCCGATCGGCTCAAAGATTTGAATGACATCGAACAGCGTGAGTCGCTTCGCATTGACGGCAAGCCGATACCCCCCGCCAACGCCACGAGCTGCCTCCACGATCCCTGCGCGCCCAAGATCGCGCAAGACTTTCGCCAAATGATGGGCAGAAATGCCGTATTTATCCGCGATTTCTGTCCCCGAAAGCTGGCTCGTCGGATTCCTAGCAAGCTCGAGCACGGCGTAAAGCGCGAATGAGCTTGCCTTTTGTAATTTCACGAGATTTCGCCTCTGGATTCGGCTCAGTCGAGCGCTGCTTCGAGCTCGATAAAAGGCCCCGCCATCATCCCCTGACTGCGAAAAAAGGAGAGGACAAGCTGGTTGTCACGCGCCATCATGGTACGCACTTTCGCGACGCCAGCACGTCGAAATGCATCGCATAGAGTCTCGAAGAGTTGCGTCCCTATTCCCTTCAAGCGAGTCTTGGGACGCACTTGCACCGTAAAAATCCAACCACAGGGCGGCTCGCCAAACTCCCAGGCGCGCACCTCGCCAATGATACATCCTTCGACGCGGCCTCGATGTTCGGCGACTAGAAAGAATCGCGGCAATCGGCGTCGCGCGCCGTAGCGCGCGAATGTTTCCTTCCAATACTTGCGCTTGGCGAGACCGGTGACTTCTTCATCCAGGGCAATCAACCCCAAGAGGTCCGAGTTGACCGCCGGCCGGATGCGTATCCCGCCTACTTTCCCGAAAGTGATAGGGGTTGTCATGGCTGGCAAATTGCGAGTAGTGGGTTTTCCCTCTCCCCCAACAGCAATTTAGTACCGCTTTGTACGACGCGCAAGGCTCTCAAAGAACCCTTCGTCGCCGTGGCTTCGTGCTCCCCGAGAAGCAAAAATTGGCCGATCCAAAGACTGAAAGCTGAAAAGACCCCATGGGAGAACGCAGGGGCTTATGTCACTCGCCTTTCCATTACGAAACCGCAAGATGATCTTTTACCACGTATGATCCTGCATGCGACTAGTGCCAGGATGGGCTAGGGAAACATGGTTGTGATACAGCTTCCATGTTCCCTTGTCCCGCAGAAAAACATCCGTTCCATAGCCTTCCCGGAGGAGGCGATTGTCGTTCAGTTTGGACCTCCCGTCGGTACGCCACTCGTAGACTATGGTGGCGACATCGCCGAAAACTCTCGCCTTGCGCGGGCCGAATTTCAGACTGACTTCTTCCAGGTTATCAAAGTATCTCTCTAACATCGTTTTCGCGGCATCCCACCCATAATAGGCGCCGCGCGAAGTAAAAAGGACGAAGCCATCATTGTGCCAGTAGTGGCTGAATAGCTCCGGCAGGTCTTTGTCGCTCCACGCCTTTTCCATCGCATCCATAATTCGGAGGACCGCTTCCACGTCCGGCCCGGCAATCTCCGCTTTTACCGTTTTCTGTTCGACCACTTCTGTTTTTTTCATTTCCTTCTCCTATAAACCGCGCATGTTGTCCGAAATACTTGACTGCATTCTTACAACATGCCCATGACGGCGGCATGTCCAATAAGAACCCATGGTTCAGCCGAAATCGCTCTCAAGTTCCACCGAACGAGGGAACAGTATGTTGTTCTCGAGATGAATGTGTTGATGCAGGTCCGCCGCAAAAGCAGGCAGCGCTTGATAGAGCGCTTGATAACTGGCACAGCCATCGGGCGGCACGGTGTAACCCTTCGTGATTTCACGCATTTTCTCGAACGCCTGGCCTGCTGCTTCATGCTCCATGATCATTGCTGCCACCGGGTTCTGCACGGTTCCGAACATGGGTGCCGGCGGCCGGCGCTTGACACGGGCCGCTTCTTCCATTTCGGCGATATAGGGGAAGAGCAATTCTTCTTCCTTCATCATGTGCGCCTTCAATTCTGCGGACACTTCCTCGAAGATCGACTGGAGGCGCGCCAACTCCGTGAGCGATGCATCGCGCCAATCCCTTTCGGAGGGAGCGGAATCAAGCCTCTGGAGCGCGGCACTCACTTCTTCCGTCGATCGGTTCGCCGCCCTGCAGGCTTCCGCAAGAGTCTGGCTGCCGCCACAGCAATAGTCAATTCCAAGTGTTTCGAAAACTCGCGCGGATGCCGGTTTTTCAAAAACCAGGTCGCGCACTGCGGTTCCGAGATTTGGGGAGTTTTCCATGGAGCCCTTTCGTAATGCGCATTACGGTACTATAATACTGTTAGTATCGTCAAGCGGAATATGCTTCGATGCAGGTACCAACTCGGTTCTCGCGAGTACTCCATGATGCGTTCAGCACCGTTCCAAGACCGTTGCAATCCCCTGGCCTACTCCGATGCACATGGTGCAAAGCGCGTAGCGAGCCTTCAAGTGTTGCAGTTGATAGATTGCGGTGGTGACCAGCCGTGCCCCACTGGCGCCGAGCGGATGACCAATCGCGATCGCTCCGCCGTTTGGATTCACGCGTTCGGAGTCATCCGGCAGACCGAGATCGCGCAGCACGGCAAGCGCTTGGGCGGCAAATGCTTCGTTCAGCTCGATCACATCCATCTTCGACAATGACAGTCCCGCCTTTGCGAGCACCTTTCGCGTGGCCGGTACAGGCCCCATGCCCATGATCCGGGGCGCAACTCCGGCAGCAGCGGTGGCCAAAACTCGAACGTGCGGCGTGAGGCCGTATTTCCGCGCCGCTGCTTCGGAAGCGAGCAGCAGAGCGCAGGAGCCATCGTTGATCCCGGAGGCATTGCCGGCCGTGACTGTGCCATTCGCTTTCACGATGGGTTTCAACTTGGCCAGGTTGTCGAAGGTCGTGTCCGGCCGGGGATGCTCATCCGTATCGAACACCTTTGGTTCTCCCTTCTTTTGAGGAATCGAAACAGGGAGAACTTCATTCCGGAAGAACCCAGCCGCGTGAGCCTTCGCCCAACGCTGCTGGGTTCGCAACGAAAAGGCGTCCTGATCCGCACGCGCGATATGAAAGTCCTCCGCCACGTTTTCGGCGGTTTCAGCCATGGAATCCGTGCCGTACTTGCTCTTCATCGCAGGATTGACGAAACGCCAGCCGATGGTCGTGTCGAAAATCTCTGCGGTGCGGCTGAAAGGCACTTCAGCCTTTCCCATCACGAACGGGGCGCGGGACATGCTTTCTACACCCCCGGCTATGATCAGATCTGCTTCGCCACACTTGATGGCGCGGGCCGCGATCCCTACCGCGTCCATGCTGGAACCGCAGAGGCGATTCACAGTCGTGCCCGGCACACCCGGCGGAAGGCCGGCAAGTAGCGAAGCCATGCGTGCGACATTGCGATTGTCCTCGCCGGCCTGGTTCGCGCATCCGAAGATCACGTCGTCCACGGCCTGCCAGTCGACTCCTGGATTCCGTTCCATCAGGACCCGAATGGGCATCGCGGCGAGATCATCCGTACGCACAATGGACAACGCTCCGCCGTAGCGCCCAAAGGGCGTGCGGATCGCATCGCAAATTACGGCATCGCTCATGAATCTCTCCTGGTTCGATCCGCCTCAGACAACGGATGCGCCCTATCCATCGCACTTTGCGCCATAGAATGTGCCTCCACTCCATAGCAGCTGGCGGATCCGAGGGGAAACGCGGTAGCGATCTCCACTGTAATGGGCAGCGAGGTTCGTAAGCACCTTCTGGATGGTCTCGATACCGAGTTCATCCGCCCAGGCCAACGGTCCCCGCGGATAGTTGACTCCCTTGCGCATGGCTGTGTCCACGTCTGCGACCGTGGCTACGCCCTGATGTACGGCGTCGGCCGCTTCGTTGACCAGCATGGCGACTGTCCGCATCACGGCGATACCAGGCGCATCTTCCAAGCGGGAAACCGCATATCCCGCGGCTTGCAAGAGTCCGACCGCCGAGAGGTACGCCCGTTCATCGCACCCGCTCGCCTTCGTGATCGCCACGCGCGTAGCCTTCAGGTAGTCGAGAGCTAGATCGACAACCACAACGTTCCGATGTCCGGTTTCATGCGCCCTCTGACTCGCGCTGCGTCCGTCGGTGACGGCCAGAATAGCGTCTCCCACCTCGGCCGAATTCCCGTGGTCCGTTCGCGAGGGCGCGCGAGTAATTATCACTCCCGACTCAGCCAAACGTTTAGCTAGCGCTTCCGCGAGAGATCCCGTTGACAAAAGCGTGACACGCTCCGGCCTCGGTGCAGGCAGCTCTGTGTCCGGCGGCGGCGCGAGTGCGTTCTCGCCATATTCGTAGAATCCGCGCTTGGTCTTCCTTCCGAGAAACCCGGCACGAACCATCTCCTGCTGGATCAGCGAGGGTCGGTAGCGCGGGTCACCAAAGTAGGCACCGAATATGGATTGGCTCACAGCAAAACCGATGTCGAGTCCAACAAGGTCCATCAGTTCGAAGGGGCCCATTCGAAACCCGCCTGCTTCCCTCATCACCGCATCAATTGTGGCGGGACTCGCCGCTTGCTCGGCCAGCAGCAGCAATGCCTCTCCATAATAAGGCCGGGCGACGCGATTTACGATGAAGCCGGGCGTCGACTTGGCGTATACAGGAGTTTTGCCCCAGGCCGCAGCCGTTGCGTGAATCGTGGTCAAGGATTCCGAATCCGTCGCCACGCCGCGAATCACTTCGACCAATTCCATCACCGGAACCGGATTGAAAAAATGCATCCCCACCAGTCGTTGGGGTGCCCTGAGCACTGCGGCAATCGCCGTCACGGAAAGCGACGACGTGTTGGTAGTGAGAATACACTTCGCGTCCACGATACCTTCAAGTTCCGCAAACAACTGCCGCTTGACTTCGAGATCTTCCACGACGGCTTCGATGACAATTCCCGATCCGCGAAGTTCGTTCAGGCTCGATGCGGCACGCAATCGCGCCGATGCGCTCTCGCCTGCCTCCGGCGAAAGTTTTCCTTTCGAGACCAGTTTCTCAAGGTTCTGGCGGATGCCTTGAATCGCTTTCGGCACCGCATCGGTCCGGCTGTCATACAGCACCACGGGATGCCCCGCAAGCGCTGCCACCTGCGCGATGCCCGCTCCCATCGTTCCGCTTCCAACCACGCCCACGAGACTGCTCTGCGAAAGTGCGCCGGGGGACATCCTCGTCATACCGTTATTCGCTCCTTAAGCAAAAGCCGTTCACCAATCCGCAATAGTGGTAGGATCGACAAAGACAGCTGCTGTTTCCATGCGGTTTGGATCTGAACGCATCTTCGATGAAACATCAGTGACCGGCGTCACAGCTTTCGACTACTCATTCCAGTAGTCATGTTCTTTGCTTTCATAGTGGACCAAAGGAGGGGTTGTATGTCCGCATTCCCGGGTGTGGATTATCTGGATTTTGACTCAGTGCTGAATGACGAGGAACTTCTTGCGCGAGGGACGGCACGGCAGTTCGTTGACGAACAGATAATCCCGGTCATCGAGAAACATTTTCGAGAGTCAACCTTTCCGGTGGAACTACTGCCCCAACTGGGCGAGCTGGGGTTTTTCGGCTCGAATCTGAAGGGCTATGGCTGTGCGGAAATGTCCAACGTCGCCTACGGTCTAGTGATGCAGGAACTCGAGCGCGGCGACTCGGGGCTGCGCAGCTTCGTCTCGGTGCAAAGCGGATTGGTGATGTATCCGATTCACGCCTACGGTTCACCCGCGCAAAAGGACAAATGGCTCCCGCGCTTGCAGAGCGGCAAGGCCATCGGCTGCTTCGGACTCACCGAACCACAGTTTGGTTCGAACCCGGGCGGTATGCTGACGCGCGCTGTGCGCCGCGGCGATCGTTACGTGCTCAACGGCGAAAAAATGTGGATCACCAACGGCTCGATTGCCGATGTCAGCGTGGTGTGGGCCAAGTGCGAGGACGAACGCGTGCGTGGCTTTCTCGTGGAAAAGGGCACGAAGGGCTTCAAAACACACGACGTGCACGGCAAGTTGTCGATGCGCGCTTCCGTCACATCGGGACTTTCGTTCAGCGATTGCGAAGTGCCTGCCGAGAATGTGCTCCCGGGTGTGGACGGGTTGCGGGGGCCGCTCTCGTGCCTCACGCAGGCCCGCTATGGTATCGGGTGGGGAGTGATCGGGTCGGCGATGGCCTGTTATGACACGGCCCTGCAGTATGCGAAGTCGCGCAAGCAGTTCGCGAACAAGCCCATCGCGTCGCACCAACTCGTGCAGGATAAGCTGGCCTGGATGATCACCGAGATCTCGAAGGCGCAGCTCTTGGCGCTGCACGTCGGAAGGCTGAAAGACCAGGACCGGGTGCATTCCTCGCACATCTCGATGCTGAAGATGAACAATGTCTGGATGGCGATGGAGGTGGCGCGCAGGGCACGCGACATCCTCGGTGCCAACGGCATCGTGGAGGACTACTGCGTCATGCGTCACATGAACAATCTCGAGTCGGTTTACACCTACGAGGGTACCCACGACATTCAGCGCCTGATCATCGGTGAGCGCATCACCGGCATCTCTGCCTACGTCTGATGTTCCAGACGTCAACAGAGGCAGGCATGGTGGAAGTCGGGAATTCCATCTTAAGGGAGTTTTCGTCATGAGCCTTCCGACCGAAGGACAGGTCCGCGCTTCGCTCACGGAAGTGAATGATCCCGAGATCGGGATCAACATCGTCGATCTGGGGCTCGTATATGGGATCGAAGTTTTCAACGACAGTGTCCTCGTCAAAATGACAATGACCACGCCGGCGTGTCCCTTGCACACGTATCTGAGCAAGGCGGCGGAAGACGCGATTCGTGGCCGCTTTCCGGATGTGAATGCCGTCCACATCGAGCTCGTCTGGGAGCCACCATGGGATCCAGCCAGGATGTCTGGGGCAGCCAGGAAGCAATTGGGGTGGCAGGGTTAAAACAGTCTTACAATTGCCGCCAGTCATGGGGCGCTGCACGGATCATCCCTTCTGGGTCGTGGGGACTTTTCGCTTTCGCGTCTCTCTTCGCATGAGCCGTTCTTGGAGCTCTTTGAGACGGTCATGACGCACAATGGCCAGACTTAGCCATCTCACTCGCTTCTCACTCCTCATTATGTCGCTGCTTTTCCTGCTTCTGGCCCTATGGACAGGGCTCGTGCGTTTGGGATGGAACATGACGTGGCTGCAATCGGGGCTCACTCTTGACCACGGCCCCTTCATGGTCTGTGGCTTCCTCGGAACGCTCATTAGCCTTGAAAGGTCTGTCGCGCTGGGCCGGTGGTGGGGATACGTCGCGCCATTTATGACAGGCATTGGTTCGCTGGAGTTGACAGTCGGCCTCCCTGCCGGGCCGGGGGTGCTCCTAATCACGCTCGGTGGCCTCGGGCTGGTTTCGATTTTCGTCTTCATCATTGTGAAGCAGCCGACTCTGTTTAGCTTGACAATGGGCCTGGGAGCAGGCGCTTGGCTGGTAGGCAATGCCTTCTGGCTGGCCGGAAGAGCCATCCCGCAGATGGTCCATTGGTGGATCGGTTTCCTTGTCCTCACGATTGTAGGCGAGCGCTTGGAATTGAACCGATTCCTCGCTCCCTCTAGGTACACTAAGTCAACCTTCTGCATTGGGCTTGGTCTCTTTCTGACTGGATTGATCGGGACTTCCTTTGTTCCAGCGCAAGGGAATTGGATTTCAGGCATTGGCATGGTGGCGCTCGCGCTCTGGCTCGCTCGCTATGATGTGGCGCGATTCACGGTTCGACGAAGGGGACTTCCCCGCTTTATCGCCCTCTGTTTTTTCGGGGGATACGCCTGGCTGGGAATTGGCGGACTGATCCGCTTATTTGCGGTCCCATTGGAGATTGCAGGAAGTCCGGTTTATCTCGTGTACGATGCTGCGCTTCACAGCATATTTCTCGGCTTTGTGTTTTCGATGATTTTTGCGCACGCGCCCATTATTTTCCCCGCGGTCGCAGGACGACCGATGGCTTTCCGTGGCGTCTTCTATTACCATGTTGTGTTGCTTCATCTCTCTCTGATTCTGAGAATTGCGGGTGACCTGACAGGATCTTTTTCGGCCTATCGCTGCGGAGGCCTGTTGAGCGTGATCGCTCTATTGATGTTTCTCGCGGATAGTGTGTATGGCATGGCGGTCGGCCAGCGCGAAGCAAAA
>Ga0187872_10003526_pt1 | contig 12461 bp, 14 predicted proteins | sample June2016WEW_16_4_FD_132973 | JGI IMG/M metagenome (GOLD analysis project Ga0187872, IMG submission 132973) | Peatland microbial communities from SPRUCE experiment site at the Marcell Experimental Forest, Minnesota, USA - June2016WEW_16_40 | ecosystem: Environmental > Terrestrial > Soil >...
CAGGCCGGGATTTGTGACCGCCGAGATGGTGAAGCCGGGAGCCACGCTGATCGACGTGGGCATCAACCGCGTCACCGATGCGGCGGATGTCGCGCGCTTCTTCCCCGGCGACGAGGCGCGCGCCACGCAGTTCGCGGCTCGTGGTTCGACGCTGGTGGGCGACATTCATCCGGCGGCGTTCGCACTGGCCGGAGCGTACACCCCGGTGCCCGGAGGCGTAGGCGCGTTGACCATTGCGATGCTGATGAAGAACACGGTGCAGGCGGCGAAGGCGCGGCGCGGCGCGACGTGGCACGGTGAAGCTTCTACGGGAAAGGCGTAGCGCGATGCTGCGCGTGGGCCTTACCGGCGGGCTGGGCAGCGGCAAATCAACCGCGGCGCAACGGTTCGCGGCGCTGGGTGCGCGGGTTTTTTCCGCCGACGCGATTGGCCGCCAACTGATGCAGCCGGGCGAGGCGGTATACGCGGCGATTGTGGCGCACTTCGGGCTGGGGGTGGTGAAGGCAGATGGATCTCCCCGCGGGACGCTCGACCGCTCTGCGCTGGCGCGGATTGCATTCACGGACGGACGCCTGGAGGAGCTGAACGCGATTGTGCATCCGGCGGTGATTGCGCGGCAGGCGGATCTGATGGACGAAATCGCCGCGCGCGATGCGAACGCTGTGGCGATCGTGGAGTCCGCGCTGATCTTCGAGACGAAGTACGGAGGCGAGGTCGGCTGTCGGCGGCGCTTCGACAGGCTCATCTTTGTGAAGGCCTCGGAGGAGCTGAAGATTGCGCGCTTCGTGGCGCGCGCGGCGGGCAGCAAGACGCTGAGCGATGAGGAACGGCGAGCGTTCGAGGCTGAGGCGCGGCGGCGGATTGCGCGGCAGATCGACGACGAGAGCAAGGCTGCGAAGTGCGATTATGTGCTGACCAACGATGGATCGGTTGAGCAGTTGCACGCACAGGTGGACGCGCTGTGGCCGGTGCTGAAGGACGCGGCGAAGCAGCGGGTGTAAAGGCGTGCTAATCTTGCCCCGCCTTCGCTCGATTGGTTTATCCTGATGGAAGGTGTCTGCCATGATGTTTGCGATTGAGTTCGAGCTGGAATCCGACGGTCGCTGGATTGCCGAGATTGGCGAACTTCCCGGAGTGATGGTCTATGGGGCCACACAAGAAGAGGCCAAGTCCAAGGTTGAGGCGCTCGCGCTCCGGGTGCTGGCAGACCGAAGATAAACAAACCTCTGTGGCACACCACGCGTCGATAGCGAGGAAGTTTTCTGCGATGAAATTACGTCCTGTACTGCTTGTGGTTTTGCTGCTTACCGGGTTTTATTTCGTGACGACGCATTTGGCGTCGACCGGCGCGCTGGCTCCGTGGCTGGCCGCACTGCACCCGGCCGGCCCCGCGGTCGGCATTGAATCGGTGCGCGGCACGGACGGGGCCTTCGACCTGAATGTGGCATCCGCCGCGCCGGCCTTCGACTCCGAAGAGCAGCAGAACATCGACGTCTACAAGAAGGCGCTGCCCAGCGTGGTCAACATCACCACGACCGAGGTGCGCTACGACTTCTTCTTCGGGCCGGTGCCGCTGGCGGGCCAGGGATCGGGCTTCATCCTCAATAAAGACGGGCTGATCCTGACCAACAACCACGTGATCGGCAACGCGCAGCCCGGCAATATTGAGGTAAGGCTCTACGACAAGCACTCCTACAAGGCGACGGTGGTGACCGTGGACAAGGTCCACGACCTGGCGCTGCTGAAGATCAACGCGCCCAACCTGGTTCCGGCGACGCTGGCCGAGAGCAGCAGTGGACTGGAGGTGGGGCAGCGGGTGTACGCCATCGGCAACCCGTTCGGGCTTTCGGGCACGATGACGCGCGGCATCATCTCGGCCATCCGAACCATTCGCGGCGGGGAGAACAACCTGATCGAGGACGCGATCCAGACCGACGCGTCGGTGAACCCGGGAAACTCCGGCGGGCCGCTGCTGAACTCGCGCGGCGAGGTCATCGGGATAACGACGATGATTGCATCGAACGGAGTTGAGCAGTCGGCCGGCATCGGGTTTGCGATTCCCATCAACACGGCCAAGACGATGCTGGCCGACTACGCCAAGTACGGGAGAGTGCGGCGGCCCACGCTGGACATTATGACCCTGCCGATCAACCCCGACATTGCCGAGCAGATCGGGCTGGCCGCCGACTACGGCGTCCTGATCGAGCGCGTGCTGCCGGGCGGCGCGGCAGAGAAGGCCGGCCTGCACGGCGGGACCGAGCGCGCCTACGAGGGCAACAATCCGGTGATGTTGGGCGGCGACCTGATTGTGGCCTTCGACGGGCAGGAGATCGCCAGCCCGCAAGACCTGGCGGAGGCGATGAACGCGAAACACGCAGGCGATACGGTCACCGTCACCGTCTTTCGCGGACGCAAGAAGATGGACTTCAAAGTGACGCTGGGCGATGCCAAGGACCAGGCGCTAGGGCCGCAGACATAGGCGATGCGAAAGACATTTTATGCAATCTTCGCGGCTATCGTGGTTCTCTGCGGCCTGGCGTGGCCGTATGCGAAGGCGCACCTGCAGGTGGTCGTTGTACTGCGCCAGGTGGCGGGACAGCCGGTGCCGTGGATCGCGCGCAACCTGACGGCTGCGGTGACGACCCAGGACTTCAGCTTCCCCATCGAGACGGCGATTGGGCCGCAGCAACTGCGCGCGCGGCTGTACACTCCGCAGGGCGGGCCGAACGCACCGGCCATGGTCATCTTCCACGGCGTGCATTACCAGGGCATCGACGAGCCGCGGCTGATGGGCTTTGCAACGGCGATGGCGAGTTGCGGCATTCGCGTGATGACGCCGGAGCTGCCCGGCATCAAGGACTACCACGTGAGCCAGGCCTCGGTCGAAGCGATCGGCGAGTCGGTAAAGTGGTTCGCGGCGCAGACGGGCGGGCCGGTGAGCGTGATGGGGCTGAGCTTCTCCGGCGGGCTGGCGCTGGTGGCGGCGAGTGAGCCGCAGTATCACCCGGCCTTCAAGTTTGTGGTTGCGGTGGGATCGCAGGACTCGATGCTGCGTGTGGCGGAGTTCTACATGACGGGCCGCGACGCGCGCCCCGATGGCTCGGTGGAGGCGCTGGCGCCGCACGAGTACGGGCCGCTGGTTCTGGAGTATGAACACGTCGATGAGTTTGTGCCGGCGGCGGACCTTGGCCCGGTGCGCGCGGTGCTGCAGGCGCATATCTACGAAGACAGGCCGGGCGAGGCTGCCGCGATGCGTCTGCTCAACCATACGCAGCGGCGCGAGGCGCGCGACCTGATGGACACCACTTTGCCCGCCACGCGAGCCCTGCTCGCAGCGTCGCTTGCGCGCCACGCGGGTGAGTCGCCGGGCCTCTCGCCAGAGGGACGGCTGCGCACGCTGAACACTCCGGTCTATCTGCTGCACGGCGAGGCAGACAACGTCATCCCCTCGGCCGAGACGCTGTGGATGGCCAGCGAGCTGCCGCGCCGCGACCTGAAGGCGATGCTGGTCAGCCCCGTGCTCTCCCACCTCGACCTCAACGGGCCGAAGCCGGGGCCGATGGACCGGTGGCGGCTGGTGCACTTCTTCGCGCGAATCATTCGGGCGGCAAAGAGTTCACCCAGCCGTTAGCGCGCTACGGCTTGCGGACCTTCTTGCCGCCCGCGGCCACGTTGCGGCCAAACTGGAAGCTGGGACCGACCGAGTAGCGGTAGGTCCAGCGGCCATCGGCCAGGATGTCGTTGAAGGGATGGTTGTAGACCACATCCATCTGTCCGCGAATGCTGAGGTGCTTGCAGACCGCAACCTCAGCTCCGCCGCCCACGCCATAGAAGCCGGTCCAGTCGAGCTTGAATCCGGCAGGCGCAAGCGAGGCTACCACACCTTCTTCAAAAGGATCGGCCGGGTTCGAGTACGGCACGGCGCGCTCGCGCAGCGCTCCCAGCGACGGGCGGATGAAGAGCGTGAACTTCGCGTAGTGCCGGTCGGAGAATTGCGGCCCGAAGGCGAAGGTCTGGGTGGCAGCGGTGGCCGGTACGGCAAGCTGGTAGCCCGCGGGCAGCTCGTGTAACTGCTCCAATCCAGCGATTTCGGTAGCGATCGTGGCCTGGAGCGCCGCTGGCAGAAGGTTCGGTGTCAGGACCTGCGAGCCGTGTCCTTCGCTGTAGTCCGCGCCGAAGGAGAGCCAGAGCCGCGGATTGATCCCCGCCTGCGCGTGGAATCCCTGCTCGTTGAGGCCGAGCATGGGGCTGTCGATGTCGGCGAATCCAGCGTAGACATTGTAGCGGCCCACATAGGCCTGTTGCGCGTGCGCGGTGGTTGCGGGGAACGCGAAGAGAACTGCCAGAGCGGCGCCTGCAAGCAGGCAGCGGATTGCGATCTTCAATGTATGGCCCTCCTGGAACGCTGACACAGATCAAGCGTTGCGGCCTGCGCCGCTCCATTCCCTGCCAGATTCATTGAACCGTAACATTACCCGACCGCAGCCTTGTTTGTCACTCGCAATTAATTGGGCGTGCCGGCCGCGCGGCTGAGGCTTCCGCGGGAGGGCAAGGGGGAGTCTAATACATCCATGAGGCCTGCCTCCATGAGACCGATGCGGATGCGATCCGCTCTGCTGTTTGGGTTGCTCACGATCGCCGGTGCCACAATCGGCGCGGCGGCGGCAACTGCACAAAAAAATCCCAAGGACAACCTCTCCGGATACGACCGCTCGGCGCGCGCGACCCTGGTGCATCCGGCGATTGTGTACGTTGCGGCGGACGACAACGCACAGCACATCAGCGAGGTGCTGCCGGGACACGAGGTGGTGGTGATCGAGCGCAACGGCTCGTGGGTGCGCGTCTTCGCCAACACCGATATTCCGGACGAGCAGGCCGACGACCAGAAGCCGGAGTTCAGCGCGGACGAGACGGTGACGCCGGCCTCGGGATGGATCCACGACAAGGGCATCGTCACGCCGGCGACGGCCAACGGCGATACGATTCTGTACGGCACTGCCGCGAACTTTGAGGAGCAGGCGGAGCAGCCGCACGCTCCCAAGGACGCTGCCGAGGAGGCGCACCTGCTGTACCGGCGCGTGGCCGACTATTTCCCCAACTCGCCGCTGGCGGCGGAGGCGATGTTCCGCTCGGCCGACGTGCGCTGGCAGATCGACAAGGCCGACATCAGCACCCTGCCCTCGGCCCACGAGCAGGAGGCGTACCTGCGTCCGCAGCTCTACGAGGGCGAGATGCAGAAGGTGATGAAGCTGTATCCCAACTCCAAGTTTGCCGCGCTGGCCGCCTACGACCTGATCGACAACAAGCTCTGCGGCGACTGGCAGGGGCTGCCCAAGTGCCCGGAGATGGAGGCGGTGCTCTACGAGCGATACGCCGACCGCTATCCCGACAGCCCCAAGGCCGCCGAGGCGCTCTACAACGCAGCCTACCGCCAGGGCGTGCTGGTGGAGATGTACACGGTGCAGGACGAGAAGAAGCGGTCCGAGCAGGCCGCGGCGAACGCGGTGGAGCTGGCGAACGAGTTGAAGCAGAAGTATCCGCAGTCGGAGTATGCGGCGCGCGCGGCCAGCATCGCCTATCGCGTACAGCAGCAGATTCCCATCTACGGCAACGACCGCGAATAAGTTTGATGAGTGAATAGATTCCGTTTGATGTATAAGGAACGCTATGCGAGCTGTGACGATTGCGTTGCTGACTGTGCTTTGCGTTCCGGCCGCGAGCGCCCAATACCAGACTGTCCAATTGGTTCGCATACTGAATGCGCGAGCCCTCTCAGGTGTCGTCACGGACCCGAATGGAGGCGCTGTGGCAGGCGCGACGGTTGAACTTTGTACCCCAGAGTGGAAAAGCTGCTCATCGAAAGTGGTCTCAGGCTCTGACGGACGATTTGCCATAATTCCCGAACAGAAGCAACAGATTTACTATCTGCGCGCCTCACAGTACGGATTCGATCCCCTGCTGTTCAAAGTCCATGTGAGACGGTTCGCCCGGAAGTATCTGAGGGTTTCGCTTCATATTGCAAGCTGAATCATACCGTCTGAATCTGGTTGAGACCCGAAGATGAATCGACGCTCTCGCAGATAGAATGGAACCATGTCCATTTATCAAGTCATTGTTCTGGCCATTGTGCAGGGACTCGCCGAGTTGCTGCCGGTTTCGAGCTCCGCCCACGTTGTTGTCGCCGAGAAGCTGATGGGGCTGGACCCCTCGACGCCGCAGATGACGCTGCTTCTGGTAATGCTGCATACCGGCACGATGTTCGCGGTGATTGCGTACTTCTGGCGGCAGTGGAGGCAGAGCTACTTTGCCTCGGCGGACGCATTCAAGCGGTTTGCGTTGCGCCTGGTCTATGCGACGGCGCTGACGGGAATCGTTGGCGAAGCGCTGATCAAGCTGGTCGAGCACACGATGTTCAAGGGCGCGCCCAGGGCAGAGATCGAAGACCTCTTCGGGCGGCTTGACCTGGTGGCGCCGGCGCTGGCCTGCGCGGGAATTCTGATCCTGATCGCAGGTCTGCGCGAGAAGAAGCTGGACGAAGCGCAGGCGGCGGCGAAGGAGGCTGCGACGTTGAGCATTACGCGGCGGCCGGCCGACAGCGTCACCATGCGGCAGGCGGGTTGGATGGGATTGGTGCAGGGGCTATGCCTTCCCTTCCGCGGCTTTTCGCGCTCTGGCGCGACCATCTCCGCCGGAATGCTGACTGGCGCGAGTAAACGGCGGTCGGAACGCTTCAGCTTTGCGCTGGCGGTGGTGATTACGCCGTTCGCGATTGGCCGCGAGGCGATGCGCCTGGTGCATTCCCTCCATTCGCCGGCGGCCGGGTCCATGCCCGGAGCGCCTGGCGAAGTACCCGGGGTACTCGGTATCAGCCTGCTGGGCGCGGTGTTCGCGTTCCTGGCCGGGCTGGTGGCGCTGAAGTGGCTGAGCAACTGGCTGGAGAACGGCCGCTGGTATTGGTTCGGGATTTATTGCCTGGGGGCGAGCTGCGTGGTGTGGTGGCTGCACTTTGGGCCACGCCATCTTTAGCGGCGTAGCTCAGGCCCTCCGGGGCTAAAGCCCTTTGGATAATGGGTCATTTACGGTATGCGTGAACGCGTGACTTTCCGGCTTCGTTCAGGCCAGAATGACGACTTCATGGGTGCACGTCCCAGTCATCGCGATAATGCCGCGTGAATGGGGAGCCCAGTTTGTGTGGCTCTGGGGGATTACCCGTTATTGCCCTGCTGCAGGAACTCGGGGCTGACGGGGTTCTCGTAGACCGAGTAGTCGCGGGTGACGATGGTCAGTCCGCCCTCGGAGACGAAGTAGTTTTTCTTGTCCTCGTTGGGGTCGTAGCCGATGACGGTGCCATCTGGAATGTGCACGTCGCGGTCGATGATGGCGTGGCGGATGCGGCAGTGGCGGCCGATGTTGACGTGGGAGAAGATGACGGATGAGTCCACGTCGGCGTAGGAGTTGACGCGCACGTCCTGGCTGACGACGGAGTTGCGCACCACCGCGCCGGAGACGATGGAGCCGGAGCAGACGATGGAGTTGATGGCCATGCCGGTGCGTCCCGGTTCGCCGAAGACGAACTTGGCGGGGGGGTACTGGTAGGGCCGCGTGCGCATGGGCCAGCTCTTGTCGTAGAGGTTGAAGATGGGGGTGATGCCGGCCACGTCCATGTTGGCCTCGTAGTACGCTTCCAGCGTCCCCACATCGCGCCAGTAGAGGGCGCGCTGCTTGTTCTCGTCGACGAAGTTGAAGGCGTGCATCTTGACCCGGCCCAGCAGCTTGGGCAGGATGTCGTGGCCAAAGTCGTGGGTGGAGTCGGGGTCTTCGGCGTCCTGGATGAGCTCGGGCAGCAGGATGTCGGTGTTGAAGAGGTAGATGCCCATGGAGGCATCCACAAAGTTGGGGTCGAAGGGCGAGCGGATCTGGGTGGACTCGGGTTTTTCGACAAATCCGGTGACTTCGCCGGAGCGCGCGACCTCGACGATGCCGAAGCGGGAGACCTCGTTGGGCGCGATGGGCAGGGTGGCAATGGTGACGTCGGCGCTGGAGTCCTTGTGCTGTTGCAGCATGCGGCCGTAGTTCATCTTGTAGATCTGGTCGCCGGAGAGGATGAGGACATGGCGCGGCTCCTCGGAGCCGATGGAATAGATGTTCTGGTAGACCGCGTCGGCGGTGCCCTGGTACCAGGACTTGGAGACGCGCTGCATGGGGGGAAGAATCTCAATGAACTCGCCCAGCTCGCTGGCCACCACCGGGCCCCAGCCCTCGCGGATGTGCCGGTTGAGCGAGAGCGCCTTGTACTGCGTGAGGATGTAAACGTGGCGCAGGTCGGAGTTGATGCAGTTGGACAGTGTGATGTCGATGATGCGGTACTGGCCGGCGAAGGGGACCGCGGGCTTGGCGCGATCGCGCGTGAGGGGAAAAAGCCGTTCGCCAGTGCCACCTGCAAGCAGCACACCGAGTGTGTCTCTCATCGTCCAACCCCTGGAAAGCGAAGTGAGCCTCTGCCTACGACAATATCAGAGCGGAACCATCGAACCCCAAGCGCGAGTGGTGCGAATCGAGAGTCTACCACGCGTGTGTTTCTTTTGTGCAGGGGGCGGGCGCACAGGCGGCCGGGAGCGCGATCGAGGCCGGGTGCGTGGGACCGGAAGCAGTTCCCATGGGCGCGAAGAGGTGGCGCGGACGGCGCAGACCGTGTGCAGTGCGGTAGGAACGGTTGACTGCTATGCGTCGGATGAAGGGCCCGAGGGCGAATCGGCAGAGGAACCGATGCCGAGGCCGTCGGAGTGCTCTTCAGAATCGGACTCGGGTAGGGTGATGCGCAGGGACTTGAGGAAGCTGAGGTCGTGGCGGGTAAAGGGACCGATCGCAACTTCCGTGGCGGGGTCCGAGGTTTCGCCGGACTCGGCTGCGACCTCATTGAGGCCGATGGTGGCCTCCAGCATGAGTAGAACGTCGAAGCCCTGGTCGCGGATGTTCTTCACCACGCCCGCGATGCTTTCCGACTCGGAGACAGACTCGTGGATTGCCTCTCCCAGCTTCTGGATCAGGTTCTTCACTTTTGGATTCAATGCCGCCTCCGCGCTGCCCTGGGATTTAAATCCAGCTTGCGATTCGACCGCATCGTGTATTCCCTGCCCTGCGAAGACCCCAACCGGCGGGAACGGCATTGCGGTTCGTTCTCTCTGACTCTGAGGTCTAGGATACGCCGCGCTGAAAGCTGCCGCAATGCCACTTGCCGGCAGGTTTTCCTCAGGGAAGACGGCCTTGCGCAATCCTGTGAAGGCCACATGAAGCGTGAAATTGCTCTACACTTCGAGCATGGACGTGGTTCGCTTCGGACGTGCGCTTGGCTTCGGAGCGCGGCAGGCGGTGAAAACGGTGGCGGCTGCGGTGGACGCGGCCACGGCGGAGAATCCCTCGCGCAAGAGCGCGAGCGCGGGGACAATTTCCGGTGCGGCGTCGCCCAGACCGCATGCGCGCCCGGCGGCAGACTCGCCCCAGACGGCAACCCAGACGGAGACCCTCCAGACAGCGAACTCGGCCCAGTCGGCGGCCCAGTCGGCGGCCGGCAAGGCAGCCCATCGCGCGGCCCAGACCGTCGTCCAGGCGCGTGGAGCCAGGCAGGGGCTGCGGCGCGGCAGCCGGCGCTTTGGCCAAACGGCATGGAAAACGTTTGTGCGCCTCTGGGGGGTGCTGTGGCTGGAGGTTGTGGGCGTCTTCTTCGGGATCTTCGCGCTCTTTGCCGCAGGCGGCGTGTGGCGTTGGCGCGGGGAGTGGCATTCCACCGCGGCCGGACATCGCCAACTGTTTGGCTCGCTGGCGATGCTGGCGGTCTTCGGTTACTTCTCGGTGAGCAGCTTTGTTCGGGCGCGGCGGCGGGAACGGCGGCGCTAGGGCCTCCTATGGACGTTGCGTAAACCGTTTTGATTCAATGCTTTATAGGCTTCGACGAAATTATTAATAATCCGCGCAAGTCATTTACTTTCAATGGGTTGGATTTTAAGTTCATAACAGGCTCTAGCCAGGAAACGTCGTGCAGAGATACGCATAGGACGGATTCGTAACCGTGGCGCTTTGAACAGCTGCATTGATTCTTTTCACACCCGGTGGAGTGGTTTTAATCTGGTATTGCCCTGCCGTCAATGTGAACTTGGTTTCGGTTGGTGTGCCCCCCGCAGTGTAGAGGTACTCGACCTGAATCGTGACGGTCGCGCCGTACGAATAGAACTGAATCTCCGAAGGAATGAACGTATGGAATGTCAGCAGGTACAGGTTCGTGCCGGTGCCATCAAACGGCGAAAGAATGGAGTTGCTCAACGTCGCCGTCAAAATTCCATCCTTCTCGAGCTGGGCCCTCACATCTTGTGCTGTTGGCATGGTTCCTCCTCTTTCACTGCTTGCACGACGGTTAACAAATCGCAATGGTAAGTCATCGCACTGCGGCGGAAATCAGGCAAGAGATGTAATACTAGAGCCACGAAAAAAATTAGGGGCTGTTATGGATTTCCTCCTTCACTGGGGAATTATCTAGGACAGCCCCCTAGTGTCCGTTATGGATGTTGCGCAAATATGGATGTTGCGCAAACAATTTTGATTCAATTCTTTATAGACTTAGACAAGATAACGAATAATCCGCGCAAGCCATTTATTTTCAATGGGCTGAATTTTAAATTCATAACAGGCTCTAGGGATTTCGCCGTTCCTCCATTGAAAAATTCATGACACTGTCCGCCCATTTGAGCGACACTGGTACCATCATGACCCAAGCGCGCATGCAACACCTCCTGGAAGCCGCCAACCTGCTGATCAACGCACGCCGCAACCACAAGCCTATCGCCGACCTTCCGCCTGAACTGCAGCCGAAGTCGCTGGAAGATGCTGCCGTCATCCACGGCATGATCGCCACCGCCTTCGGGCCCATCGGCGGATGGAAGATCGGCGCGGGCTCGGCCGATGCCACGCCCTTCTTCGCGCCCATGCCGCTGGCCTGGATGGCCCGCAGCGGCACGCTGCTGGCCGGCCCGCGCTTCCGCTATCGCGTTCTGGAGGCCGAGATCGCCTTCCTGCTGGGCAAAGACCTGCCTCCGCGCGCCAAGCCCTATACGCGCGATGAGGTGGTCGCCGCCATCGCCAGTTGCCATCCCATCATCGAGGAGCTGGAGTCCGGCCTCATCGATCCCAAGGCCGCTGCGCACCTCTCCATGCTCGCCGACCTGCAGATGCACGGCGGATTCATCCACGGCCCCGCCTGCAAGGACTGGAAGAAGATCGACTTCAAGAAAGAGACTGTGACGCTCTCCATCAACGGCAAGGTGCAGGTGGAGCGCACCGGCTCCAACACCTCGGGCGACCTGATGCGCCTGCTTCCCTTCCTCGCCAACGAGGGCGCGGCGCGCACCGGAGGCCTCAAGGCCGGCCAGTGGATCACCACCGGAAGCTGGACCGGCAACACGCCCGCCCGTCCCGGCTCGCTGGTCGAGGTCGAGTTTGCCCACGCCGGCAAGGTCAGCCTGCGCTTCGCATAAATTCGTTCAACTGATCTCCAGGATCTGCTCGCTTCCGGCCGCAATCTCCTGCGCGCGCGCAGCAACTTTGCGCGCCACCTCGAAGAACGGCTTGGCCCCTGCGTTCTCCGGTCCGGCCAGCGCCACCGGAAGCCCGCGGTCGCCGCCCTCGCGGATGGCCGGATCGAGGTCGAGCGAGCCCAGGAACTCCAGCCCAAACTGCCCAGCCGTGCGCTCCGTGCCGCCGCTGGAAAAAATATCGATCCCCTGATGGCAGTGCGGGCAGGTGAAGCGTCCCATGTTCTCCACCAGGCCGATGACCTCGACCTTGACCTGGGCGAACATCTCGATGGCCTTGCGCGCGTCCTGCAGGCTGACGTCGCTGGGCGTGGAGACGACCACCGCTCCGGTGAGCGGCACGGTCTGCACCAGCGAGATCACCACATCCCCGGTGCCCGGCGGCAGGTCAACGATCAGGAAGTCCAGCTCGCCCCACTCCACCTGCTGCAAAAATTGGCGGATGATCTGGTGCAGCATGGGTCCGCGCATCACCATGGGCTTGTCACCGGGAGCAAGCAGACCGATGGAGATGAACTTGACGCCATGCGCCACGAGCGTTCCGATGCGGTCTTCGCCCACGATGCTGGGCGCTCGCGTCATGCCCATCATGATGGGAACATTGGGGCCATAGATGTCGGCGTCGAGCAGACCCACGCGATGGCCCAGCTTGGCCAGCGCCACGGCCAGGTTCACCGCGACGGTGGTCTTGCCGACGCCGCCCTTGCCGCTGCCCACGGCAACTACATACGCCACACCCGGCAATGGCTGCGGGCCTTGCGGCACTCCTGCTCCTGTATGTCCCATACTCTCTCCTCCGTGAATTCAGGCCCGCGCGCGCTTGCACCCAACAACCAACAACTGACAACCGGCAACCTTCAAACGTGCCACCCGGCCCCC
>Ga0187872_10003528_pt1 | contig 12453 bp, 12 predicted proteins | sample June2016WEW_16_4_FD_132973 | JGI IMG/M metagenome (GOLD analysis project Ga0187872, IMG submission 132973) | Peatland microbial communities from SPRUCE experiment site at the Marcell Experimental Forest, Minnesota, USA - June2016WEW_16_40 | ecosystem: Environmental > Terrestrial > Soil >...
CCAACAACCGCCGCTCCTCCAACTTCTGAAAATCACGCCGCACTCCTGCCGGGTTTCCCATGACCGGAGAGTAGCACAATATCTTAGGAATGTCACTATATTATTCAATGCTCAATAAGTCCTTGCGTAAGCAAAGAGGCCAGTGCTCGGCTCCTGACGGTATTCATCTTGCGATATGAGAGCTCCGGAAACAGAAACAGCAACTGGGGAGCACTTCTGGCCATGCGCATCCGGGCAGCGTGGCGTCTATCATTGGAAAGTTGAATGTCCTACGACGATGAAAGCCTGCCGCATCGAAGGCAATGCTGTTTGCGCTGAAGCAGCGCTTTTCTCGGAGAGAAGGGACAGTACAGCCGCCGGTGATCTGGTGATCTTATAGGCTCACTTACTGAAGAATTCGGTGCAGTCGTAATTTGTTCAGTAGTTCTGCTGAATGCACCCGGGGTGAATGGGAAATAGGGCGCCGACTTTCGATGTACAATTAGCAACTGGGCTGAACAGCGGCCGAGGAACCTCGCACGATGAGATGCGTTTCGACAACGTACTCAGTGCCAAGTCGTCGTTTGCTTCGCATAAACCGATTCAGCGCCTCAAAAGCAAGCTTTCCAAGTTGATCGCGGGCAACACGGACTGTAGTGAGGGGTGGATTCGCGTAGCGAGCGAAAGAGATATCGTCCGCTCCGATAATCGACATCTCACTGGGAACGCGAATCTCCGCTTCCGAAAGTGCATGCATTGCTCCCAGTGCCATAAGATCATTACCGCAAATGATGGCACTAGGGAAAGGTGTCTCTTTCAGTAGCTCGATCATTGATGCTCTTCCGCCTTCAATCGTATTGTCGCCCTCCGTGCAACGAGCAGCCGGCATGCCGCTTTCCTGCAGAGCAGTTGTGAAAGCCTGCTTATACGTCCTAGCAGAAAGTCGATTCTGGGGTCCTGTTATAAATGCAATTCGCTCGTGCCCCAATTGTCTGAGGTATTCGACTGCCTGCTTCGCTCCAGTCGAGTAATCGACCCGGATGTTGCTCCGTCCCTTGGATGCGTTCGCTCCGTCCAGAGTCACTACAGGGATCTCGTTCCTTAGCAACTGATCGATCAGCAGTGGCTCCAACTGAGAAGTCATCACTGCCACTCCCTGCACCTTGTTCTCTATCATTCTCCGAACCGCATTGCTGGCGTGTACAGGATCATAGTTCGTGGGAGCAAGGAACGTATCAAAACCGATTTCCACCACAGCCCGCTCGAAATTCTTGATCACCTCAGGGAAGAAAGGGTTCTCCACGTCGGAAATGATCAGCCCAAAGGCATCACTACGCCCCCTGGCCAGCCTGCGGCCACTGGCGTTCTTGTAATAATTGAGTTGACGCATAATCTGAAGAACGCGAGTGCGCGTCATCTCGGCAACAGGCCTTGTATTGTTCAGAACGTGAGACACCGTGCTGATCGAGACTCCTGCCCGTTCCGCCACATCTTTCATTTGGGTCCCAATGGATCCCCGCGCTGTGTTCGTCTGATTCATGGCTTCCGATGCAAAAGTTTGCTCTATTGTAAACGCCACGGCTCGACGTGAATAGTCCTGAATCATTCTGCTGTATCATAGTTGTCAAGCTGCTGTATCATAGTTGTCAAGACGATTCGCATAGGTGGTTGACAGGCAGGCTGGGCGCCATGTAATAATGCAAACGCTTGCGGCAATCGTTTGCGATGAAGAGATTGGCAGAATTGATGCAACAACGCCAAGCTGGCTCTGGCCTTGAGCGCGCATTCTTTACATCCGAGTACATTTTTCGTCAGGATGTCCATCGGATCTTCCTTGCAAATTGGCTTTTCGCCGGTCACGCCAGCGCCATCCGAAATCCCGGCGACTACTTTCTCTTTGAAATAGCCGATGACTCATTCATCATTATTCGCGATGATCGGATGCAGATCCAAGCACTTTCGAATGTCTGTCGTCACCGTGGGTCGCGAATTTGCCTTGAGGCCCAGGGCAACGCCCGTAGCCTAGTATGCCCGTATCATCAGTGGGTTTATCGGCCCGATGGGGCTTTGCTCAGGGCGCGATTGATGCCAGCCGCTTTCGATCTTTCTGCGCACGGACTACGGCCAGCCCGGATAGAAATAATCGAGGACCTTATATTTGTTTGCCCTTCCGAGAAGGCTCCTGAATTCGACTCCTTCCGGGCTTGCATGGGACCAAGGCTTCGTCCTCACGACTTGCCTCATGCGAAGGTTGCCTGCAAGAAGGAGTACGATATCGCCGCCAATTGGAAGCTGGTCGTGGAAAATTCGCGCGAGTGTTATCACTGCGGAGTTGCCCACCCGCAGTATTGCAAGGCAGTAACGTTTGCTGCCGCAGTCGGATCCGAAATCGCGCAAGTGGAAGCCGCGTCAGCAGAAGAAAAGGCTCGGGAGGAGGTGGGAAACCTCGGTCTTCCTGTCGATGAGGTTTTTTTTCTGCCCGACAGTTGGTATCACTATCGACGCTTCTTTTTGCGTCCTGGACATGTGACAGAAAGTATGGACGGCAGGCCGGTCGCACCTTTGATGGGCACGATTCCGACCCGCAATACAGGCGTTTTCGCCATCGTGACTCTCCCGAATTGCCTACTGGAAGCGAACGGCGACTATGTGATGACGCTGAGCATTACACCGAAAGCACCCCGACTGACCCACGCTGAAGTCTGCTGGTTCGTGCGATCGGATGCGAACGAGGGCACAGATTATGATGTGCAGCGCCTTACCGAGTTTTGGCGGCTCACTTCTGAACAAGATTGGGAACTCTGTGAAAACAACCAACGTGGAGTGAACTCTTCGAAGTACGTTCCGGGCATTTACGCTCCGAGCGAGGGCGGTGTCGAGCATTTCGTGCAGTGGTACATAAAGCAGTTACAGCCCAAATGACAATGCAATCACCCTGCTCAGATAGCCACGAAACCGCAGTTCTCGGACTCGATATCGGCGGTACTAAAACTGCGGCAGGGATTGTCCTTTTTCGCAGTGGCGCAGTCCTGAACCAAAGAATCATACCCACCGCCCCGAATCGGCCCGGGGATCAGGTGTTGCAGGACATTTGCCGGCTAGCTACAGAACTGAAAGAGACTGCCGTGGTTTCAGGTCATCCGATAGCCGGAATCGGTGCAGGCGTGGCCGAACTGATCGGGCCTAACGGCGAGGTCACCAGCAGTCAGACCATCCAGTGGAACGGAATGCCCGTTCGAGACGCTCTCAGCAGGATCGCACCTGCAGTGGTGGAATCGGATGTAAGGGCTGCTGCGCTGGGTGAAGCCCTGCTGGGGGCGGGCAAGGAGTTTCGTTGTTTCGTCTATGTCACCGTGGGCACGGGGATCAGTTCCTGTCTTGTTCAAGATGGACAACCCCACGCAGGGGCGCACGGCAACGCACTAGTTCTAGCAACTGCACCACTCAGTTTTAATTGCCCTCATTGCGGTGAGTACTGCAGTACGGTTCTTGAGGAGTTCGCCTCGGGACCAGCTCTGTCGCGACGATACTTCGAGAATTCCGGAGAGACTTTGCTGGGGGGAGAAGAGGTGACCACAAGAGCAGAAGCGGGAGACAAGTGCGCGATTGAGGTCGTCCGGAGTGCCGGTCGGGCTTTAGGCGTTAGCGTCGCCTTTCTGGCCAACGTGCTCGATCCTGAAGCCTTCGTCGTAGGGGGCGGTTTAGGGTTAGACGGAAGGCTCTACTGGCGCAGCATGGTCGAGTCCACAAGGAATCATATTTGGGCTGAGGCGGGGAAATCGGTTCCTATTGTGCCTGCGAAGCTCGGGAAAGAAGTCGGATTCGTAGGTGCAGCCGCAGCATTTTGGAAAAAAAGCATCATCCTCAAATGACGAAAGGACGCACTCGTGTTGAAGAACATTGCAACGCTTCTTAAAGCAGGCACTCCACTACTTGGAGATGGCGGGTATCTGCTCGAGTTGGAGCGCCGCGGTTACGTCGACAGTGGGTCGGGGCGGGGGAAAGTCGGTACGGGAAAGGGCAGTGGACAATTCACACCGGAGGTGGTCATCGAAAACCCGGACGCTCTCCGGGAGCTGCATCGCGAGTTTTTAGCCGCCGGTTCCCAAGTTCTACAGGCTCTCACTTTTTTTGGAACGCGAGAGAAACTGACGCGCGCAGGTTACGGTTCTAGGACGGAAGATATCAACCGGAACGCAGTAAAACTTGCACGAGAGGTCGCGGGCGATTGCGCACTGGTCGCTGGTTCGGTGTCTCGCACCCAACTGTTTGAGAGAGAAGGTCCGGGTGCTGCCGATCACGTGCGTGATCTCCTGAAGGAGCAGATTCGATTGTTGAAAGATGCTGGGGTCGATTTCCTGATCTTGGAAACTTTTTTCCACCTCGCGGAAATGCTGATTGCACTGGAATGCGCGGCTTCGTTGGGCATGCCCACCTTAGCCACGATTAGTTTCCGCCCGACTTTGAGTTGCTGCACTGACGGTCACACGCCCGCACAGTGCGCCAAAGCTATGGCCGAAGCCGGGGCTTTGGCAGTGGGCGCGAATTGCGAACAAGAACCCGCCCGAATGCTGGTCCTCTTGTTGTCCATGCGAGATGCTATCCATCAACCAGTGATCGCGCAACCAGCGGCTTTTCGAACGACGGAGGCAACTCCGTGCTTTACGCGTCTGCCTCAGTTTCCTGACGGCATGGAAACGATTCAAGTCTCGCGCGCAGAATTTGAAAAGTTCGGGGCCATTGCGACGGCCGAGGGTATCAGCTTCGTGGGCGGCTGCTGCGGGTGCAATGCGGCTTACATACGGGCGTTGCGTGCAGGGCTGGATAGAGGCGAGCGCCGAAATTGATTGACAGCAGTTCTCATTTGCAGTATTTTCCGAGTACAAACGCTTGCGGAAAACGTTTGCCATTGCTTTGTTGCTGCCTCAGGCTGCTTCTCGCAACGCGGTTGCAGCAATTGGTGAACTAAGATGAAGACACCACCCTTGGTTCAAGATATTCAATCCCAGCCCGACTCGTTGTCTGACGTTCTGAAACATCATTCCGGAGTAGGTCAGGATGAATTGTTGCGGGCTGCGGGGATATTGAGTTCCGCCAAACGGGTCATTATTACTGGAATGGGGGCCTCGATGTTTGCCTGTGTGGCACTTGAGTACAAACTGTGCTCCCTCGGAATTCGTGCGTCCTTGATTGAAGCAGGTGAGCTACTTCATTACCAGCATGAAGCCTGTAACGATTCGGTCACAATCGTAGTTTCACGTTCTGGAGAATCCGTAGAAGTCGAAAAGCTGTTAAAGCTACTGAAGAGTCGCGTCCCGATCATCGGTGTCTCCAATAATCCTGGCAGCTTGCTGGCGACAACGTCGGACATTTCGATCCATATCTGCAGTCGCCCAGATGAGATGATTGCCATCCAAACCTATACGGGAACAGTTCTGACCTTGCACCTGCTTTCAGCAGCGGTTGATCGTTCTTTATCCGCCGAACTCAGTCACATAGATTCAGTGCTCAATGAACTTGCAGGACTGATTGAACATGAGCTCAAAGACATCGTTTCCTGGGATGAGTTGCTGAACTTAAATTCCCCGGTCTATCTTCTCGGTCGCGGCCCCTCTTACGGTTCGGTTCTCGAAGGCACGCTTCTGTTCCATGAGACTGCTAAAGCTCCTGCCGTGGGCATGTATGCGGCCAGCTTTCGGCATGGTCCGGTGGAAATGGTAGACTCTCGCTTCGCGGGAATTGTATTTGCTCCTGCCGGTCGCACCCGCGAGTTAAACGTTGGACTAGCTCGGGATCTGATTCGCTTTGGTGGCAAGGTGCGGGTCATCGGCCCGAGGGGGCCGGACGTGGATGGAATCGGTCTCCGCCGAATTCCAGAGATTTCCGAATCGCTTGCTCCATTGTTCGAAGTCGTACCTTTGCAATGCGCGGCGCTCCGGCTTGCCAAGTTGCGCGGTCTGGAGATCGGAGCGTTCCGTTATACACCGCAAGTAACGCGTAGCGAGTTGACTTTGTGAACTGATCGACATCGGCCGAGGAAGATAGATCTTTATGCGTACATCCAAGTGGCTCTGGTTCGCTCTCACGGCTCTGTTCTGGTGGGGCGTTTGGGGCTTCTTGGCCAAGGTGGGCTCCGATCGTATGAACCCGCGTGCGTTGCAGATCCTGTTCGTGGTTGGCATGTTGCCGCCCCTATTGCTGGCATTGGCTAAAGTACGTTTCGCAGTCCAGACAGACCGGGCAGGAATTGTTTATGGGATTCTCAATGGCGTACTTGCCACATTCGGAATGCTGGCTTTTTATGCGGCTATGGCCCGAGGAAAGGCTTCATTGGTAGCCCCTCTTACCGCACTGTTTCCGTTGTTCACCGTAGTCGGGGCCGTGCTACTGCTGAAAGAAAAGCTGAACAGAGTTCAAGTGCTTGGCCTTGCAATGGCCGTCATCGCGGTAGTAATTTTCGCCAGGTAAACCAATGTTTTCTGGTTGGCTCATTCCGGCGCTGGTCGCGGCTCTCTTGTGGGGCATCGTAGGAATTCTCCAAAAGCTGGGTAGTAACCGCATAAACGCGTCATCTCTGTTAGCTTGGGTGATGGCTGGATACATCTTGGCACTCCCGCTGTTTTGGCAGGGCTCTGGCTTGAGTTCATTGACCCAGAAGGACCTTTTCTGGGGAATACTCGCTGGCGCTGCCAACGGCTGTGGCACTTGGTTTTTGTTTGCGGCTCTCGAACGAGGTGCGAATGCTTCGGTAGCAGTTCCCCTCACCGCGCTCTACCCGACGGTGACTGTCGCATTCGCATATTTCATTCTTCGTGAGCGTCTCGCTTTCCTGGATTGGATTGGTGTGGCGCTTGCTCTCTCGGCCGGCGCGATGCTTTCGTACGAACCAGAAGCTCGCTCGACAGCCGTCGGGTTCGGAACTGAAACTTGAGGCTTTAACAGAACAAGTCAAGGAGGACTAATGGCAGAGACAAACCGTAGAGACTTCATCAAGGCAGCCGCAGTCACTGGAATACTTGCGAAATCCGGCTTTGCCTTCAACAGCCCGGGGTCCTTCGGCCCTAAAATCCGAGTGGGACATATCGGCTGTGGCAATGTCGCAAGGAATGCATATATCAAGGCCATGCAGGAATGTTCCTTCATCGAGATCGTGAGCACTTGCGACATCATCCCGTCGCGAGCGCAGGATCTCTCCAAGATGTTCAACATCCCCGAGTACTTCTACAACGTTTACGATCAGATCAAGAAGGGGCCCAAATTCGATTTGCTTGTAAACACTACTTCCATGCCTTCCCATTTCGAGGTGAACAAGGCCGGCCTGGAAGCGGGATGCTATGTCTGGACCGAAAAGCCGATGGCTCTCAAGGTCAGCGACGCTCGCTTGTTGGTCGATTTGGCAAACCAGAAAGGGACGAAGATTTTTCCGGCTCCTACAGTCGTGACGAGTCCACAATTCAAGTTCATGGCCGAGACGATCGCCAGCGGAGAAGTAGGCAAGATATTCAGTGCTCACGCTACTTACGGACATGAGGGCAAATTGTGGTCGCCCTGGTTCTTCGAAAAAGGCGGGGGCTCTCTCTATGATCTCGGCGTTTACAATGTCGGAACCCTAACAGGACTGCTTGGACCGGCCAGGTCCGTCGTTGGGATGTACGGAATCTCCCGACCAGTGCGTACGGTTCATCCGCATGATGGTCCGCCGCAGGAAGTCAAGGTCACTGCAGACGACAACACCATGCTCATCATGGAGCATGACAATGCAGTGTTCTCTCACATCCAGACCGGCTACACGTATTTCAGCGGACTGGATGATAAGGACATTTCTCGGACCGATTACACGATCGACCTGACCGGCACGGACGGAATCATGCATCTTGTCGGGTATGACTGGGGACCGCATGGCGTGGACCTGTCTTGGCGACAACAACCGGTCCTCAAGAAGGAACGTTTCTGTGAGGATCCCGGCACATACACCTGGCAAGGTGGACCTGCTTACGTCGTGGATTGCATGCTGAACAACAAACCGAGCTTGATTACAGCGGAACACGGTTTGCACATTCTCGAGGTGATGAACGCCGCGCTCGAATCACAGGATACTGGCCGACGGGTGAAGGTCCACTCCACTTTCAAGTGGCCGCTCTTCTCGTAGGCTGCGCTCCCCAAGCCTCCCTCATACACGTCTGTGAGGGAGGCTTTCTACTGTGTCTTTCTCAATTCTTCACGCGCTGAGTCTGCGATGCGATTTAATTCTTCGAATTGATGCGAAGTGCAGACTGGTGCTGTGAGGGCAAAATTCGCCGTCTTGTCCTGTACAAACTGATGAGCCTGAGCCAGGGTGTCTTTTGCGCCCCCCTGCAGCCAAGCCTCCCATGCCTGACGGTTGAAGAGCTTCGACTGGTACAGATTTTTCCGAAAATTTCTCGCCGTATGTTCTTCGGTGAGAAAATTGCCCCCTTTACCAATCGCTTCGATAAGTTCAGCAGCGATTGTCTCTTCCGTCACCTCAAACCCTTTCAGAACGTAATTGCAAAACCCAAGCCACTCATTATCGATCACAAGTTGTTCGAAGCTGAATCCTTGATCAGCGCCGACTAAGCCCTGGCATCCAATCTTCTGGATGCCCGCGAGCAAGCTGAACACAGCAGTCGCGCCTTTTTCGAAGCCACACTGAAAGTCCGGCCGCAGAGCATCCGTCAGGCCAACATTCGCAACTCGCTGCATCCCATAGAAGCGGCCCAGTTGCGCCATGGCGATTCCGAATAGAGCCTGGTTCGCTGATCCAAACGAACAAATCATCGTGCGGAGATCCATACTGTGAGGACCTGAGTTATATACCTCGTATTGGAAACCTCCAGTTAGCGCATGCACGAGAAATAAACTCGCCAACAATTCGGCATTATGAACGGCAAGCGTTCCGGCGAGAGTAACGGGACCTGTGGCGCCCGCCATGACCATCGATCCTATGTAGAGCGTGTGACCGGCTCGCGCGAAAACACATGCAATCTCCAAGTTCTCCTTACGAAATTGTAGCGGAGTTACCGGATCAATTAAGAACCAAACCGATCTGCCGATGACCTCCGCCATACACACTATTTGCCGGGCTGCGAATGGCGTCAGCACATACGTCCCCCCTGGTTTCTTCGAAAAGCTATAGATCAACTGAAAAGAAACCACATCCGTCAATTCAGACGGGACATCGGAAGGGATCACAACCGCATTGGCAGTTGGAAAATTCTCGAGCATCTGGACTAAGCTAATGCCCTTGCGAACATCCTCAAGTGTGCCAAGTCGACGGACTTGTGTGAGGTAGTCGACTAGATGCACCTGGGTCGAAATCACTCCCGATACGGTCGATGGTTTGGCAAGAGGCGACTCCGAGGGCGCATTTGCGCGAAAGTCCTTTAGGAAATTTTCCAGTAAAGTACCCGGGAGCATGACTGTCTCACTTGCCTCATCGACTTCGGCTCCTGCACGACGGCATGCTGCAAGGCACTCAGCGTGCGGCATGCGAACACCGACTCTTTCCAACAAGTGGAGACTACTGCGATGAATCATTTGCAGTTCGTCATCGCTGAGTACCTGAACAGCCGCTTGGATCTGCATCTCCTCCACCAATTCCTAACTCAAGGGCCGGACTTCTACGTCTTTGAAGTACACGGTTTCATCTCCATCGTTCTGCAATCCGATGTAGCCTTCATTTGGACGTGAACCAGCCAGAGGATCATCTGGCTTGCGTGGAGGAACCGGCTCGCCGTCCTTGTAATCGGTCACCTTCACATTATTCAGGACGACTAGGGTGCGAGGGCCATCGATTGTGATCTCTATGGTGTTCCACTCTGGGCTGGGATGATCCGCCCGCACCGGCACTTTGGTAAACGAGTACAGCGAGCCTGTGGCGTAGTAGTCATCTTCTTTCCATCGCGCGGGATCGATTTCTATATTGACTTCATACCCATAATGGACCGGCATCCAAGCTTCTCGCGGGGGGATCGGAATTCGAATAAAAATGCCAGAGTTGTCTGCACGGTCCTTGGTTCGGTACACCACCCGAACGACGGAATTTCCAATCTTCCCTCTCGTCCACCAGAGCAATCCCATTCCTCCGTGGGTAGCGATGCAACCATCTTCAATTGTCATCTCCCCCTTGCCCACGTGTTGCCATCCTGTCAGATCTTTACCGTTGTACAGCTTCTTCCAAGGGAACTTTGCATCCTGAGCCGCAAGCAAACTGGAGGCAATTCCCAACATGCACAAAAAGCCAGCAAGTCTCCTGATTTCCATGGCGAATGAAGCCTGCATGCAAAATATAAACGTTTTCCGCAAGCGTTTGCTATAATGTAGATGTGCAGTGCGCGAATGTCAATAACTGTCCCGAAGGTCTGAAATGGTCGATCTACAACTGCTTCACAATGCAATCTTAACTGGAGATTCAAAAGCGACTCAAAGTCTTGTTGCCGCCGCTCTGGCAGCGGGTACTTCGGCATTAGATCTCTTGAATTCATACATGGTCCCGGCGATGGACGAGGTAGGACAGCTCTTTGAATCCGGCGAATACTTCGTTCCCGCCGGTCAGGTCATACCTAGCCGGCGCATTTGGAAACTATGTATCTGGCAGCAGCGCGGTCCGCATCGGTCTACTAGAAATGCCGGTAGAGAAAGTTTCAGCTGTCGGAAATACTGCGCTACGGGGAGCGAAGATGGAGCTTGCGTCTGCTAGCAAACCGGACCGGGGAGGCATTGAGCACTTTGAACTAGCATCAGACCCTCGTTTTCAAGAGACGTTCGTCAGTTGCATGAGTTTTCCATCTCAACGCAAGGCAAGGGAAAACAGCTAAGTATTTCATCGCGCTTCCGATGAGAACGACGAGTGCGCGCTGCGCCACTTCTCCCTTGGAATTCGGACGCGATCCGATAAACAGCCCAGGTGGAAAAATTGGTTTAGATCGGCATGGTGAACCACAGGGGTTTTGGTTATCGCAATGGCCGGACCTCGACGTCCTTGAAGTAGACAGTTTCGCCCCCCCAATTCTGAAGCCCAATGTAGCCTTCGTTTGGTCGCGGTCCCGCCAATACTTCGCCAGGTCTGCGTGGTGGAATCGGATCACCTTCGGCGTAGTCGGTCACCTTGACGCTGTTCACATAAACAACGGTCCGGGGACCAACAATCGTAATCTCAATCGTGTTCCACTCTGGACTGGGATGGTCGGCTCGGACGGGAACTTTGGTGAAAGAATAAAGCGAACCGGTTGCATAATAGTTATCTTCATTCCATCGCGCCGGGTCGATCTCGATATTCACCTCGTAGCCATAGTCCACCGGCATCCGTGCTTCTCGAGGTTCAATGGGAATGCGAATGAAGATACCCGAATTATCCGCTCGGTCCTTGGTCCGATACACGACGCGAATCACGGCGTTCCCAATTTTGCCTCCGGTCCACCACAACAGCCCCATCTCGTCCCCTGTGCCATGTGTGGTGATGCAGCCATTCTCAACGGTCATATCTCCCTGACCCACGTGCTGCCAGCCCGCAAGGTCCTTGCCGTTGAACAACTTTTTCCAGCCCGGCTTCGTGTCTGATGCCGCGAATGCAACTGACGACAAAACACTTCCCAGAATGCACAAGAGTGCTGCCAACTTAGCGAGTTTCACATCCAACATTGTAAGACCTCTGAAGAAAGCGCTTTCCGCAAACGCTTGCCCTCGCAATATACGGCGCTGCTGCGGCAATGTCAATCTATAGTCTTTTCCAATCGAAGGATGAGCCTGGGGAAGAGCTTGGATGGTGGTGGAGGAAAGCTCCTTTCAAGGTTAGATTCTGAGAAAGTTTAGCAGCCGTAGCCGGGGCGGTGGGAATGTGGGAAGCGCGTCTTTGTTTTTTGCGCTTTCCAAGGAAGAGAAAAATCCCCGCTCTTGGTGTTCGGGGATTTTTTTCTTCCGTCATTTCTACGGCCCTCCCGCGGGCCGCTGCAACTTCTCGAACAGGTTCCGTTTGGCCTGCTGCATGCGCTGAGCGGCTTCGGTGTCGCTGCGGGTAGCGGCGATGCGTTGCAAGACGGCGAGGGTGAGTCCGGGGCGCAGGTATTGTTGCGGCTGGGGCAGTGCCAGTAGGGTTTCCAGCGGCGTCTGGTAGCGACGGTAAACCCGCTGCTGGCGGCCTTTTCCGTCGATCTCGATTTCGGCTTGCGCGCACGGACGATGGTAGTTGAGATAGGGGTTGAAGTGGGCGCTGTAGAACTGTTGCAGGCGCTCGGCGTGGGCTGCGTCGATGGAGCCGTAGCCCAAATGCTTGCGGATCACCGCGCCATTCTTGGTTTCGACCAAGCCGTTGTCGTTGCTGTGCCGGGGCCGGCTTTTGGTTTGTTCGATCAGCAGTTTCTGCAGCAGACTGGCCACCGTGCGGTTGATGAACTCGCTGCCGTTATCGGAGTGAAAGCCGAGAATGCGGAAGGGAAACTGCCGCAGCATGGCCTCCAG
>Ga0187872_10003531_pt1 | contig 12450 bp, 6 predicted proteins | sample June2016WEW_16_4_FD_132973 | JGI IMG/M metagenome (GOLD analysis project Ga0187872, IMG submission 132973) | Peatland microbial communities from SPRUCE experiment site at the Marcell Experimental Forest, Minnesota, USA - June2016WEW_16_40 | ecosystem: Environmental > Terrestrial > Soil >...
CCACATTCCCACCGCCCCGGCTGCGGCTGTTAGATTGGTTCAGAATCTAAACCGGAAAGGAGCTTCCTCCACCACCGTCCAGACTCTTCCCCAGGCTCATCCTTCGATTGGAAAAGACTGGCGTTGCGGCTGTGGTTCCCGCTGTCATCCGGGAGGATTCTGGCAAAATACCTGGTACTGGCCACCAAAAGGAAGCCCACGAAACCAGCGTTCGGCAATGCGTAGCCAGCGCAGTTGCCTTGGGAAGTAGAACAGCGAATCGGTGCGCAGAAGCTTGAACCCGGCTTCCGACAGAATCTTGTGCGCCTCACGAGGGCTGATCGTAACCGCATCTTCATCAAAAGCGCACTGCGACATCACATATCGCGTGCCCGGATTCCAAGGGTTGTTCTCCCAAAAAGCAAACAGGCCCCCGGGGCGAAGAGCGCGACGAATTGCCACCAGACACTCTCTGCGCTCGCGCGGCGGTATGTGGTGGAAAACGCCATTGGTAAAGCCAAGATCCATCGTGCCGTCGGGCGTCCACTCGTCGCTGCAAAGGAACGACACCCCCGCGCCATAATTCGCCTGGCGGGCCACGGCGATCGAGGCGCTCGAGACATCCACACCTAGCACGTGGTCCGCCTTGAACTTGGCTGCGAGCAGCGGGGCGTTCGCACCGTCGCCGCAGCCGTAATCTAAGACTCGTCGCACTTGACTTCGAAGCTGTGCGACGCATTGTGCCGTCCAATCGATTCTTCCCTGGGCGTAGAAACTTCTGTCCTCACCCGTGATGGCGAGAGACTTTGCCAGGTCCTGATCGTAGCTGGTGGCGAAGCGATCGAATTCACCTGGACTCATGAGTTACTCTGGTCAGAAATGCAGTTCGCTGGCAAACCAGTCTGAAAACGCACGATGGCTGGCCAACTCGACATACTCTACCCTTTGAGCGATCTCTTCGGCCATCCGCCGCCGCTCGCCTGAAAGCAGCATCTGCCTGGCTCCGGTTCCCGCGGCGTTTCCTACCTGCCGGAACCGGTCGCGCGGAAGCGGGGGGACCATGCCCACCTGAACAGCACTCCTGACATCGAGGTAGGAACCGAATGCGCCGGCGATCACGATCTCGTCGAGGCAGCGATGCTCGAGCCCGGCCTCTTGTAACAGTACCTCGATGCCGGCGCGAATCGCCGCCTTGGCTAATTGGATCTCGTTCACATCCTGGCGCGTAATCATAATGTCGCTCCCGTGTCCTGTAGTTACCGCCGGCGCCAGAACAAACCCGGACTCACTCCCGGACTGACAAATGAACGGACTATCCTTGCGGAAGTTTCCCCGCTTGTCCAACCCGTTGGCTGCGAGCATTTCAGCCACGGCATCGAGGATGCCAGATCCACAAATCCCTACCGGGGGCACACCGCCAATCGTGTGGGTATGGACTTTGCCGTCGATAATGCGCACCCCTTCAATCGCACCTTGCGCAGCCCGCATGCCGTGCTTAATGTGGGCGCCTTCAAAGGCTGGACCCGACGCACACGAACAACTCAGGATGCGCCCGTGATAGATCAGGCTGATCTCGGTGTTCGTTCCAATGTCAATCGCGAGAACCGTTCGGCGGTCCTGGTCCATGCCAATACCCAATAGCATCGCTACGTGATCAGCGCCAACATAGCCGGCAATGTTCGGCGGCAGATAGACCGTCGCGCCGGATGACAGTGAGAGTCCGACGTGCGCGGCGGGAATTTCGAGCTTCTCTGAGACGACGGACACAAAGGGTGCAGTGCCCAATTGGTCGACCGGCAGCCCAGCGAAGATGTGGTGCATCACCGTGTTGCCGACCACGACAGCGTCCACGATCTGTTCTGGCGATCCAGCCCCGGCGCAAAGCTCGGCCACGAGATGATTCATCGTCTGGACGACCTTGTTCTGCAGGAGGGTTAGGCCTTCCGGGGTCTGATTGGCAAAGCAGATGCGGCTGATCACGTCCTCGCCGTATGCGATCTGGGGATTTGGCGCTCCCGCCCTGCCGACGGTCTCGCCGCTTTCCAGATCGATAAGGTATGCAGCCAGCTTGGTGGTACCGATGTCCACAGCCAGGCCAAACATCCGGCTGCGCGGCGGCAGCACACCAGCAATCCGGCGGCGACCATCAGCATGGCGCACAACCAGCCGGGCCGACCACTCTTGACGACGCAACTTCTCGGCCAGAGAGGCTAGAACAGGCAGAGGAAACTCCACTTTGCCGTTCTCCGAAGGAATCACGCTTCGCAAGCGCGTCAGATCCGATCTCATATCAGCCAGGCTGGGCGGAGCGATGTGCACGTCCGCTGCCGACACCAGGGGCTGGAGCACGATCTTGCGATCTTCCCCTTCGACCTGCACGCGCTGCGGGGCGGTCAACGATTCGGCCGGTATATCCAGGCGCACATCACTGAGGGCAACCGCTTGGCAGGCGAGGCGATAACCAGCCGCGATCTCTTCGCCGCCCAGTTCATCTTTTTCGGCCGTGGTCGGAGGCGAAATCACACCCTTTGCAAGGTGCACCCGGCAACTGCTACAGGTCCCCGCACCACCGCAGATGGATTGCAACTCCACTCCCACCGAGCGAGCTGCGGCCAGCAGCGTTGTGCCGGCCCCGACCTGAGCCCGGCGGCCCACGGGCTGCAGATCTATCTTGAACGTCGCTTCATCGGCCATGGTGCGCGGAGCGCCCTTTGGTTTCAGACTTGAATTCCGTAGTGGTCCTGATAACGGCAGGTTGCCTGCATGGAGCAATAATCACACGACTTGGCGCCCTTCATCACCTGGGACCCCAAACCTACAACCATGGAAAGAGATTTGCGCGGGATCATCACGTCATGGGAAGTAAGCGTCAGACCAATTCCATCAGTGTCCAGTACTGCGAAGATCTCTTTTTGTCCAACTTCTAGCGGCCAGCCCATCATTCCTGGGGACAACGGAATCGTGGCGTCCATTCCGTCCGCGGCCGCTGCCTCAGAAAAACAGTGGCAGGTAGCAGTCGCAAGCGTGTTAATGGCGGCATTGCCAAACCCATCCAGGGCAAGTGCGAACACGGTGTCATGCTTGAGCACTTGCGAGACGAGGTCTTCCACTCTGCTGCCGATGGTAGCCGCTATGGCCACTATTTCTTGAGCAGCAGCCAGATGCTCAGCCACGAGTTTGCCGGTTAAGAGCCCCCCACCACGCAACGCGATCCGCTCGTGCCGCACCGACTCAACCGGCAGTCTGCGGTAAATCACGATGGGATCGAGCAGCGGCATGCCCTCTGCCAAGGCACGTTCAGCGAATCTTGTTACCGCAGGCCTGCGAGAACGGATTACTGCTGGATCCGCACCCTGGCCCCGCAAGACCGAGTCAACATCCAGTTCGTTGCGCCAGTCCTTCAGGATCGAGGATGACTCTCGAAGCGTCACTTGCATTGGATCGTCCATGCTAGTTAGCGTCTCGCACGCAGCAGCAGATGATCCCGCAATGGTCGAATGCGGCAAACTGCTTTCCGCGATTCATTCTTCTCAGAAAGCAAGCTTAGCTCCGAACTGGACGAACCGGGGATCCCGGGCCTGACTGATGACACCAAACTGAGATCCCGCTCCAATGTCGCCATCCGGGTTATAAAACTGTGTGTGATTCAGGAGGTTGAAGAACTCCGACCGGAATTCAAAGCTGTAGCGCTCTGTTAACGCAATGCGCTTAATGACTGTGAAATCCCAGTTGTTGATGGGAGGACCGCCGAACATGTTGTGCCTGGCGTTCCCAAACTGGCCCTCAGGCTCGGTGGCAAATACGTTTGGGTTGACAAAAAACTGGTTGGGAACCGGTGAACAGGTCAAGCCAGTCCCAGCACCAGTTCCAAAAGCACACCCAGATTTATGCGGGTCCTGCATTTGAATCGGACCTACAATCTCAGGTCGATCCGCCGGTTCGAAATCGTATCCCCCGGTCAAGGAGTTGTCGGAAGAAGTGTCGGTCAGGTGGACCGGAACCCCGGTTTGATACGAGTAGATGCCACCGATTTCCCAGCCATCAACAAGTTTCTGCCGGACACCGCCGCCAGAGACGAAGCGCTTCAGAGGCAACTCGTACGTATAACTGAAGACAAAACGATGCCGGGCGTCAAACGCCGATAAGTTTCTATCGCACTTGAAGCAGAATGGATTCAGGAGGTTCTGGAATCCGGAAGAATTGTCCAGTGATTTGGAGAATGTGTAGGAGGCCAGAAATTGAAGGTCGCTGGCGCGGCGCTCGAGGTGAATCTGCGCGGAGTTATAACTTGAACCGGCGATCGAATCTATCGTAAACATGCTGGAAAAAGCTTCCAGGCCATTGACTCCCTGGATCCCGTTGTTGGATATCGCACCGGCGCGCCGAGTGCCGTAGTAGAGAGTCTGTCCTGATACTGGGTCTACGAATGTTACGTCTTCGTAATACGGACCGCATCCCAGCGCAGCAAGCACTGCTGATAAGCACAGCGCGGGATTGCCTGGATTTGCGTCATAGGTGGCCAATAAACGATGCCCTTGGCTGCCCACGTAGCCGGCGCCCAGAACCATGGACGCACCAAGCTGGTACTCAGCGCTCAGGTTGTACTGCTCCATGTACTGGCTGCGCTGATTGGGTCGATAGTTTCCATATAGCAGGATAGGGTAGTAATTGCTGAAGTCGACCGATTCGCCCGGTTGGGCAGGAACAAAGGGAAAGGGGTCCGGGTACAGGGTACCGTCTTGTCCAACAAAGGGCGTGGCAAATCCGGGAGCAGTAAATAGTGTGCTCCCACCGAACGGGGGTTCACCGTTGAACTCCAGGAGCACATACTGTTCCACCGGATTGTAGAAAATGCCGTAGGCGGACCGGACGACCAGCTTATTCGGACCGAGCCAGTCCGGGCTGTAAGCCAATCCAATACGAGGCGCGAACGACTTGTAATAGGTCTGGGTCAGTCCGCGCGGTACGCCGGGATCGCCGGGAAACAAGAAGCCAGGGGGTGCGGTAGGAAAGACCTGGGATTGTGGGGGCGGTTGTCCTGCACCCGCCGGGAACCGATAGACGTTGAGTTGGTTATTCTCGTCGACGTAGGGTGTGTTCAATTCCCAACGCAGGCCGTAATTCAGTGTCAGGCTAGGGCGAATCTGCCAGGTGTCCTGTCCATATATCCCGACCTGCTTGGAGCGCAAGTACTGGGTGTGAGCGCTTCCCTGCGAGTACGTGTCCGGCAGCCCCAAAAGGAAGTCGGCAAACGGGTCTCCCGTGGTGTTAGGTCCGCCTCCTGCAAAGTAAAAATCGCCATCGAAAACGTAGGCCAGTTGCTGCTTGTACTGAATCCAGCGGAGATCGGCCCCGAATTTCAACGCGTGGCGTCCGGAGATCTTGGAGAAGTTGTCCTCAGCCTGATAAACATTCTGAAAATCTACCCCTCCCCCGGATCCCTGCCCGTTGCCTTGAAAATTTGGCCCACCCACAATGTCGATTACCGGCAAGCTCTGCAGATTCGCCGGCGGGCCAGGAGTAATGCCGGTAAAGCCGAAAGAAGCAGGGGAACCGGTGTGCAGTGGCTGCGACTCCTCCCCCATGGCCACTCGGACGTAGGCAACGCGGAGTTCATTCAAAGTAGTGGGGCTCTTGACCCACGTCTCGGCCAAATTGATCTGCTGAGACCGGGTCTTGCTTGTCCCCGGGAACCCGGGAAGATCTTGCGGGGTCAAACCGAAGTAAGTAACGGTGTTGTCATCGAGGAAGTAAAAGCCCGCCAGCTTGTGCTTCGGGTTTAGCTGATGATCCAGCTTGAGGGTGAATTGATAAGAATCATTCGGCTGCACCGGGGTTGAGGAGAAGTACTGAGTTCCCACGTTGGCGTGAGGAATGAGATTCGTGAGGATATTCTGGGAGACGGGATCAAATAACGGGGTTGGAATCATCGAGGCCTGGAAACCTGGACCCATAGACTGGAAAATAGAATTGTAGGTGGTGCCTGCCGGATAATTGGTGCAAGTAAGAGAATCAATCGGAAGGCAGAGAGCGTCGGTAAGTGCGTACGGTACTGGAGGGGCCGGTGGTGGAGGATAATAGAAGAATCCCCCCGGGTCGCGAACGGAAAAATCACCGCCTCGCTCAGCATCGCTAAAGACTCTATCAAGCGTGGTATCAGCGCCTTTTCGCTCACGCGAATCCTGAAAGCTGCCAAAGATGAAAGTCCTGTCCTTGCTAATGGGGCCGCCTAAGGTGCCTCCGAATTGATTGAGTTTATAAGATGCCTTTACACCTGGCGGTTCGAAGTAATTCCTGGCATTCAAAACATCATTCCGCAGAAACTCGAAAACATCTCCATGCCATTGATTGGTGCCGGACTTGGTGATGATGTTGACGACAGAACCAGCATTTCTGCCAAATTCCGCATTAAACGTATTGGTAATGACGCGAAATTCCTCCGTCGCGTCCGGAATCAGGTTGATTACCGGCTGATTGGAAAACGTGCCGTTGCTGTCCGTGCCATCTACCATGAAGTTGTTCATTACCAGGCGGCCGCCACCGCTGGAAAAAACCATGGCTGGGTTCGGACCCGTGGTAACCCCATAAACCGGATTGTTGGCGTCGGCATTGCCCGGGACCGTGATGCCGGGCAACAAGCCAATGAGCTGGTAAAGATCGCGGCCGTTGAGGGGAAGGTCCATGATGGGCTTGGTGTCAATCACCGTGCCTACCTGGGTCGTCGCAGTATCGACCTGGGCCGCGTTAGCTACCACCTCTACCTTGGACAGAGCCTGACCAACCTGCAAACCGACATTAAAAGTGGCCACCTGGTTCACGGTGAGATGGATGCTGCGCAAGAGGTAGCTTCGAAAGCCCGGCTGTTCCACGCGTAAGCTGTACGTCCCGGTCGGAAGCAAAAGGAACTGAAAAGCTCCGTTTACGTCTGTGTTTGCGCTTCGTGTCTCATTCGTTTCTTCGTTCGTGACGACGACGTGCGCTTTGGAAATCAGTGCCCCACTGGAATCGGCTACGGTCCCCCGAATGCTGCCGGTGGTGTCGGCCAAGGCCATGCTCGTCACCATCAAGACCACGAGCAGAATGGCAAATAAATTCAGGCTTTTCATAAGGGCTCCCTTCGTCCCAGTCTGGCGCCGGAATGTGGGCGGAACGGGCGACTGGAAGCTGCCATCTTCGCTACCGACACCGAATCATTGATGGTCCCTCGGCATGGTTTCTTCCCAAGTCTTCTGCTTCAGCATTTGTCCATCCCTGAGCAGTTCGCGCGTGTACTTGTAAAAGAAATTTCGTTCATCGCTGGTAACCGACAGGTGCCCCCGCCAGGTGAGCACGCGTCCTCTCAACTCATAAATCGACTCCGCTTCGCCGCGCACCGAGCTCACCGCAGGATGTGCATCGTCAGCGTCGTAGGTCAACTGTTCGTAGTCCGTTTCCTTGCCCCATGGGTAGCTGGTTTCCGACTTTCCTTTCCATACAACCATTGCTTTCTGACGCCCTTCATCACGTTGCAAAGTCCATTCGCCCGGCCACGGGTAGCCGGCAGAACGGATATCGTCTCGCTGTTCAGAAGGTTGTGGTGGAGAAAAAGCAACCGGAGCAGCGCCCTTCTCTGGCACTGTTGGCAGGATCAGCCGCGAACCGGATTCTCCTCCCAGCATCAGTGAAGTGGTCATGGGATAGGGTGTCGGCCACATCATGGGCCAAAGGGCGTTCGAAACAGCAACTCGAATGCGATGGCCTTTGGGAAAGATCCATGAAGTCAGATGCAGCTCAATGTTCATCGCATAAGTCTTGCCAGGTTCCAGGTCGTGAGGTTCGGCCATCGAATCGCGCTGCGCACCGTCCAACCCGGCGCCGGTGATTTGTGTGACGATTCCGTCCGGCGCAACGTCGGAAAGGCGCACGAACCAGTCGGCCAGCGGAACCAGCGCCGATACTTGCAACCGGGCGCGAGGCCAGCCGAGGATCGCGACGTTCTCTTCGAGCGGAACCGAGTCGTAAACCAGGCTGAATGCGTCCACGGGACGCTGATCGGCCAGGAGTTCACCCCACCAGAAACCGGCTTCCACACCGATGGAGGGGACATACTTCAACTGGTGGATGTCCTGCGCTGCAGGTGAATCCGCCAGTGCGTGGTTCGGCTGCAGGTAAAGAGTCGAGTACTTTGACTCAGGGGGCGGCCAACCGGATTCAGCACGCCATTCGCCAGGAACGCTCTCCAGGTTTGGATCGGGCGGATGCCACTCGCGCATGAAGACCACCAGCGTCGGGTCATTCAGCACGCCCGTGTCGCGGCCCTTCAGCCAGTAATCCCACCAGCGCACGGCCTGATCGCGCCACTCAACGCGCGGTCCGAAGTCGGCATCGTTGGGGAACGAATGGTTCCACGGACCAATCACAGCCTTCACCGGAACCCTGGTCACATTCTTCAGCATGTTTGGGATGCTGTCGCGATAGCCGTCGGCGAAGCCGCCAATCAGGAAACAAGGAACTCTGATCTCGCTCTGCGGACGGACTGGACTGCGCCAGAATGGTCCATCGTGCTGATGCTTCATATAAAGCAATGACCAGGGTGGAGTGTCGAACCGCGGCCCCAGGATTTTTTCATCGAGCGTGTAGTCGGGCGCGCCGGTAATTCCGGGCGCCATGTCCATGTTCAACTCGAACTCGTCGATGTGCATGATGCCATCGATGTAATGAACATCGTCGTGGAAGAGCTCATCAGTGGCGGCCACGGCGATGATGGCTTTGAGACCGGGCGGATTTCGCATCGCCATCTGCATCGAGTTAAAACCACCCCAGGAAATGCCGAACATGCCAACATTGCCATTGGACCAGGGCTGGTGCGCGAGCCAGGCAATCACTTGTTCGCCGTCAATCTGCTCCTGTTCGGAGTACTCTCGATCCGGCGGGCGACCCTCGCTCGTGCCAGTTCCGCGAATGTCCACGCGCACGCTGGCGTAGCCTCGTCGCGCGAAGTAGGCATGCCTGGGGTAGTCGCCGGCTGCGGTGCCGTCATCCTTGCGGTAAGGCAGGTATTCGAGCAGCGCGGGGAACTTCTCGTCCGGTTGGGCGCCGTCCGGCATGTAAAGAGTTGCGGACAGGCGCACACCGTCTTTCATGGGGATCCATGCCTGCTCCATGCGAACGCCGTACTTGGGAGGCGACGGTGGCTCAATCGCCAAACTTGGCATCGCACCCAGCAGAAGCCAGATCCAGACTGTTTGTCGGAGTAAAGTTCGCATATTCCCTACTGGTGGTCGCGCGGAATTGTTTCCTGCCAGTTCTTTTCGCGAACGACCTGACCGTTCTTCAGCAATTGGCGCCGAAATTGGTAATAGAAATTAGCCTTATCGCTGCGAAAATCGAGCGTGTCCGTCCAGAGTAGTTTCCTGCCCGGGAGATTCACTTCGGTTTCCCCTTCCCCGTGGAACGAAGCGTTCTCGGGATGTGCGTCCTGGACTTCGAATCTGAGCTTGTCCTGGTGCTTGGTACTTCCCCAGGGAAATTCCGTAACTTCGGCGCCGCCGTGCCATTCCCACGTCGTTGCCTGGTGAAGCTCGTCACGCAGTTTCGTCCACAGCTCTCCAGGCAGCCAATCCCCACTTGAATGCACTCCGGGCAGCTGGCTTGGAGGTTCCGGAGGAACAAAATTCGGCGGAGGCAGTTGGCTCTTCACCGGCACAACGGGCAATACCAGTCGCGACGGCTGTTGTCCGCCAAGCTGCAGGGAGGTAGTCATGGTGTACGGTGTAGGCCAGATCATGGGCCAGAGAGCGTTGGAGACAGCCAGACGGATGCGGTGTCCGCGCGGAAATACCCAGGAAGTAAAGTGCATGTCGATTTTGAGCGGGTACACCCGGCCGGGCTCAAGATCGGTGGGCTGACTTTCTGAATCGCGCTGCGCACCGTTCAGACCGCCTCCGGTAAGCATGATTACCGTGCCGTCTGGAGCCACATCAGAAAGTCGCACGAACCAGTCGGCCAGCGGAACCGTGGCCGATGCCTCAAGCAAGACGCTTGGAAATCCCAGGATCGCGGTCTCCTCGCTCAGTGGATCTGAGTCATAGACCAGGCTGAACGCGTCGTCAGGTTTCTGATCGGTGGTCAACTCGCCCCACCAGATGTCCGGCCCGCCAGCATTGGTTCCAGCCGACGGAACGTATTTCAGAATATGAGTGCCCGCCGCCGGCGGAGCCGGGTTCAGCGAATGGTCAGGTTGCGGATAGAAAGTTTGCAGCTGCAAGCCGGCGGGCGGCCAACTCGCTTCATTCCGCCATTCTCCCGGAATTTCGGGCAAGTTCAGCTCCGGGGAATACCAGTGGCGCATGTAAACCGCAAGCCGCGGTCCATCCATGACGCCGGAATCGCGCCCCTTCAGCCACTGATCCCACCAGCGAACCGCGAGATCCCGCCACTCGATCGACGGTCCCCAATCCGGCTCGTTAGGCCAGTTATGGTTCCAGGGCCCCAGAATTGCCTTCACCGGACTCTTGACCTGTTCGAGCATCCGCGGAATGCTGTCGCGGTACCCGTCGTAAAGACCGCCGATCAACAGTATTGGTATCTGAATGCTGTCGAGCGGCCGCTCCGGTTCATACCAGAAGCTTCCGTCGCGTTGATGGCGTTTGTAGCCGATAAACCAAGGCTTATTGTCGAAGCGTGTGGAGAGGATCTTCTCATCCAGTGGAAACTCCGGTCCCTGCGACATCGCCGTCTGCAAATCGATGGCCAGCTCGTATTGGTCGACGTGCATCATGCCGTCGATGAAGTGGACATCCTCATGGAAGAGTCTCTCGGTTGCGCAGGTGGCGATAATGGCCTTGAGAGCCGGCGGGTGGCGCATAGCGAGTTGCAGTGAGTTGAATCCGCCCCACGAAATGCCCATCATCCCGACATTACCGTTCGACCACGGCTGGCGGGCGAGCCAGGCAATCACTTCCAGCCCGTCTTCCTGTTCCTGCTGGGAATACTCCCGATAGGGAGTTTGCCCCTCGCTCTCGCCTGTGCCGCGGATATCCACCCGCACGCCCACAAATCCACGATGTGCGAAGTACGAGTGCCGGGGGTAATCGTCGGCAGCCGTGTCGTCGTCTTTACGGTAAGGAATGTACTCCAGCAAAGCCGGAAATTTCTCGCCTGGCTTGGCGCCCGTCGGCATAAATAGATTTGCGGCCAGGCGCACCCCGTCTTTCATGGGAATCCAGGTATGTTCCACGTGCATGCCGTAGGCCGGAGGCGAGGAGGTCTGTGCGGCAGCGCCCGGTCCCGGCGCCAGCCAGGCAAAGAGAAGAATGGCAGTGACTTCCACCCACCTGATGCAACCACACCGTGCGTGCCTCATGACTTGATTTTTCTCCGGCTCCGAACTCAAGAACTATTGATTGTGAGGAGCGAAGAATTCGCACTTGGCTGACTACTGGGAAGCGCCACAGTCTCCGCGCCCACAATCAGTAATCGCATTGAACGTGATGGGAAAAAGGTCGCTATCGGTTTCGCACGAGGCCCCGGTTCGGAGCCCGGAGAAAGAGCCTCATGGCTACCGGGCCCAACCTATGCCCGCGGGATAACGAGTGTCAACAAAGAAGAAGATTATGACCAGAGGTCATACTGAGTGGTGGCTCAGGCCGTGCCCAGGCAATCGCTAGGTCCAAGGATGGCTAAGGTTCGAGTGCAGCCAGCAGCGCTCTGCCTTTCGGGTTAAGCGCGTAGAATACGCGGCGTCCGATGCGCGTTCGCTCCAGGATGCCTGCCCGCCACAGTCTGGTGATCTGTTCGGAAGCTGCCGCCGTGGAGAGCCGCACGGCAGTTGCCGTCTCGATCGTGGTTTGCGGACTCTTCAATTTGGCGATGATTTTTGCGCACGTGCGGCCGAGCAACTGATATGCGCCGCTTGACGTCCGGTGCTCGTCGTCACTCCAGACTTGAGCCACTCCGCGTGATGTATAAGCGATGGTAGGGCGCCACGGAGGACGCACCGTGAGAAACACATCCGGCCACGAGAAGATCGATGGCACCAGCAAGATGCCGCGTTTGCGCTTTTTGCCGTCCCAGTAGCTGTCTGTACGCACCGTCAAAGACCCGCGCTCGTAGCGGATGTCACGGTGAATCCCCTTGAAAAGTGCATCTGCTCCCCCTAATGCCAGGGCACGGGAACGGAACAGCACTTCCGCTTCCAGCTTCGAACGTAACAAAGGCCAATCCGGCGCGAGGGCCCGATCCCAAAATTCTTCCAACAGTGCTGTCACCCTGAGAAGAAACGCTTTGGGTTCGTCTACCGCGGACCGGAGGCCGCGAGGCACGCCTCTTGGAAAGGCTATCTCCATCTCGGCACGCACTACATGGGCCGGTGTTCGCCGAAGGCCGGCGATTTCTTCACGGAACCGTGGCAGAGGCGTGCTGGGAGGTGGTGACAGGAAGTCCGGAATCGTACCGCGGGATACTGAAGCGAGCGAAGCCAAGGGTTCCCAA
>Ga0187872_10003537_pt1 | contig 12429 bp, 14 predicted proteins | sample June2016WEW_16_4_FD_132973 | JGI IMG/M metagenome (GOLD analysis project Ga0187872, IMG submission 132973) | Peatland microbial communities from SPRUCE experiment site at the Marcell Experimental Forest, Minnesota, USA - June2016WEW_16_40 | ecosystem: Environmental > Terrestrial > Soil >...
GACCGGTGGTCACCAGGGTTCCGAGCGCCGGGTTATAGCGCCCGACAGAGGGAGGGTGCACCAGTGAGCACCCCCGCCCGCCTCGCGGCGAGCCAGCCCGCCTCCCGGGGCGGGGTGCTCACGCGGTCGGGCACGCGGTGACCATCTCGGGCAGAGGCGCCCCGGTGGACGATCCCTCGGCGCCGCGGCCACCCCGGCCTCACGCGGCCACCTCCGCACTGCCCGAGCCGGCGTCCAGGATCATCCTCGCTGCCCGCTGGATGCGCTCGGCCGACTCGGCGATCGCCCGCCGAGCCGCCTCACCGCCGCCAGCCCAGGTGGCGACGTAGCCGAAGGAGTAGGTGGCGGTCTCGATCCCCAGCCCCGCGCAGGCCACGAAGGCGACCGACTCTGCCTCCAGCTCCGCCCGCTCGCGCGAGAGCCCCTCGCGGTCCTCGTGGAGGATGGCGTGGGCCAGCTCGTGGACGAGGGTCTTCACCTGCTGGCGCGGCTCATTGGCCACCTCCACCCGGATCCGACGCAGCGCGTGGTTGCAGTCCCCGTTCGCCTCGCCGTCCAGGTGGTCCTCCTCGACGGTGAATCCCAGGCCGTGGGCGACCGCGCGGAGCTGGCTGTACCGGTCATCCGGATCGGATCCCTCGAGCCGGCTCAGCGGCGGCGCGGGGAGCTCTTGGCCTTCCGTCTGGCTGACGTCGAAGACGTGTGCCACCCGGAACGCCCGCGGGGCCCCTGCGATCCAGGCCTCCTCACCGCTCTCAGCGTCCAGGACGCGCAGGCGCGGGACCACCGGCGCCAGGATGGCGATGCCGTGCTCCCCCTTGCACACGTGACGCCCCAGGCGCAGCCACGCGTGAAAGCCGGCCACCCGGGTGGCATCGGGGCGCTGGCAGGCGATGAGCAAGGTGTTTCCCCAGCTGTAGCGGTGGAAGCGGCGCTGCACGTCGAGCCAGGCCTGCCACGCTGTCGAGCTGGTGAGGCCGGCGACGCCGTCCGCAAGGGTGGCGAGCAGGTCGGTCCGGGTGGTGCTGGCGTCCATGGCATTGGTCCTCCAGTGGGGTGCGGCTGCGACGCGCAGCGACACCGCGGAGGCCGAGCGAGCGGAGGGAGGAGCCGAAGGCTCCAACGAAGTGGTGCCCGGAGCTCACCAGCGAGGCCGAAGCACGCTGCCCAGCAGAGCAGCCGCCACCCCACTGGGGAATGCCACTCCGCCGGGTCGTGCGGCGAAACCTTGCCCTGACCACGCTGACGTGCGACCGCCGGCCGGCACGGCGGGCTCGTTAGGGAGGGCAGCATCAGCTGACCCCGCGCACCTGAATGTCGAGCCCAGCCCCGACGGCACCGGCAAAGCGCTGGACTGTCGAGAGACGAACCTCCCGGCTGGCTTGGTCGAGGCCGGGCAGGAACGTCGACCACTGCAACAAGCTCGCCGGCTCACTGACGGCGCAGCGGGCGCGCTTGAAGCGCAGGCTGAGCAGGACCCGTCGACGAAACCGGGCAGAGAGGGGAAGGCGCGGGCGGTCTTGCCGCCCGCGCCCCCACAGGGGGAACCGCCTACGCGGCCCCCTCCACGGCGGGCTCTTCGCCCGTGTCTGCCGATGCCGCGAGCGGCCGACCGAGCAGTTGGAAGTTCTCGACCACCAGGTCAACCTGCTTGATGCGGTGGCCCTCCACCTCGCGCACGCGCGAGCCGAGCCGCCCCTCGACGTAGAGCTCCCGGCCCTTGCTGGCGTACTGGGCCACGGTCTCAGCCGCGCGCTCCCAGCAGACCACCGTGTGGAAGGTGGCCACGCCCGCGGCGGTGGTCGCCAGGGTCAGGTCAAGAACCGCCTTGCCGCCGGCGGTGTACCTCAGCGTCGGGTCTGCGGCAACGCGACCCAGGATCGCGAAACGGCAGGTTCCGAAGCTCCGGCTCTTGACGGTCGAGCTCTCGGCGATGACCTCGCCGACGAGCTGCTCAGGGTTCTGCTTCCGGGCCATGATGATGTCCTCCTTGAGGGGTGATCGCGTGGCGTCCGGATAGCGGCGCGCAGAAGGCTGACCGGAAACCCCTCGCCGCAGGCGACTCGCCTTGGGGGTTGCAGGCCGGTCGCGCGCTGCTTGGATGCCACCTCAGCGATCAGCCGCCTCGCTACGGAGGACACGTTTGCCAGCCCCGGAAGCCGAACCAGGTGCAGGGCGGGCTGTCATCGCTGGCTCCAGCGCGTAGCCGCCGAGGGTCGAGCTGCTCGTCTCCGAAGACTCCTCGAGCACCGCCGACTACACAGGACCGTACCTGAATGCGGTCAGTCAACTGACCCGGGCGGAGCCCGAGAGCGGCTTCCGCTGGCAGAACGTTAGCCGGGCCCTCGACGCGCTGCTGGCGGGGATCACGACGCGGTGAGAAAGGGGATTCCACTGGCCGGCGTTGATGTCGGGACGCTGCGAGGGTGGCTGCACCGCAGCCGGGTAGGATCGATACTCCGGGCCGGCTCGACGTGGCTGCGCGGCTCACGGCTTGGACTGGTGGTGATGGCCCTGCTGGTAGGCGTGGGGGCCGGTCTCGGGGCGGTCGGGTTCCGCTACCTGATCTCCGGGTGCACCTGCCTGGCGAACGGATACCAGCAGTTCGGCCAGCAGGGCCGGGCTCCGCTCGGTACGTGTTTCCCCATCCAGCGGCGTGCGTCGACGCCCATTGACGCTGGCGACCCCGTTCCGCACGCCCCCAGCGGTACCCGCTGGGTGCCTGTAGTCCACTTAGTAAGGCGGGACACGAACCTACGTCGAAGGGCGGCCCGAGCCGTGCTGCTTCGGCTCGTTCGTGAGGAGCGTTGGGCGCCCGGCGCTACCGAGGTGCACGACGCCCTCCAACTGCTGCCCCGCCGCCTCCATGGGGAGGAGCCGCAAATCCTCGGCTTCATTGAGACTGGGGAAAGAGCGCCGCCCCGAGCTCGACGGCTGGCTGCGAAAGCGGCTGATGGCCAATTGACAAGGAGAAGAGGCCCTCGTAGGCCCCGACCGCGTCACCGCTGAGCCGGCGCTTACTGCCGCTGTCGGCCGCTACTTTCGCGGTGTCGCCGGATGGTCACCGTCGTCGGCCCCCTCGTCGTGGTCACGGTCGGCAGTACTCGATCGCCAACCGTCGAGTCCAGCAGGTGGACAGAGGGGGGGCGCTGACGGAAGCTGGCGACCATGGCTGGATCCTTCTTCGCCGCGATCCGCACCTTCTGGAGGAGGCCCTGGGTCGGTCCGAGGATGAATTCTCGCGCACTGGCATAGGTCCGGAGATTGAAGCCCATGACCTGACCCGGGTGAGCGGTGACTCGTTCCCGGCCCAACTGAGGGAGTGGGCGCATCAGGAGAAGCAGCTGGGGGTCGAGGGGTAATGTCGCCTCGACCGTCGGCGAGGAGAGCCACCCGCTGGATGCGCCTGGGTGGGTGGCGTCGACACGGAGGAGCGGCTCGTCACTGAGGATGAATGCCTCCCCTGGGCAGGCCTCGATGAGGCTCCAGCTCATCCCGAGGATCACGGGGACAGCTTTGTCCGCGCTGATGAACATCGCCCCGACCTCGTGATCCCTGGTGGGGAGTGCCCTCCTTCGGCCCGTCTCGAAATCCTCGGACCAGGCCTTGATCGATGCCGCGATTTCGTCTTCGGTCGGCTCCCGGCCCAGCTCCTCGACGAGGATGGAGCGATGAACGTCGCGGCCCTCATAGATCTGCTTGAGCATCCAGTACTTGGCCCCCTGCTCCAGCATGAAGTTCAGGTATTCGCGCCCGCGAGGGGTGCGTTGCTGCTGGAAGTAGACGAACAGGGCGAGCGCCACCTCCTCTTTCTCAGAGATGGGCTGCGCGGCCACGAGCTTCCCGACGACCGGTGCCGCGTCCGCCTCCACGGTGGACAGCACCGCCTCAGCAAACCCTCGCGGAAGACCGGGGACTTCGTAGAAGGTGTTGTGGTGCTGGATAACGCAGCTGTTGATGGTGGACGTGCGACTCGTCTTCCCCGTTCTCACGTCCAGTCGATGAATCTGGGGATGCTCCTCAGCCGGCGCCGAGCTGAACCGTCGCTGGTGGAACTCGGCGACGTAATGGTGCCTCTTCGCATCCGTGAGGAATCGCCTGACTTCCTCCGGGATCTCCGGCGTTCCCGTGGGCGTGGACATAGGCCCCTTCCGGTATTTCTAGGGTGGTCCCGCTTACGCGCCTGCCAGCCGCTCGCTGGGGTGAAGGGGAAGGTCTGTGAATTGCCATACCCGGCGGAAGGGATCCACCAGGTCAGCGCGGTAGCGGGCCTTGACCGATCGCTGTGCGTCGCCAAGAGCAGCTCCAAGCAGGGCGCCAGCGGCGGCTCCTGCGACCATCCCCCAGATGTTCTCCGAGATGGCACCCACGGCTCCCCCGAGGGCGGTCCCGACGGATGCGCCAGCGAGCACTTCGCTGACCACCTCCTCGACGAACATCTGAAGGACATCGAGCCCGAGTTGGCGGATGGCGTTGTCGATCTCGCATACAGCGTCGTCGTGCGAAGGCCGCTCGAGCTCGACGGCGACCTGATATCCGACATTGAAGGGGGATTCGCTGTCAGAGACGACAGCCTGAACGATGAGGCCCGAGACCAGGCCTGCAAGGTTCTCGATGGGTTGGGCGACTGGCCCGGTGAGGTAGGGCGAGGAGGCATTCGTGTGCAGGTGGATGGCGTAGCGGCTCATTCGGGCTCCTGGGGGGACGGGGTGGATTCGTCCGGCTTCTCTTGACTAGCAGCGGCGGCGACGGCGATGGCGCCTACCACGACGGCGCCGGCGAGAAGTGCGGCCCCGAGACCCGGGCCTTCTCCCTTGGCCCCCGTGGCGCGGAGATAAGAGTCCTGGTCCAGCTGGTACCACCAGCCGTCGTTCGCCAGGAAACGAACATGCGTTTCGATCCGGCCATCAGTGAGGGGCTGAGGGAAGGGTTGGGAGAGCGCTCGGACCACCAAACCGACGGAGAGCGTGACAGGCTCATTCGCCGGCAACCTCCAGGCGGTTTTGCCGTCGGTCATGATCTCCGCGACACCGCCGACCCGCCCCGTCTCGCGGGCCCAGCTCTCGATGGTGACCCAGCGCCATGCTGGCGCACCGCTGACCGTGCCTTCGGGCTCTGGGAGGAGGCCCCGGTGACGCCATTGGGCGGCTGTCTGCTGGCGGACGTTGAGCCGTTCGGCGATCTCCTTGATCCCCACGATGTCGTCGATAGCCATGGCGCTATCATATCTGATTACAGGCCAGAGTATCGATAGGCGTCCAATATTGTAATAGGCTCTTGACACCAAAGGGGGCTAAGCGCTTCACATAGATCACCCTGGCAGGGCTGCTGCCGACGGCCTAGCTCGCCGGGGGGGTCACAAGATCGTGAACTTCCCACCAAACTACCCTACGAAGTAGGGGGAGAGGTATTCTAGGTACGTGATCGAGACCCCGTTCGGTCCTCCGGTGGAGGAGATCCCCCTGCCTGCGGCCCCGCTTGCCCTGGTGGTCGGCCAGGTCCGCTTTCCGACCGAGCTCCGCTTGAAGGATGAAGACACGATTCGGAGCTTCCAGGACGAGCTCCGACGTGACTACCCCGTGTTTCGTCAGGAGTCCGAGATCCATATCGAGTTCGGTCCTGAGGGTCCACGACCCTCTCAACAGCCAGTCTGGCGGATGGGGGGTGTCGACGACTCGGGCTGGCTTGTCTCCGTCTCTCAGACCTTCCTCAGCGTCTCAGCGACCCGCTACACCTCACGGGCCGACTTCCTAAGTCGGTTTCGACGGGCGCTGGAGGTTCTTCACACTCTCCTCCCTCCAGCGCTGGCGGACCGACTGGGAGTCCGCTACATCTCTCGGGTTGACGATCCCGACCTCCTGCTTCGGCTCAGCACTTTGCTGAAGCCTCCCGTGGCGGGGCATTTGACCGGCGAGCTCGGAGATGGGGTCACCCGTCGCAGAGAGCTGGTCGACGCCGTCTACGAGGTCGGCGAGGAGACCGCGCTCGAAGCCCGGTGGGGCATCCTCGAACCAGGGGTTACCTATGACCTGAGCATCCCGCCGCTCGCCAAGCGGGCATTTGTCCTCGATCTCGACGTTTTCTCCACCAAGGCGAGGGCTTTCTCTCCAGGCGAACTGATCGATCTCAGTCGGAGCTTCGCCGAACGCCAATACCGCTTCTTCCGATGGGCGGTGACGGACGACTATCTGCGCGCCTTCGGAGGCCAGCCATGACTGAGGCCTATGCTCTGCCAGCGCCGATGGGGCTTGTTGACTTTTGGGGGGCACTCCACGTCGGCACCTCGCCCCGAGTTGGCCCGACGCCCTTCACCCGGATGCAGTGGAAGCCGGCGACCGCGGACCATCTAGACGAGCGCGTGGCCCCTGATGCCCCCAGCCTTCGCCAGGTTATCGAGACGATCTGTGCCACCGCGAGGCTCACCACGGCAGACTTCGCCGCCATCCTGGGTCGTGATCGCCGCAACGTTGCCAGCTGGAAGAGCGGTGCCCAGCGGCCACGGCCCGAGATCATCAAGGTGATCGACGGGCTGCAAGCTCTCATCGATCGACTGACGAAAGTCGGCCCCGGCTTCCCCGCCGCCGTGCTCTCGCCGCTGTACGGCCACTCGTATCGAGGGCAAATCGTCGAGCTCATCCGGTCCGGCGACCTGCTCAATGCAGAACGCCTCGCTGTCATCCCACCGGCCGACCTCGATCTCCAGGGACGTGAGGTGATGACGATGACGGCGAGCGACTACGCCGCCGGCGTGGCGGAGCGGCAGAGGGCGCCCCACGCTCTTGGCTTGGCGAGCGAGAGCCCGGAGACAGACGAGGATAGGGCCAGGATGCAGCGATTGCTACGGTATCGTCGCGTGCATGGCCCTGGCACAGGGCAGCCACTAGGCTAGGCTCATGACCTACCTCAGGTCGGTCATGCCGCCGACTGCGCTTAGCTTTGGGGTGGTCTGCAAGGCTGACTGGCTGTTCGATATCGCCATCCGTTCGACCAGCCAATCTCTGAAGCGCAAGAAGGACTACCCGCCAAAGAAGGCCCAGCAGCTGTACGGCCGGCCCGACGTCGAATACTTCATGCCCGAGCCGCACGCCGAGGACGAGAAGGAGTTTGCCGTCCTCGGTTTCGGCACTGCCTACCCAGCCTACATCGTCCTGACGGACGACTGCGCCATCGCGAAATGTCGATTGACGCAAAGGGCGTCAGCCCACGGATTGGGTGACCCTGGTACCGCTCTTTCACCGTGTCCCGGAGGATCCCGAGGATCTTGCGCTTATCACCACTCTCAACCGATTCCCCTTGCCCAAGGACGAGAGCTACGGCACTGATCATGTGGTAATGCTTGCCCGGGCGTTCCGGGTGGACTCTCGGGACATCTGGCCTGACGCCGGAGAGCTTGATTCAGGCTTTCAGCTCCTCCTCGAATTGGACGAGGCGACGAAGGATGGCTTGCTCCAGCGCTGGGCTGCCCACCAAGTGCGACAGGGACCGCTGGTCAGCATGGATAACGCCGACAAGCTGGCTGGACTCATCACTGGCCTCCTCAATGCCGAGGCCCTGGCCGAAGATCTCGCCAACCTACTGACTGAGTTGGCCTATGCCACCTGGGAGTACGAAAACGGCCCTCTTGAGTCAGTTGCGAGCGCCTGGGAGGCCTGGCGTGAGAACGCTGGGCCGCCCGACCTCGATGCGTTGGCGGGTAATCTGAGAGCCAGCCTGTCGAGGTCACAGCTGACAACTCAGCAGGTCATCAACGCGCTGGATGCCGTGCGGACACGAGCGCTCGATAACTCAAGCATTTCCCAGGGTGACCAGGACGGGGCTTGAACCGCCGCCGGCATAGTGCTGTTTGCACGATCGTAGCGCCGACAAGTATCACTCCAGTGGACACAGTCGACCGTCCCGTCCGGGTGCTAAACGAACTTCCTGCGCGTTACTGGACTACCACCCGGGGCGAGGCGTCGAGGGACTCGAGGAGCGCGACGGTCTCCTCGCTGGGGGCGCGGTCGCAGCGGTCCGAGAGCTGGCGGACCAGCTGGCGGTACACGTCGCGGGCCTGCTGGGGGCGACCGAGTCGGTGCTGCCAGAGCATCTGCTGGCGGAAGAGGTCCTCGATCGGGTCGGGGTCGAGGGTGAGGGCTTGTTCCAGCGTGTCGATGGCCCGGTCCAGGTCGCCGGCGGCGGCGTGGAGCTCGGCGAGCTGGCTCAGGGTGTCGACGGCGAGGCTGCGCACGTGCTCCTGGTGCTCTACCAGCCAGCTGTAGTCGGCGTGGGTGAAGGGGGCGCCACGGATGCCCTCGGTGGCCCGAGTGAGCAGGGCCACGCGGTGCTCGGGCACGGCGCTGGCGAGGGCCGCATCGCGGCCCGCGAGGAGCCGTCGGAAGTCGGAGCTGATCAGGTCGGGGTTGAGCCGGAAGACGCCCCCGTGAAACGGGAGCGGATCGATGGTCGGATCCCCGAGGGCCTGGCGCAGGGCCGGACGGCTGCCGCGCGTCCCCCTGACGAACCGGCTTCGCCAGAGCTGATCCGTGCTCCCGGCCCCCAGCGAGTCGACGATCTCGTCCTCGGTGAGCTCGCCGCGAATGGCGAGCAGGGCGAGGACCTGGCGCCCCGCGTCGGGGAGGGCTTTGAGCAGCTCCTGGCCGTCGACCAGCACCCGGACCGGCCCGTAGATGCGGATATCGATGCGGCGCGGCTCGAGGGCCGGAGGGATGGCCAGGACCGGAGCAGGCGCGGTGGGGGGAGCGAGCGCGGGGGCTGCCTGGGGCGGGTCGCCGACGTCGGCAGCGTCGAGGACCGGTGGGGGATCGATCTCGGGGATGAGCGAGGGGCCCTGCCACGGGTTGGTGTCGCAGTCCTTCTCGGCCGGGGTGAGGTCGGGCACGAGGTCGGGGCCCCGGCCCGCGGCGATGACCGCGAGCAGCTCGTCGGCCTCCGCCCGGCTCAGCGTGTAGAGGGTGCGCGCCCCCGCCAGCCGGGCCGCGCTCAGGGTGTCGACTGTGCCGTCGACGGCGACCTCGACCGGATCGGCCCATGCCGCCCCGCCGATGGGGCCCACCACCATGACGGCGATGGCCAGGTTGCGGGCTGCCTCTACTGCTCGTGCGAGCCGGTCGAGGTCCAGCTCCGAGGCCTCGATCGCCTCGGCTGGAAGGACGGCGAGCATCGCTGGTAGCGGGTCGGGGCCACCGAGGCGCTGCCTCCAGCTGGCCATGTGGTCGCCGTCGAGCGCCGAGCGCTGGTAGCGGATCTCGCCCTCCAGGCTCTCGAGCACCTGGTCGGCACGGAGGACGCGCAGGCCGGGAGCGCCGTCCACCGGCGAGATCAGAGCAGCCCGCGACGCGGTGGCGACCATCGCCTGGGCCTCAAACCACCGGTGGTGGGCGAGGAAGGAGACGAGGATGGCCCGGGCAGCCGCCCGCCCACCGGCTCCGGCAAGGACGAGCCGGTGGAGCTCGTCGATGTCGACGATGGCGTCGCCGTCATCCCCCGCGCGCCGGCCTACGACGACACGGCCGGGGACGGCCTCGATCGCCTCCAGGTGAGCCTGCAGGCTGAGCACCGGCGCGGACGGCGCCGAGCCGTCCTGTGCGCTGCCGGTCGCGGTGGCCAGCGCGGCACGGATCCTGGCCACGCTGGCGCGGCGGGCCAGCACCGCGACGCGCGATCCTCCCGGGTCACCGGGGCGCCGGCGCCAGCGCTCGTACCGCTGGGCGGCGAGCAGCAGCCCCCCAAGCGCCGCGGCGGTGATGCCAGCCAGCACGCCGGCCTCGGCAAGGGTGACCACCCACGAGTCGGCTGATGCCGGCGCGCGCACGACCGGCCTGTCATTGGCCGCCGGAGCTCCGGCAACAGGCTGAGAGGTCGGTGCGCCGCCGGCCGGCACCGCCGGCGCAACCGGCGCGACGGAGGGGGCGAGAGACGGCAGCGCTTGTCTGATGTCGTGCGGGGCGGCGCCGGACGCCGGCGCGACGGCCTGGCTTGAGGTTGGCGGTGTTGGCGCTGTTGCCGGTTCGGACGGTGCGGTGCTCAGAGCGTCCAGCGCGGGAACGGCGAGCTCCCAGCCCGGGTCGATCAGGCTCAGGTCGGTGAAGGTCTGCCCGTTGTCCTCGGTCTGGTCCTGGTCCGCGTTCCAGATGCGAGTCCAGTCCTGGGGGTTCCCGTACTCCCGGCCGGAGATGGCCCACAGGGAATCGCCGGGCTGGACCTCCACCTGCTGCTCCGCGTTGAGCGCCGGCGGTGCCGAGGCCGCAGCCGATATGTCGGCGGAGCCGGACCCGGGCGTCTCCACCGGCGCGGCCGGGGCGGGAGGCGGTGGGTTCGGGACCTCGAGCTCCCAACCGGGGTCGATGATGCTCGGGTCGGTGAAGGTCTGCCCGTTGTCCTCGGTCTGCCCCTGGTTGGCGCCCCAGATGGCGGTCCACTCCTGCGGGTTGCCGTACTCCCTGCCGGCGATCGCCCAGAGAGAGTCGCCGGGCTGGACCTGGACCTCCTGGTCCGCTGGGGGGGAGGATGAGCTGGAGAGGAGCGACGCGCCGGTACCCGGCGTGGGGGCGGGAGGCGCGGGCTGGTACACCGCCATGACAGGGGTCCGGGGGGCGAGCCCGGCGGCGAGCGGTGTGACCACCCGCGGTGGGACGGCTCGGGAGGTCATGAGTTGGAGGCCCACGAAGACAGATGCCAGAAGGGCGCCGGCGAGCAGCTGGCCGGGCCCGGTGATGGCCCGGTGGCGACCCGACGAGCGCCGGACGAGCGACACCGCCTCAGTGGCCAGGCACCACATCAGGTAGGCCCAGAGCAGCCAGCACACGAGCGCCAGGAGGTAGAGGAGCGCGGCGGTGGGGATGCCCTGGGTCTGGAGCTGGTTGACGACGTCGCTCCACGATGGGACAGAGCGCGGGAAGCCGACCCCGAACACCAGGCCCAGCGGGACCCCGGCGACGAGGAGGAGCAGGCCGAGGCTGGCCCCCAGCAGCCGGCCGAGGCCGGCGAGGCGGCGCAGAAGCAGAGGCGGGGTTCTCATGGTGCAGGGCCCTCCTCCGGCTCGGCGGTGGCCGTGCCGGTGACCGGGACGGTGTTGATGCCGACCAGGCTCAGCAGGTACGGCTGAACCACGGAGGTGACCGTGACCGTAACCATGTCCCCTGCGCTGACGGTGACCACCGCCGTGTCGCCGGTGGCCGCGATGTAGTTGGCGACGGCCTCCTGGGCGGCGGCGACGTCGACGACGGTCTCGCCCTGGCCACGTAGGTCGGCGACGCTCAGCGCGTCGGCGCCGGCCCGGGCGGCCTCCTGCGCCTCGTCCCAGGCTTGCTCCCGGGCCCCGAGGATCCGGCCCCCGTCCACGGAGAGGCCGGCGAGCAGCACCAGCCCCAGGCAGCAGCCGGCGAGGAAGAGGGTGACCTGTCCCGCCTCTTGAGACCGGCCCCTCATGGCGACGTCACCCGGAAGAGGTCGACAGGCGAGACCGCGTGCCCGCTGACGGTGACGCTGCCGGGGAGCGGCAGCAGGAGGAGGTCGGAGTACGAGACCTGGCAGGTGACGGTGACGGTGACGTTGCCGCCGGGGACGAAGTCGCTCACGTCGGCGGTGTCGGTCACGCCGCTGCAGGCGGCTCCGGCGCCCTGGACCGAGACCTGAGCGGCGCTCTGCGCGGCGGATTGGGCCTGCTCGGGACTGGCGGCGAGGGCTGCCGCCCGGGCCGCGCTGTATGCGGCGGAGTCGGCATAGGCCTGCGCCTGGGCGTGGCGCCCTCCGGCCACGCCCAGCTCGGCCAGCAGCAGCACCGGCAGCATGAGCAGGGACATCTCCAGGGTGGCGACTCCGCCCTGGCGTCGACGCCCGCTGCGGGAAGCACGCGTCCGGATCACGCGGGGAGCCCCTCGATGGGAGCGGAGGCCGACGCGCTGACGGAGACGGGGATTCCCGGCACCAGCTGCTCCGCCTGCCCGGTGACCGACACCGTGACCAGGCCACCGCTCTCGCTCACGGTGACGCCGGGGGAGATCAGGACCCCCGAGCCCATCTGCGAGGCGGCGGACATGGCCTGGCCGGTGGCGCCGGCGGAGCTGCCGCCCACCTCCGCCCCCGCTGCCACCCCGCTCTCCGCGGCGGCCAGGGCGACGTGGTCGGCCTCCTGCCAGAGCGCGGCCTGGGTGCTCACCGTGACCAGCAGCAGCATCACCGGGGTGAGGATGGCCATCTCGATCGTGGCGATGGCGCGCTCGGCCGCTCGGCCGTGACGGCGGGCGAATCGGGTGGCAGCACCGTGTCTGCGCAGAGCCATCGCCGATCAGCCTCAGCCTCCGCCGCTGATGGCCGACTCGTTGGCCGTGATGACGTGGTACAGGATCGCGGCCAGGGCGACGGCCGCGACCACGATGACCCCCGCGATCACCGCCACCTCGGTGGTCTCCATGCCGCGCTCGCCCGCTC
>Ga0187872_10003540_pt1 | contig 12412 bp, 24 predicted proteins | sample June2016WEW_16_4_FD_132973 | JGI IMG/M metagenome (GOLD analysis project Ga0187872, IMG submission 132973) | Peatland microbial communities from SPRUCE experiment site at the Marcell Experimental Forest, Minnesota, USA - June2016WEW_16_40 | ecosystem: Environmental > Terrestrial > Soil >...
CCCGGGCACTACGCCCGGTTCCGCGCTCGGGGCTGCTGCCGGTGCGTGGAGGACGAGGACGGCAGGACCATCAAGGCCGGGCCGATGAGGGAGGACCTCAAGTGACGTCTACGTCTGGCCTCCCGAAGTGGATGGAGGACGCCATCTGGGCCGGGGACGTCGACCTCCTCGCGGAGCGGGCGCCTTGCATCTGCTGCTGCGCGGAGCACACGCACGAGCACTGCCCGGCGAGGGCCTGGCAGGGGTGCCGGGGCCAGGGGTCGCTCACGAGGAGGGACGTCGACGAGTGGGCCGGTCACTACGGGATGTCGCGCGAAGAGTTCCTGGGCTTCTCAACCGGATAGCAGAAAGGACCAAGAGATGAGGCGATCAGTCAGTACGTGGGTTCTCGTAGTCGGGTTGCTCGTGTCGAGCTGGGCGGCGGCTCAGGGCCTGAGCGAGGGTAAGTTCGTGCGGGGGAAGGAGTACTCGGTCCACCACAGGACCGCCTCGGGAGGCGACGTGATCTACTACGTCATCGACGAAGACGGGGCCGCGGTGACGATCCCCTTCCAGACCGGCGAGAAGTACGTGGCCACGACCGGGGACGCCCCGCCGCCGGCCCCTCCCGCGGCGCGCACTGACGCTCCTGCCGCGCCCCCGGCCGAGGGCAAGCCGGTAGCAGCCCCAGCTCCGGAGAGCGCTCCCCAGCAGCCCAAGCCCGAGGACGCCGACGAGCCGTGGCAGAAGCGGGTTATGTACTTCGAGATCGGCCTCGGCGGGGCGGAGAACAGCGCCGACAGCAAGCTGGGCTTCGCGGCGAACATGGACCTGGGAGTGAAGTCGAGCGTGGTGAAGTTCGACTTCGGGCTCCAGGGCTTCAGTCTCGGGGGCGGGGGTTACGGGACGCTCTACCCGTTCTCCCTGAGCCTCATGCTCTCCTCCCCGGGGGACGTCTTCTACCTCGGGGCGGTGTACGGGTGGGTCAACTACTACGACACCTCCTACGACAGCTCCTGGTCCCACATGGCCGGAGGCAAGGTGGGGTGGGCCTGGGGCAAGGGCGACAGCTACTGGGCGCTCGAGGCCAACATCCTGAGAGACACGTCGGTCGACTTCCAGGTGTTCAGCTTCTGCCTGGTGTGGGGACCCGGATCCGGGCAGTGAGGCCGGAGGACGTATCATGAGCATGTGGCACCCCTTCACCGAGGTCCCGCGCTGCGGCGCTCCGGTCATCATGAAGGCCAAGAGCTACGCGCGCGCTCCATACCAGACCGTCTACTTCTCGGGCCGGTACGAGAACCCGGAGGGGACCACGCACCCGTCGGACAGGTGGCGCACCACGGACGGGATCAACGTGCGCGAGCACAAGTGGATGATCATCTGCTGGGCCTACGTGGAGGACCTGGAAAACGCGATGGAGCGCTAGGCGCTCTCGGAGGAGAGGTCATGCTGTGGAGATCGACAGACGAACCGCCGCGTTGTGGCGAGCCCATCGTCATGAAGGGCAGGAGCAACATGCGGGCCCCGCACGACGTCGTCTACGTCTCGGGCTGGTACGAGAGCGAGTACCCGGGAGGTAGGGTGAGTCCGCCGAATCGGTGGCGCACCACGGACGGGAGCAACGTGCTCGAGTACGGGTGGGAGATCACCCACTGGGTCTACGCGGAGGAGCTGGAAGCCGCCGTAGATCGTTGAACTGAGGAGAGGACATGACGAAGGTAGCACTGATCGCAGCAGGAGCGTTGGTCGCGCTGGTTTACCTGGTCGCGATGGTCAAGGCGTGGAGGTTGATCCGCAAGGTCAGGCAGCTCTGCCTGTGGTACCGGATGATCGTGAGGGAGCACGCGCAGAGGGAGCGCGGGGGCAGCGCGGGCGCCGAGATCAGGAAGCTGCTCGAGCACGTCAAGCACCACGCGGACGAGGGGATCGAGGAGGGGGTGGACGTCCGCTGGCTGGCGTCCATGGAGAACCTCACGGAGATCATACGCAGGTACAAGGCGCTTCCCAGGCCGCCCATCGACCTCAACCTGGAGCGGCTCTTCGTGCACTGGATGGCCGACCCGAAGCACATGACTCCGCCGCCGGCGGGGTACCTCCTGTCGCGCGCGAGGGACGTTGTTGAGGTGACCAGCTCGGCGGAGGCCTCGGGCCGCGGTAAGATGAGGGATCCGGAGCGGTACGTGGGTTCGAGTAGCTAGTAGTCGAACCGAGGTTTTTGCGGAGATTTAATTATGCGATGTGCCCTCAGTGAACCCCTTACCTATTGTTCGACGGCGTCGATCAAAGACTACGCTCTCATGATCTACAAACGAGTAGGAGGAAGTTTCGATGACTACTCTGCTTTTGTCCAAGACGACGTGAGGCGAGTGGAGATGTTGAGGATCATAGACGAGACTCTTACTCACCTGACGAGAGAGGTGCCTCCGGAAGCTCTTGAGGGCCTGATTCAATACACGTTCCGGTTAGCTCAGTGGGCCGCCCACGGGCTCAACGTGTTCGACGTCACGACCTCCCTGGCCGCTGGTCTACTGCTCACTACACCTACCGACGACGTTGGGTTTCCCAATCTTCCTTTTCCGGCTTTTCACGTTCGGATTCCCGACGGTATGATACCGATCCAGGTAGTGGACAAAGTCATGGTCGAGCGCTGGATAAACCGGATCATCGTCAACCAGTTTGCGGCCTACGGAACTGGGAATCATCTGAGGACTGTCACGCAGTTCTTGATCGGCTCTAACCTCGGAGAGTTCCACGACATGTCGTGTGTCATAGAAAATGATGATTTTGACAGTCCGGCCAGCTTCTGTCGCGAGATAATCCAGTCGTTCGACGAGTCGGGTCCCGAGGCCGAGCCGTCAACTGACTTCTTCGGGGCCGTGCCCATCATCGAGCGAGGTGACGCGATTGCTCAGCAGCTCTGCTTCTTGCTGCTGGCGAACCTGTGTATGTGGCTCGAGAGCATCGGGGGCCTCAAGGGCCGAAAACCTGACAATAGTCCGCGCCGTCCTCGAGAGGACAATGAGGCTCACATCGCTCAGTGGATCGTCGGGCGGGAGGTGAAGCTCGAGTCTGAGTTGATACGTTCGGCGAAAGATCACATCCTAGGGCTAGATCCTCGTAAACGTCCGTCCAGCTGGGCTCTCAGCAAGAGACATACTGTTCGAGGACATCCTCGGTGGCAGGCGTGTGGTCCTAAGTTTTCACTCAGAGAAAGGATCTGGATTCCTCCTTACTGGAAGGGCCCGAAGGGTGGTGACGTGGCTGCCCACATCTACAAGCTACGGACGTCCAAGGATCGCAAGTAGGCGATCTCAGCTGTTTCGGCTTCAGGTAAAGATCCCGTTCTGCAGCATCCCGTGGTAGTCGCCGGCCACGATCGACCCGGCCCCCGCGGTGCACGTAGGACCTCCGACCTTCCCCACGGTGATCTTGGGGAGCTCGCCGGTCCGCACCCAGCACCGGTGGGTCGTGTCTTTCGGCAGCGCGCAGTTCGCGGCCCTCGAGTCGATGTCCCAGCGCCTGCCGTTCGGCAGCACCGCCATCAGGTGCACGCCCGGGCAGTTGGGCAGCGCGCAGTTCGCGGCCCTCGAGTCGATGTCCCAGCGCCTGCCGTTCGGCAGCACCGCCATCAGGTGCACGCCCGGGCAGTTGGTCCAGCCGTCGATGCACTGGCCCTCCGACCCGTGGTGCCAGGTGGCCCAGTAGAGGCACCCGGGCTCCAGCTCGCCGGACGGCGTGTCGTAGAGTCGCTCGCGGAACACCTGTCTCACCGCGTTGGGAGGAGCAGCCGCTCCGCAGTGGTCGCACCTCGCGGGCCAGCGCGGGTCGCCCTCGTGGTCGGCCGGCTCTCCCATGTGGTGCCAGGCCTTCAGCTCCGTGGTCTCTCCGATTACTACCTTGGCGTCGTGGTACCCCCGGTTGTCATGCCCCAGGCAGCGTGGGCACTCGTCCTGGCCCCAGTAGAGGCGCAGGTAGGCCCTCGTCCCGACCTCGGTCGCGAGGCGCGCTGCGAGCGGCATCGTGGCTCCTAGGCTACGTCCGGAGCGGTCGGCGGTCAAGTTCCGGATTTTTCACCAGCTGCTGGTCGATATTGCTCGGCGAGTCAGCCGGCCCGGTTCTTGACACCTGGCAGCTCGACGCGCATGATCGCCCGCCGTGGAGGGAAAGACCGACGTCGCGGCGCCTCGCGGGCGCTCCGAGGCGCGACTCGCCAGGCTGGCCCTGGTGAGGGCGGTGGTGGCTCCGCGTCAGATCATGGCCTCGGTGCCGTCCTGCGGAGCCGTCGGGTACTGGGTCGCTAAGGCGGGTCCTCTCCTGGAGTGGATGAGGGAGAGGCGGAGGGTCACGATAGACGAGGTGGTGGCCTGGGGCAGGGAGCGCGGTTATTCCGGTTGCGTCGTGCGCAACACGCTCGCTTGGCTCGCCGTCGGTGACCAGGTCAGGTACGACGATGGTAAGGAGGCCTGGGTGCTCGCGCGGCGGGAGGTCATCTCAGGTGCGTATAACAACAGAAAGGCCAAACAACATGAGCACTTCCATAGCTAGAGTTCAACGAAAATGGCAAATACGAGGTGTCAGGGCGGATGGTGGAAAGTTGGCTTTCCCCGTGCTGGCCTACGATCATGCTGAGGCCTCCCGACTGGCCAAGAAAAAAGCCAAGAGCGGCTATGTTACTGACGTCGTTCTTCTCAGCGGCGACAAGGAGAAGATCCGAGCTCGCGCGATACGAGCTGCGAAAGGTCGCTGACCTAGGAGAGGTCTCAGGCGTCAGCCCAGGCGGGCACCATCACGTTGTTTCGCAGTAGGCAGTCTCGTAGTTCGTCGCGTAGCGCGTACGTTCTCGAGGCTTCCACGAACTTCTTCTGCTCGGCTGGGATGAGGGCGTTGAAGGCGGTCACGTACGGTTCCCACCGGGAGGTGATCTTCTCGAGCACCTTGCCGTCGTCGGGGTCCCAGTCCGCGTCGGGGACCTTCCCGGTGAGGAAGCACAGCTTCGCGGGCACGAGGTCGACCCCCATCATGCGGTCGTTCTCGATGGATATCCGCGTGTCTTCGGTCTTGTAGCCGAGCCAGTAGAAGATCGCCAGGAGGCTGAGGGCTTCTCGGTAGCACTCGGCGATCGTGGTCAGGGACTGGTAGGCGGGCGAGCTCAAGTCTTGCTCCTCGAGGAGGTTGCGGTCTTCCGGGACGTGCGCGCGGATCGGCGCGCGGATGGGAAGCAGGTCGCTTGGATCCAGTGCTCGGTCTTGCGTTTACAGAAAGGACACCCGAGGGAGGATCGGCGTCGCTTCTCGCGGTCCTGGGAGATAGGTTGGCCGTTCCAGAGGCGCCAGGACCGTGCAGCTGTCTCCGCGCGCGGACCCTCGGCGCAGCACTGCTCGCACACGACGACGTGCCACTTACCGTCCGGGTCGTACGTCAGCCGGGAGAACGTCCTGGTGGAGCCGCAGAACGGGCACGCCGCGTGGGGTTTCTTCGATCTCATGGGGATCTCCTACTCAGGAGTCGATGTCGAATCGCGTCTGCGGGTTCAGGATAGAGATGCAGGGGTCGTGGCCACGGTCGCTCTCGCACCCGAGGTCGCATGACAGGTTGATCTTGCGCGTCCCGAAGGCTATGGACAACCTCTGCAGCTTCTCGAAATCGAGGTCGTCGTGGTGGTCTATGATGATGCTGGATACCGCGTTCCGGTCGGGGCAGCAGTGGACGTAGATGTGGTCTACGTTCCGCAGCCCGCACTGGGAGCAGCGGCGGGCGCAGATCTTCCGGATTTTTTCTTATCTTGTCGTCGGCCATCAAGGCTCCTCGTCACTGCAGGATGGTGATGGACTTGGCGGCCCGGGTGATGCCGGTGTAGAGCCACTGCTGGCGGTTGCTTCCGGTCCACTCGTTCACGAGCACGACGTTGTCCCACTGAGATCCTTGTGAATTTCCGTGGGGGAAGCCATTTTGCAGGAACCGATGACTCGGGGTCACGGTCATGCACATGCTCTTGCATTTCGTAGCTAGGATCTTCTTGACTCTGACCCAGTGCCAGCTCAGCAGTTCATCAATGACAGGGGCCAGATCTGGGATGCTGTCTCTTAGTTTTTCTAGTTTCGCACGGCTCGTGTATCTAGCATGTCGAACATTTTGTCGATCTAGGGGAGCGCGAGAGCGCGCGAAGAGCTCGTCGATCAGTGCTTCGAACAGTGGAACACGATAACGTGAAGTGTTTGTTCGACAATTCCGCAAGCGTCTCTGTTTGAACTGAGAGATGAAGCCTACGCGTTCTCGGAACAGACCTGCCTGGGAGCCGTAGATGTAGAGGTTCCAGAGTCCGTTGCGCAGTACAGTAGACGAGATGATGCCAAGTCGGAGCAACATGACTTGTGCTTGCTTCGCCAGGTCTTCGTACTTGGTGACGAACTGGATGTGGTCACACACCTTTTTCTTTACGTTAGCTCCGCCGTCTTCGAACAGACCACGCAAGAAGAATGCGTGAATGGCTGAACTCGATCGGAGGATGCATTCTGGGATATATTTATGTCGGGGCCGTAGTCCTCCTATATCAGTCAGCCATGCTGACAAGATGGAGGAGCAAGCCTCGAAGCCGGTTGCTCCAAGTGTTGTTACAGGATGAGGTTTTATTTTGAACAGTTTGGACAGTAGCTCTCCAAAGCGAAGCGCGACGTCTCGATGTCGCTTCAACAATCGCACGCCGCGCTTGAAGAGAGTGCCGTCGGCAACCATCAGTCCCAGGAACTCGGCGAGGTCGTTGTTGACAACGGTCGGGATGGTCACCTCATTGCACCGGACGTCCCCTTCGGGAGTCGCAGGTAGTCGGACCCTTTTCGTAGGCTCGATCGAGACTCCGAGCCGTACTCTCATCCAATCGCCCGTCTTCACCGCGGTTGAGGGTATCAGCTCTGGTAGTCCCTTCCGGATGACTTCTGTTTGGTGTTCGGGCGTGACTGTTACTGAATATCCGTCTTCACAAACGATCTGCAGAGCTTTTCCTGCTGGATTGCAGAACAAGTTTTCGTAGCGTTCTTGTTTTCCATCCAGGGCAGCCGTATGGCCGTTCTTTTTCAACAACCGAATTGGTAAGAGGCCCTGGTCGCTTTCTACGAGTGTGTTTGGGTGCACACACTTGTGGACTGTCATGGCGTAGCCGAAGTCGAACTCGTTGGCCCTCTTCCTGGCGCCGGGGTCGAGCGCGTCGTCCTGGTCGAGGAAGTGGTCGGGGTGGGCGAGGCACGTGATCTTGTCCCCGTCCTCGTTCTCGAGGTGGAGGGTCAGGAAGGCCTTGTGCCGGGCGTGCGTCACCGTCCAGGTCTGCCCGTTGAGCAACCCCTCGTTGTGGTTGTTCCGCAGGCAGACCAGCTTGTCTCCCTTCTGGGGCAGGGGGTCGGTGAACCCCTTCATCTTGCGGATCGCCTGGTTGAGCTGCTTGCGGGTCCGGTTGAGTCCCACCAGCACCTGGTCGCTTTCGCCCATCATCTTCCCCACCTCGTCGGCGCTGAGGTGCGCTCGGCGGAGCACCCGGCTCTCTCCGTATTTGCCCGGTCCCAGCGTCCGACCTTCGCGTACGCTCAGCGACATCATGATGATCGGGTTCGCCTCCGCCTGGCGCAGGATGCGCGTCATCATGGTGTCGGGCTTCTCGCGGAAAAACTGCCTGCCCTGGACGGGCGGGAGCTGGCCCGGGTCGCCCAGTGCTAGTATGGGGCACCCGAAGGAGAGGAGGTCGCGGCCGGTCTGCTCGTCGACCATGCTGTACTCGTCGATGATGAGCAGGTCAGCGTCCTCGAGCTCGCTCTCGGTGTTGAGGAAGAAGTCGGGGCGGCGCAGGTTGGCCAGCTCGAGTGCTATCTTCTTGTCGAGCTTGGCCAGCTTCTTCTCGGGCGGGGGCACCTCGCGCGCGAGCGCGTCCCTCTCCCTGCGCAGCTCGCGCAGCCCGAGGTCGCTCTTGTCCTGCGGCTTGTATATCAGGTGGTGGATCGTGCACGCGTTGTCGATCCCGTTCGATCTCAGGACGTGCGCGGCCTTGCCGGTGTAGGCGGCGTACAGGACCCTCTCGCTCGACTCGGCGAAGTAGCGCGCGAGGGTGGACTTCCCGGTGCCCGCGTAGCCCGCCAGGAGGTAGTAGGGCTTGTCCCGGCGGCTCATCCACTGGTGCACGGAGCTGAGGGCTTTCTGCTGGTCGGGAGACCACTCGAAGTCGTTCACCATGGTAGTTTTTCTCCGAACATCGGCATGACGGCTCCCTTGGGCACGAGGCTCACGCTCCCTTTGGGTCTCCTGGAGGTCGGCTCGAGCCAGCGCACGCGGTAGCGCCTCGGCGTAGAGCCGACCAGCTCCGCGGTCACCGCGGTCTGGCCGGCCCACGAGTTGAAGTAGACGATGACTTTCTGACGCTCGCTCACGGTCTAGGCTCCGCTACATGTGCGGCCCGGCGTGGTCGGCGGGGAGGCAGCACTGCGCGCTGTCCGCTCCACGTCTCGCCTGACAATGCTGGGTGTGTGGTTCTTGGACGCCCGGTTCTTGCATGATCGGCTCCAGGCGAATGATCGTTGATCTCAGGCTGATTTCCATCCGGCGTCCCAGCTCCCAGCAGTAGATAGGAGCGTCGGGGTATTTGGCCCGGGAGCGTTCGACGATCAGCGCCGTGGCGGTGGCCAGAGACTCGAGGTCGGGACTCACGATCACGTGCTCGCCGATAGTCGGAGAGTAGAGCAGCCACCCGTTCGGTGGGACGTCGGCTATCATGACGGGTCTCCTGTGGGTGAGCGCAGCTCACGCTCGGTCTGGATCAGCTTCTCTCGCACCTCGGCTCGGCTGCCGCGCGTCCACCCCAGCACGCGAGTCGATCCTATGACCACGATGTACCAGGCGGACGGCTGTGCCGGGTCGCGCACGGCGGCCACGGGGGAGTCGCCCAGGCACAGGGCGGCCCTCCCGTCGATGGTGATCTGTCGCAACCCGGGCGGCACGGTCAGATCCCGCTCGGGTCCCGGATCGCCAGCAGGTTGTCGCACGTGGTGCGCGAGGCGGGCTTCCCCTTGCGCGCGGTCAGGCAGCACAGGCAGAAGTCGCTGCCGTCGATCCGCCGGCGGTCGCACCCCTTGCTGGCGCACTTCTGGGAATCGGTAGAGCTGTTCTTGCGGTCGTGATTTTCAAGCATCGGCATCGTGAACCTCCAAGACAGATTTTATATCCTGACACCTGGTTCCCGCAAGTAGAAAAAGCATTCTCTAGGGAACCGGGGCAGGACGCCGCGGGAGGTAGGCGGCGACGATTGGTGGATAGACCAATCTTTACAGATACCTAGAAGTCGTCGTCGCTGCGGCGGTGCTTGTTCTTGTCGCCGACCAGGAGCTCCAGGCGGGAGCTCTTGATCTCCTCTACCACGGAGGCTATCGCCACCTTCGCGCGCCCCGTGCCGTTGCACGACCGGCACGCGCCGCGCGGTACGCTCCGCGGGTTGTCGGGGTCGCACGCGAAGCACTCGACAGAGAGGTCCGCCGCCGGACTCGGGTCCTTCTCCAGCTCCCTGCAGTTGAGTGCGAGCGCGGCCGACATGATACCACCTGTGGATAAAGTCTAGCACGCTCGCACCCCCTGACAAGCATTTTTTGCCGGCCGGATTTCCGGCCGGCGACGCATCTTCCAACCTCGGGAATTTTTTATGAATTTGGTTTTTCGGGAGCAGGCGCCGCCGGCGGGGTGATCGTGCTCCCCGGCGGGACGACGAACACCTCCGCGGGAGGCACGGCCGGCGGTATCGGGGGCTCCAGCAGCTGCGCGGGAGGCTCCGGGACCGCGGCGTCTTCGAGATCTGCCAGCTCCTGGTCGACGTCGTCCTGGGCCTCGGGCAGCGCCCGCCCGGGCGGCTGCAGGGACCTGCCGATCTCGTCGAGCTCGCGGTCGAGCGCGTCCATCCCCGGCTCGGTCTCCGCTTCGCCGTCTGCCGCGTCGAGGTCCGGGAACCCGGTGTCTTCCTCCGTGGGCATGGAGGCCGACATCTCGAGCTGGTCGTCGAGCAGGGCGGTGTTCGAGGCCCGGTGCTCTTCTATGCAATGCATCAGCTCGTCGGTGCCTCGGTGCTTCAGCCTCTCGAGGCGGGAGATGAGCTGATCTCGGTTCTCCACTCCCGTGAAGAGGTCGAGCAGGTTCTTGGCCGCGATTATCTCGTCGAACAGGGCTCCTACGCGCATCGGTATCTCCTTACCACTCTACGGGACCTTCGCCGAAAGTCGGCCAGGCGTCCAGGTCTACGTCGGCTGGCAGGACCAGCGGGGGGTTCCGGTTGGCGAGCAGGAGGCAGTGGTTCCCGCGCCCCTTGCTCCCGTCGGCCTTGGTGATCTCCACGATCTCGCGCGACCGCCAGATGCAGGGGAGGGTGTTGCCCGCGTTGTCGATGGGGACCAGGGGTACGAGGCGCGTCCCTCCTCCCCGCACGGGCTTCGTCTCGTCGGGCCGGAAGAGGCCGCTCGAGTCAACGGGGATGCTGATGATGTTGGATCTGTCTGACATCGTGCTTCTCCTATCTCCTCTGTGGACGTCGTCCGGTTTACTTGGCTCCCGAGGGTCCCAGGGGGCCGGTTGGTCCGGGCACCGGCTCTGGTGGGCTCGGCGCGATGGTGGACGTGGGCGGCTGGGGGGCCGCAGTTGGTCTGGGCTCGGCGGGCGGGGCCGGCTGGGGTGTCGCGGCTGGTCTGGGAGTGGCGGGAGGGGCCGGCTGGGGAGTTGCTGCTGGTTTGGGAGCGGCGGGCGGGGTCGGTTGGGGGGCCGCGGCTGGTTTGGGCGCGGCGGGAGCGGGGGGAGCGGTCGGCTGCGCGGGGGCGGGCCGGCTCGCCTCGGCCTGCTTGATCACGAGGCCGCCGAGCTTCTGCGCGATCACCTGCAGGTAGGGCATGAACGTCTTCAGCTCGCCGTCGCCGAGCTTCGCGAGGGGGACCTTGTCGCGGACGGCAGTCCCGAAGGAGATTATGTCGCTACGCTTCCACGAGGGGGCCGAGATCGCCTCGTAGTACGACCTCATGAAGAAAGCCGTGTCCTCCTTCGACAGCGGGACGTCCTTCGGTCGGCCCGCCTGCTCCAGCACCAGGTCCCCGAGCTTCTGGGCCACCTGCAGCAGGAAGGGCCAGAGGGTATCCAGCTGGCGCGTCGTGAGGCGCTGCAGGGGGATCTTGGCGCCCACCGCCTTGCCCAGCTCTATGAGGGGGTCGTTGGTCCAGTCCGGGGCCATGCTCGCCTCCCAGAAGGACTTTATGAAGAAGGCCTGCTCCTCGCGGGTCAGGGTCACGTCTCCCGGGGTGGGTGCTTGAGGGGTGCTCATCTCTGTTCGTTCTCCGTTCTTGAATTGTCGCGCAGCCTAGGACGGCGGCGCTGAACCAGCGCTTGCATTCTTCATTCATAGCATCAGGTCGTGGTTTTTCAGCACCGTGTCGAGGACTGCCTTGACCTCGGCCACCACCGGGTGGTCGCCCACGAACAGCGCAGCCGTGCGCACTATCCCGGTCAGCTGCCGCAGGCGCGTGGCCTTGTCCACGTCTTCCATCTTCCGTATGCCGTCCAGGGCGGTCTTTATGGCCTGCCCGGCCCCGAACATCCCCGTGGGTATCTTGCCCGACCTCTGCTGCACGGCCTTCTCCAGCTCGCCTACCAGGTCGTCGAAGGCGGCGCACATCCTGCCCGTCGCGAGGTCCTGCTCGCCGAGTATGTGCTCCCGGGCGATCTTATCGGCCGTGCCGCGGGCGTTCTGTGCCTCCGCGGCGGGGGTGCGGGGGTCGTCCGCCAGCCGGCGCAGCTTGGCCACCTTCTCGGCGGCTTCGCGTCGAGTCACGGCTCCAGCTCCGGCGTGGCGCGACACCTGCCCAGGGCCCTGGCCAGGCGGGGGCTGCGCAGCGCGCGGGTGTGCAGCTCTATCAGGTGGCGCAGGTAGCCGGCGTGGGTGTTGCCGGCGGCCCGGGCCAGGGCGTCGAACTTGCGGAACACCGTCGCCGAGACGTGGGTCTGCAGGAGCAGCTTCTTGGCGGGCACGGGCGGCACGCTCGCATAATTTTCAATACTCGTCAATTATTTTGGTGTACGCTCTGCGGTCATGAGCTTCCGCTCTACGATCAGCCTCTCGTACGGCGGTCGCCGCCGTCACGTCGCCGTGAGCAGGGCCGGTAGGGTCAGCAGCGCGCTCGAGCCGGGCTGGTACCTGCAGGAGGCCTGGCCGACTCCCCACGGTTACCACCTCGACCACCCGCACGCGGGTCCGTTCCGGACGCGGCGCGAGGCGGTCCTGGCCAAGCGGGAGGCGGCGCGGTGATAAGGACGGTCGGTGAATTCGTGGACGCCGTCAACGCCCTGCTCGAGAGCGGCGCCCTGACCAGGGACATGCCGGTCAAGTGTGTGTGGGATGGCTGCTCGTGGCCCGTGCAGGCCGTCGCCGCCG
>Ga0187872_10003541_pt1 | contig 12411 bp, 7 predicted proteins | sample June2016WEW_16_4_FD_132973 | JGI IMG/M metagenome (GOLD analysis project Ga0187872, IMG submission 132973) | Peatland microbial communities from SPRUCE experiment site at the Marcell Experimental Forest, Minnesota, USA - June2016WEW_16_40 | ecosystem: Environmental > Terrestrial > Soil >...
CAGCTATTCAGTGTCAGAAAGCCGCCATCCACGGGGTAATTGGTGCCGGTAATAAAAGCCGCCTCATCAGAACACAGGAACAATGCCAAGGCCGCGACTTCCCTGGGCTCAGCCATCCTGCCCATGGGCTGCGATTGAGCCAATTGCTGAAACATTTCCGATTCACGCCCGGGATAATTCTTGGTCAAATATCGGTCCACGAACGGCGTATGCACCCGCGCAGGCGAGATGCAATTGCAGCGGATGTTGTATTCGAGATAATCTTTCGCAACCGAATAGGTCATAGCAACTACCGCACCCTTGCTCATCGAATAAGCAAAGCGATCCGCCACGCCGACGCAAGCGACAACCGATGCCATGTTCAAGATAATTCCCCCACCATTTGCCTTCATCGACCTGATACAAGCCTGCAAACAGTTGTAGATACCTTTCACGTTGACTTGAAAGACTCTCTCGAGATCTTCTTCGCTCGTAACTTCTAATTTCCCTACGTGGGGAATACCTGCATTATTGATGAGAATATGAATGGCACAGCCTTGCGTAATCCTACCGAAGACCTCATTGACGCTCACTTTGCTGGAGACATCGCATCGATGGAACTCCACCTTGCCTCCAAGGTCTGTAGCTCTCTTAACCGTCGCGAGCGAACGCTCCTCATCTTGGTCAAGAATATGGACATAAGCGCCCTGGGCGGAGAATACCTCCACAATAGCTTGTCCAATTCCACTTCCTCCGCCAGTTACAACGGCAAGCCGGTTGTCCAGCCTCATATTCATGTGATTGTCCTACTTCATTGTGATGCGGTTTGGCCCGAGCGACGATGGTCATAAAAGGTGAGCGTGGCAGTGCCTGTCACTGCCAGCGCGCCTCCCAGGACTTGTGCCAGCCTAATGTGTTCATGGACCGTCACGACTGAGAGCAGCAGTCCGAAGAGCGGCAGGAGATAGATCGAGGCGGAAACCTGTCCCACTTCGAGTCGGTTTAAGACCCACATCCAAAGGACCATCGCCAGTCCCCAGGAAAATGCGCCCAGAACGAACACGGCGAGCCAGGCTGAACCGGGGTATCCGGTTACGTGATAGAAGGGTCTCGTTTCCGCCAGGGCAGAAATTAGTGCACAGGCCACCGCACCCGACACATAGCTATAGATCAGCACCTCCAGTTCGCTGTATCGGGACAGGAGATCCTTGCTATATGTGTTGTAGAATGCGCTTCCCAAACCCGCGATCAAAATGATCAGATTTCCCATCAAGAGAGTACGGCTGAAGGACGCTTGAGCCAGATCGTTGGTGGAAACCAGAAGCGTTCCGAGCAATCCCAAGAGCAAGCTGGCAACTCGGATCGCGGTCAATTTTTCGCCGAGCATCACGACTGCCAGCCCAGTCATGAGTACCGGAATGGTCAACGAGAGGATCGCCGCATTGGAAGCGGAGGAGTGCGAGATTCCCCAGGCGAGCATCACCGATGGAGGGACGATTCCCAGCAGCCCGAGTATCAGGAATTCGCGAACCGTTTTCCATTGGATGGTGGTTTGGCAGCTCTTCTGTTTCTGTATCTCGCGCACCCGAAAAGGCAGAAGAAGCAGCACGGCGAAGAGCAGCGTCCAGAAGTTCAGCGTCGCCGCTTCCATGTGATCGCCTGCGACTTTGTAAGCCGGATACTGCGCCGCCCAAAGAAGATTCACCACAACGAGCACCGTGAAATTGACCCAGGTGGCACTGTTGCGCCTTGTCATATCGACAGCCTGGTGAGCAGTCCGCCGTCGACGATCAGCGTGGCCCCCGTCATATAGGAAGCAGCCGGCGACGCTAGGAAGTATGCCACCCTGGCAATGTCTGCAGGCTGACCGACACGTCCCAGCGGAATTGAGCGCCCGAGTGTCTGAACGGCTTCTTCAGGATCGGCCTCACGATCCAAGAATGCTTCCATCATCCCCGTCTGGATCGCTCCGGGGCAGATCGCGTTGACGCGGATACCCTCGGACGCAAAGTCAAGCGCCATACTCCGAGTCAATCCCAGCAGGCCCGCTTTCGTCGCTGCATAGGCGGAGATCCGGCCTTCGTTTGCGAATGCTTGGACGGAGGAAATATGAATGATGCAGCCACAGCGCTCTTTCAAAAATGGGTGGGCATATTTTGTGCAGAGGAATGCGCCGCGCAGATTCGTTTCCGATATATCGTTCCAGTCGTCCAATGTATATTCCTCTGGACGGCGGTAGCGCTCGATACCGGCATTGTTGCAGAGCACGTCAATGCGCCCGAAAGCACCGATGGTCCGCTCGATGAGGGCTTGAATCTGCGCCTCAACACGAACATCGGCATGAACGAAAAGTGCCTGACCTCCGGATACCCGAATCGATGACTCGAGGAGGGTTCCCCGTTCATCGTTCAGGTCGGCGATCACAACGGCCTCGTGGTGACTGGCAAATTCCTGCACGATGCCGCGACCGATGCCGTATCCGCCGCCCGTGACGAGTACCACACGAGATTCCACCATGCAATATTCCTAACGATTGCTTAGCTGAGGCGCAGCGACTTCGGCTTCCCGCTCGAATCGAGCGAGAGCTTCGCGATTCAGTTCAAACCCAAGTCCGGGCCGCGTTGGAAGAGGAATTATGCCATCTACCATTCGCAGTTCGTCGGAGACCAGTTCTTTCCGCAGCGCAGATTCGCACAAGTCATTCGGAAGGAACTCAATAAATGCACAGTTAGGTGTGGTGGCAGCGAGGTGCACGGCGGCCGCGATCGAAATACCGGACTTCCAAAGATGAGGAACAATCGTCAAGTCTCGTTGCTCGGCCAAGTCGCACACGCGCTTTGCCTCGGTGAGACCGCCCACCCTGCCGACGTCGGGCTGCACAACTCGGACCTTGCCCCGGTCCATGAGATCGAGAAACTCGAATCGGGTCGCGAGCCACTCCCCAGCAGCAATTGGAATTGGTTGCTCGGATGCCAGACGCGCGTATCCGGCGAGGTCATCCGAAGGCAATGGCGTCTCGATGAAAAACAAGTTAAAGTCCACCCAAGGGCGGATGGCCTTGAGACAAGTGTCAGCATCCGGGAACGCATACTGTACGTCCACCATTAAGGTGAAATCTTTGCCGACCGCTTCGCGGACGGCCCCAATCACTTCCGTCATCTCCTGATGCGAAGCTTTCAGACCTTTGTGCGCATATGGTCCGCACGGGGTGACTTCCAACTTCGCCGCACGAAACCCCGAGGCCTTCGCCCGGTTCGCCCATTCGATGATGGAATGGCGGTAGGCATCAAAGGAACCAACTTCCGGTTGAAGCGAAGCATAGGGAGTGATCGATGGCCGGACCGCACCGCCAAGCAATTCGTAACACGGCTTTCCTAAAGCCTTACCGCGAAGATCGTGGAGCGCCATGTCCAATGCACCGATCGCGTGAATCACAGCACCGCGCCGGCCGTTCATTGCCGAGCCGACATAGAGCTTTTCCCACAAAAGTTCGGGATGAAGCGGATCTTCACCAATCAACATTTCCGCCAGGCCGAGGCCCATGGTGTGCGTGCCGGGCGACTCGATGCAGGCCCGCGCAATCCAGGGATTGAGGTCGGATTCGCCAATACCGGTTAAGCCCTCATCGGTGTGAATCTCGACCACGATGTCGTCTTGCGCCGAGCTGGTTGCCCCGACATCACAGCTTGGATCCAGTAGAACGTGACAATCAATGCGGGTGATTTTCAACAGAGCCCTTCCCATGCTCAGAATCTTGTGTCGTATTCGTGCCTTTGAAGTTCTGGGTCCGCCATACTTCGAAGAATCGATCAAACGCGCGGACTGCAGCTGCAGGGTCACGGTCACGGATGGCATTCAATAGGGGGGCGTGTGTGAATGCATCCTCTTCAAGGTCGAAACCTTCTTTAGTAGCTGTCTCAATGATGCTGAATCCGAACAGCGGAACCATGAGGCGGCGCAGGGTTTCGATGAGACATGAGTTTCGAGTGGCCTGCCAAGCTGCTTCGTGCCATTCAAAATCAGCTGCGATGTAGGCCGCTCCGTCGCCGGTCTGAGCAATCTGAATTGCCTTACGATGCAGTTCTGTGAGTCGTCGCACAGAAGCATCGTCCGCTATCCGAGCGGCTTCCTCGAATGCGTAACGCTCAAGGACGCGCCGTACTGCGAAGATTTCTTCCACCTCTTCTAGCGAGAGTCGCGTGACGTGGGTTGCCGCATTCGGTTTCTTCTCGATCAATCCTTCCATCTCGAGCTCGATGAGAGCTTCCCGCACCGCAGTCAGACTAGTCCCGAGACGCTGTGCCAGTTCGCGCTCCACCAGTCGCTCACCGGGAACTAGCGAACGCTGAAGAATCGCCTGACGAATCTCGTGAGCGATCTTCTGACGAAGAGTAGTGGTGATCAATTTGGCAGAAGTAATGGGCACTTGAATCCTCTGAAGAACGATTTGTCCGGTCACTTCACGATTTGGATTTCCGGCGCTCTCTGGCCCGATGAATAAGGACCAATCGATAGCGTTCTTTACTTTGAGGTCCTCACTTTGCCTTTTAATGAGGGGTTCAGCCGCCTTTAAAATCGTCGATAAAAAAGTTATGATCGATCATTTAAACATGCTTGTCGATCTAGGTCAAGCTAGGAGTGGGGGCCAATCCGAGGGGCGTGGGAGACATAAATAACGATTAAGCAATTGAATTTAAATGCGTTAACTTAATTAAAACTTACTGGTTGACAATAAGTATCGGAATATAGTAAATCATCGATGTTCGATCATCGCGAGCCGGAAAGAGGAATCGCTTTTATGTCACCATTCAGGCTGCCAGTCTGTATGCTCGCAGGATTTCTGCTTTTATCGATTCCGGTTTGGGCCGGTGTAAACGGGTCGGTTTCCGGTCTGGTTACAGATTCCTCTGGCGCGGTGGTTCTCAAAGCAGAGGTGACGATCGTTGACGTGGCGACCAATGTGAGTACGACGACCTTCACCGATAGTTCGGGAACGTACTCATTCCTGTCACTTCCCGTTGGGTCCTACACCCTTCAGGTCACGTCTCCGGGTTTTGAGAGGTACCAGCAGACCGGAATTCGTGTCAATACCGCAGATGCCCTCCGTTTCAACGTGCAACTGAAGGTTGGCCAGGCGGCGGAGGAGGTCCAGGTGGCGGCGGATGTCGTGCATGTCGAGACCGCAAATACCCAGTTAGGCGACGTCATCACAGGTAGTCACATCGTGAACATGCCATTAAACGGCCGTGACTTCACAGACTTACTGGGACTCCAAGCCGGAGTTGTTCCCCAAATATCACCTGACGCAGCTGGCCAGTATAACTACTTTGGCAGCACGGAGCAGGGGAATGTTTCCATCAGCGGCCAGCGCGAATCCTCGAACGCCTTCCTGATCAACGGGGCCAACGTGGACGACCCATTGAACAACGGTGCAACTGCCGTACCCGACGTCGATTCGATCGCGGCATTCCGCGTCCTGACTGCGAACTTCGATGCGGAGTATGGCAACTACGGTGGCGGCATCATTACTGTGATTACCAAGTCGGGCAGTAATGCGTTTCACGGCAACGTCTTTGAATTTCTTCGCAATACGGACCTCGATGCACGAAGCTACTTCGACATCAGCCGCACCGCGTTCGAACAGAATCAATTTGGCGGAACCTTTGGAGGTCCCATTCGCCGAAATAAGGTTTTTTTCTTTGTGGATTACCAAGGCACTCGAAATAACATTGGGCAAGGTACAGGCGAAGTGCCAGTACCCACGCTTGCGGAGCGGGGCGGCGATTTTTCCGCAAGCGCTGCCAGCTTGATGACGGGCTCCGTACAAGGGGCCTATTGGGCCAGCGTTTTGTCGGGCGAGTTGGGGTACCCGGTCTCTAACGGAGAAAGTTATTACACGCAGGGATGTACGACTTCGTCCGAATGCGTGTTCCCAAACGGGAAGATTCCCACAACAGCTTTTTCGGCACCGGCAACGGCTCTGTTGAACTACATTCCTCAGCCGAATGTGGGCAATGATTTGTTTGCGAGCAGCGCAAATACAATTAACACTCGAGATGATTTGGGAAGCGGAAGGATCGATGTGAATTCACAAAGCTGGGGAACCATCTCTGGCTACTATTTCATCGACGATCAGTCCATTGTCACGCCGTTCGGCAACAACAACGTGCCCGGGTTCCCAACTACAAATGGTGGCCGTTCACAGCTGTTCACGTTAGGCATTACCAAGGCTCTCAGTGCTGCATCTTTGAATGAATTTCACCTGGCATTGAATCGGCACATATACCACAACGGATTGCCGCTGAGCGGTTTCGGTAGCCTGTCTAGCTTCGGGTTCAACGAAAATCAACCGGGTGGCATTTACCCGGCTGCCGGTCCACTGAGCGGAGTCCCGACTATCTCCCTCAATAATTTCCAAATTGGCCTGCCAGATGTCGCCTACGTCCGTTATGAAACTTCGCCTTCTGTGAGCGATAACTTTGCAAGAACGTGGGGCAAGCACACGTTGAAGTTTGGTGGCCAGTACATTTTTACCGACTTCCACGAACCTATGAACCTGGTGCTTGGAAACGGACTCTTCGCATTCTATGGCACCGAAACAGGCATTGACTTCGCTGACTTCCTGATTGGAGCACCGTCGTCCTTATCGCAGGAAGCTGGGTTTAATGTCGACAACCGCCATAACTACGCGGGTACTTTTGCCCAGGACAGTTGGCATGCACGGCCAAACCTTACCTTGAACTTTGGTTTGCGCTGGGATGTGCTGCAGCCTTGGTATGAAAAAGATGACCAGACCTCCACGCTCGTAGCAGGTGTCCAGTCCACGGTTCATCCGGAGGCTCCAACCGGATACCTGTTCCCTGGGGATACCGTTCCCGGATATGGGAAGATTCCTCGTACAATTTCACGCACTAGTTATGACCACTTTGTGCCACGATTGGGATTCGCCTGGTCGCCTTCTACCAGCGGGTTTCTCAGCAAATTGCTGGGCGGCTCAGACAAGTTCAGTGTCCGAGGCGGCTTCGGGATCTTCTATAACAATATTGAGGGAGCCCAGGTTCTCACCCAGACTGGGTTGGCGCCGTTTGACACTTTTTACTATGCTCCGTTACCGCCCTTGTTCGTCTCTCCATACACGAATCGGCTTGATGGCGGCATCCATCAGCCTTTCCCATTCAGCACGCAAAACTATGACTGGTCACTGGAGCTCCCACTGGGCGGCTATGCTGTCCCACCGATCAATCAACGAATACCGTACACAGAGACATACAACCTGACACTGCAACGGCAATTCTTAAGCAATACGTTGATGACAGTCAGTTATGTGGGCAATCAGGATCACCATCTGCTAGCGCAGATTGCGAATAATCCAGGCAATGCCGCGCTGTGTATGAGCCTGAGTCAGCCAAGCGAAGTTGCCCCCGGCACCCAAACCTGCGGCCCTAATCTTGAAAGCGCGGTCTTCACAAGAGCGAGCGGAACCGTGGTCAACGGAACGCGCGGTCCCTTTGGGCCGAATTTTGTGGAAAATACCTGGTTTGCCACGGCGTCAAATTCAGCTTACAACGCGTTGCAGGTCAGCTTGCGCCACGACACAAAAACGCTCAGCGTTGTTGTGGGATACACCTACAGCAAGGCCATGGACAACACATCCGCCATTAATGGCAGAGAACCAAACCCCGTCGACCCAGCAATCAGTCGAGGTCTTTCCAGCTTCGACATTACGCACAACTTTGTTGTTAGCTACAGCTACTTGTTGCCATTTGACAAGCTGGCTGGAGACCATTGGCGATCGTTGACCTCAGACTGGCAACTGGTGGGCATCACGCACTTCAGTACCGGATTCCCGATCGGCCTGTACGAATCGGACGACCACTCTCTTCTCGGCAATGCCGGTAGTGCCGATACTCCAGATTTTCTCGGCGGTAGCTTGAACTTTCAGAATCCCCGGAAAGCCAATGCCAATACGGGCGTCCCATACTTCAATACGGCCCTTTTTGTACCCTCAGCCATCGGTAGCGAAGGCACCTCTAACAGGGCGTTCTTCCACGGTCCTGGAACGAATAACTTCGACATGTCACTGCTAAAGCATGTCAAGCTCGGGGAACAGCGAAGCCTGGAGTTTCGATTCGAGTTCTTCAACGTGTTCAATCATGCACAATTCCTAAACCCGGGGAACACCAATGTAGATGCTGGTCCTACGTCATTCGGGATTATCAACGCGGCAGGGCCTGGCCGTATTGGTCAAGTCGCGATCAAGTTCGCGTTCTAAAGGGTGACTCGGGACATTGTCGGATTCATGTTCGTCAAGACCTGGGGTCTGTGCCACGCGAACGCTTGATCGGCCTGGTGTAAGCCAAGGAGACTGGAATGTCCAAGATCTCACGGCGGTCTTTTACCCTCATGGCATCCGGCGGTATTCTCGCCGGTCCCAATCTGCTCGCAGACCTGCTGGCTTCTTCCCGGGTTGCGGCAGCCGCGGATGCAAGCGGCCGCACTATTTTTCCGTACGGCACGCACGTTTACCGCGAGCCGCATCTTCCTTTAGAGCAGTTTCGCCATGATTTCCCCGTCCTGAAGCGTCTTGGCTTCAACATGATCAAGATCCAGGAGGTGTGGGGCTACGACGAAGTGCGCGAGGGACAGATCGACCTGTCGAACGTGTCGCAAGTCGTATCCGATGCGCGCCAGAACGGGCTCCGGGTGTACTTCGGCGTCACCATGGAGAATCCGCCCATGTGGCTGTGGAAGAAGTTTCCCGACGCTACCATGGTTTACGAGAACGGCGAGCCGCACAATGATCCCACGCCCTACGTACTGCCGGCTGATGGCAAGCCGGGACCATGCTGGCATCATCGTGAGGCGCGCGCCGCCGCCATCCGGTTTGTCGAGGCGGTGGGCCGGGAAATCGGGAAGTATGACAACATTGAGGTATGGAACATCTTCCAAGAGATCGGCCTGTGGCCACCGCGGCCCGGTCATCTCGGCCTCTGCTACTGCCACAACACGCTGCCGGCTTTTCGCGAATGGCTGCGGACGCGCTATGCTTCGCTCCAGCAATTAAATGACACTTGGCGCTCCGCCTACGGTGACTGGGAGGAAGTTGCGCCTCCGCGGTCGTCGCCTAGGGTTCCCCCCATGATTGACTGGCGCTACTTCATGGATGACGTCTATCTGTCCTTTGTCTTGAAATGGAAAGCTGACGCATTTCGCCGCAGCGATCCCCTGCGCCGTCCTATCCTGGCGCACGTCGACGCAATCATCCCCGGAGGCACGCGCGAGTGGCGCTACGCCGAACAGCTCGACGTGCTGGGTTCGTCCTGCTATCCGGGGTGGGACGGCGGACCGCAGGGCTGGGACTCCGATCAGGGCTCCGCAGAAAAGCCTTTGACCGCGGCCGTACAGGACAGCCGCGAAGTGCAAGCCGTCGTCATGCACTTTGACTACCTCCGCTCCTCGAAACGCAATGGAGAAATCTGGACGGCGGAGTTGCAGGGTGGGCCCATCACGGAAGGCCTCAATCGTCGCCGCGTGCCGAGCCCCGAAGACATCCGGCGCTGGGTGCTGAGTTGCCTGGCGGCAGGGTCTCGTGGCATCTGTTTCTGGAATCATCGCCCGGAAATCTTCTGGGAAGAGGGTTACGGCTTTAGCCTGCTGGACGGGGGATCGGACACTTCCGCGCGCGCCGAGGAAGCGGGCCGGCTGTCCCGAGCACTCAACGCCCACGCGGACCTTTTCGCTGGCGGTGAATGCCCGCAGCCCGCGGTGGCAATGGTCGTGAACGAAGATTTGTACCACTGGGCCGAAGCCTCACTCCACTGGGCCGAGGGCTCGATCGCGGTGCTCAAGCATTTGCAGTACACCATCACCGGCATGTGGAGGTCACTCTGGAAAGAAGGCATCCCTACTGGCTTTATCGAGTCGGCCGCCATTCCCCGTGACGCCTCGACACTCAAGGCGCTGATTTTGCCCTTCCCCATGGCCCTGGGGCCGACCGAGATCGAGGCTCTGACCGCCTATGTCCACCGCGGTGGCACTTTAATTTCCGAAGCGTGCCCAGGACGCTTCAACAATTACGGCATGGGTTTCGATGGCGCGATGGCACCCGGGGTAGCGGAACTTTTCGGCGCCAAGCATCAGGACGTTTTCGTGATTCGCGAGCCCGGCAACGGTGCCAAATGGACTAATCGAGAATTGGGCCTGAGCGACTCGCGCGACTATGCGGACCTTTCCGGTTCCGAAGCATTCGCCGGGCGCAGTGTGTTCCCAGCCTTCTATCTGCAGACCCTCACCTTGACCACAGCTAAGCCGTTGCTGATGTATGGCAGCGAAGTGGCCGGCTCCGTGAACCAGTTCGGTCAGGGCAAAGCCTATCTTGCTGGCACTCTGCTCGGACATGCGGGGCCTGCCTACGACGATTGGCGCAATGGCGATTTCTTAAAGGTCCTCCTGGGCGAGGCGGGAGTTATCGCCGATCAGTCTGGCCGTCTGAACCGGCGGCGGCGTACTCTGGGAAACCGCGCCGCATGGTTCTTCTTCAACCCCACGGAAACAGCGGTCGAGGAAACCGTATCGCTCGAAGGATTCAAAGCTGCCAGCGACCTGCTCGAAGAAGAATTACCCATTGTCGGCGGAGCGATCCACCTCAAAGTAAGACCGCTAGATGTTCGTTGCATTCTGCTCGGAAACTGATTCGGTCAGCCCCTGAGCCGGGATAATAATAAAGACCGGGGTCACGTCGCCGCTGTCACAGCTGTTCTTACCTAGTTTCTCGCCATAATGCAAGAGTAAGTGGCCGACAGCGAGGAACTGGCAAACGACGTGACGCAGCCGGTGCGGGAAGCTAAGGTTCGACGAGCAAACAGGGAGGTCGAGGGGACGAAATGCACAGACAACTTCCATGGACTGTAGGCAACTTCGTTATTCTGATCTTGATTGGGACACTCCAGTTGTCAGCCCAGAATACGGCGCAAATCGACCGACTGGACCCCGCCTTGGATGCCATCATCGCCTCCGACACCGCAATCGAAAAGGTTGCTAGCGGGTTTCAGTTCACTGAGGGCCCGGTGTGGGACCTTGCCGGCTTTCTGTTTTTCACCGACATCAACGCCGCAGTTATCAACCAATGGTTCCCAGGCCGTAGAGTGGTTCCCGTTCTAGGTCCCGCTGCATTCACCGAGAAGGATTTGACCGTAGCCGGAGTGCCAGGAGCCAACGGCCTCACGATCGACCGAGAGGGCCGTCTCGCCGCGTGCGATCAAGGCCATCGCGTCGTCTCTCGAGTGGAAAAGGATGGGAAAATCACGGTGCTTGCGGACCGCTATCAGGGTAAAAGGTTCAACAGTCCGAACGATCTTGTTTATAAGTCGGATGGCGCCCTCTACTTTACCGATCCGCCTTATGGACTTGAGAGAGAGGATCTCGATCGGAAAAAAGAGCAGCCTGTCAACGGAGTCTATCGGATCACGAGCGGAAAGGTAGAGTTGTTGGTCAAGGATTTACCTCGACCAAACGGTATCGCCTTCTCTCCCGATGAAAAGTACATCTACATCGATAATTCGGAACCCCAGAAGCTCTTCCTGCGATACGACGTGAATCCCGACGGTACTCTCTCTCACCGGACAGTATTTCATGACGTGACATCGAGTCCTGAGCCTGGATTGCCTGACGGTTTGAAAGTGGACCAACGTGGCAACGTTTATGGGGCGGGTCCGGGAGGCATTTGGATTTTTTCTCCTACCGGCAAGCACCTAGGCACGATCCGGGTACCGGAAGTAGCGGCGAACTGTGCGTGGGGCGATAAGGACGGGCAAACGCTTTATATAACCGCTACCACCAGCCTTTATCGTATTCGTCTAAAGATTCCGGGCATCCGACCTTACTAAAGCATTGTAGAACTTGTGTAGCCCCAAAAAACAAATAAGCCCACACTTCCTGATGATTTAGGAGATCCTTTTTTGGCCCGAAGCGGGAATCTCGTGATCGCCAAGTTCAATATTGTGACATTGATGGTTCTTTTCAGTGTCATGAGCTATTTCGACCGCACCATCATGTCCATTGCGGGACCGGGAATCATCCGAGATTTTGGCCTTTCTGAAACACAAATGGGTGCCGTGTATTCCGCCTTCCTTTTGGGCTACGCCTTGATCATGATCCCAGCTGGCTACTTAGCCGACCGTCTGGGATCATGGCGAACACTGATCTGGGTGGGCTTCGGCACTGCTCTCTTCACCGGGCTTACTGCGCTTGGAACTCGTCCCGGGCTGGGCTCTTTGATCGGGATCGTACCAGCCCTGGTCATTATTCGATTCCTCATGGGAGTCTGCACAGCCCCGCTCTACCCTTCCTGCGGCCGAATGAATGCGAATTGGTTTCCCGCCACGCGGCGGGGCCTTGTGTGGGGATTGGTCGCGGGGGGCGCCGGGATTGGGA
>Ga0187872_10003542_pt1 | contig 12411 bp, 8 predicted proteins | sample June2016WEW_16_4_FD_132973 | JGI IMG/M metagenome (GOLD analysis project Ga0187872, IMG submission 132973) | Peatland microbial communities from SPRUCE experiment site at the Marcell Experimental Forest, Minnesota, USA - June2016WEW_16_40 | ecosystem: Environmental > Terrestrial > Soil >...
GTCTCTCCGGGTACGCCTGTCCGGCTCTCACCACGGTCAATATCCCTCGGGAGAAGATTGGACGCCTGTCGTTCGAAGCTCTCGTTCCACCCGAAGGTGGGCAGGTGCAGGGCCGCGGCTTCTTGATCGACCCGGAAGTGGTCATCCGCGAGTCCACCGGGCCACCGCCGCTTAACTAACCCCGCTGCGCACCGCAAGGATCCTTCGAATATAAGGCCGCACGGTTTCTCTGCCTGCATCCCTGTGGCACTAATGGCGAACTTCATCGCGTGGCGCGAAGAAAAACAGATCTTTCTCCCGCAGGGCGGGATCAGGATGACATGACATTCTGAGATTCCCCATGTAACCAGAAGCACGCTCACCAAGCGCTTGGCGCTACAGCGCTCGGCCAGGTGACGGGCGGGAATTTGCAGTAACAGCACTACTCCCTACCTCCTCCCGCCGCGGCGCAAGGGGAGGCCCGCGCCGGCGCGCTGAGTGCGGTTTCTGATTCCGAGGGTGCAGGGGGATGGGTCAATGCGAGATCGGCGATCCTGCGGCATCCTGGAAGCTGATTTTCTCGATCCAGCCCCACGACCGCCCGGGAACGACACTAAAGTTTTTGGCACGGACAGCTCGAGCAGGTGCTGCGAATGGACTATAATTCATTCACCGATGACTATCCCTACAGCGTACTCCTTGCGCGACTGGGAGAACGCGAGGAATCGGCCAAAGAAATCAAAATCGCGCAGCAGTTGCAACAGGAGCAACCGAATTCTAGCTGCCGAACCCGCAGTAACACGCCTGACCTGCCGATGGATGGACATGAAACAAAAGTAAGGAGGCTGCAAGCCCTTTATGTGGGAGGCCGCTGCCAGCGGGAACAGATTTCGATGGCTGATCGCTCCCCCCGCACGACGAAACAGCCTGCACACCGAGGTCTGCGTGCGCCAGCGCGACCGCTTCCCCGTCAACATGTCTTATCACTATTTTGCAGCTTGATTTTTTGTGCGGCTTTCCTTTTCTCCTGGCAGGCGGCAGCTCAGCAGCCATCACCCAAGCCGGCAGACTTGCACTTCGAGCAAGGGATGGGAATGTTAAAAAGGCGGAATTGGCAAGCCGCTGCCGATGAGTTCCGAATGGTAATCAAGATTGACCCGCAGCGGGCACAGGCCCATCACGGGCTGGGGCTGGCCCTGGCGAGGCAGGGTAAGCCCCAGGAGGCTCTGGCGGAATACCGCCGCTCGCTAGAAATCGATCCGGCCTATGCCGAAGCGCACTACAACTTGGGCATGGCATTGGGGGAAGGGGGAGATCCGCAGCAAGCGATGACCGAGCTTGCCAAAGCTGTGGAGCTCAAGCCGGATTTCGAGCCCGCGCGCTTGGCCCTGGGCCTTCTCTGGCATCACGCGGGAGAGTTAGAAAAGGCGGCCGATCAATACCAGGCAATTCTGAAGGTCAACCCCCGAAACGTGGAGGCTCACAACTGGCTCGGCGTCGTGTACGAGCAAAAAAACGAGCCTCTGCCGGCCATCCACGAGTTTGAACGGGCCATTGCTCTGAAGCCAGATTACGTGCGGGCCCACAACAACCTGGCTTCGGTGCTGATCAGGACAGGGGAACTGGACAAGGCCCTGGAAGTTTACCAAAAGGCACTCAAGCTGCGGCCTCGCGACCCCTCGCTCAACATGAACCTGGCCATGGCCTTGCGGATGAAAGGTGACCAAGCGGGCGCGCAGCGATATTTGAAGATTGTGACCACCCTCGAACCCGACAACGAGCAGGCGCAGTATTACCTCGCAGATGTACTAAGACAGAGGGGTGATTTAGAAGGCGCAGTCCGCGCCTTTGAGAAGGCGCTTCGGCTTCGACCTGACCTCCAGGAGGGTTACTACAGTCTGGGGTCGACTTTGAAGCAACTGGCGGCCACGCGACGCGCTTCACGAGAATCTTCGCCGCGCGAAGCGCTAGGCTCCGCGGAGGAGCTATACAAACAAGGCCTCGCGGCGCTCGGAACGGGAGACCTTCCGGGGGCGCAGGAGAAACTCACGGCGGCACTCCAGCTTGACGCGAATTATGTTCAAGCTCAGAACCTCTTCGGTTTTGTGCTAGGTCAGCAGGGTGACCTGGCTGGGGCACTCGACCATCTGAATCGCGCAATTCAGTTAGATCCGAAATTCGCCGAAGCACACTACAACCTGGGAGCGGCTCTCTGGTTTGGTGGACAAAGAGCGAAGGCCTCGGCAGAGCTGAAAGGGGCGGCTCATCTCGATCCGGCTTTCCTGCAGGCGTATCTGTTCCTGGGGATGGCGTTGAGCGAGAGCGGTGAGTTCGCGACCGCGCTGGATAGCTTGAGCTGTGCCCTCTCGCTGAACCCCAATCTTTTTCCCGCTTATGTTGATCAGGGTATTGTTCTGCTCAGGCTGGGCCGGCTGCGTGACGGGCTCGCCGAGCGTGACCAGGGCGAGTCCGACCCGCTGGCCGGGCGACAGTCTTTCACGTATGGATTCGCGGGAAGACCTGTCTCCCGCAGCCAGTTTTGGCCTCCTTGGCCTCCTGCGCGCTTTCCGGAAATGCGCTAGCGGCATATGATGGAAGGTGGAGGCGGACTGGCAATGAGCGGTTCCAGCGGAGGCTGCCTTCATTCCACGCCAGCGGTCACTGTGACCGGTGTCATCGAGGCCATCGTGTCAGCGGCTGCCGGGCGGTTACAGATCGTCCGGTGCTCCGTTCGTAGCGGATTCCTTCTCATCTTCATATTCGGAGTGGCGCCCCTCTTCGCGCAGGCCCCGGAGCATCCCAACCCGCAAGGGGTCATCCGCATCACGGTCAACTTAGTGCAGGTTGATGCGGTGGTTACCGATTCAAAGGGGCGCCCGGTTACAAATCTCCGGCCCGAGGACTTCGAGATCCTCGAGGACGGGCGCCCGCAGACCATCACGAACTTCTCTTACATTTCCGTAACCGGGCGATGTCGAGGGGAGAGTGCCGCTCAGCCACCGCCGCCTGGCGTCCCCAGCGTTCCCCCGGCGCGGCTGCGGCCCGAGCAAGTCCGCCGCACTATCGCCATTGTGGTGGATGATTTTCACATCCGGTTTGGGAACATCGTCTACGCTCGCCACGCCCTGAAAAAGTTTGTCGATGAAGACGTTCAACCCGGCGACCTCGTGGCGATCCTGCGCACCTCCGGCGGCCTCGGTGTACTCCAACAATTCACGAACGACAAGCGTCTACTTTACGCGGCCATCGACCGCATCTGCTACGTCGTCGATTCACCTTGCGGCCTTTTTGGTCTGCAATCAGACTTGCCGCTGCCCCTGCGCCGGTACTGCGACCAGATCACGAACGCTGCCACCTTCAATGCGCTGGACTACGTCGTGAGAGGACTACGCGACCTCCCTGGCCGCAAGGCGCTTATCCTGGCCTCCGACGAGATTCTTCCGCCGCCTCGTGAACCAACCGTCCAACAGAGGAGGCCAGTGCCGGGTAACCCTGGCGATCGCTCCTCGAGGGACAATATTTCCGTCCCGCGGGGTGAAGAAACGCCGGTGCAGAGGATGCAAGAGCTGGTTGACCTTGCCAATCGCTCCTCCACGGTCATCTACACGATCGACACGAGGGGTTTGCCCACCCTTCAGTTGAGCGCGGCTGACGACTTGACAGGACTTCAGCCGATCGAAGGGGGCCCTCCCAGTGTTGGACCCCAGCCATCCCAAGTCGCGAGCGCGCTAATGAACCGCATCGGGGAGTATCTCGGATCAATGGGGGCCATGGCTTACCTGGCGAACCAAACCGGCGGAATTTTCGTTCATGACAACAATGATCTGGCAGGCGGAATGCGCGAGGTCATGGACGACCTGGGCGGATATTATCTGATAGGCTTTAAGCCGCCCGCCGATACCTTCAAGGCGGGCAAAAAGTGGGCCGGCTATCATCGCCTCCAGGTGAAGGTCAAAGTCCCGGGCCTGCGCGTCCGCTCGCGCTCGGGCTTTTACGGGATTCCGGACGAAGAGACGCGGCCCGCCTACCGTACCCGCGACGAGCAATTAAGGGCCGCCCTCACTTCGCCCTTCGGTACATGGGGAGTACACGTCCAGCTTGCTTCGCAGTTTGTGAACGAAGGACGCAATGACTCCCTCGTGCGTCTGTGGCTGCACATTGATGCGCGCGACCTGACGCTCCAGGATGGCCCGGATGGGACGAAGAAGGGCGCGATCGACATAGTCGGCGCCGCCTTCGGTGATAACGGGGCGCCAGTCTCCGGTTTGGACCGCACGTTCCGGGTCTCCTTCCAGCCCTCGCAGCTCGACGCGCTGCGGAAGTGGGGCGTGAACTACCGTATGGACGTTCCCATCAAGGACCCGGGTGCTTATCAGTTGCGGGTGGCGGTGGGTGATTCAATCTCCCAAAGTGATTCAATCTCGCCAAGGGTAGGCTCCGCCAGCCACTTCACCGAGATCCCGGATTTGCGGCGGGGCAGGCTGACCCTGTCGGGCATCGTCCTCAACCCCGACACCCTGGGCGACAAAGGGCCGGCAGTGCGGCGATTCCAGGTTGGCGACCGGGTGAGCTATGAACTCGAAATCTACAATGCTCGCCGAGGCACGGCCGGGAAGCCTCCCGACTTGGAGAGCACAATTCAGATCCTCCTCGACGGGCACTTGGTGTCTACGCAGAACCCCGGAGCGATCAGTCAGGTTCCGTGGGACTCGCGGCGCCTGGTGATGTCGGGCGAGTTGACGCTCGGTCCGGACATGCTTCCAGGCGACTACGCGCTCCAGGTAACCGTCACCGACAAGCTGGCAGCCCGCCAGTATTCAGTCGCTAGCCAGTGGATTGACTTTGAGATCGTGCAGTGAAAACGGCCGCCTGTCCCATCCGGCCAGCGGAGAAAGGGGGAGATCATGACGCACGGTCGCGAGCGAACGATGAAGGCACTCCTGTCGCTTCTATTGTTTTTTGCGGCGGGATCAACCTCGAAGCCACTAGCACAGCACCACATCATCAGGGGGGACGCGGGGAGTCGGTTCAATAGCGCGGCAGCGCGCCAAGCGAATTCCCGCGCCGCGCGAATGAGCGCCAACGGCAAAGAAAAACGCCATGCGGATACTCACGCGAATGATGCTGCCAGCGGACAGTGGACGCTGATCGGCCCGCAACCTCTACTCTTTACGGACCAGAGGCAACACTCTGGCCAGGTCAATGCGTTCGCCGTCGACCCAGGGAACTCGAGCGTGGTGTATTTGGGCGAGAACGGAGGCGGCGTGTGGAAGACTACCGACGGCGGACAGACCTGGACTCCTTTGACCGACAACCAACCCTCGTTGGAGATCATGTCGCTGGCGCTCGATCCCACCAATCCCGACATCGTCTATGCTGGCACCGGCTTTTCAGACGCCTTTTTCGCCAACATGGGGGCGGGAATACTCAAGTCCTCCGACGGGGGAAACACCTGGACGCAACTTCCGGGGCCGTTGCCGACCGGCTCAGGGCTTGAAGCGGCCATCTGGTCGCTGGACGTCAGTCCCAGTGACGGTAATATCCTGCTCGCCGTGGGTCAGTCGGCTTCCGGCACAGCCGTCTATCGCTCGGGGGATGGTGGCAATACGTGGAATCAGGTTCTTGCCCCTAGCACGGCGCTGGGCACCCAGGTCATGTTCGATCCATCCAATGGCAGCACAGCCTATGCGTGCCTGGACACAGTCTATGAATCAACCGATGGCGGCAACACCTGGACTGCCGCCAGTGGAACGGGGAGCAACGTCCTGCCAAGTGGGACCTCTCTCGCTCTGGGCATGGCCCCCTCGAGTCCGACCACGCTCTACGCTGGAAACTGTCCGTCCTCCGGCACCTTTATGTACAAAACCGTGGACGGCGGCCAAAATTGGACCCCGCTGCCGTCCATAGCCACGGGGTGCGCATGGATGGTTCGGGTGGATCCGGCGAACCCGAACGTTGTCGTGTCGGGAAGCGCTGGCGTGGCTGAATCTGTGGATGGGGGATCAAGCTGGAAGTTTGTCGACGCCGGCTTCGCGGGATTCCACGGCGGGATGGAGTTTTCGGCGGACGGCAGCGTCCTCTACCTCGGGACCGAAGGAGGAGTGTGGGCAGCCACCAACGTCACGGCCAATCCCTGGACACTTACCGACCTCAATGCCACGCTGGCGACAACCGACTTTTTCGGCATCGTGATTCATCCCACCAGCCCGAAAATCGGCTTCGCTGGGTCACAAAGCAATGGCGTGGACATGTACTTGGGCGAATTGCTGTGGCAGACGGTTGCCTGTGATGATGGCGGGCCGGATTTCGCTTTCGACTTCATGAACCCGAGCACGATCTACGCTGCATGCGCCTCACCGCCGAGCGTGCAAAAGTCCACCGACAGCGGGGTCAGTTTCTCGCAGCCCCAAAACGGCATCGATTCTAGCGAGTTTCTACCGGGGATGGCGCCGGGATTAGCGATGGACCCCGCGGATTCCGAGCGGCTCTATCTCGCCGCCGGCCACGTGTGGCAAACGAACGATGGCGCCGACACGTGGACGGCCATTTCACCGGTTCTAGGCCCTGGGAATGGGCTTACTCAGGCGCTGGCCGTAGCCCCGGCTGACCCGAACACGGTCTATTGGGGGAACTCGAACGGCGTCTACGTCACCACCAACGCCCTGTCCGGCTCCGGCGCTACTTGGGCGAACATTGGCGCCGGATTGCCATCAAACTTGGTCCAGTGCAACTATTACGGACCGACTTGTATCTACCTAAACCAGATTGCCACCGATCCTCGAGCGCCGGCACGGCGTATGCCGCATTCGCGAGCTACGTCAGCGGCCATGTTTACAAAACCACCAACCGCGGAGGGAATTGGACGGATATCAGTGGAAATCTCCCCAACCTTAAGGTCAATGATATCGCCGTCGATCCGGATGTCCCCAACACCTTGTATATTGCGACCGAGCAGGGCGTTTATGCGACGGCGGACGGAGGCAATACCTGGAATCTGCTAGGCGCCGGGCTGCCGAATGTAACGGTGACGGCGCTCAAGCTGCACCGGCCCACCCGCCTTCTGCGCGCCGCCACGCTGGGTCGAAGCGCGTGGGACCTGCAACTGGCCACGGTGGCCTCTCCGGTGGCGCTATCGACCACCAGCCTCTCGTTTGGGAACCAGGCTGGGGCCCAGACCGTTACACTCACCAATAACGGCACGGCGCCACTAACCATCTACAGCGTTACCGCCCCAAACGGCTTCTCGCAGAGCAACACTTGCGGCATCCAGCTCCAGGCTGGAGGCAGTTGCTCGATAACGGTAAGCTTTGTCGCCAACGTGTCTGGCTCCTTCTCCGGTAACATCACCGTCATCGATGACGCTCCGGGAGAGCCGCAGTTGATTGCCGTGACCGGTACAGGGAGCGGCGCCCCGGACTTTTCCCTGTCCGTTCCCGCCGGATCGTCCCCTGCCACAGTTACACGGGGACAAACGGCAAGTTACGCCTTGAGTGTTATCCCTCAAGGAGGTTTCAACCAGACGGTATCGCTCGCGTGCACCGGGGCGCCTTCCGAGGCCACCTGCTCCGTGTCACCGGCCTCAGTCACGTTGGACGGCAAGGATGCTGCTACCGCTACTGTGACAGTTACCACAACTGCCCCATCGCTTGTTGTGCGCGCCCCCTTTAACACGCCTACAAACGACCGCGCCTTCAGAGTTTTTCCACCGATGTGGGCTTGGGCTTTAGCCCTGATTGGTGTCCTGCTCGCATTAGGCTTATCCGGGAAGCTTCACCGCGTCCCGGCCCTGGCCAAGCTCGGTTTAGGACTCATAATCCTCGTCGTAACGGCCTGGGTTGCGTGCGGGGGCGGCGCAGGGGGGGGGGGAGGGGGCGGAGGCGGGAACCCTGGCACGCCGTTAGGGACGTATACCCTTACCGTTACTGGGACCTCTGTATCCGGCCCAACGACCCTGACGCACGGCCTCACACTGACGCTAACGGTGAATTGAGAAGTCGGTTTCAGGGTTCGAGCATCAGAGGTAAAACGCTCAAGGGGGGAAGCCGAAGGTAGCGTGCAGCGAACCTCTAATGCCTGGACCAGGTAGCGTCGCCGGACGGCCTGTGGGTGAATCTGTTCATCGCCGGTCAAGTGAACGCGAACCTCGCGGGCAAGAAGGTCACTCTGCGGCAGTCCGGCAACTATCCGTGGGATGGGACGATCAAGCTTACCGTGGGCGTGGAAGCGCCACAGGATTTCGCCATCTGCGTGCGCATTCCGGGATGGGCTCCCAGTGCGGATTTCCAGGTCAGGGGAGAGAAATTCTCTCCCCACGTCGTTAACGGTTACGCTGAAATCCGGCGGTACTAGACGAACGGCGACACGATTGACCTGACTCTGCCCATGGATATCCAACGGCTCGAAGCCAATCCCCAAGTTCTGTACGATCATGGCAAGACCGCGCTTCGGCGCGGGCCGCTTATCTATTGCCTGGAGCAGGCGGACCAAGAGGCGCCGGTAGAGCAGATCACTCTGCCGCTGGGAGCGCAGCTTGAAAGCCAATACGCGCCTGGGCTTCTGGACGGCATAACGGTCATCAAGGGTCAGGGACTCTTGCGCCCGCTTGACGATTGGAAAGATGTGCTCTACCAGCCGGTTCATCCCCCAGCTACCAAGCCGGTTCCGATCACTGCCGTTCCTTACTGCATCTGGGGCAATCGCGGACTGGGGAAGATGGCCGTCTGGCTGAACACAACGCCGTAGTGCGTGACAACCAGCCTGATAGTCAGCCTCGATGCGCTGAAAACGCTGGACATCCGTCTGGGAATGGAGTAAACCCTAGCTTCGCCGAACGCATGTCACACTGGAGGGTAAGATGAATCGCAGACGATTCCTTCGTAACAGCAGTCTTGCGGCGCTGGGCGCGCTGACGATGAAGGCGGGAAGCCATCCATCGCTCGCCGTGCCGGCACCTGGTGCCGAATCGAAGCGCGCCCGCCTTGACGTGATTTGGGGCGACCGGGTGGGGAAGATCAACCGCAACATCTATGGCCACTTCACCGAACACTTGGGAAGCTGCATTTACGACGCCATGTGGGTGGGCGAAGGCTCGGCCATCCCGAACCAGAACGGCCTGCGTAAAGACACCATTGAAGCACTCAAGCGTATCAGGGCGCCGATCATTCGCTGGCCGGGCGGCTGCTTTGCCGACCAGTATCACTGGCGCGACGGCGTCGGACCACGCGAGAAGCGGCCACGCATCTGGAACATCTGGTGGGGACGCGACGAGGGTAACGCCTTCGGCACCGACGAATTCATCCAGTACTGCCGGTTGAGCGGCGCCGCGCCGTACCTCTGCGTCAACGTGGGCTCGGGCTCTCCCCAGGAGGCCCTGGATTGGCTGGAGTACTGCAACGGCAAGGAAAGCACAACCGTCACATCCCTGCGCGCCGCCAACGGACATCCCGAGCCTTACAACGTCCGCTATTGGTCGGTTGGCAATGAGAACTGGGGCTGCGGCGGAAACTTCGACGCTGAGAGTTACGCCCGTGAGTATGCTCGCTATGTGACCTACCTGAATCGCTACGCCGAGCGGGGCACAGTAGAATTCGTCGCCTGCGGAGACTTCCGGGAGGACTGGAACCAGAAGTTCTTCGAGACTCTGCTCAAGCGCCCAGGCGCCCGTGGACAGGTTCGAGGCGTGAATCACCTCTCCGTTCACCATTATTACCGCGGGGGACTGGGGCAGGCAACAGAGTTCACTGATGAGGAGTACTATCGCGCGCTGGCGGGTGTCAGCGTGCTGGAGGGATATATCGAGGAGACCCTCGGCTTGATTCAGCACTACACCTCCCCCCAAAACCGCATCGGGATTGCCCTGGACGAATGGGGGATCTGGCATCCGGTGCCCAGCACTGGCGCGCAAGGGCTCTGGCAAAGCAACACGCTGCGGGATGCTCTTCTGGCCGCGGTGACTTTCAACTCTCTGAACTCCTATGGCGACGCCGTCTCCATGGCGAACATCGCCCAGACATTCAACGTGCTGCAGTGTATCGCGTTCACGAAGGGAGACAAATTCGCGCTCACCCCGACTTATCATGTGTTCGACCTCTATCAACCGCACATGGACGCGATGGCATTGAAAACGGTTGTTGATTCCCCCACTTACACCCTCAAGCCGCTGACTCAGCTACCACCTCAGTTCCTGGCTCAGCTAGGCGGACGCGGCGAGACGACGCGCACCTATCTAAGCGCCTCGGCCTCCCTGAACGAGGCTCAGAAGCAGATTTGCCTGACTCTGGTCAACCAGCACTTGACCGAGCCCTTGGAGGTCGAGATCCAAATCCCCGGCCTGGATAGCCCTGGGGCGCGCGGCGGCACTCTGCGGGAACTCACTTCGGGCAACGCGCGGGATGAAAACACCCTGGAAAAGCCGGAGGTCGTCCGGCCGTCAGCGCCCAAGCAGCTTACCGTCCAAGGGAACAAGTTCACTCAGCTTGTTCCACCGCACACCGTGCAGGCGCTCGTTCTCCATGTGGGCTAGGCTTGCGCCGACGACAAGGCAAGGAGCCGTGGCGAACCCCGAGGCGGAAGCCCCCCAGGCGCTGCTGAAGCAGCTCGATGCAGAACGCGCGGCGAGCGCGTCGTCAGGAATCTCAGGGGAAAATCTCCGGACTTGTGGACAGATTCGCCTCGGCGTGGTCGCCTGCCCGGGGTTTGGTGACGCCACAACCGGGCCAAGGTTCTGGGTGGCAGGTTACTTCTTCTTCAGCTCTGCGATCCGCTGATCCGCGTACTGTTGCAGCACGGTGCCGCGCCCTAATTCGGAGGCTTTCGTAAAAGCCTCCAACGCTTCGTTCTTCTTGCCTTCGTTCTCGTAAACCTCCCCGAGGCGGAAGTAGAGTTGGGGGTTGAGCGTCTGCGTCAAGGAGACTGCGGTCTTGAGTTCTTGGATGGCCTTCTGAGACTCATCGCGGTCCATATAGACCATGCCAAGGGCGGCGTGCGCGTCCGAGGCAAGAGCACCCTTCTGCTTCTGCAATTGCTCGGGGCTTTCATTCGTCCGAGCGGGCAGGCTATCGATGAGCTTGAGGGCCCGATTGGCGTAAGTCTCCGCAAGCGAAAGCCGTTGGGCAGCCTCCCCGGGGCTGCCTTGAAGCATTCGTGGCTGCGGCAAGGCGAGGGCAACCACAACCAGGCTAAAGACGTTATCGGGATCCTGCTTCAGGCTCTTTTCACCGTATTCCACGAGCTTGTTCAGATCGCTTTTTTCCTGGTAAGCCTTGGCCGCCTGGAGGTAGACGTAGGCCAAGAACTGGCTCTTGGGGAATCTGCTTTCAAACTCATCCACCATTCGTAGCCGCCTGTCGGGGTCCAACTCGTGCTCCATGGTCTTGAAGCCCATAGCCTCTTCATACGTCGCCTGAAGCGGCGCTCCAGTTGCGCTGGTCAGGGTGGCCGACTTCTCGCTCCTGCCCGTTGGGCCGGCCTTCCAGATGGCCTGAAGCATGTCGTCGTCAGCGCCCGCCCCGCGCATCTTTTGCTCGATCTTTCGATCCAGGTCGAAGTTCACCTTTCGTTCGTCCAGAGTCTTGTAGACGACGTCGAGGTTGTTTTTGTTCTTCTTGATGAGGCCCAGAACGTCGTCTTGAGTCAGAGGCTGCTGGGCAGGCACAGCATTGCGCGCGCGTTCGAGTCGCTCAGCCGCTGTGACCTGCTCCATACTTGGACGCTGCGGGGCCCGAGCCATGAGGGGGGAGGCAGACAGAATGAGGAGCAGGATGAACGTGCCGAATTGTTTGGTCATGGATATTTCACACTCCATTCGATGGGCGATCTATCGGTGTCACTTCCGCTAAGCGCTTTCAGTCATCCGGCCACTCCATTGCCACAGCGTTTGGCTGACCATAGTGAACTTTCCCTGTCGCCTTCTGTAAGGCGTTTTTGCCACCAACATTTGGTTTCGTCAACCAAATCTCTGGGGGCTCTTTCAGGCGGGGGGCGCCTCAGCGGACCTGCCTTTCGGGATCGGAGATGCTCCACCCCTAAGCCCAACTGGTGATCTCCAAAATTTTAAAAAACCTCTTGACACAGCCTATGAAAGATGATTTTATATGGCGCACGGATGAAAGCGCTTGCGCTAACGCCGGGTGATGAGTGCAGCCCAGCCGCCACGGGCTGACGGGAGATTCAGTTCGGGTTCAACGTGGAACAGTTGGTTCTTCAGAAATGAAAGTCCGTGGCCTTGGCTATCTCGTGAATCGGCGATATTGGACCTAGCCTGTCGTTCGGAAAACTCAATGGAGGTGGGCAGTGAAAAAGCAAGTGTGCTTTCTATACAGAGCGTCTTAAGTAATTGCGCATAGTCGACGCAAGGTGTTGTTGGGTTTAATCCAGGCGGCGAATTCGCTTTCAACCGCATGTATAACGTCATCCAGGTGCGCGAAGTATCGA